>Ga0209131_1001966_pt1 | contig 14092 bp, 8 predicted proteins | sample GraSoi_2013_40cm_FD_185826 | JGI IMG/M metagenome (GOLD analysis project Ga0209131, IMG submission 185826) | Grasslands soil microbial communities from the Angelo Coastal Reserve, California, USA - Sample 9_17_2013_40cm (SPAdes) (version 2) | ecosystem: Environmental > Terrestrial > Soil >...
CGAAGAGGGAGATCCAGTTGTTGGGGGGCAACCGGCCTTCGTGGGCCCCCGGGCCGGCGCCCGGTTTCCCGTCGCTCCACACGTACCAGTCGTGCTTCGGATCGGTGCGCGAGCTTGCGGCCGCCATGAACCACCGGTGGCGATCGGACGTATGGTTCAGCACCATATCGAGCACAACCCGGATGTGCTTGGGGCGCGCCTGATCGATCAGGCGGTCCATGTCGGCAAGCGTACCGTATTGAGGATCAACGGCCTCGTAATCGGCGATGTCGTAGCCGAAGTCGACTTGGGGTGAGGGGTACATCGGCGAAATCCAGATCGCATCGACGCCAAGATCGGACAAATACCCGAGGCGCGATTCGATGCCTTTGAGATCGCCGATCCCGTCCGCATTGGAATCCTGGAAGGAGCGCGGATAGATCTCGTATATCACCGCGTGCTTCCACCAGGGATCGGCAGCGCGGGCCGCGGGCGCGAGAAAAAGGATCAGCAGAGCCGGCGCGATGAATTTTGTCATGTGCCAAAGCGTATCAGAGTCGGCGCCCGGACCGCTGCCAAAGTGCGTAGGAGGGGCTCGGTCCTGGCCTTAAGGCAGTTGGGAGCCGATTGTCCCGCGGTTGCACTTCGGACTGGCAAGCAGTCCCTGGAATCAACTGCATCGAACATCGACTCGCAGGCCGGTTACGCCCCGAGCCCGCAGTGACCCGCCAAGGCGGCGGGCACTGCGGGCCATCCCACCGCTCAATGATGCGGGGAGTCCACCAGCCGGATGTACGGCCTGGGTGCCTGCCAACCGGCAGGAAACATGCGGTGCGCCTCTTCATCCGCGACCGATGGCACGATGATGACCTTCTCGCCGGGGCGCCAGTTGGCCGGCGTGGCCACCTTGAACTCCGCGGTGAGCTGGCAGGCATCCAGCACACGCAGCAGCTCGTCGAAATTGCGGCCGGTGCTCATCGGATAGGTCAGCATCAGCTTGATCTTGCGATCAGGTCCGATCAGAAATACCGAGCGCACCGTCGCGTTATCCTGCGCGGTGCGCGACTTCGCATCGCCGCTGGCGTTCGGGTGGATCATGTCATAGAGCTTTGCGACCACCAGATTAGTGTCGCCGATCAACGGATAGTTTAGAGCCGTGCCCTGGGTTTCCTCGATATCGCGCGCCCAGCGGCGATGGTCGTCAACAGAGTCGACGCTCAGGCCGATGATCTTGCAGCCGCGCTTCATGAATTCCGGCTGCAGCCGCGCCAGGTAGCCGAGCTCCGTCGTGCACACCGGAGTGAAGTCCTTCGGGTGCGAAAACAGCATCACCCACTGATTGCCCATCCACTGGTAGAAATGAATGGGGCCGTCGGTCGTGTCGGCGCGGAAATCCGGCGCCTCATCACCTAGTCGAAGCGGCATAACTCCTCCTTCGCCGACGCCGGGGGACGCAGCAGCGCATGAGGGGCCCAAATCGGCAGATATCGGCGTCGGCAAGGCGATCCGCCGCAGGCACCGTACCAAAACGCGGCCGATTATACTCCTCGGCGAGGCGCCCGGCGCTCCTCAGGGGACCAGCACGATCTTGCCCACGTGACGTTTTTGCAGGAACATCTGTTGCGCCGCGACGATGTCGCGCAATGCGAAGCTCGCGCTGACGAGCGGCCGGATCTCGGCACGCTCAATATACCCGATGAGCTGGTTGAACAGCTCCGGTCCAGGAACGGTGCAGCCGTACAGGCTCAGGTCTTTAAGATAAACGGTGCGCAGATCCAGCTCCACGATCGCGCCCGCAATGGCGCCCGCGACGGCATAACGGCCGCCACGGCGCAGGATCTGCAGCAGCTGCGGAAATTGTGCGCCGCCCACGCAATCGATGACGACCTCGACGGAGGCGCGCCCGAGGAGCGAGGGGAGGTCGGCGTCGCGGGCGAGGACGCCTTCTGCGCCCAGCTCGCGCAGCTGCGCCTCTTTTCCGGGGCTTGAAATGGCGAACATTCGCGCCCCGCGGCGCCGACCGAGCTGGACAGCCGCCGAGCCCACGCCGCCCGACGCGCCGGTGACCACGACGGTGTCCGCCGGGCCGACGGCAGCGCGCGACAGCATGTGCTCGGCAGCCAGATAGGAGCACGGAAAACTGGCGAGTTCGATATCCGAGAGCGTGCTTCGAGTCGGGCAGGCGTTGGCCGCCGGCACGGCGGCGAACTGGGCGAAGGCGCCGTCCCGCTCGGCGCCGAAGTAGCCGGCGTCCGCACCATCCGCGCGCTGGCCGCGCAGGATGGGATCGATCAGGACCCGCTCCCCGATCCTGCTCGCCGCGACACCGGCGCCCACCGCTGCAATATGGCCACAGCCATCCGCACCCTGGATGCGCGGAAACCGGAAGGCAGCTCCGGTCCAGCCCCCGTCCGCCAGTGGTTGCGCGGCTCCGCTCGCTGGGGCCGCGCTGCTTCGCTCCGCGGCGCGCGAGTACCAGCCGATGCGGGTGTTGATGTCGGTGTTGTTGACCGCGGCCGCCGCAATGCGCACCAGCACCTCACCGGTCCCCGGCACCGGGACTGGAACGGTGCGCACTTCGAGCTGGTCGAAGTCGCCGTGACCCTTGAGCACCACGGCCAGCATCGTTTCGGACAGCGGCGGGCCTGGCGCTGCGGCGCTCACGCGCGCTTCACTCCCACTGAGCTTTGCGATATCCCTCGTCCGGGATGTGGTAATAATCGCCTTGATCGGCGCAGAAGATGTGCCCCTCGATCTTAAGACCGGTCGGCCCATCGAGCGTACCGGCGGTGATCGAGATCTGCTCCCCGCCATCTGCGCGCCAGAACAGCGTCGAGCCGCACTTGGCGCAGAAACCCCGCTCGGCCTGCGAGGAGGCCCGGTACCAGCGCAACGGCGCGGCGCGGATCAGCTTGAAATCCCGCCGCTGCGCGTTGGTCGCTGCCATGAAGTGGCCGGTCTGCTTGCGGCATTGCGTGCAATGGCAGGCGATGACGTCACGGAGCAGTCCGTGCACTTCATAGACGCACTCACCGCACAGGCAGCTGCCACGGTAGCGGGCCACGCTCACAATGCACCTCCAGCCAACCGACGCGCGCCGCGCGATCGTACAGCGGGAGCGAGAGTGCCGGCAAACAGCCATGCCAGCTGCTCCATCATCGTGGCACCCAGCTCCTCGACGCTGGCAATCGTCACGGCGCGCCGGTAGAAGTCGCCGACCTCGTGGCCGATGCCGATGGCGAGCAGCTCGACCTCCGAGCGCCGCTCGATCCATCTCACCACGTTGCGCAGATGCTGGTCGAGATAGCTGCCTGGATTGGCGGACAGGGTCGCTTCGTCCAGCGGCACGCCATCCGAAATGACCATCAGGATGCGCCGCGCCTCGGCGCGGCGCATCAGGCGCTCGTGCGCCCACAGCAGCGCTTCGCCGTCGATGTTTTCCTTCAGCAGTTCCTCGCGCAGCATGAGCCCGAGACTCTCACGGGCGCGCCGCCAGGGGGCGTCGGCCGACTTGTAAATGATGTGCCGCAGGTCACTCAAGCGCCCGGGATTGGCGCTCGCGCCGGTTCGCAGCCAGTCCGCGCGCGATTGGCCGCCCTGCCAGGCCCGGGTGGTGAAGCCGAGGATCTCCACCTTGACACCGCACCGTTCCAGCGTGCGGGCCAGCACATCCGCGCACACGGCCGCCAGCATGATGGGCCGGCCCCGCATCGATCCGGAGTTGTCGAGCAGCAGCGTGACGACGGTGTCCTTGAAGTCCGTTTCCTGCTCCTCCTTGAAGGACAGCGGGGCCAGCGGTTCGACGATAACGCGGGTCAGTCGCGCCGCATCGAGCACCCCCTCTTCGAGGTCGAAGTGCCAGCGCCGCAGCTGCTGGGCGCGCAGCAGCCGTTCGAGGCGGTGGGCGAGGCGCGCCACGGCGCCCTGCAGATTGCGGGCCTCGAGGTTCAGCTGGGCGCGCAGCCGCTCCAGCTCGGCCCTGTCACACAGGCTCGCAGCGTCCACGACCTCGTCGTGTGCCCGGGTAAAGATGTGGTAGTGGCGATTCGGGTTGTCGGAGTCGTCATGGAGCGGTGTGCGCGCCAGGCGCTCGCCGTTGTCTTTCTGCTCCGTGCCCGGCTGCGCTTCCTGGCCCTGGCTGGACGGCAACTCGACCGGCGGTTTGGGCGCGATGGAGGACTCGTCCTGCTCGAGGTCACCTTGCTGGCGCTTGACGCGCAGGCCACCGTCGCTGTCCGGTGCCGGCGCCGATGCGGTGTCCCTGGAGCGCTGCGCGGCCGCGGCGGCTTGCTGCTGACGCTGCGCACGGGAGCCAATCTCGGAGCCCAGGTCCAGATCACGCACCAGCGCGTGCAGCAGCAGGGCGAAGCGAGTCTGGTCATGCGCGGCGGAGGTCAGCTGGGCGAGGTGCGCTCCGGTACGGGCTTCGATCTCGGATTGCCAGCGCGACATCAGCGCTGCGGATGCTGCGGGCGGCGCCATTCCGGTGAGCCGCTCCCGGAACAGCAGTGCCAGTGCGTGCACCTTGCCGGAAGAGCGCGCCAGATGGGCGCCCAGGGCGCCGTTGCGTTCCAGCTCATCGATGAGTGCCGCCTCGAGGTTGTGCGCTACGCCGGTCATGGCCAACGCGCCGAGGGACTGGCAGCGCATGTCCTCCAATACATCGTAGAGTTCCCGCGCGCGCGAACCGGCGGGGCGAAAGCGGGCGTGGACGGACTCATCGAAATACGCCCGCCGCAGCGCCAGCCGGTCGGCACGGCCGCGCGCGCAGGCCACGTTGCCGGCCGTAAGGGGCGCAGGAATCGGAGGCAGGAGCAGGGTGCCTGCGGGCGCGCTCGCTCCGGGAGCAGCGCAAGAAATCTTCAGCCCCCGCTCGCCCGCGAGGGCGCGCGTGGCCTGGATCAGCACGCTCTCGAAGCGCTGCTCGAGCGTAGCGCGCCCCTGGGGTGGCCGCGGATTCATACGACCTTCAGGCTGGTCACCGCCTCGGGCAACTCAGTGCCGAAGGCGCGCTGGAAAAACTCAGCGACGGCGGGTCGCTCGAGTTCGTCACACTTGTTGAGGAAGCTGACGCGGAAGGCGAGCCCGATGTCCGCGAAGATCGCGGCATTTTCCGCCCAGGTGATGACGGTGCGCGGACTCATCACCGTGGAGATGTCGCCGTTCATGAAGGCGTTGCGCGTCATATCGGCCACGCGCACCATCGCCATGATCGTGCGCCGGCCCTCCGCGTGGTCATAGTGCGGTGCCTTGCTGAGCACGATCGCCGCCTCCTTGTCGTGCTCCAGGTAGTTGAGCGTCGTGACGATCGACCACCGATCCATCTGGCCCTGGTTGATCTGCTGGGTGCCGTGATAGAGGCCGCTGGCATCGCCCAGCCCGATGGTGTTGCTGGTGGCGAACAGCCGGAAGAACGGATGGGGGCTGATGACGCGGTTCTGGTCGAGGAGCGTGAGCTTGCCGCTCGCCTCCAGCACGCGCTGGATGACGAACATGACATCCGGCCGCCCCGCATCGTACTCATCGAAACTCAGGGCGATGGGTCGCTGGATGGCCCAGGGGAGCAGGCCCTCGCGGAACTCGGTGACCTGATGGTCGTTGCGCACGACGATGGCATCCCGGCCCACCAGATCAATGCGGCTGACGTGGCCGTCGAGGTTGATCCGCACCAGCGGCCAGTTCAGGCGCGCCGCGACCTGCTCGATGTGGGTGGATTTTCCGGTGCCGTGGTAGCCCTGCACCATGACGCGCCGGTTGAAGGCGAAGCCGGCGAGGAGGGCGAGCGTGGTATCCGGGTCGAAGCAGTAGCCCGGATCGATGTCCGGGACGTACTCGCTGCGCGTGCTGAAGGCCGGCACCCGCATGTCGTTCGGCACGCCAAAGTCGCGCGCGGACATCTGGGTGTCGGGCGCCGTGCCCGGCAGTTCGTCGGCTGTGCTCATGAGTGCGTGGCCGCCGGCCCCAGGTGTATCCACGCTGATTTGGTCTGTGTATAGCCCAGCAGGCTCTCCAGGCATTTGTCCCGCCCTTGCCCGGATTGCTTGTAGCCGCCGAAGGGCTGCGTCATGTCCCCGTGACCGAAGCAGTTCACCCAGATCACGCCGGCCTCCAGATCGCGAATGGCGGTGTGGGCCTGGCGCAGATCGCGCGTCCAGACGGAGGCGGCCAGGCCATAGATCGAATCGTTGGCGATCGCCACCGCCTCGTCCAGTCCGTCGACCTCGATCGCCGCGGCCACCGGGCCGAAGATTTCCTCACGCGCGATCGTCATCTGGTTGTTCACGCCTGAAAAGAACGTGGGATTCACGTAGCAGCCGGGCAGGGCCGGCGCGTCGCCCCCGAATTCCAGCCTGGCGCCCTCACTCTTTCCCTTGCCGATGTAGTCCAGGACCCGCGTGCGCTGCTTGGCCGTCACGAGCGGACCGAGATTCGTCTCCGGATCGAGCGGGTCCCCCGCGCGGTAGGCACTACGCCCCCGTTCGATGAAGCGGGCAACGAAATCGCCCGCGATGCGCTTGTCGATGAGCAGGCGCGAGCCCGCGTTGCAGACCTCGCCCATGTTGCCGAAGATGCCGTTGATGGCGTAGCTGACGGCGCGGTCCAGATCGTCCAGATCCGCCAGGAATATCTGCGGCGACTTGCCGCCGCATTCAAGGCTGACGCGCTTCATATTGGACTGGCCGGCGTAGACGAGCATCTGCCGCCCGATGACCGTCGAGCCGGTAAAGGCGATCTTGGCGACGTCGTTGTGCAGGGCAAGGGCCGCGCCCGCCACGTTGCCGATGCCGTTCACGACGTTGAACACACCGGGCGGCCCGCCCGCCTCGACGAACAGCTGCGCCAGAAGGAGTCCTGACAGCGGGGATTGCTCGGCGGGCTTCAGTACCACGGAATTGCCGGCGGCCAGGGCAGGGGCGACCTTCCACGCCGCCATCAGCAGCGGATAGTTCCAGGGCACGATGCAGCCGACCACTCCGAGCGGTTCGCGCAGGATGTAATGGAAGGCATCGGAGGCGGTCGCGGTCACCGCGCCGTCGATCTTGTCGCAGAGCTCCGCGAAGTAGCTGAAGGTCTGCACGGTTTGCGGAACATCGATGCTGAGCATGTCCCGGATCGGCTTGCCCATCGCCAGGCTGTCGAGGAGCGAGAAGTGCTCGCCATTCGCCTCGATGAGTCCGGCCAGGCGCGACAGGACCGCCAGCCGGTCGCGCGGCGCCATGCGGCGCCACACCCCACTGCTGAACGTACGGCGGCCCGAAGCCACTGCGCGGTCGATCTCGGCCGCGCCGGCGGCGGCGACCTCGCACAACGGCGCCCCGGTCGCCGGATTGGTGACGGTGAAGCGCGCGGCGCCTGCGGGCACGTGATCGCCATCGATGAAGTGGCCCGTCGCAAAACGCAGCGCCCTGGCGCGCTGCTGCCACTCGGCCAACTTGAGCGGATCGGACATGGTGCAACCTCGGCTACGTGTGGTGCAGATGATATGACGAACCCGGTGAGGTTCACGACCACGAGCCGGGACGCTGGATCATAAAGACTTGCCGGCTGGTAGATTATCTTTGCTGCGCCTTCTGGCAGACTATGCGAGGCTAGGCAGCTTCGCGGGCGGTGCTCCTTGAGAAGCTGCCGGGCACCGCGCCGGAGAACCCAAAGTGTCTGAAGGCCCTACTGTCACACGGCGCCCGTCCGGGCGGGACGCCCGGCGCGCCGAGCGCGCGGCGCCCCTGCCGGACCACCTGCGGCCGGTGCGGCCGGGCATGAGCAGCGGCCGCTACCAGCCGCTGAGCCCGCACGATATCGAGCAGATTCACGCCACGGCGTTGCGCCTGCTCGCCGAGGTGGGACTGGCCGACGCGACGGAATCCGGTCTCGAGATCATGACCCGGGCCGGCTGCCAGGCAAGCGCTCAGGGCCGATTGCTGTTTCCGCGCTCCCTCGTCGAAGACACGCTCGCCAAGGCGGCGCGCAACTTCGTGCTGCACGCGCAGGATCCGCGTTTCGATCTGGAGCCCTCCGGCAAGCGCGCCTACTTTGGCACTGCGGGCGCGGCGGTCAACATCGTGGATGCGCACGGGGTGTATCGCGAATCCACAATCCAGGACCTGTACGACATCGGGCGCGTCGTCGATGTGCTGGAGCATATTCATTTTTTCCAGCGCGCCGTGGTCCCGCGCGATATACCCGATCCCTTCGAGATGGATTTCAACACCTGTTACGCCTCGGTCTCGAGCACCACCAAGCACGTGGGGTCCAGCTGGGTGCAGCCCGAGCACGTCACGGCCTCGCTGGAGATGCTGCACCTGATTGCCGGCGGCGAGCGGCAGTGGCGCGAACGACCGTTCGTCAGCCAGTCGAACTGCTTCGTGGTGCCGCCGATGAAATTCGCCGCCGACGCCTGCCGCTGCCTGGAGGTCGCGGTGCGGGGCGGCATGCCCGTGCTGCTGCTGTCGGCTGGGCAGGCCGGGGCAACGGCGCCCGCGGCGCTCGCCGGCGCGCTCGCCCAGGAAGTCGCCGAAGTGCTCGCCGGGCTCGTCTACGTCAATGCCATCAAGGCGGGGCATCCGGCGATCTTCGGTACCTGGTGCTTCGTATCGGACCTGCGCACCGGGGCCATGTCGGGCGGGAGCCCTGAGCAGGCGTTGTTGTCATCAGCCGCCGGGCAAATGGCCAACTTCTACAACCTGACCGGCGGAACGGCCTCGGGGATGACGGATTCAAAAGTCGCCGACGGCCAGTCGGGCGCGGAGAAGGCGCTCAATCACGCGCTGGTCGGCAATTCCGGCGCCAATCTCATCTATGAATCGGCCGGCATGCATGCGAGCCTGCTCGGATACTCGCTGGAGAGCCTGATCATCGACAATGACATCATCGGGGCGGCCCAGCGCACCATCAAGGGCATCGAAGTAAACGAGGAGCGCCTGTCCTTCGAGACCATCAAGGACGTGTGCCTCAACGGACCCGGGCACTTCCTGGGAAGCGACCAGACCCTGCAGCTGATGCAGACGGAGTACCTGTATCCCGGGATCGCGGACCGGCGCAGCCCGAACGACTGGGCCGAACGCGGCTCGCTCGATGTGCTGCAGCGGGCGGCTGAGCGGGTCCGGGAGATCCTTTCAAGCCACTATCCGCACCACGTACCGGATGCCGTGGATGCTGCCATTCGCGCCCGTTACCCCGTGCGCCTGGAGCGGGCCGGCATGAAGCCGGGGCCCCGGAGCCAGTCAGGCGGGCCGAGCGCGCCGGCCGCGCCGGCCGCTGCTGCGCAGCAGGTACGCGTTTAAGCTCGCATGTCCCTGCCCAGCCGCGCCAGCGTCGTCATCGTCGGCGGAGGCATCGCCGGCTGTTCCATCGCCTATCACCTGACGAAGATCGGGCTGACCGACGTGGTGCTGCTCGAGCGCCGGCAGCTGACCTGCGGCACGACCTGGCACGCGGCCGGCCTCGTGGGCCAGCTGCGCGCGACACGCAATCTCACCGAGCTCGCCAAGTACACGGCGGAGCTCTTTACCTCTCTGGAGGCCGAGACCGGGCAGGCGACTGGCTTCAAGCAGAACGGTTCGATCAGCGTCGCCAAGACGGCCGCGCGCTTCGAGGAGCTGAAGCGTGGCGCGTCCATGGGCAAGACCTTTGGGCTCGAGATCGAGGTGCTGCCGAAGGGAGCGATCCGCGAGCGCTGGCCGTTGCTCGAGACCGCGGACCTGGTCGGCGGCATCTATATCCGCAAGGACGGTCAGACCAATCCGATTGACACGGCGCAGGCCTTCGCGCGGGGCGCGAAGCAGCGCGGCGCGCGCATCTTCGAGCACACGGCGGTCAGCCGAATCCGTGTCGAGCGAGGCCGGGCCATCGGCGTCGAGACGGAAGCCGGATTCATCGCGGCCGACACGGTCGTGCTCTGTGCCGGCATGTGGTCGCACGCCCTCGGGCGCGAGTGTGGGGTGGCGGTGCCCCTGCACGCGGCAGAACACTTTTATATCGTGACCGAGCCGATTAAAGGATTGCCGGGGAACCTGCCGGTGCTGCGCGTCTACGACGAATGTGCCTATTACAAGGAGGACGCGGGCAAGCTCCTGGTCGGCTGCTTCGAGCCGGTGGCGAAACCCTGGGGCATGAAGGGGATCCCCGAGAGCTTCTGCTTCGACACGCTCCCCGAAGACTACGAGCATTTCGAGCCGATTCTCAACGCCGCCGTGCAGCGCGTACCGGCGCTCGCCAACGCGGGGATCCAGCTGTTCTTCAATGGACCGGAGAGCTTCACCCCCGATGACCGCTTTTATATCGGCGAAGCACCCGAGGTCCGCGACCTGTTCGTGGCCGCGGGGTTCAATTCGACCGGGATCGCTTCCAGCGGCGGTGCCGGAAAGGTAGTGGCGCAGTGGATACTCGACCGGCGGCCCCCGATGGATCTGGCGGATGTGGATATCCGCCGGGTCCAGCCGTTCCAGTCCAACCGACGCTACCTGCGCGATCGCACCGTCGAGACCTTAGGGCTGCTCTATGCCATGCACTGGCCCTACTACCAGTATCAGAGCGCGCGCGGCGCGCGGCGCAGCGCGCTGCACGATCGGTTGGTGGCCGCTGGCGCCTGTATGGGGGAGACCGCCGGCTGGGAACGTCCCAACTGGTTTGCGGCGCCCGGTTCCCATCCGCACTACGAATATTCCTACGGCCGGCAGAACTGGTTTGCCGCCTGCGCTGATGAATGCCGCGCCGTGAGCGAGGCGGTGGCGCTCTTTGATCAGGCCAGCTTCGCGAAATTCCTGGTGCAGGGTGTGGACGCCGGCGCAGTGCTCAATCGACTCTCGACAGCGAACGTTGAGGTTCAAGTGGGCCGTATCGTCTACACGCAGTGGCTCAATGAGCGCGGTGGAATCGAGGCGGATCTGACCATCACGCGCCTCACCGAGCACGAATTCCTGGTGGTGACCTCGGCCATCTGCCAGACCCGCGATCTGGCCTGGCTCCGCCGCCATCTCGTTGCCCATGCGGACGCACGCTGCACGGTGACCGACGTCACCGCCGGGGTGGCGATGCTGGGCGTCATGGGCCCCAACAGCCGCGCGCTGCTCGAGGGACTGTCCGGAGCGGACCTGTCCAACGCGGCGCATCCCTTCGGCCAGTCGCGCGAGATCGAGATTGGCTACGCCCGCGTGCGCGCCAGCCGCATCACCTACATCGGCGAACTGGGCTGGGAGCTCTACATCCCCGGGGAACAGGTGCTGGATGTGTACGAGCGCGTGATTGAGGCGGGTGCGGCCTTCGGCCTGCGGCATGCCGGTTATCACGCGATGGCCGCCTGCCGGGTGGAGAAGGGCTATCGGCACTGGAGTCACGACATCGGTGATGAGGACACGCCGCTTGAAGCGGGACTCGGCTTCACGGTGGCCTGGGACAAGCCCGGCGGATTTCAGGGCCGCGAAGCGCTGCTGGCGCAGCGCGCTCGCGGCACACCACCTAAGCGCCTGGTGCAGGTGATGCTGGTGGACGCGAGCGAATCGGCGCCACTCCTGTATCACGAGGAACCCATCCTGCGGGATGGGAAGATCGTCGGCTCGATCAAGTCGGGCGCCTGGGGGCATCGGCTCGGGCGCTCGATCGGCATGGGCTACGTCAGCTGCGATGAGGGCGCCACGCCGCAGTGGTTGGAGGCGGGGCGCTGGCAGGTCGAGGTGGCCGGTGTGCCGCACGAGGCGCGGGTGCAATTGCGGCCCTGGTATGACCCGGCGGGCGAGCGCATCAAGAGCTGAGCATATAGAGAGTGAGATCTCACGCTCAGGTGGTCGTGATCGGTGGTGGCGCGGTGGGCTGCAGCGCGCTGTATCACCTCACGCAGCTTGGCATCAGCGATGCGGTCCTGCTCGAGCGCGATGAGCTGACCGCCGGGTCAACCTGGCACGCCGCCGGCAATTGCCCGAATTTCTCGACCTCCTGGAACCTGATCAAGCTGCAACGCCACAGCACCCGGCTCTATGCGCAGCTTGCACAGCGTGTCGGCTACGAGATCAACTACCACGTCACGGGGAGCCTCCGGCTGGCGCACAGCAGCGATCGCGTCGATGAATTTCGCCACGTCGTGTCCCAGGCGCGCGCCCAGGGGATTGAATTCGAGCTGCTAAGCCCGGAGCAGATCCGCGCCCGCCATCCCTTCATTGCCACCGAGGGCATTCGCGCCGGCCTCTACGACCCTCACGACGGGGACATCGACCCGGCGCAGCTGACGCAGGCGCTCGCCAAGGGTGCGCGCGACGGCGGCGCCCAGATCCATCGTCAGACGCGCGTCACCGCGCTGGAGCGTACCTCCTCCGGCGAGTGGCGCGTCACGACCAATCGCGGCGTCATCGTGGCGCAATCGGTGATCAATGCCGCCGGATACCGGGGCGGGGAGGTGGCAGCGATGGTGGGCGAGTACCTGCCTATCGTCACGCTCTCGCACCAGTACCTGATCACCGAGGACATTCCGGAGCTGGTGGCGCGCGGCGCGGCACGGCTGCCGCTGCTGCGCGATCCGGACGTCAGCTACTACATGCGCCAGGAGCGGCACGGCCTGATTCTCGGACCCTATGAAAGGCAGGGCAGGGCCCACTGGCTGGAGGGCATACCCGAAGAGTTCGCGCACCAGTTGTTCGATGATGACATCGGCCGCCTCGAAGACTATATCGAGGACGCCTGCGCCCGCGTGCCGATACTCGGCTCGGTGGGCGTGAAGTCCGTCATCAATGGGCCCATTCCCTATGCGCCTGATGGCAACCCCCTGATCGGCCCTGCTCCGGGCCTGCCCGGGCTATACCATTGCTGCGCATTCACCTTTGGCATCGCGCAGGCGGGCGGTGCCGGCAAGATCATCGCAGAGTGGGTCGCGCTCGGGCAGCCTGAATGGGACATGTGGCCGCTGGACTCGCGCCGCTACCTCGCCTACGCCAACAGGGCCTTCACCCTGGCGAAGGCGCTCGAGACCTACCAGGACGAATACGGTATCGGCTATCCGGCCGAGGAGCGGGCCGCCGGGCGCCCCGCCAAGACCTCTCCGGTCTACACACGGCTCAAGGCCAAGGGCGCGCGCTTTGGAGCGCGCGGCGGCTGGGAACGCGCGGTGTACTTCCCTGAAGGCGGCGATTCCACGGCCGCCCCCGAGTTGTCGTTTCGCCGGCCGCGGTGGCACACGGCCGTCGCGCGTGAGTGCGCCGCCGTGCAGCAGCGGGTGGCGGTGCTGGACCTGCCGGGCTTTACGAAGTTCGAGGTGTCGGGGCCCGGTGCACAGGCCTGGCTCGATCACATGGTGGCGGGTACGGTGCCACGACCGGGACGCACCGCACTCAATTATTTCTGCTCGCCCAGTGGCGGGATCGTCACCGAGATGACGCTCACGGCTTTCGAGCCTGACCGTTATTGGCTCATCAGTGCCGCGGCCGGTGAACGGCACGACGAGCACTGGCTGCGCGCGCATCTGCCCGTAAGCGACGCGGTGCGCATCGAGAACCAGTCGGCGCGTTTCGGCACGCTGATCGTCGTGGGTCCGAAGTCGCGCGCGCTGCTGTCCTTGCTGACTTCCGCGGACCTCGGCAACGAGGCTTTTCCGTGGCTGGCGATGCGGACGATCGATATCGGCTACACGCAGGCCATCGCGCTGCGCGTCAACTATGTGGGCGAGCTGGGCTGGGAACTGCACCTGCCGGTCGAACACCTGCTGTCGGTGTACGAGCTGCTGTGGGCAGCGGGCGAGCGCTTCGGTATCAGCGACTACGGCCTGTACGCAATGGACAGCCTGAGGCTGGAGAAGTGCTATCGCGCGTGGAAGGGGGACCTGACGACCGAATACACCCCGTTTATGGCCTCCCTCGATCGCTTCGTGAAACTTGACAAGGCCGGCGGCTTCATCGGCCAGGAGGCGCTCCGGCGCGAAGCGGCGAGCGGGCCGCGCGAGCGCTTCGTGCCCCTCATCGTGGCGGCAGAGGACGCCGATGCACCGGCCGTGTCCATCGTTTACCAGGGCGAGCAGAGCGTCGGTCTGGTGACCTCGGGCGGTTTCGGCTACCGGCTGAATCAGAGCATCGCCCTGGCCTACGTACGCACCGATCTTGCGATTGAGGGCACAGAGCTCGAGGTGGAAATCATT
>Ga0209131_1001967_pt1 | contig 14090 bp, 13 predicted proteins | sample GraSoi_2013_40cm_FD_185826 | JGI IMG/M metagenome (GOLD analysis project Ga0209131, IMG submission 185826) | Grasslands soil microbial communities from the Angelo Coastal Reserve, California, USA - Sample 9_17_2013_40cm (SPAdes) (version 2) | ecosystem: Environmental > Terrestrial > Soil >...
TAATCAACCGGATTCAAAGCCGGCCCGGTGACTTCATCCAAGATGCTGAGATTTAGAATTTCATTAGGTAGAAGCGGTTCAGGCAAGCGTACGGTGAATGTAACTTGTGCGCGTGGTGCAGGTGTGGGTGCAGGCTCGGCAGGTCCTCCAGGTGCGGGAGTGTTCGTTGTTGAGGTGGGCCATTGCAGCAAGGATAAGGAGCATGCCTGGCTACTCAATGCAAGGATGATAATAAACAATAGTAGGTGACGTGAAAAAACGGGACGTGCTTTCATACTTTCTCCTCTCGTTCATCATGCAGACGTACGCTTCGTTCTTAGCTGATACTTGGCTCTGTTCCAGCAGCTTTTTCTTCCTGTTTGCCTCGCCCGGCGTAGGCGATATAACTCAAGCCAATGCTGACAAAATATAACAAGATCATGGGGATCATAACCAGGCTCATATTGACCGGGTCAACGGTAGGTGTGATGGCAGCCGCGATGATCGAGATGATGACAACGGCGAACCGCCATTGTTGCGCAAGTATCTGCGGTTTGACAAAGCCGACCGCGGTCAATACATAAATCACCAGTGGAAACTCAAAAGATATACCGATCCAAAACATCAGACCCGTCACAAAAGTAAAATAGGAATTCGGTCTGAGTTGGGCGTGAATCCCCATGAAATTCAAAAGAAACTTGAGTGCAGAAGGTAGCAAAATAAAATAACAAAATACCATGCCCAGAATAAACAGCGCAGCAGCAACCGGAATTCCGATTAACCCAAATTTTTTCTCGCGCGGTTTTAAACCGGGAGCCACAAACAACCAAAGTTCAAATGCGATATAAGGTAATGACAATGCGATGCCACTTAACAATGCCACGCGCATAAATACACCAATCGACTCAGTCACTTCGATGGCGACGAGATTTTTCAACCCACCAACGGGTCCCGCCAATATTTCAATGACATTTTGGGTGAAGTAGAAAGAAATGCCCACGCCGATCGCCAGCCCAACCACCATGCGGAGCAGATGCATGCGCAAGGCTTCTACGTGATCCCATAGACTCGCGCGCGCCTCCGGCTCAGTGACCAGATTGGAGATTGAATCGATCAAAGGCTGGTCTGCTTCAGGGTCCGTATTTAAGAAGCGTGATGCAGTGCGGATTGCGCGGAATGGCAACGTGATGATTTTGAAGACAAGTACAAATGGAAATGTAATGACCCGCCAAAGGGCTCTGAAGAATTTACGCATTTTGATTCGGTGGACTCACTTTGTTATCAGGGGTATCAGAAGGAGTTTCAATGGTGATGTCGGGTTCAGTATCAGTGGCAGAGGGAGGCAGAATGGAGTTTTCTGCTTCGTGGGGCTGAGACAGGTTTGGGCTGGGTTCGACCGCAGAGTTTGAGTCAGGTCTTTGCGGTAACGATGTTCCGGGGGGAGGCGGCGTCTTCATCGCTTTGCGGATTTCCTTTTCAGTCTCCGCCAGATCCATGTTGGCTTCGCGCATCAAATTGGTGGGCAGATCGCGGATCTCGCGTGAAGTCTGTTGAAAAGCTTTCCAGCCATCCGATTTGACGATCTTGTTCAAATATTGGCCGATGGTCTTGCCGGCTTTTTGCATATCTTTCGGACCCAGCACGATCAACGCAATCACGATAATAAATATTAGCTCAGACGGACCAATACCAAGAATTTCCATATTATGTTTTGTGTACTACCTGTTTGATTTCATGCTGATGCTCAGCGAGTGATCCCAACACGCCGTTGATGAAACGAGGCGCGGAATCGGAGCCGTAATGTTTGGCGAGTTCCACAGCTTCATTGATGGCAACTTTGATCGGTGTTTCACCTTGGATCGCAAATTCCCACAGTGACATGCGCAAGATATTGCGGTCGATGGCGGCGATCTGATCGAGGGGCCAATCAGGTGCATATTTTGCGATGAGTAGGTCGAGCTCGTGGGTGAGGGGGAGAATACCAAAGATGATCTGTCGTGCAAATTCAGCCAGGTCATCGGTAAGTGGAAATTCCTCCAGGCGTAATTTAAAAACATCGCCTGGGTCGTGGTTTGCCATATCAACTTCGTAAAGTACTTGCAGGGCGAGAGAACGCGCCCTGGTGCGGGGTTTCATGCGGGTTTTGCCTCGACTTCCTCGTAATCAATATCTTCAATATGAATTTCAATATCACCAACGTCCATGCCGACCATTTCCTGCAAAGCACGTGCAACCTGGCCCTGTACGTTGCGACTGACATCGCGGATGTTGACATCTTTTTTCAGGATGAGATACAGGCTGGCGACGATGGTATTGTCTTCGACCTCAATGCGGACACCATCATTGGTGCCGCGCTTGAAGAGACGGTTCACACCACCCGTAACCTGAGCCATTCTACTGACGCCGGGTACGCTCAACGCGGACATACGTGCAATGGTCACCAGCACGTCGGGCGCTACAGTGGTTTTACCTGGGTTTGGGTCTGACATGTTTATTCCTCATTCATATGATGGTCGAGTAGCTCCGAGCGACAGTGAGTAACATATCGAGACCATCACTAACAAAAATACTTTTGCTTACTTGTGGTCTCGATATGGGCTTCGCCCTACTCGACCACCAGGTAAGCCTTACATCATCGCCATGCCGCCATCAACGCCAAGAACCTGGCCGGTGATAAATGCGGCCTGGTCCGAGGCAAGGAAGGCAACGGCGTAAGCGATCTCTTCCGGTTTGCCTTTGCGCGCAAGCGGGACGAGTTTGAGTGAGGCTTCCAGAGTTTCTGGAGTCATCGCATCGAGAATTTCCGTGTCGACGAATCCGGGCGCGATGGCATTGACTGTGATATTGCGTGCTGCTACTTCGCGTGCCAGTGATTTCGTAAAAGCGATCTGTCCGCCTTTGGATGCGGAGTAATTAGTCTGCCCAGGGTTGCCCATTTGACCAGCGACCGATGACATATTGATGATTCGTCCAACGCGTTTGCGCATCATGTGCTTGACGGCGGCTTTCGAGCAATTGAATGTGGATTCCCAATCGGCTTCGGACATCATCATGATCAATGTATCTTTGGTGATGCCCGCATTATTAACGAGGATACTCAAGTCACCAAAAGTTTCGATTGCAAATTTCACCAGCGCTTCGGCTTGTTTGAAATCAGAGACATCCGCTTGAAAGGCAGCAGCTTTGCCACCTGCCTCTTGAATCTTTTTTACTACTTCATCCGCAGCTTCGGATGATTTGTTGTAATTCACAACGGCTGCTGCGCCGCGTGCTGCAAGTTCCAGTGCCACAGCGCGCCCAATCCCCCTTGAGCCGCCCGTTATAAGAGCGACTTTATTTTCCAGTGATAACGTATCTGCCATATTCAGTTCTCCTCAAATAGGATTATACCCCGTCCATTCGTGTTGCGGATTGTGTACTACATTTACGGGATATTCCTAAATCCAACACCTAATGCTACCCCGCCACCCAAGGCAATGACTGCCGCAAACAAGAATGCATCCTGCCAGAAGCGGATGGGAAAGAGGCGGATCAATGTGTCTGAAAAAAGGAAAAGCCATGAATCGCCGGTAAAGAACAGATGATGGAAAGCTGTAAAGAAGTCGAAAAACAAATCCGGATTAACGGAAATGCCAATGACCGCGATCACTCCAATGATGGTTGCCAAACCTACCATTAACCATCCGCCACGCATCAACCCTTGACGATAGGCTTGTATCCAATCTCCGCGCCAGGACCAAAGCCCAAGCAGGATTAATAGTGATAGAGTAATGTACCAGATATTCAGCGCATTTTGGGTCACTCGTTTAACATCCGCCATATGACTCAGTTCGCGCTTGTTGTATAGCGGAGAACCGTCCTCGAATTTCAAATCGCCAAGATAGGAAATATCTGCACTATTGACAAGATAATTCAACGCATACGGCGCCCATTTCAAACGATCCGATTTGGTGAAGCCGTAGGTGTCAGGCGGAAAATACGGCATGTTGTATTCAACTTTTAGAAATAAAGGAGAGAGCAATATGCGCAAGCCGAGTCCGATCAATGCGATGGGGATGATGATCGTGACAAACCACGAGAGGAGAATAGTCATTTTCATGGCACTTATTGTAGTTGATTTTGTCAGCGATTTGTGCTAACCTATGGATGAAAATATTGGTTTGATCTGCTCATTGGGTTAAGAGACTGGCGGAGGCGTTGATTCGGTTTATGAAAGTGAATCAGGTTTCGGGTTGAAGGAGGCGAGATTTTCATCCAGATATTTCTTAGGCTTTTAAAACCGCTTACTACTTACACACTAAAACATGGAGGTTTATATGGATTTCGTAACTGGTATTGATGTCTACTCATTGAACAGCCCGGACGATTCGACCAATGCGACCGACCAAAATATGAAAGCCGCAAATTGGAAGGCGGTTTATGATTATGGAGTACGCTTTGCTTATATCAAGGCGAGTGAGTATCGCGCCGATGCGGGCTTTACCGAACGAATGCAACTTGCAAAGAATGCAGGTGTTTTACGAGGCGCATATATTCTGCCGCATTTTGAACTCAATAATATCGCCGATCAGGTGAACCTGTTTATCCAAACAGTTGGTTCTGATAAGGGTGAATTGCCCCCGGCGTTGGACTTGGAATCTCCTGGCGGTAATTGGCCTGTGGGTAGACCGTTGTTCAACAAGATCAAAGACTGTTTGGATCGCATGTCGCAGGCATTTGGACGCAAGCCCATCATTTACACCAGCCAGAGTATTGTTCGGCAGTTCCAGATCATCAACCCAGTCTGGGGACAGGATTACGATATGTGGGTGGCTACCTATCCTTACCTCGATTTTGCCGCCAAAACTTTCTATACCGATTCAAATAACCCGCCGCAACCGAGTACCAAATATCCGCCACAACCCGATGGTTATAAGCCATGGATCATCTGGCAATATTCGGACCATGGCCGTCTGCCTGGCATGGGGCACGAGAACGTCGATCTGGATTTGTTCAAAGGAACCTACGCCGACTTCCTAAAATGGGCAAATGCCAAAGCGCCGACACCTGTGACGCCGCCTCCCGTTCAGCCTCAGCCTGCTCCTGTTCAACCGCCCACTCCTCAACCTCAGCCTCCGACACCTCAACCTGTTACTCCGCCTGTCCTTGGAAACTTCATCAAGTATACAGTGAAGAAAGATGACACACTGGGCGGCATCTCGCTCAAGTATCACACCACTGTCGATGCGATCATGGCAGCGAATCCGCAGATTACGAATCGAAATATTATCGGTTTGGGTTGGGTGTTGAAGATACCCGCAGCGTAAAAATAAAAGCAAACTTCCGAGTTCTTGTAAACTCGGAAGTTTGCTTTTAACACCTTGTTTCAGTTTTTCGACCAGACTTTGCAAAATCACTAATTATATCTTTTGAAATTCACCGTTTGGCGGTATCCGTAAAACGAAATTGCCCAGTTTACTGCGAATATTTTTGATAAATGGGGTAAGCGTAATCCTTGTCGTAATGAGTGTCTAGGGATACTAGGAATGTATCGGAAGTAATCCAGAATGAGAAGCATGTGTCTATGCTCATCCTATCCTGTGGTCAAGGGACGGTAAGAATATAGCCCATGATTGATAGGATGGAAAGATGAATACTTCAGCCGTGCTAATGGATTGAAGTATTTGTATATCAAAGTATGGTTATTCGATCAATGGTTCAAATGTAAAAGTGTTCTCAACTCAGGCTACGACTTAATAATTTTGTAAATTATTATTTTGTTACCTTTATTGCTATTAAACGTCGTAGTGACATTTAACGGACATAACCTTTTACTTTTGAAAAGTAATGCATTTAACAGGTCAATAAACTTGTGGATTTATTACAATAAGTTATTATTAATTCATTATTTGTCTTTATTGTCTTGTTTGGTTCATGAAGTGCTGCAACTGACATATGCATTCAATAATCCTGCAACAATATGACAATATTCAGCCATTTTTCGGCTGAATATTTTTTATTACACACTGCATGGAATTCGAAATGTGCAGTGCAGCCATCGTCACACTAAGGAGCATCAGTAAAAATGCAACGACGTGAATTTCTCAAATTGTCCGGAGCGGCTTTAGGCTCCACTGCTTTGTTGTTGGGTCTGCCTCAGTTGGTTGGAGCAATGCCGGTTGAAGCCCAAGCACAGGGCAAACGTTTTCGTGGATATCGACGTGATGGGGATATTTTTGTATCGCATGATTCCGGTGAAACCTGGCAATTACACACCCGCCTAGGCTCTCAATGTTCCATTCAGGATTTTAAAGTGGACTATGCCGATCAGGTTTTTGTGAAGGTTGGGTTCATGGGCTACCACTTTTATCTGGTCCTTTCACCAAATGGAAACCAGTGGAAAACCATCTAGCATCCGATCGGATGGCTCTGAGTTCTCCGCTAACCAGCAATTGGATCATGGCTGTTAATTTACGCCCCGTTGATGGAAATGACACAGACTTTCTTTTTTCTGTCTATGCCAGCACGCGTGCTGAAGAAATGGCGCGCGTGGATTGGATCGCAGAACAACAGGAGGCCTTTTTGCGCATGCAATTCCGTGCGCAAACACAGTTCTACATTGAGAATTATCCGGGCGCCGAATTTCAAGTGATCATGCTGAACGATCAACCCATCGGTCGCCTGTATATTCACAGAAGAGAAGATGAGATCCGCATCATGGATATTGCCGTGTTGCCTGCGCATCGTAACGCAGGTATCGGCTCAAGCTTGCTGCGCGATATTCTGGAAGAGGGCAAAAATCTAAATCTGCCAGTCACCATCCATGTAGAACAATTCAACCCGGCCATGCGCCTGTATCAACGCCTAGGTTTTCAACCCAAGGAAGATAAGGGTGTGTATCTGTTGATGGAATGGTCGCCTGCACGTGAAGAGGAAACCCGGCATGGCTGATCTATTACAAAGCGCAGATTTCAAAGCACAGCTGGATCAGATATTTTCCATTCATTTGGAGGATGCCACCACGATCGACCTGCAATTGGTCAGTGTGAAAGAGTTGGGTACGGTCACTGGAACTGGAACCCCTGCGCCGTTTTCACTGCACTTTCTGGGTCCGGTCAGCCAGCAATTTCTACAACAACATACCTACCCAATCATGAATGAAACATTGGGCACGTTTGATATCTTTATCGTACCGCTTGGCGCAGAAGCAGGCCGCATGCGCTACGAAGCCATCTTTACATAAAAGGAGAAAAATTATGGCAGAACCTTTTTTAGCTGAGATCAGACTTATGTCTTTCGCCTTCCCGCCCAAGGGCTGGGCGTTATGTGATGGACAGTTATTGCCCATCAACCAGAACCAGGCGCTGTTCTCGCTGTTGGGCACCACCTTTGGTGGCAACGGGCAGACGAATTTTGCGCTACCTGACTTGCGCGGCAGAACCCCGCTTCATGTTGGCAGCGGGCATACGTTGGGCGAACGCGGTGGCGAGCAGGCGCATACGCTCTCGATCTCTGAGATACCCACCCATGCACATGTGGCAAATGCATCCACCACAAATGGGAATAGCGCTTTTGCCATCGGCAATGTCCTCGCGGCAGCCGGGAACTTGTATGCCGCCCCGAATAATTTGACATCGATACTGCCCAATACGATCGCAAATATCGGTGGCAGTCAGGCACACCTCAACATGCAGCCCTTCCTAACGTTGAGTTTCTGTATTGCCCTGCAGGGCATTTTCCCAAGCCCAACCTAAAAGGAGATTCCATATGGCACAACCTTATATTGGTGAGATCAGAATGTTTGCGGGCAACTTTGCGCCCGCCGGATGGATGTTCTGTGAAGGACAATTACTGCCCATTTCAGAAAACGAAACGTTATTCAATTTGATCGGCACAACGTATGGCGGCGATGGACAAAGTACCTTTGCGCTGCCAGATTTACGCGGTCGCCTTCCGCTCCATCAGGGGAATGGCTTCACTCTGGCTGAGACCGGGGGAGTGGAGGAAATCACTCTAACCGTTAGTCAAATCCCAGTGCATAATCACGCCATGCTCGCTTCAACCAGCCCCGGAACTCAGAATGGGCCAAACAATAACCTGCCTGCTTCGTCGCCATCTGTCACTTTGTATACCGCCGATGTCACAGATAGCAGCTTGAGTCCCAACGCAGTGGGATCTGTAGGCGGCAGTCAACCACACAATAATTTCCAGCCTTACCTGTGCGTGGACTTTATCATTTCATTGTTCGGGATTTTCCCGTCCCAAACCTAGTTTAAGGAGAACCCACATTATGGATCCTTTTGTTGCTGAAATCCGTATCTTCCCGTTCAATTTCGCGCCCAATGGCTGGGCTTGGTGTGATGGGCAGTTACTGCCGCTTTCGCAAAATACCGCACTCTTTTCGTTGCTTGGCACCACGTATGGCGGTGATGGCAAATCCAACTTTGCGCTGCCCAACTTGCAAGGGAACGCGCCCATGCATCCAGGTCAGGGACCCGGTCTTTCTCTGCATGACCTCGGTGAGACTGGCGGTTCTGAGACAGTCTCTCTGCTCGAATCGGAAATACCAGCGCACAGCCATTCCATGCTGGCACACAATGGCGATCAGGCCGATGCTCAGAATCCATCACCCAACACAGCGCTTGCACAATCGGCGAATGGTTTTGCTTACCAGTCCAATACCAGTCAGAATTTAATCCAGCTTAATCCCAATATATTAACGCCTGCTGGAGGCGACCAGCCGCATAACAATATGCAGCCTTATCTGACGTTTTGCTTCTGTATCGCACTGCAGGGTGTTTATCCACCGCGTACGTAATATTAATTTGAGCGATGCGGTATCTTAAATTGTTATGGGATGCCGCATCTTTTTATTCAAAGCCATTAATTCTTATTTTCATTCCAAATTATCGGAGAGTCTTATGCGTCGTTACACGAATCTATTCATCGTTGCTTTTGTTCTGATATCCATGTTGGTTACGGCTGTCGTACCTGCGTTATCTGTTTCAGCCAGTCCACTTCTCGCGCCGAGCATTACACCCACCATGACGGATACCATCATTAACGATGGCGTTGGTGGTGACCCTGCCGATGGCAAAGCCGACCCTGGTGAAACCATCGAATATACGGCTACGATCCCGAACTTGGGCACCGATGCGACCGTGGTAACCTTCAACGATATTATCGACTTAAAAACTACTCTGGTTGCAGGTTCGCTCAATATCTCCCCATTGGCTGTTGATGACACGTACGATACCATCGGCAATACATTGTTGGAGGTGGGCGTGACAGCCAGCGGCAACCCCGCCGTAACTCTCGCAGGCAGCTTGTTTGACAACGATACGGAATTCCTTGGCGATACCTTCACACTTAAATCGGTTGAAGCCGCTAATTTTTCAGCGATTTCGGTCACGACCGCAACTGAAAGTGGCGGCTCAGTAACGGTGGAAGGTGATGGTAACTTTTCCTATATCCCCCCAGTCGGTTTCAGCGGCACTGATCACTTCGATTATATTCTCACTGATGATGGACCTGACAATATTTTGGGCAATGCAGATGATCTCACCGGCGCGGGCCGTGTCACGATCAATGTCAAGCCGCAACGCGTCTGGTACGTCAAGAATAACACAGCTGCGGGTGGTTTGGGTCGTTCATCTGACCCGTTCGATACGTTGACAGAAGCGCAAACTGCATCTTCAACCAATGATACGATCTATGTTTTTCAAGGTGATGGTACAACGACTGGTCAAAATACGGGCATTGCTCTCAAGAATGGGCAACGTCTTTTAGGGGAAGGCGTAGCCCTAACTGTTCAGATCCCCAGCGGCTCTTTCAACAGCATCCCGAGTCCGACCACAGTTACCTTGCGGGCGGCTGGCTCAATGCCACTCATAGATAGCACTGGCGGTCCTGGTATCGGTGTTCAAGTGACCGATATCAGTAACGTCGAAATTCGCGGCTTGAATATTGCGGGTAATGTCAATGCTGTCAATGTAACGACCACTGCCGCGAATAGTGGTAGTTTTGAACTCGCTAACAATATCATCCGTGGAGCAGTGCAAAATGGTATTGACATTAATGGTGGGGGGAGCGGCACGTTGACTGTAAGCCTTCACAATAATACGATCACATCTGGTCTTAACTCCATTGATATTCAACGCACTACGGGCAATATAAACATCATCGCCTTTAATGATAATGTTGTGACAGGCAATACCCTTCTAGGGGGCATTAATATCGTGGGCCCCAATGTGACCTTTGATGCTACGCCCGGCGGCACGTTCCAGACAGTTTCAGGCGGCGTCACAACCATTGGGCAATCTGGTAATGGTATTGGTGGTACCGGTATCATTCTCACGAATGTGGCTGGTGATCTGTCTTTTACTGATCTCGATATTTTTACTGAGGTTGGTGCTGGTGGTGGCTTAATAGCCTCAGGCACCGCAACTTATACAGGTTCGGCTGGCTTCCGGGTGGCAGTTGGCGCTGGGGTGGCTACCATTGACGCACGTGGTGGTCCTGCGGTTAGCATAAACACGGCCACAATTTCACTACCTTTCTTAGATGTTGATAGTACCCTCAGCTCGACTTCTGGCGTATCGCTCGTCTCAGTTCTCGGGAGTTTCTCAGCTGGCAGTGGAAGTATTATTGCCAGTGCGATAGGGACAGATTTCAACATTGATGGTAGTAACGCCACAATGACCTACGATGGTACGATCATCGATGTCAATGGCGGGCGAGTGGTTTCCATAAGCAATACCACTGGGGGCACCAAGAGTTTTACGGGTTCCATCAACGACACTGGTTCGAGCACTGGCATATCTTTGACGAATAACTCTGGCGCAACAATCAGTTTCTCCGGCGGGCTATTACTCTCCACAGGAGCCAACGCAGCTTTCACCGCTACTGGCGGTGGCACGGTTAATGTTTGTGACGAGAACCCATGTAACCCGGCAGCGACCGGCGCGTTGGTCAACACACTGACCACCACTACTGGCACGGCGCTGAATGTTGCCAACACGACCATCGGCGCAAACAAATTGGAATTCCGTAGTATCACGTCAAACGGCAGCGGTAGCGCTAATGGCATCGTGCTGGATAACGCTGGCACTGGCGGTCTTACTGTCTCTGGCAATGGTGGCACATGCACTTCGGCAGCCACCTGTACCGGTGGTACCATCTCTAACAAAACCGGCGCAGATGGCACAGGGAATGGTATTGGTATTTACGTTAATAACACCTCAAATGTTTCGATCACGCGGATGCAACTGAATGACTTCACGAACTATGCCATTCGCGGAACGACCGTGACGAATTTCACGCTGAATAACAGTCATATCAGCGGAACCAATGGTGATAACGCTGGCGTGGATGAAGGCAGCATCATCTTTGATGGTCTTTTGGGTACTTCATCTTTCTCCACTGACAGCATTGCGGGTAGTGTGGAAGATAACTTTAGAGTCAGAAATTCAAGCGGCACTGCAACTGATATTGTGATTACTGGTTCTACATTCTTGAATGCGCCAAATGACAACTTGATTATCGAGCCAAGCGGAACGGCTATCGTCACCACGCATATCACAAACAATACATTTACCGGGGCCGGGGGGGATCACATTCAAACCGCTACGACCAATAGCGCTACCTTGAATGTTGTCGTCACTGGCAATTTATACAGTAATGGCTTTGCGGGTTCATTGCTTGGTGGTATTACCATCTCTGGCGGCAATCTGGGCAGCACTGAACATGTGAATTTCAATATCTCGAATAATGGCACATCAGGTGCTCCATTAGTCGGCAATGTTCAGGGCGGTGCCATCAATATTAATCAAGGCAACGGTGGTGGTACCTGGCAGGGACAGGTTTCGAACAACTTTATTGGCAATGCAGTAGTTCTTGATTCTGGTTCTGCGCAGGCTTCGGGCATTCGCGTGGAAAACCACAGTGTAAATGGCACCATGACCGCCATCATTACAAATAACACAATTCGCCAATGGCACAGCGGTCCTGCGATTAATACCCAGGCTGGCGATGCTGGCAATGCCAGCAACGCTGGCACGATCAACCTGACGGTCACAAACAATCTTGTGGCAAATCCGGTAGCAGTCAGTTCTCAACATGGTTTTGTTGCTAATATTGGCGCAGGCTCTGCTTCAGACGCTTCGATTGCCTGTGTCGATGTTCGTTCGAATACACTTGACGGCAATGCTACCACGGGTGGCAGCGGCATTCGTATCCGCCAGCGTGGAGTATCTACCGTTAAGATCCCTGGTTATACTGGCGCGCAGTATGACACTGCTGCAGTCATTGCTTACGAGACAACCCAGAATGCGGCTAGTACGCCAGCTCCTACAGCTACCACCACCAGTACTGGGTCCGGCTTTGGGAATACAGCAGGCGGCAGCCCGTGTCCGCAGCCCGTTGTGGTTGCCATGGTGCCAAACAGCAACCAGATTCTTGCACAAGTTCAGCCCGATACAAGTCTGCTGATTCACGCGTATGTACCGAGTGCAGTGTCCGCTTCTGCTACTGCTGATGCTTTCACGCAGACCGCATGGGTCAAACCGCAAGAGGTGATGGCTAACACCTCCGTCAATTTTGGCGGGGATAAACCTCTCTTCCTCATTAAACAACCTGCGCCCGCTTTATCTGGAGAAACTGTAGGACCTATCACCATTGGCAACCTGCCTGCGGGCAAGAGTGTTACGATCAGGTACCGTGTCACCGTCGATTCATTGGGCGTTGGTGAGGTCAGAACTCAGATTTCGAATCAAGGAACTGTCAGCGGGAGTAACTTCTCGAATGTGCTGACAGACGACCCGTCGGTTGGAGGCGGGAGCGATCCCACCATCACACTTGTAGACCGCCCCGATACAACGGTTACCTCTATCAACCGCCAAACACCAAACGGTGCGAATACCAATGCCAGCTCTGTGACGTGGCGCGTCACCTTCGACACTCCGGTTGCCGCTCTGACCAGCAGCAACTTTACTCTGACGGATGTAACAAGTTCAATTACTAGTGAGTCTATTACCACTGTTACTGCAGTAACAGGTTCTCCCAATACCCAATGGGACGTCACTGTCAATACCGGCACAAACGGCGATGGCACGTTGCGCCTGGATATGACCAGCGATGCCGGTCTGTCGCATGATGTAACCAACGGCAATTCGGTTACAAACTACACCAGCGGTCAGACCTACACCATCGACAAGACCGCCCCGACAGTCGCGTCCATTGTGCGGAAGCCGGGATCAAGCAACCCGACCAACGCCGATATTCTAGGGTTCCGCGTGACCTTTAGCGAACTGGTCACGGCTGTTAACGGAACCAATTTCGATACCACCGGAACTTCTAGTAACATTAACAATAGCCTGACAACGAACATCACGCCCTTCCTCGTATTCGAGTTGTTCGTTGATGGCACCGCCGGCGGGGACCTGCCCGGTTTGGACGGCACCGTTGGGTTGGATGTTACTCCCACTACCATTACTGACCTGGCCGGGAACGCCCTGGTGGCTGCGGAACCGCCCGCGCCGGCCTCAAGCAATGACCAAACCTATACTTTGGATAACACCGCACCGACGGTCACGATTAACCAGAAAACCTCTGCTCCAGCGCAGGCCGACCCAACCAACACCAGCCCGATCAACTTCACTGTCACCTTTAGTGAAGATGTGACCGACTTCGATGATTCGACCGACGTGACCTTGAGCGGCACGGCTGGGGCAACCACCGTCAATATAACGGGTGGCCCGCAAATCTATAACATAGCCGTCAGCGGTATGACCAGCAATGGCACCGTCATCGCCACTGTCCCCGCAAGTGTAGCCATCGACCAGATCTCCCAACCCAACAGTGCCTCTACCAGCACCGACAACACCGTCACTTATGTTCCGCCCACCGATTTGAGCATCACAAAGACGGACGGTGTGACCACGGCGGTGCCTGGAGGCAGCGTCATCTACACCATCACAGCCAGCAACGCTGGTCCGAATAACGATCCATCTGCGACGGTAGCTGATACATTTCCTGCCAGCTTGACCGCAACCTGGACCTGTGTGGGCGTGGGCGGCGGGGCCTGTACCGCCTCCGGTTCGGGCAACATCAACGATACCGTCAACCTGCCTGTG
>Ga0209131_1001968_pt1 | contig 14082 bp, 11 predicted proteins | sample GraSoi_2013_40cm_FD_185826 | JGI IMG/M metagenome (GOLD analysis project Ga0209131, IMG submission 185826) | Grasslands soil microbial communities from the Angelo Coastal Reserve, California, USA - Sample 9_17_2013_40cm (SPAdes) (version 2) | ecosystem: Environmental > Terrestrial > Soil >...
CCCTCAGCTGAAAAGTCCAACGTCACTGAGATCACGGAATGGTTCGATGCGGGAATCGAAAATCGTGAACCGGTCCCGGCCATCGAGCCGGCGCCGCTGACCTTGCCCGAAGATCATTTTGGCACCATGCATGACGATGCCGGCGGCGAATTCGCTGCCGTTAGCGTGCCCGAAACACATGATGAGGTCGCTTCCAGTCTGCCGCGGCAATTTAACAGCGAGCACCCGTCTGAGCGCGCAGCAGCCATCAGTGAACTGCCGCATTTGGGTGGTGAGGAAGCCTTTCAACAGGTGAGCGCTGCGTTCGACGATCAGTCGGTTGAAGTTCGCAACGCCGCGGCTCGCGCCATGTCCGAACTCCAGGAAGATCGCGCGGCCGCTTTCACCCGCGCGCTGCGCGAAGGAAGTCCGGAACGACGTCGCCGGATTGGCTCTGCGATCGCGTCATCCGGACTAGCCAACGAGGCGATCAGAAATCTTACCGGCGAGAGCCGCGATAAAACTTATGATGCCTTCTCGCTGTTGTTCTTGATGTCGAAGGCCGGCGAACTTCAGCCTTTGATGCGAGCGATCGAGGACCATTCGAATATAGAAGTGCGTCTGGCGGTGGTAAAGCTGCTGGCCCTAAGCGGCCAGCCCGACATTCTGCCGGCGTTTCGCCGCATGGCCGTGCGCGGGTCGCTGCCGCCTGAAGTGCGTTCGGCGATCATGGAAGCGATCTATCAAATCACCAGCCAGTCACCGGCAGAAGCTCCGTCGATGTCATAGCGCGAGGTTAATCAATCCGCAGGGCGCAGTGTCAACGACTCTGCGCCCTTTTTGTTTGCCCAAAGAGTTACTCTGACTCGCGTGCTCGCCCGCGTTTCGTTTGCTCTTGCCTTTCTGATTCATAAATACCTTGACACAGCGCAGATCCCAACGTAAGCTCCGCGCATAATCCGGACCAATATTCCGCCAGTGTCTTTATCAGTAGTTTTCGCTCGTTCAAAACAAAGAAAAGGAGCCTCAATCCATGGGCCGAATCCTTGCTTTCCTTTACGGAGTGATTTGCTACCTGCTCTTCTTTGTGACGTTCCTCTACGCGATAGGCTTTGTGGGTAATGTCTTTGTTCCCAAGTCGATCGATACCGGCAGACTGAACGGTCCCCTCAGCACGGCGCTGATCATCGACGCTGTACTACTCAGTCTGTTTGCCGTTCAGCACAGCGTCATGGCGCGCCAATGGTTCAAACAGGCTTGGACCAAAATAGTGCCCTCGCCGGTCGAACGCAGCACCTACGTCCTAATCGCGAGTCTCGTGCTGTTGTTGCTTTTCTGGCAGTGGCAACCGATGGGCCCCGTCATATGGGAAGTAAGAAACCCGACCGGCCGCACACTCTTGCAGGCCCTATTTTGGATTGGCTGGGGAGGTGTTTTGGTTTCTACTTACCTGGTCGATCACTTCGCGCTCTTCGGACTCAAGCAGGTTTACAACTACCTCAGGGGTAAGAACGAAGGACCAATTCCATTCAAGTCGCCGGCTCTTTACAAGATGGTGCGTCATCCACTCTATCTTGGATTTATCATCGCGTTCTGGAGCACACCGCGCATGACCTTTGGCCATTTATTCTTCGCGATAATGACCACAGGGTACATTCTCGTGGCAATTCAGTTTGAAGAGCGGGACCTGATTCGATCTTACGGAGACACCTATCGGGCCTATCGCCAGAGAGTTTCAATGCTGATACCGATTCCCAGAAGAAAATAGGACGGACGCGATTAAGGAGCCGTGAAACCAGTCAGCGGATTCCCGTAGAACGCATCCGTCTTCCAGGCCATCTTGTCCCACTGCCCGTCGGAATCGCCCAACACCTGCACCGGCACGATGACGCGATTGTTACCGAGCTTGTTGCTGGTCGCGATGCCGTTGTCGACAATCTTTCCTTCCGCGTCGACGGCGAATTTGATCGACCGCACCAGATGACCTTTATAGAGAATCTTGATTTCATAGTCGCCTGCGTTTTCGCTGAACAGGTACAGCCGCCCGAACATCGTCTGGTTGTCGTCACCAGTCTTGTTCCAGGCTTTGATGTTCGGAAAGGTGCATCTCATGCGCGTCCAAATGAATTGACCGTGAGGCTCGGTGATGTGCGTGGGGTTATCCTCGATTTCGTTCATGCCACAGCCTGCCTTGCCGGATTCTTCACCCTCGTACATCATCTTGCCCACTTCTTTGCCGCCGTGAAAGAGATGTGGCTCGAACTGCCCATTAAGTTCGGTGCGCGCCCAAAACGCAAAGCTCAACACAGGCTTCTTCCACTGGTAAACGTCATCGGGCTCAAGGAACACGTAACCGATGGGAAGGTTCCAATCCTGATCGACGTAATAGACAAAATGGTTCACGTAGTTTGGGCCCGTCTCGTTGGAGTGGACCTTCGCGACCTTGAACTTGCCGGTGAAGAGCGTCACATCTCCTCCCATTAGTTCATTCCGCATCTTGATCACAAAGTTCACCGGGCCGGTATAGGTGATGCCTTTATCTTCCCCCAGGGCATCGCGTCCGCCGCATTCGTCGGGCTGCCACCAACGGCCTTTCTCCGTCTCCTGCGTTTTGCAATCGAACTTCCATGCAGTGCCGCCGGGCACCGTGAACTCCGAATAGATCTGGCTGCCGCTGGCAATCGGGCCATTAACGCGAAGCTTCAAGCTCGGTACCCAACTGAAGACTTTGAAATCTCCTTTGTAGGAACTAAGCGTGAAAGCCGTGACCTGAACCGAGTCTTTCGCAATCGTCGGCTGGTCCTGCGCGAATAAGTTCGGGGCGCAGGATAACACGACCAAAACGGCGAATGAGGTCAGTACCGGGAGCGGTAGCGACCGGGTCGAGAGCAATGAGCGAGTCGACGCGGAAAAAAGTTTCCTTATCAAGACACACCTCCTGATGATTTTGATTTCCCGCCGCGGGTTGGGCACTCAGCAGCTTACACCCGATGGCTGACTCTAGTTAAGAGTCTTAGTCAGTAGTGGCAGCAGCGATACGCAAGCTACTTCTTCTCTTGCGGCGCCGGCAGCGGAAGATCTGAGTTCCAAATATCAACGGCGCACTTCCACGAGCCGTCACTCTGTTTCTTCCAAACTTCAACGAACTTCCCTTTATCCGTGGCGGGCTTGCCGCTGGCGTCATTCATCGTCATCGAATACGTCCCAGTGACGTAACCGATATCGCCCGAACGCGCTACCTCCACCTTAGTTCCGGTCCAGCCTCCCGAGAAGCCGGGCGCTGTCAGCATCCCTTTCCAAACATTTCTGATCGCATCTTTCGATGAAACCGCCGGGCCGTTTTCCGGCAGCACCATCGCGTCAGCGGCATAATACGAAACGGTCTTATCCACATCTTTGGTTCCGGCGGCTTTGGACCATTCGGCGTCCAGATTCTTCAGCGCGGTCTCATCCGCAGCTTTCGTGTCGGGCGGTGTCTGACTCTGTGGCTGGCATCCATACATCAAAGCCAGCGTTGCTACGCATGCGACAAGAACTAGCAGTTTCTTCATCATTGTTCTCCCGGGTCTGGGGTCGAAGAGCGCGAGCACGGTAGTGGCTTCGGGCGGACGTTGTCAAATCTCTCCGTCTACGTGCAAACCTTTCCAGCGTATGATGGTACCAGGTCGCATCGCAACGCATTTGGAGGTCACGTCGATGAATCCACGCATAGTCAGATCCATCTTTCTTCTTTTTGCTCTTACCGCTTTGCCCTTTACCGTTCACGCTCAGGACGATCGCACCGCTGATCGCGCCGCGATCAAAGCACACATCGAGAGCATCTTTCAGGCCTTCATCAACAAAGATGCAGCGGCATTGCGCGCGACGCACGCCGAAAACTGGCTCGGCTACCTCGAAGGTTCGCGCGTCGCCATCAAAGGCATCAAAGGCTATCTGGATTGGAACCAGCTCGATCCTAAAAGCCCCTATGGTATGAAGAGCTACAAGTTTCGGGAGTTCGACATGATCTTCAAAGGGGATGCTGCGTTCGTTTGTTTCGTCGCCGACGTCGAATCGAATTGGCCGGGTGCTCCGCCGCATCGCGCGCTGCGCATCTGTGATTTCTATACGAAGAGCGACGGCAAGTGGATTCAGAGCGGCAGCGACACAGCACTGCATCAGGAATCTTTAGAAGAGCAGCTGGCGGCGCCGCGTTCTATCGGTGATCAAATGAAGCAGAGTCTGCTGGATGCGCGCTCGGCCGTCTGGCGCGCTTACTTTGCCGGCGATCGCGCCACGCTCGAAAAGCTGATCCCTGAAGAGACAATCGCCATCGAAGCCGGCTACAACACCTGGTCAAACCGCCGGACAATTCTTGACGGTTCGGCGCAATTTGCGAAGAGCGGTGGCAAGCTGATCAAGCTCGAGTTTCCGAAAACCGAGATCCAGGTCTATGGCTCCGCCGCCGTTGTCTACTCGAACTACGCGTACGAGCTGGAGACTGGCGGCCAACATATCACCCAAACCGGCCGCGTTACTGAGGTCTTTGTTTTGCGCAAAGGGCAATGGGTGAATTCGGGCTGGCATATGGATACAGGGAAATAGAATGCGTAATGAGCCACGCAATTCTCTTAGTGAATCACCTGGGCTTTTCGGTGCAAGAAAGTGCGTTTCGATATGTTTCATATGGAGCGTCTGCTAGATCTAACTCTTCACTGACCGCGAGCGAAAGCCAATTTGTTTGCGAGCCGGAACCGGCGGCGACATCAATCTCCGGATCGCGTCGAACACGATCTTGAACTGATGGTCATATTTGCTTTCCAGGTTATCCAGTCGACGCGAGAGTTGGGTGTTTGAAGCTAGTGTCTGTCGCAGCTTTACAAAGGTGCGCATGATCTCGATATTGACTGATACAGCGCGTTTGCTGCGCAACACGCTCGACAGCATGGCAACTCCTTGCTCGGTAAATACGGTGACGCGTTTCGAGAATCTCAGATTCGAGGATGTCACAATTTGTGATATCCCCATGATCTCTTCGCGAGTCAGCTCGAACGCGAAATCAGGGGGAAAACGTTCGCGGTTGCGTCCTACAGCCTGATTGAGGACGCGAGTCTCCACCTGGTAAAGCTCCGCCAAGTCGCGGTCCAACATCACTTTCTCGCCGCGGATTAGGAAGATCGCCTTCTCGATTCTGTCGACAGGAATGAGGGTCGAGTGTTTCATCGCAGTCCTCTACCGAATAAGCAGCTACGCGCATATTAGATGGAAGACTCGAACTTTTCTCAAAGTACCCTTCGCAACTTCCCTGTGATCCGGCACAACGACGCGTCGATTTGGATATGTTCGCTGTCGGAGGATGATGTGGCTGCCACGTTGCCGATCAAGTTCATAACCAACTTTCGTTAACGCTTTGACTACGTCACGGCCAGAAACATGCGGCAAGACACTCAAGCGCCGACCTCGATGAGTTCTTCGGTGATTGGTGGCGGAACGGGATCGTTGTGAGCGGCCAGACTTTCGAGGTACAGCGCGATTGCTTCTTTGATGTTCTCAGTAGCTTCCCCTCTGGTCTGACCTTGAGAGATGCAACCGGGAAGCGATGGAGCTTCCGCGACGAATACTCCGTCCTCGTCCTGTTCGATCAACACGCGGTATTTCGTAATGTTACCTCCAGTGTATTCTCGGAATCTCGTTAGCCAATGGCAAGGCCAACTGCACGCGACGCCGTCCGTCATGGGTCGGACCAGTGCACTGCGGTTTGCAAAAACACTCACCGAATCCCCACCAATCCCTGCACCGACTGGATCAACTTCTCTGAGTCATAGCCGACGCCGTCTTTGAAAACGATCTCGACCTTTTCGATGTCAGCGATGTTGGCGGCGGGATTTCCTTTCACGATCATCAAGTCAGCTTGTTTGCCCGGCGTGATTGAGCCGATGCGCGCGTCCTCTCCCAAAAACTTTGCGCCGTTGAAGGTGGCGATCTTAATTGCCTCTAAAGGAGTGAAGCCGGCTTCGACCAGGAGTTCGACTTCACGCAGATCGCCGAAGCCCGCGACCACCCCACCGTTGCCCGTCGGATCGAGGCCGGCGATCAACAAGCCGCCCGCCTGCACAAAGGCGCGTTCGAAATCCATCGACTTACGCACGAGCTTGGCCGTGGGCGAATCCGCCGCGATGCGCGATCGCGCCGTCAGGTAACGCACGCGCGCGTCGGTGTTCATTGCATTGAGCACGCGGGGATTCAGAACGGCACTCGCAGCGCCGATTCCGCTTTGAGTCAATGGCGCGCCGGCTTCAAAGACGGGCAGCGTGGACGTGAGTGCGACATTCTTTGCCACCAGCGTGCGAATCGTCTCCTTCACCGGCTCGCTGTTCAGATCGAGCTTAACCAGACTGGCGCTGACCGCGGCGCCCGGACATTTATCGGGCTGCTTGCCCGAAACGAACTCCGAATCTACGAGCAAGCCGTGCTCGAGATTGTCGATGCCAATCTCTGCGGCTTCGCGATAGCCGATCGAGCATAGGTGACCGGTAACTTTCAGCCCACGCTTGTGCGCTTCTTCGACCGCCGCGCGCAGTTCGTCGCGGGTGATGTTCATATAGACTTTGAAAGAAGTCGCGCCTTCGTCGGCCCAGAAGTTCACCATGCGACGCGCGTCGTCGGGCCCGGTCAGTTCGTGCATGACTGGCGTGAATGAACCGACTCCTTCCAGATACGGCGCGGTGATATGCATTTTTGGTCCGATCATCTTACCCGCGTCGATTAGTTTTTTGATTTCAAGATCAGTAAAGGGCACTACGCTGCCGGTGGTTCGAATCGTAGTGACGCCCAGCGCGAGATAGAGACGCGGGAAGCTGCTGCCCATGTTCGAATACATTGGCGGCGATCCGCCCATGGGAAAGAACATGTGATCGTGCATCCCCACCAGACCGGGGAGCACGGTGTAGCCTTTGAGATCGAGAACCTGCGCGCCCGTTGGGACTTTCGCAGTTGTGCTCGGCGCCGTCGATTGGATCTTCCCGCCGCTGATTACAATGGTTTGGTCCTCAAGCGGCGTGGCGCCCGTGCCATCGATGACGCGTACATGGGTCAGTGCGATCACCGGCGCTTCTGCGCGGATAAATTGTTGGCGGTCCGACGCCGGTCCCTGGGCCAGGCAACTGATTGAAATGCTTAGCAAGAATAAAAAGGTGGTTGTGGTTTTCATGGAATTCTCCGAGTCGAATCGAGCAAGAATGAACAGCCCGCGAAGCGGGCGAAAGCATAAAGCCTGGGCGTGGGCCCCAGGGACGATCAAGCAAACAAATCACGGAGCCTGCGGAGCGGGCGATAGCGCACGCGCTTTCGGTGATGAAACGATAACGAAATTCGAAACGCGAGCCTAACGATTTCGCTGTCGCCCGCTGCGCGGGCTGGCGATTCCCTTCATATGGAGTATTCCTGCGGCCCACGCCCCAGGCTTTTACGCTATCGTCCGCTCTGCGGACTCTGATCGAATCCTATCGGGCGCAGCGATTGAAATTCTAATCGTCTTTCGCCATTGTGTCATCAATGAGTTATCGAAAGCTAAATCAGCACGCGACGCTTGAGTTGCAGCCTCACCTCGTCGGCGATCTGATTGAAGTTCGGCCACTGAGACCGGACGATTGGGAAAGTTTGTTCGCGGCCGCTTCGGACCCGCTGATTTGGGAGCAACACCCGGCCTCGGATCGCTATCAGGACAAAGTCTTCAGGGAGTTCTTTCGAGAGGCTTTGGCATCGGGTGGCGCGCTGATTGTCATTGCCCGAACCACTCAAGAGATTATCGGTTCGTCGCGGTATTTCGGATATGATCCTGAGAGAAGCGAAATCGAAATCGGTTGGACGTTCCTGGCGCGGTCACATTGGGGTGGAAAGTACAATGCAGAATTGAAACGCCTCATGTTGGATCACGCTTTTAGATTTGTCGAGATCGTTATTTTCAAAATCGGGCCAACGAATTTCCGTTCACGAAAAGCTGTGGAGAAAATCGGTGGCGTATTGACCGAGCGGCCAGAAGAAGCAGACCTTCACGGAAGGACCGTGGACCACGTCGTCTATCAAATCAAGAAGCCAACGAAGGAATCAAACTAGCGTCCTCTGAACCCCATTCTCACGAGCGGAAAACCCAAAATCTGATTGTTTTCTAACCAGAGAATTGCCCTGCTTTGATAACCCGTGGTCAGAGTACAAGGCCCTCCCTAACGGTCGGGCTACTGCCCCGATCTATAACGAAGATTGGTTACGGGGCAGTAGCCCGCGCGTCAGCAAGGGCGTTGTTCTGTGATCACTCTACACTCTATTTCGTCGAAGCCGAGGAATCTGACACGCGCGGTAAATCGGTTTTGTAGCAGTTTCTTCCGCAAAGTTCACACATTCTCTGCAAGTTTGTCCTTCAGCGATTCACCCTTTACTATTTCTGTTTATGTCTTTCCAGCTTAAGTCCGACTATCAGCCCTGTGGTGACCAGCCGCAGGCAATCGACGCTCTGGTGCGCGGGCTCGAAGATGGATCGAGAGACCAGGTCCTGCTCGGCATAACGGGGAGCGGCAAGACTTTCACTGTCGCCAGCGTCATTGACCGAACGCAGAGACCAACGTTGGTGATCGCTCATAATAAGACCCTGGCCGCTCAGCTCTATCAGGAATTCAAGTCTCTGTTCCCGGAGAACTCGGTCGAGTATTTCGTCTCCTACTATGACTATTACCAGCCGGAAGCCTACGTGCCCGCGTCAGATACTTACATCGAAAAAGACGCGATCGTAAATGAAGAAATCGATCGGCTCCGCATGTCGGCCACGCGCGCTTTGTTTGAACGCCGCGACGTCATCGTGGTCGCGAGTGTCTCTTGCATTTACGGTCTCGGCGATCCCGACGCCTACTACGGCATGCTTTTATTTCTCGAGCCCGGCATGCACATAACCCGTGATACGCTGCTGCAACGCCTAGTCGAGTTGCAGTACGAGCGCAATGACATCGATTTCAAACGCGGCAGCTTTCGCGTGCGCGGGGACGTGGTCGAGGTCTATCCCAGTTATCAGGAAGAGGCTTATCGGATCGAGCTGTGGGGAGACGAGGTCGATTCCATCTCTACCATCGACCCTCTGCTGGGCGAAGTCACGCAAAAGCACACGGCCCGCTTGCCGCTCTATCCAAAGTCGCACTATGTAATGCCGCGCAGCACGCTCAAGCGGGCGATCAAATCGATCAAACAGGAGCTTGAGTGGTGGGAACCAAAGCTGATTGCCGAGGGCAAGCTGGTCGAAGCCCAGCGTCTGCATCAACGCACAATGTTTGATCTCGAGATGATGAAAGAGATGGGCTTCTGTCGTGGGATCGAAAACTATTCACGTCATCTGACCGGGAAAAAGCCGGGCGAGCCGCCGCCGACGCTGCTCGACTATCTGCCGCGCGACACTTTGGTGGTCATCGATGAATCACACCAGACAATTCCGCAGGTGCGTGGCATGTTTTTTGGCGATCAATCGCGCAAGCGCACGCTGGTTGAATACGGATTTCGTTTGCCGTCCGCGATGGATAATCGGCCGCTGAACTTTGATGAGTTCGAAGAACGGGTGGCGCAAAGAATCTATGTCTCAGCCACGCCGGGTCCATACGAGTTGACGAAATCAAGTGGTGAAATCATCGAGCAGATCATTCGGCCCACCGGTTTGATGGATCCGGAGGTCGAAGTGCTGCCGGTAAAAGGGCAGATCGATCACCTGCTCGGTGAATGCCGCGCCAGAGCCGAGCGGAAGGAACGTGTACTAGTAACGACGCTGACCAAAAAGATGGCGGAAGACCTGACCGAATACTTTACCGAAGTCGACGTGCGCGTGCGCTACCTGCATTCCGACATTGTCACCCTGGAACGAATCAGAATTCTCCGTGACTTGCGGCGAGGTGAATTCGATGTGCTGGTCGGGATCAATCTGCTGCGCGAAGGACTCGACTTGCCGGAGGTTTCGCTGGTCGCGATCCTGGACGCTGACAAGGAAGGCTTTCTTCGTTCCGAGTCCTCTCTGATTCAGACGATTGGGCGCGCGGCGCGAAATGCCAGCGGCAAAGCGATTCTGTATGCCGATCGAATAACCGATTCAATGAAGCGCGCGATTGACGAAACGCGGCGGCGGCGAGCTCTGCAATTGATTTATAATCGGGAGAACGGAATTACGCCAAAGACGATCATCAAACCGATCGAAGCGACCCTGGTAACAGCGGCAGAGGCCGACTATTTCAAGGTGCCTCTCGATCTGGAAGATGTGGAAGGCTACAGTCCGGAACAGCTCGGCGAGACAATTGTCCGGCTGGAGCTGGACATGCGTGAGCATGCGAAGCGATTCGAATTTGAAAAGGCGGCCGAGTTGCGCGATCGAATCAAGTATTTGCGAGAGCGGCAGTTGATCGTCGCATAGCGAAGATGCTTTAGTGGCACAGACTTTAGTCTGTGATTTAGATTCGGGCTGACAAGGATCACAGACTGAAGTCTGTGCCACTATTAATGAATGCTTACTAAGTCACAACCGGACGAGATCCAGTCGTTTCTTACCGACTCTTCACACGTGCGCGGAGGCTTTGCCGAGCGGGTGGTTTTCCCGGAAACTGCCGAAGACGTTGTCGAGGTTCTGCGCGCCGCAACACGCACTCAAACACCCGTAACCATCTCGGGCGCCGGCACCGGCACGGTCGCGGGCCGGGTTCCTTTTGGCGGTGTCGTCGTCGCCACCGACAAGCTGAATCGGATCACGCAAATTGTCCATGACGATAATGGCGGAGGTCACGCAGTTGCCGAAGGCGGTGTAATTCTCGGTGATCTTCAACGGGCGGTTGAATCTGAAGGACTGCTGTATCCTCCGGACCCAACCGAACGCAGTTGTTTTCTGGGCGGCAATGTAGCGACCAACGCGTCGGGCGCCCGGACTTTTAAATACGGCCCGACGCGAAATTATGTCGAGCGTCTGAAAATTGTTTTGGCGACTGGCGATGTGATCGATATCCGCCGAGCCGAATTACACGCTGATCTGAACGGCAGAATCACTATTCCCCTTCCCTCGGGGCGTTTGATCGAGACACAGTTGCCGACCTATCGAATGCCTCAGGTCCGCAAACACTCTTCCGGCTACTACGTCGCGCCGGGCATGGACGTGATCGATCTTTTCATCGGCAGCGAAGGAACACTGGGCGTGATTCTGGAAGTCGAAGTGCGGCTGCTGCCCAAACCGGCGGAGTTGATGAGCGGTGTTGTCTTCTTCACATCGGAAGAGGAACTGCTGGCATTTGTCGGCGAAGCGCGCAAACGATCGCTGGCCAATCGAGCCGGCAGTCTGGCCCCGATCGGGGCCGACATGGATCGAGGCAGTAGCCCGACTCCGGGGTTTCCAGCCAGGCAGCCCGGCCGGGGTGGGAAGGTGAGGGAGGGCTCCTCGATTGACGCCCGCGCCCTCGAATACTTTGACGTCGAATCGTTGCGCTTTCTGCGTCAGAAATACGAAACAATCCCAACCGAAGCAGTCGGCGCGATCTTCTTCGAGCAGGAAACAACCTTATCAACCGAAGATTCGCTGATGACCGAGTGGCTGTCTTTGCTTGAACGGCATAATGCTCTGGTCGACGATTCATGGTTCGCCACCAACGAAAGCGATCAGGCCGGCCTGCGCGAATTTCGTCATGCGCTGCCCGTGCTGATGAATGAATGGTTCGCGCGTCACAACCAACGCAAAGTCTCAACCGACATGTCCGTGCCCGACGAAGCGTTTGCCGGCATGTTGCGCTTTTACGAGGACAGTCTGCGCGGAGGTAATCTTCGCTATACGATCTTTGGCCATATCGGCGACAATCACGTGCACGTCAACATTCTGCCGCGCGACGACGACGAAGCCGCCAGGGCGCGGGAGATTTATCGGACCTTCATCCGTCGCGCCATCGATGTCGGCGGTACGATTTCCGCCGAGCATGGTATTGGCAAGCTTAAACGCGAATATCTGCGCGCGCTCTACGGGGACGAACATCTGCGTGAGATGACGTTGATGAAGCGGGCGTTTGATCCGGCTGGAATCCTGGGCCGGGGAAATATGTTTTCGGAAGAGTTCCTTTAATGGCCAGTGGTTAGTTGTCAGTAGTTAGTCGTTCGTAGTACGTTCGAACGATAAACTGCTAATGGCTACTGCTAACTACTGACGACTCAAGAATGTTTAGATTCACTACTGCCGGCGAATCACACGGGCGCGCGCTCGTCGCGATAGTCGAAGGTCTGCCTGCCGGCACGCCCGTCAACATTGAACTGATCAATCACGAACTCGCGCGGCGGCAGCAGGGCTATGGCCGCGGCGGGCGGATGAAGATCGAGTCGGACCGAGTGGAGATCGTCAGCGGTGTTCGTCATGGCCTCACGCTCGGCTCGCCTTTGGCGCTGATGATTGAAAACAGAGACTGGGCCAACTGGACAGAGATAATGTCAGTTGAGCCACAGGATCTCGCGCCCGAGAAATCACGCCGCGTCAAACGGCCGCGTCCAGGCCACGCTGATCTGGCCGGCGGTTTGAAATACAACACGCGCGATCTGCGTGACGTACTGGAACGCGCGTCCGCGCGTGAGACGACCGCGCGCGTTGCCTGTGGCGGACTCGCCCGCCAATTGCTGGCAAACTTCGGCGTCGAAATTCACAGCCATGTAATTCAGCTCGGTGGCATTCCGGACCAGCCTTTGGAATTAACCTTTGATCAAATCGCGGCCATTCCGGATCATGCGCCGCTGCGTTGCGGCGACGACGAAGCTCAGCAGCGGATGGTGGACTTAATCGATAAAACGAAGCGCGAAGGCGACACCCTCGGCGGCATCTTTGAAGTTGTTGCGCGCGGCTTGGTGCCAGGTCTCGGTTCGCATACCGCTTGGGATCTAAAACTTGACGGACGTTTGGCGCAGGCGGTGATGTCGATCCCTGCAGTGAAGGCAGTCGCGATCGGCGCTGGGGCTGCGATCAGTGCCCTGCCCGGCTCTGAAGTTCACGACGAGATTGGTTACGACGAAGAGACGAAGGAGTTTATTCGCGCCAGCAATCGCGCCGGCGGACTGGAAGGCGGGGTCACCAACGGCGAAGAGTTGCGCGTGCGCGGCCACTTGAAACCGATCTCGACCCTGCGGCGCGCGCTGCGCTCGGTTGATATCGATACGAAGCATGAAGAGCGGGCTGCTTTCGAACGTTCGGACATCACGGTCGTTCCCGCCGGCGGCGTGATTGGCGAAGCGATGGTCTCTCTGGTGATGGCCTCGGCAATGCGAGAGAAGTTTGGCGGCGACAGCCTGGGCGAGATGAAGAGGAACTTTGAGGGCTATCGAGAGCAGTTGCGCGGTTACTAGAAGCCAACGGAGAAGAATTATCCGAACTAGCGAAACCAAAACGTTGACTGTAAAATTGAGGTGGCGAAAAAGCGAATTTGAGATTCAAGAATGTCTTTACTGAAAATAGTTACCTGGCCAAATCCAATTCTCGACGCGCCTGGGGAACCCGTTACCAAATTTGACGGCGATCTGAAGAAACTCGTCAATAATATGTTTGAGACGATGTACTCGGCGCCGGGCGTCGGTCTGGCCGCCGTGCAGGTAGGCGTGCCCAAGCGCCTGTTCGTGATGGACTGTTCGGCCGGCAAAGATCCGGCGCAGCGCATCGTGATGATTAATCCGGAAGTTGTCGGAATCGAAGGCAAGCAGGACGGCGACGAAGGCTGTCTTTCTTTCCCCGGCATCTTTTTTAGCGTACAGCGTAATCTTCGCGCCATCGTTCGGGCCCACGATGTCGACGGCAAAGAGTTCGAGCTGGACGGCACGGAACTGACCGCACGTTGCATGCTGCACGAAACGGATCACTGCGACGGAATAGTCTTTTTAGACAAGATGACTCCACTCAAACGCGAGATCGTAAAACGCAGGATTAAGAAATTGCAGAAGGCCGGCGAGTGGCCGGCGTGAGCCTTTGTTACTCGCCGGCGAAGCCGGCTATATATCAGTAGCCCACAGCGCAAGCTGTGGGTGCGATGGCGAAAATGTTTGATCGAGCCTGCGTAGCGGGCGACATAAATTCGCTATGTGAATGTTACCGAACCGCGG
>Ga0209131_1001969_pt1 | contig 14081 bp, 13 predicted proteins | sample GraSoi_2013_40cm_FD_185826 | JGI IMG/M metagenome (GOLD analysis project Ga0209131, IMG submission 185826) | Grasslands soil microbial communities from the Angelo Coastal Reserve, California, USA - Sample 9_17_2013_40cm (SPAdes) (version 2) | ecosystem: Environmental > Terrestrial > Soil >...
CAGGTTGTTCGTGGGACTCGGCTTGCCCATTCTGCAGGGCTATGGATTGACCGAAACCAGCCCGGTGGTCAGCACCAACCGCCTGGACGACAACGTTCCGGCCAGCATCGGCAAGCCGATTCCCGGCGTGCAGGTCAAGCTGGGCGACAAAGATGCGCTGCTCGTCAAAGGCCCCAACGTCATGCTCGGTTACTGGAATCTTCCGGATGCGACCAGGGCCATGTTCAACGCGGACGGCTGGCTCAACACCGGCGACACGGCGCGCTTCGACGAAGCGGGTCATCTCTACATCACGGGGCGCCTGAAGGAAATCATCGTGATGTCCAACGGCGAGAAGATTCCGCCGGTGGACATGGAAGCCGCCATCCTGCAGGACAACCTCTTCGAGCAGGTCATGGTCATGGGCGAGGGCAGACCTTATCTGAGCGCGTTCGTCGTGATCAATCGCGATCAATGGACGAAGGTCGCGGGACAGAACGGCCTGACACTTGACGTGGACGGTATCACGCGCAACGAAGCCGCGCAAAAATTCTTGCTCGAGCGGGTGCAGCGGCAGATCAAGTCGTTTCCCGGTTACGCAAAAATTCACCGGATCGCCGTATGCGCCGAGCCCTGGACCGTCGAGAACGGCCTGCTGACACCCACCATGAAATTGAAACGCTCGAAAGTCATGGACTTGCACAAGCAGGAGTTTGAAGGTCTTTATGCCGGACACTGACCGCAGGCCGTTACAGGAAGAAACCGCCACGCTGCCCCGCCATAGAACTCGCGAAGGGGCGGGTGGCGACAGTCGCCGTCAACTCGTTCGTGTTCAAGCAACCGGTGATGATCGGCGATGTGGTGAGTTTCTACGCCAGGGTTGTGCGCGTGGGTCGCACTTCGATCACCGTGGACGTCGAGGTTTACGCGCGACGCCGGGCGTTGCACGAGGCGGTCAAGGTGACGGAAGCGACATTGACCTATGTGGCGGTGGACGACGAGCGGCGCCCGCGGCCGGTCAACCAGACATAGGCATGGTTTCGGATGGTAAGGTGTGTTCCGTGGATGTGTTCTCAACCAGGAGGGGAAAATGCAGAAAGAAATTCAAAGGGGATTGGCGGCGCTGGCAGTTGCCTCGACATTGGGTGGCGCATCGACATTGGCATTGGCTGCGGGGTTTGCGCTAATCGAGCAGAACGCGAGCGGGCTCGGCAATGCGTACGCGGGCGGAGCCGCCATAGCCGAAGATGCCAGCACGGTATTTTTCAATCCGGCGGGGCTAAGTCGAATATCGGGAAGCCAGGTGATGGTGTCAGGCGAAGCGATCGGATTGTCCGCCAAGTTTCAGAATCGGGGTTCGACCTCGGTGCTGGGCACACCCTTGACCGGCGGCGACGGCGGCGATGCGGGAGGATGGGCCGTCGTGCCGAATATTTATTTCGCGACCGATATCGCGCCGCAGTGGAAATTCGGCATCGGGGTCAATACGCCGTTCGGCCTGAAGACCGACTACGATGCCGGCTGGGCAGGGCGTTACCAGGCGCTCGAGTCGAAGGTGCAGACAATCAACATCAACCCTTCCGTCGCCTATCAGGTCAACGACAGGGTGTCTGTCGGGGCGGGCGCAAGCGCCATGTACATGAAGGGCAACCTGAGCAAGGCGATCGACTTCGGCTCGATCCTGGTTGGATTGGGTGCTGCTCCTCTCTCCGCTTCGCAGAATCTGGATGGCTCGGTGAAGTTCGATGGCAGCGGTTGGGGATACGGGTACAACCTTGGTGCGCTGTTCCAGGTGACGACTGATACGCGAGTGGGTGTCGCTTATCGTTCTAAGATCAATGAGGAACTGAGCGGCGGCCAGGCCAGCTATAGCGGTGTGCCAGGACCATTGGCGCCCAGCCCCCTGTTCTCGACGACCGGGGCCAAGGCCAAAATTACCCTGCCCGAGTCGGCATCGCTCAGTGCGGTGAGCCAGATCGACTCCAAATGGTCGGTTATGGGGGATGTGACCTGGACCAAGTGGAGCCGCTTCAACGAGCTCAGGCTGCAATTCAACAATGGGGCGCCCGATAGCGTGACTACCGAGAACTGGAAGGACACCTATCGGGTTTCAGCCGGTGTCTCCTATCAGTACAGCGACAGTTGGAAGTTGCGCGGCGGGATTGCCTACGATAAGAGTCCTGTCGAAGATCAATACCGTACGGCGCGGATTCCAGACAACGACCGCAAGTGGCTGGCCGTCGGTGCCAGCTACAAGGTGTCCGGGGCGGGAGTGATCGATTTCGGGTATGCCCATTTGTTCATCAGCGATGCTTCGATCAACCACACCGAGTCCAGCTCTACGGGGGTACCGATCGGCGGCACGCTTATCGGCGACTATTCCGGTTCCGTGGATATCCTGGGCGTTCAATACACCCATAATTTTTAAACGCCGCAGCGGCCCGCGAATGTTGGACCCGCGGGCCGCATTTGTTCGGGCTGCGCCATTCGACAATGCTGCCAGCCCGGGTCAATCTTAAGGAAACAAGATGGCAGGTCACGCTCCGTTCGTGGTGCGCAAAGTCGCTGTCCTCGGCGCCGGCGTCATGGGTGCGCAGATCGCGGCCCATCTGGTCAATGCCAGAGTCGAAGCGATCCTGTTCGAGTTGCCGGCGAAGGACGGCAACTCGAACGAAAACGTGCGCAAGGCCGTCGACGGGCTTAGAAAGCTCGAGCCCAGCCCGCTGTCCGTGGCGTCCCGGGCGGACTATATCCAGCCAGCGAACTACGATCAGGACCTGGAATTGCTCAAAGAGTGCGACGTCGTCATCGAGGCGATTTCCGAGCGCATGGACTGGAAGAAGACGTTGTACGAGAAAGTCGCGCCCCATCTCGGCGAGAACACGATATTTGCGAGCAATACGTCCGGGCTTTCCATCAATTCCCTTTCCGAAGCAATGCCCGCCCACGCGCGCACGCGGTTTTGCGGCGTGCATTTTTTCAATCCGCCGCGCTACATGCATCTGGTGGAACTGATACCCGGCCGAACGACCGATCCGGCGATCCTCGACCAGCTCGAAGAGTTCCTCGTCACTACGCTCGGCAAAGGCGTCGTCCGCGCCAGGGACACGCCCAACTTCATCGCCAATCGTGTCGGCGTGTTTTCAATCCTGGCGACCATGTACCACACGCAGAAGTTCGGTCTGGGCTTCGACGAAGTCGACGCGCTGACCGGTTCGCTGATCGGCCGGCCGAAGAGCGCCACCTATCGCACTGCCGACGTGGTCGGCCTGGATACGCTCGCGCACGTCGTCAATACGATGAAGGAGACCTTGCCGAACGATCCGTGGCACAAGTACTACGACGCGCCGGACTGGTTCAAACAACTCATCGAACAGAAGGCGCTTGGCCAGAAATCGGGACGCGGCGTCTACCGCAAGCAGGGCAGGGAAATCCAGGTCCTCGACCTGGGGAAGAGAGACTATCGGCCGTCCGCCGGGGAGGCGGACGAGTCGGTGGTCGCCATCCTCAAGAACAAGAACGTCGCGGAACGCTACGCGCAACTGCGTGCGAGCCAGCATCCGCAGGCGCAATTCATGTGGGCTGCTTTCCGCGACATGCTGCATTACTGCGCGGTGCACCTCGAGGCCATTGCAGACAATGCGCGCGATCTGGACTTTGCCGTTCGCTGGGGCTTCGGCTGGAACCAGGGGCCGTTCGAGATCTGGCAGGCGGCAGGCTGGCAGCAGATGGCGAAATGGATCGCGGACGACATTGCCGCCGGCAAGACCATGGCCCCGATGCCTTTGCCCGCCTGGGTGACCGAACCGGGGCGCGAGGGCGTGCACAAGGCGCAGGGTTCGTGGAGTGTGGCGCAGCGCAGCTACAAGCCGCGTTCGGATTTATCCGTGTACCGGCGCCAGCCGTTCCCCGATCGCCTCATCAGCGAAACGGCGGCGTATGGAACTACCATCTTCGAAACCGACGCGGTGCGCATGTGGAGCACCGGCGACGATATCGGCATCCTCAGCTTTAAGACGAAGATGCACGCCATCGGCGAAGACGTGCTCGACGGGGTCATGCAGGCGATAGACGAGTCCGAACGCCACTTCAAGGGGCTCATCCTCTGGCAGACCGAGCCACCGTTTTCGGTCGGCGCCAATCTGTCCGGAGGGGGCAACCGCAAGAGCGAGCAGAAGCCGACTGCGCTTGCGTCGATGATGAAGAAATTCAAGCGCGAAGCGGAATCGGCCATTCTCAAGGCGGCTTTCAAACTCAACGTGGCCGATTCGCTGATGGCCGGACGCCTGGAGAAAGTCGAGCAGGTGGTCGAGCAATTTCAGGCGACCTCGCAGGCGCTGCGCTACTCCATGATTCCGACCGTTGCGGCGGTCGACGGCATGGCCCTGGGCGGAGGTTGCGAGTTCACCATGCACTGCGATCGCGCGGTTGCTTCACTGGAAAGCTACATCGGCCTGGTCGAAGCCGGCGTCGGCCTGCTACCCGCGGGCGGCGGTTGCAAGGAGTTCGCGATGCGCGCGGCGGCTGAGGCCAAAGGCGGCGATGCGTTTCCTTTCCTGAAGAACTACTTCCAGAATGTTGCGACCGCGCAGGTGGGAAAGAGCGCGGAGCATTCGCGCGAACTTGGGTTCCTGCGGCCCAGCGACCGCATCGTGATGAACCGGTTCGAACTGTTGCATGCGGCCAAGGCGGAACTCGGCGCAATGGCGGACGCAGGCTACCGACCTGCGCTGCGAGCCCGGAACATTCCTGCAGCGGGACGCAGCGCGATCGCGACGTTCAAGATGGCGCTGGCTAACATGCTCGCTGGCCGCTACATCTCGGATCACGATTTCCTGATCGGCAGCAAAGTCGCCTTTGTGATGTGCGGCGGCGATGTCGAGCCCGGCACGCTGCTCACAGAAGACTGGTATCTCGATCTGGAGCGCCAGGCTTTCATGGAACTCATCGCCACTGAAAAGACGCAGGCTCGTATTGAGCAAATGCTCAAGACGGGAAAGCCTTTGAGAAATTAGTGAAACGCATGAATCAACGGCGAGCCTGCTTCTTTCGGCGGAGACTAACCTTTAGGTTATGTCGAAGCCACAAGACTCAAGCCCGAATCGAGCAAATGCTGAAGACAGAAAAGCCTTTGCGAAACTGATAAAACTCAACGCGCACCACGAAGGCACGAAGAGCACGAAGAAACACGAAGAAAGGCGAGCGGCAAAGAAAGTTGCGAAGGTCTCGAATTGTGCTCGTTGGAACCGTCACCGAAAAGAATCGGATTTTCTTCGTGAACCTTCGTGTTCTTCGTATTCTTCGTGCCTTCGTGGTGCGAATTTGAACTAGTGAGGTAAGAGATATGGCAAGACAAATTCAGGATGCCTACATCGTTGCTGCAACGCGAACACCAGTGGGCAAGGCTCCGCGCGGCGTTCTCAAGCACGCGCGTCCGGACGACATGCTCGCGCACGTATTGAAGAGCGCGCTCGCGCAAGTGCCGGGACTCGATCCGTCCGTCATCGACGACGTTGTCGTCGGTTGCGCGATGCCGGAAGCCGAGCAGGGTATGAACGTGGCGCGCATCGGTTTGCTGCTCGCCGGGTTTCCGAACACTGTCTCCGGCGTGACCCTGAACCGGTTCTGCTCTTCCGGCCTGCAGGCGGTGGCAACCGCGGCGGACCGGATCCGCCTCGGTGAGGCCGACGTGATGATCGGGGCCGGCACCGAAAGCATGAGCATGATTCCGATGGGCGGCAACAAGATCGTCGCCAACGAGCAATTCTTCACACGGGACGAAAATATCGGCATTGCCTACGGCATGGGCATCACCGCGGAAAAAGTCGCCGGGCAATGGAAGGTGAGCCGGGAAGCGCAGGATGAATTCGCGACGGAATCGCACCGCCGCGCGCTGGCGGCCATCGAGAAAGGGGAGTTCAAGCAGGAGATCACGCCCTATGCGCTGAACGAGCACTTTCCCGATTTCGAACACCATCAAGTCGTCACCCGCAGCAAGATCATCGCCAACGATGAAGGCCCGCGTGCCGGTACGACGCTCGAAGTGCTCGCCAAGCTGCGTCCGGCCTTTGCCGCAAACGGGTCGGTCACGGCGGGCAACAGTTCGCAGACTTCGGACGGTGCGGGTGCGGTCATCCTGGCGAGCGAGGCGGCGCTGAAACGCTTCAACCTGCAACCGCTCGGGCGTTTTCTCGGTTTCGTGGTTGCCGGCGTGCCCCCCGAGATCATGGGCATCGGCCCCAAGTTTGCGATTCCCAAAGTCCTCAAACAGACCGGTCTCAAACTCGACGACATCGACTGGATCGAACTGAACGAGGCGTTCGCCGCCCAGAGTCTCGCCGTGATCGGGGATCTCGGTCTGGATCGCGCGAAGGTCAATCCGCTCGGCGGCGCGATCGCGCTGGGACATCCGCTGGGTGCCACCGGCGCGATCCGCACAGCGACGATCCTTCATGGCATGCGCAGGCGCGGGCAAAAATACGGCATGGTCACGATGTGCATCGGCACGGGGATGGGAGCCGCTGGTATATTCGAGTCGTTGAGATGAGCTCTGCCGGGCCGTGGCGGACCGTGCAACCGCGGGAATCGCTGCGCATCCGGCTGTACCGGCTGGGTTTCAATTTTTTCCCGGCCTTTCGAGCGACCGGCGCCCGCGTCATCTACATCTCGGAGGACAGGCGCAAGCTGCGCATCAAGTTGCCGCTCAATTTCCGCACCCGGAATATCCATGGAACCCTGTTCGGCGGCGCGATGTACGCGGCGACCGATCCGCTGTACGCCATTCTGGTCAAGGTGGCGCTGGGTCCCGGCTACATCATCTGGGACAAGGCGGGGGCGATCCGCTACAAGAAACCGGGCCGCTCGACGCTTTACGCCGAGTGCAGCCTGAGCGACGCGCAAGTTGCTTCGATGCGCAAACGTCTCGATTCGGAACCATCTATCGATTTGAACTATGAGATCGAACTCGTGGATGAATCCGGCGCAGTGCATGCCGTGGTGCAGAAGACGATTTATGCTGCCCGGAAGGAAGTCTACAAATTGCGGCAGGAGGCGGCAAATACCGGGACTCCGCTAGAATCCCGCCGGCAGGTATAACAACTACAAAGGAGTACGGCAGCATGTCCAAGATCATCCGGGTCGAAGTATTCCAGGTCGACCTCAAGCCGCATGTTCAACGCGGCGACGCGATCCAGTCCTTCCATACGCAGGAGACGCCGATGGTCCGCCTGTATGCGGATGACGGCGCAGAGGGAACAGGCTACAGCTATACGATCGGCACCGGCGGTTCGTCGGTCGTGGCACTGATCCGTGACCATCTCGGCCCGCAACTGCTCGGGCGCGATCCGGCGATGGTGGAGCAGATCTGGAAGGATTTGTTCTTCCATACGCACGCGACGGCGGTCGGCGCGATCACGAGCCTTGCGCTGTGCGCGATCGATTCGGCGCTGTGGGACATGCGCTGCAGGAAAGCCGGATTGCCGCTGCATGTCATGGCCGGCGGCGCGCAGAAGAAGGTCCCGATCTACGACACCGAAGGCGGCTGGCTGCATTTTCCGGTTGCGCAGGTCGTCGACAACGCGCTGGCCAACAAGGCGCGGGGTTTCCGCGGCGTGAAGATCAAGGTCGGCAAGCCGCACGTCAGTGAAGACGTGAAGCGGCTCGCCGCGGTGCGCAAGGCGATCGGCGATGAGATGGAACTGATGGTCGACGCCAATCAGGGGTTCACGATCGCCGAAGCCATCCGGCGCGCGCGCCATTACGAGGAATTCGACCTGGCCTGGTTCGAAGAGCCGCTGCCGGCCGAGGACCTGAACGGCCATGTCCTGCTGCAGCAATCGACCAGCCTGCCGATCGCCGTCGGCGAGTCGATCTATTCGATCAGCCATTTCCGCGAATACATGCAACGCGGCGCCTGCTCCATCGTGCAGACCGACGTCGCCCGCATCGGCGGCATCACGCCCTGGCTGAAAAGCGCGCATATCGCCGAGTCGTTCAACATGCCGATCTGCCCGCACTACCTGATGGAGTTGCACATCGGCCTGTGTGCCGCGGTACCCAATTGCCCATGGGTGGAAAATATTCCGCAGCTGGGCGTGATCATGAAGAATGAATTGAAGATCGAAAAAGGTTACGCGTATCCATATGAAAGGCCGGGCCTGGGCATCGAGTGGAACTGGAAGGCGATCGACAGGCTGCGTGTCGCGCCGCCGGCGGTTCTGCAGGCCAGTGCTTCCAACGCAACCAGGAGGAGAGCGAAATGAATGCAATGAAAGGCTTGTTAGTCGCGGCAGCGTTGATGCTTGCGCCGAATCTCGTTGCCGCCGCCGGGTCGCCGGTCGGCACCTGGCGCAGCATCGACGACAAGACCAAACAGGAACGCTCGATCATCAGGATCACCGAGGAGAACGGCGAACTCAAAGGCGTGGTCGAGAAGCTCTTCGATCAGCCCGGCGACGATCCCGCGCATCTTTGCAAGGAATGCAAGGACGAGCGCAAGGACAAGCCGATCGTCGGCATGACCATCCTGTGGGGATTGAAGAAAGAAGGCGATGCATGGACGGGTGGCGAAATCCTCGATCCCAAGAACGGCAAGATCTATCGCTGCAAGATGACGCTTTCCGAGGACGGGAAGAGCCTGAATGTGCGCGGCTTCATCGGCATCTCGTTGATCGGGCGGACCCAGACCTGGCTCAGAGAGCCCACCTCACCCTAGCCCTCTCCCCAAAGCGCGGAGAGGGAACCTGGAGTTCAAAAGCACTCCGGCCCGCGCAGCGCACCTTCTCCGCTCCGGGGAAGAAGGCGGGGGATGAGGTGGTGGTCTTACATATTCGGGTAATTCGGTCCGCCGCCACCCTCGGGCGCGACCCAGACGATGTTCTGGGTCGGGTCCTTGATGTCGCAGGTTTTGCAGTGCACGCAGTTCTGCGCATTGATCTGCAATCGGGGCCCTGACGATTCCGTGACGATCTCGTATACCCCCGCCGGACAATAACGCTGCTCGGGCGCATCATAGAGCGCGAGATTGACGTTGACCGGCACGCCAGGATCCTTCAGCGTCAAGTGCACAGGCTGGTCTTCGCTGTGATTGGTATTTGAAATGAAAACCGACGACAGCCGGTCGAATGTGACGACGCCGTCGGGTTTCGGATAGGCGATCGGCTGGACCTCGGTTTTTTTCTTCAGCGTTTCGTTGTCGGCATGATCGTGATGAAGCGTCCACGGCGCCTTGCCGCCGAATACGATCTGATCGATGCCGACCATCGCCGTGCCGGTGACCAAGCCCTTCGACATCCAGGGCTTGAAATTGCGCGCCCGGTGCAATTCCTCGTAGAGCCAGCTCGAGTGGAATGTTTCCGGATAAGCAGTCAGTTCGTCGCCGCTGCGGCCGGCCGACAGGGCGCCGAGTGCCGCATCCGCGGCGAGCATGCCCGACTTGATTGCCGCGTGGCTGCCTTTGATGCGCGACGCATTCAGGAAGCCGGCATCATCACCGATGAGACCGCCGCCCGGAAAGATCAGCTTCGGCAGGGACTGAAGGCCGCCTGCCGTGATCGCGCGTGCGCCATAAGAGATTCGCTTGCCGCCCTCGACAAAGGGGCGGATGGCCGGATGCGTCTTGTAGCGTTGGAATTCCTCGTAGGGATTCAGGTAGGGATTGGCATAGCCCAGCCCGACCACGAAGCCGACGCACGCCAGGTTGTCTTCCATGTGATAGAGGAAGGAACCGCCGTAGGTTTGCGTGTCGAGCGGCCAGCCCGCCGTATGAATCACGAGCCCGCTCTGGTGTTTTTCCGGTTGTATCTGCCAGAGTTCCTTCAGCCCGATGCCGTAGACCTGCGGATCGCGGCCGTCGCTGAGTTTGTACTTCGCGGTCAACTGCCGCCCCAGTTGGCCGCGACAGCCTTCCGCGAAGAAAGTGTACTTCGCGTGCAGTTCCATCCCCGGCTGGTAGTTGGGGCCCGGTTCGCCGTCCTTGCCCACGCCCATGTCGCCGGTTGCCACGCCGATGACTGCTCCACCGCCGTCGTAGAGCACTTCCGTTGCGGCAAATCCCGGAAAGATTTCGACGCCGAGCGCCTCGGCCTGGCTTGCGAGCCAGCGGCACACGTTGCCAAGGCTCACCACGTAATTGCCGTGGTTGCGGAAGCAGGCAGGCAGCAGGAAATTCGGCACCTTGAAGGCGCTGCGTTCGCCGAGGAACAGGAAACGATCTTCGGACACCGGTGCATTCAGCGGAGCGTCCATGGCCTGCCAGTCGGGGAACAGTTCCGCCAGCGCGCGCGGATCCATGACTGCGCCGGACAGGATGTGCGCGCCGACCTCGGAACCTTTTTCGATCACGCAAACCGACGCTTCGCTGCCGCGCTCGGCGGCGAGTTGCCTGAGCCGGATCGCACAGGCCAACCCGGCGGGGCCGGCGCCCACGACGACCACGTCGTATTGCATCGATTCGCGTTCTGCCAAACCATTCTCCTCGCTGTCGGGCAGCGCAAAGCCCTGCTGTTAAAATTGCGCGCTGTCACGAATGATAAACGCTTTCGCGCGCCGGCAGAACGGTGCACCGGTGAAAACCACGATGAAAAAAGAAGAGGGCAGGCTGGTCCGCGTGGACCGCGTGCCGATGCGCTGGGGAGAGATGGATGCGCTCGGGCACATGAACAATGTTTCCTACTTTCGCTATTTCGAACAGGCGCGTATTTCCTGGTTCGACGCGCTCGAGATCGACTACCGCCCGGGTTCGGAGGGGCCGATCCTCGGCACGCTGAGCTGCAAATACGTGAAGCCGGCGATCTATCCGGCCGACATCGAGGTTACCACTTACGTCGGCAAGCCCGGCCGCAGCAGTTTCATGATGTTCCACGAGATGTTCCGCGCCGGCGATCCTGCCACGCTATACGCTGAAGCCGAAGCAGTGATGGTGTGGATCGATATTACACAGGGTAAATCGCGCCCGCTGCCGGACTGGATGCGCAAGGAACTGGACCCGGTCCTCTAACAGGCAATCACCGTTCCGGAAACCTCGCGGCTGTCCGGGCCCATCAGGTAGAGATAGGCCTGCATCAGTTCTTCGGGCTGGCGCTGCGATGCAGCGACTTCTCCCGGATGCGTCTTCGAGCGCGATGGCGACGCCACCGGGCCAGGAATAAGTGCGTTGGCCCGCAGATTGGGATTATCCTGCCACTCCGCCGCCTGGATTTTCATCAACGCTTCCACGCCGGCTTTGGAAACGGCATAACCTCCCCAGAACGCCGCGGGCATGTGGCCATGGCTCTCGAGCGTGAATATTACCGAGGCATCCGTGGAACGCTTCAGCAACCGCACGCAGGCCTGTGTCAGCGCGAATGGTGCGACCAGGTTGATGCGCAGCATCCGGTTCCACTCCTCCGGGCTTTGCTGTTCGAGCGGCGAAAGTTTCTCGACGAGCGCAGCATTGTGCAGGATGCCGTCGAGGCGGCCGAGCTGCGATTCGATGGCGTGGGCCAGGGCGTCGTAGTCGCGTGTCGTCGCCTTGTGCAGGTCGAGTGGAATGGCAGCCGGCTGCGGATAACCCTTGCTTTCGATTTCGTCGTAGACCTTTTCCAGGGCCGCCACGTCGCGCCCATGCAATACCACCGTCGCGCCGTGCGCGGAAAATGTCAGCGCGGCGACCCGTCCGATGCCCCGGCTGGCGCCGGTCACCAGGACGACGCGTCCTTTGAGCAAGTCCCGGCTCGGGCGATAGTCTTTCATCTCAGGCATTTTGCAATACCAGGTTGGCCGCGCGCACGCCGCTGCGGACCGCGGATTCAATCGTGGCGGGATACTCCGACGCGGTGTAGTCGCCGGCGAGGTAAAGCCCGGCGACCGGTGTGGCATTGTCAGGTCGCGACAGGCCGGGTGTGCAGGAGAAGGTGGCCCGCTTTTCAGCGATCACCTGATGCCATCGCGGCTCACCGAGTGCCGGAAAATTTTCCTTGAGTTCTGCATGGACGGCCCGCGCGAGCGCATCGTGGGCAAGTTCCTGGTGGGCACCGCTCGCAGAAATCACCACGCCGATCAAGCCGTCCTGGCCGCAGAGCTGTCCGCGGTCGAACAGCCATTGGGAGTAGACGGCTTCGAGTCCGCCCATGCGGAATGGAAGGCGCGCCTGCCTGGCGTATTGCAGGTAAACCGAGTAGATCGGTTGATAGTCGAACTTGCCGATCATCCGCACGATCGGCGCAAGCTCGACGCAGGAAGCGAGTAACGCACCGGCACGATGCGGCGACACGGCGACAATCGCGTGGCTGAAGCGCTCGCCACCGTCGCCGAGTTCGAACCCCCCGTCCTTTTGCCGGACCGCATCCACCGTTTCGCCCAGGCGTACGCTGCCGCCATGCGTTTCCACGTAGCGCGCCGCGCGCTCGGGAAAAAGCGCGGAAAAGTCGAGTCTCGGCAACAGCAGGTCGCTGTCCGCACGGTTACCGTTCAGGCTGTCGCGCAATACGTTCAGGAAAACCTGCGCCGAGGCCTGCGACGGTGGCGTGTTCAACGCCGACACGCAAAGCGGATTCCAGAGGAAACGCGAGACCGCGTCCGGTTGCCGTTTCGAACGTAGCAGGTCCGCAACGGTTGTGTCGCTCGCAAGCCGGAATTTGCTGCGCTGTGCCCATACCATGAAGCGCACGGCGGCAATGCGATCGCCGAAGCCCAATCCTCGCGCGCGCAGCAGCGCCGACAGCAGATGCAGCGGTGCCGGGAGATGCGCAGTCCGCATCCGGAAGGCCGGATGAATGGTGAGCTCCAGCGGCAGTCGCAGGAGGCCCGGCGATTCGCCAGGCGCTTTGACCAGCTCGATGAGCCGCAGCGTTTCCCGGTAGGCGCCGAGCAGGATATGCAGGCCGTTGTCGAGTCGGGTGTCCCCGGTTTCGACGCGGCGGGCGCGGCCATGCCGGCATAACCGCCGCCGATGACGGCGACGCGCGCAGGCTTGTTCGCCGTGCTGCTCACGCCGTCAGCCAGGTCCGCCAGGCGATCCACAGTTTGCGGATCGGCGTGAGCGACGTGCGCCGGTCGAGAACCTTGCAACCGCCGTTGCGGATTTCCCTGAGTACCGTCTGATAAATCGCCGCCATGACCAATCCCGGACGCTGCGACTTGCGGTCTTCGGCGGGTAGTGACGCGAAGGCCTGCCCGTAGTACTGCTCGGCCCTTTCGATCTGGAATTGCATCAGACGCTGCAGTTTTTCGCTGTCGTTCAGGTGGACGATGTCGGTGGCGGACAGACCGAAGCGCGCCAGTTCGTCCAGCGGCAGGTAAACGCGGCCGCGGCGGGCATCCTCACCGACGTCGCGGATGATGTTGGTGAGTTGAAATGCCGTGCCGAGGTTCTCGGCATACTTGAGCGTGGCGGAGTCGCGATAACCGAAGATTTCGGCGGCCATCAGGCCGACCACGCCCGCGACGCGATAGCAGTAGGTCTGCAGCGTGGCGAAGTCCGGATAGCGGTTGTAGCGCAGATCCATTTCCATGCCGTCGATGACGTCCTGGAAATGGGCCTGCGGGAGATCGAAGGCTTGCACCACAGGAATGAGAGCCTGTGCTACCGGGTGCTGCGCCGCGCCGGCAAATGTACCGGCGATTTCCTTGCGCCACCATGCGAGCTTGGTGCGCGCCACGTCGGCATCGGCGCATTCGTCCACAACGTCGTCGACTTCGCGGCAGAACGCATAGACTGCGGTGATCGCGCGGCGGCGTTCGGGCGGCAGGAAGAGGAAGCTGTAGTAAAAGCTCGAACCGCTTTTGGCGGCCTTGTCCTGGCAATATTGTTCGGGTGTCATCGGTAGGCGAACACGGAACGATAAAGCATCAGCACCCAGTCGGGGAAACCGAGCACCGGCCGGTGGCGATACACGTCGCCGCCGCTGGCTTGCAGCTTTTCAAGGATGCGGTTTCCGCCCATTACGATCATGCGCAATTCGAGTCCGATACGGCCGGGCAAAGTACGGCCGAGCGGCGCTCCCGTCAACAGCATGCGCCGGGTACGGTCAATCTGGAACAGCATCAGATCGCGCCAGTTGCCGCCGGCATTTTGATTCGCAATCTGCGACTCGGTCACGGCATATTCTGCCATTTCATCGGCG
>Ga0209131_1001970_pt1 | contig 14079 bp, 10 predicted proteins | sample GraSoi_2013_40cm_FD_185826 | JGI IMG/M metagenome (GOLD analysis project Ga0209131, IMG submission 185826) | Grasslands soil microbial communities from the Angelo Coastal Reserve, California, USA - Sample 9_17_2013_40cm (SPAdes) (version 2) | ecosystem: Environmental > Terrestrial > Soil >...
CGGCGAGACGGGTTGTCAGCCGTAACCGCCATTCCCGGCGGCGGTCTCTGGGCCGTCGGCGTGACCAGCGGGAGCGGCAACTTCTCCACCCTCATCGCCCACCACTGTTAAAGACGCGGGGCTGGGACCGGCATTACTGCACGGCGAGCGCCACCAGGCAGGTGTCGTCATCGGTATGCGTGGGACCGAGGGCGTCAAGCGCCACCGCCACAAGCCGCTCCGGGTCGTCGACCCCGCGCACGGCAGCGACCAGCCTCTCGACGCCTTCGTCGATCGATCTGTCCCGCCGCTCCACCAGCCCGTCGCTGTACAGGAGCAGCAGGTCGCCAGGGCGGAGCATGAGCCGCTCAGCATCGTAGGTGCCGCGGCCGGCCCCAAGCAGGATGCCTGCGGGCGGCTCAAGCGGCAGCGCCCATGCGCCACGAACCAGCACGGGCGGCGGGTGGCCTGCCTGCGCCCAGGTCAGCACCCGGTCACGCGGGTCGAAGTAGCCAGCGATCACCGATGCGGTGTGCTCCGGCGAGACGTGCCAGACGAGGTCATTGAGCCAGCCGAGCAGGCGCTCGGGAGGCGCGCCGGTAATGGCCAGCCCCGCGAGGGCCCCGCGCAGCCGCGCCATTCCTGCGGCTGCCTCGAGCCCGTGCCCGCCGACGTCCCCGATCGCCAGCAGCACGCTTCCGTTGGGCATCTCGGCGGTGATGTACCAGTCACCGCCGACCCTGCTGGCTTGCGACGCGGGCAGGTACCTCACGACCGTGCGCAGCCCAGGGAGGTCGAACGGCGTGTCATGCAGCGGCAGGATGGCCCGCTGCAACTCAAGGGTGATGTGCCGCTCCTCGGCCAGCTCGGCCGCCAGGCTCGCCTCGGTGGGGCGCGCAGCAAGGAAACGCACGGGGGGCACCGGGAGCCCGGAGGGCACCGCGGCGGCGCCGCCGGACGACCCTCGCGCCGTGGAAGCAGGCGGAGGCATAGATGCCTCTGACATCATCGCTGCTGACATTTCGTGAGACGTCGCTGCCTAATCGTGAGGCATGCGGAGTGCACATGTCCAGATACCGACATGCACGCAGGCTTGGCCGGGTGCGATGATTTTGTAGACGCATACCCGGTGGGGGCCAGAGGTCTGGAACCTAACCGTGCCCGAACGGCACCGTCCCAGGGAGCTGTCACAGTGACCATGCTAGACGAGTTGTACCCGGCGAGGCGACTGGCGGATGCCGCGGCCGCGGCCGCAGGGGCGGGGCTCGACGCGCTGCTGCTCACGCCGGGACCCGACCTGCGCTACGTGATCGGATACGACGCGAACGCCCTGGAACGGCTCACCTGCCTGGCCGTCCCTGCCGCCTCCGACCCGTTCCTCGTCGTCCCGCGGCTCGAGTTGCCCGCGGCGCAGGCCTCGCCAGCCGGCCGCCTCGGCCTGGAGATGATCGCCTGGGAAGACACCGACGATCCCTACGCGCTGGTCGCGACGCGGCTTGGCCGCCCAGCCGCGCTCGGCCTCGCCGACCGGATGTGGGCGCTGATGGTGCTCAGGTTCGCCGCGGCGCTGCCGGGCGCCAGGCAGGAACTAGCCAGCAAGGCGCTGAGCCCGCTCCGCTCGCGCAAGTCACCCGCCGAGGTCGCGGCCCTGCGGGAGGCCGGCCAGGCGATCGACCGAGTGCACGCCAGCGTGCCCGGCTGGCTGCGAACCGGCCGCACCGAGCAGCAGGTCGCCGCTGACATCACCGACGCGATCCTGGCCGAGGGACACTCCAGGGCCGACTTCGCGATCGTAGCCTCCGGCCCCAACGGCGCCAGCCCGCACCACATGGCCAGCGACCGGGTGCTGCGTGCCGGCGATGTGATCGTGGTGGACATCGGCGGGACGATGCCGAGCGGGTACTGCTCGGACTGCACGAGAACCTACGTGATCGGCGAGCCGCCCGACGATTTCGCCGCCTACTATCAGGTGCTCAAGGAAGCCCAGGACGCCGCTTGCGCGGCCGTGCGGCCTGGCGCGAGCGCGGAGTCCGTGGACGCGGCGGCCAGGGAGCCGATCACGGCGGCCGGATACGGGCAGTTCTTCCTGCACAGGACCGGCCATGGCATCGGCCTGGAGACGCACGAGGACCCGTACATCGTGGCCGGGAACGCCGAACCGCTCCAGCCTGGTCACACGTTCTCGGTCGAGCCCGGCATCTACCCTGGCCGCGACGGAGCGCGGATTGAGGACATCGTCGTCTGCACGGAGACGGGCTGCGAGCGGCTCAACAACGTGACCCGCGAGCTGGTAGGCGTGCGGATCTGATGCGCGCCGCCGAGCGCGAGAGCCGTGACGATGCGGCCAGCGCGCTGTTCGAGCTGACAGCCGAGATCGCGGACAATGAGCTGCGGCCAGCCGCCGCCGCCGCTGAGCGCGACGGGCGTTTCCCGCGCGCGGAGTTCAAGTTGCTCGGCCGGGCCGGGCTGCTCGGGCTGCCGTACGCGGAAGAGCTCGGCGGTGCGGGCCAGCCGTACGAGACCTACCTGCAGGTGGTCGAGGAGCTCGCGGCCGCCTGGCTCACCATCGGGCTTGGCCTTTCTGTGCACGTGCTGAGCTGCTTCGCGCTCGCCACCGAGGGCACCGCCGACCAGCAGCAGCGCTGGCTCCCCCACATGCTCGGCGGCGACCTGCTCGGCGCATACTGCTTGTCCGAGCCAGGCAGCGGTTCCGACGCCGCGGCGATGCGCACGACCGCCGAGGCAGCCGGCTCTGATTTCCTTCTCAACGGGACCAAGGCGTGGATCACCCACGCAGGGCAGGCCGACTTCTACACGGTCTTCGCCCGCACATCGGGCGAGCCTGAGGGACGGGACCGGGCCGACGGGATCAGCTGCTTCCACGTCCCGGCGCAAACGCCAGGGCTTCTCACGGCCGAGCCCGAGCACAAGATGGGCATGCGCGGCTCGGTTACCGCGCAGGTGAACTTCGAGTCGACGCCGGTGCCGGCCAGCCAGCTAGTCGGCGGGCAGGACGAGGGCTTCTCGATCGCACTCGCGGCCCTGGACGCCGGGCGGCTTGGCATTGCCGCCTGCGCGACCGGCGTTGCCCAGGCCGCTCTCGACGCGGCCACGGCCTATGCGACGCAGCGGCGCCAATTCGGCAGGCCGATCATCGAGTTCCAGGGGCTGTCGTTCATGCTCGCGGACATGGCCACCGCGGTAGCCGCAGCGCGCGCCTTGTACCTGTCGGCGGCGCGGCGCAAGGACACCGGCCTGCCCTACCGGCAGCACGCCGCTATGGCCAAGCTGTTCGCCAGCGACGCGGCGATGAAGGTGACGACCGATGCCGTGCAGGTGCTCGGCGGCTATGGCTATGTCGAGGATTTCCCGGCCGAGCGGCTTATGCGGGAGGCGAAGGCGCTGCAGATCGTCGAAGGTACGAACCAGATCCAGCGGATGGTGATCGGCCGGTCGCTAGCCCGGGCAGGCACTGCGGGGGGCTCCGGGGGGTCGTCCCCCCGGGCAGGCACCGGACGGTAGCGGGTGGAGGAGACCAACCGCAAGATCCTCGCGCTGCTTGCCAGCGACGGGCGGCTGAGCTTTACCGAGCTCGCGAGGCACACCGGGTTGTCGGTGTCGGCCGTGCAGCAGCGGGTCAGGCGGCTTGAGGAACGCGGCGTCATCCGCGGCTACAGCGCGGTCATCGACCCTGCAGCGGCCGGGCTCCCGCTGACCGCGTTCGTCTCGATCAAGCCATTCGACCCCGCCGCCCCGGACGACGCACCCGAGCGGCTCGCGCACCTGCGCGCTATCGAGGCCTGCCACAGCGTAGCTGGCGACGAGAACTACATACTCAAGGTCCGGGTCGCCTCGCCAGCCGCGCTCGAGGACCTGCTACAGGAAATCCGCGCGGCGGCCGGGGTGTCCACCAGGACCACGATCGTGCTGAGCACTCCCTACGAGGGCCGCCCGCCCGACATGTAAGACGGTCTGCCGGCCGCCGCGAGGCGGCCGGCAGACCAGTGCTCCCCCCGGAGCAATACTGAATTGGCCTACCCGACAGGAATCGCGCGGACCGAGCCAGGAACGGCGATCCCCGCATCCTTCGGTACGATCACGACGGTGCCGTGATGCGCGGCGGCCGCCATCGTGAGCCCGTGCTCCCGCGTCGCGACCACGGTCGCGCCGCGGAGCAGTGCGCCGTCGATTAGCGTCGCGTAGGCGAGCCCGTCGCCGACCGGCGGCATGGCGAGCACCACGTCGCGACTGGTGATTCCGGCCCCCTGATCGGCCCGGTCAATCAGCTCGACCAGCTCCCTGTGGCTGACCGGTGCGGGCCGCAATCTGCCGTCCTCGCCGCGGGAGAACGGCAGCAGCGCGACATCGTCCGGCCGGCCCCTGGACGGCCGGATCATGTCGAGCCCGAGCAGATCGCTGAAGCGGGTCGCACCCGGTGCGTCCACGAACGAGAACACCTGGCGGACCCACGACCGGTCTACGGCCGCAAGCGCGGTGTCGGCCAGCGGCGGAGCCGTGATGACCATGCGGGCGCCGCTCTCGGCGAGCTGGCCAGCCGTCTCGACCGGGCACAGCCCGGCGTCGACGGGCGAGGGCACGCCACCCGCGGCGCGCACCGCGTGCATGGCGAGCGCGAAGCCGACCACGTCAGGCGCGAGCACCCCGACCACGTCCCTGGGCCGGAGCCCGCGCCAGGTCAGGCCGGCCGCCGCGGCCTGCACGGTCATCGCCAGGCTGGCGTAGCTGTAGCACCCACCGTTCGGCTGGCCCTCAGGACCCGGCCCGCCGACAAGCGCGGTCAGCCCGGCGCGATCGGTCGCGATGGATACGAGCCGCTTCGTCACCGACACCTCGGTAAGGAGGTCATCTAGCTTCGACATGTGACGTGCCCTTCAGTGCTGTCAGGCATGGACACTAGGAGAACAAGTCCGCTGACCGCATCGGCAGAAATGTGCACCGTGCTATGTATTCAGCGTTGCGCGTTATGTAGACGGTTCGCAGGGCATATGCAGAAGACTGGCTTTCGCGGCGCCGCGTATGCACGCGGCAGAATCTAGGGGCCGGCCGGCGGGTCGTTCTTGGCCACCCACGCAGCCAGCTGACCGCGCGAGGTCAGCCTGAGCTTGCCGAAGATGTTGGCGATATGCCTGGCCACGGTGGCCTGGGCGATATAGAGCTCGGCGGCGATCGCGCGGTTAGACAGCCCGCCGGCTGCCAGCCTCGCCACCTCGCGCTCACGCTCACTGAGCGGACCTCCGTCACCGGCAGCGCCGGTCGCGGCGGCCGCGGACTCCCTGCCCGGCGCAAGCATGCTCGCAGCGGCCTGGTGCGGGCTCATCGCCCGGCCTTCGGCCAGGACGGACGCGACGGCGTCTGGCCCCAGGCTGCCGCGGGCCGCGTCAAGCAGAGCGTCCATCCTGCGGTTCCCGGCCGCGGATGGCTGCGCGCCAATCGCCTCGTTCGCAGCCTGTGCCGCCCCGGCGAGCCTGACGGCCTGCCCCATGTCACCAAGCGCGCTAGCGAGCGCCGCCAGGGCCAGCAGCCCGCGCGCGATCGCGAGCCGGTGGCCGGCGGCCAGGCTCAGTCGCATGCTCTCGGTCAGGCTCGCTGCGGCGGTTCCCAGGTCTGCCTGCGATAGCGCGATCCCGCCGAGGCCGGCCAGGCAGCGGGACATTTCCGGCCGAGCGTCGATCTGGCGGTACAGGGTAAGCGCGTCGCGGTAGTAGCCGGCGGCGCCGGTGAGGTCCCGCCGGGCTACGGCGATCCGGCCCAGCCCGTACAGCACGCTGGCGACGCCCCAGCCGTTGTTGTCGCTGAGCACCTGAAGCGCCCGCTGGAAGACCTTCTCCGCTTCGGTCAGGTCGCCCTGGTTCGCGATGACGGCTCCCCTGGCTCCGAGGGCGACCCCGTGCTCCCAGTCATCGCCCATCTGCGTGGCCGCGGCCACCGCGGCGTCGGCGTGCGCGAGCGCTTCTGCCATGCGGCCGGACACGAGATCGGTCAGCGCGAGCAGCCGGTACGCGCTCGCCGGATTCCCGTCGTCGATGCGGTTGCTGAGCTCGAGGCAGGCCCGCGCGTATGCGGCGGCGCCCGCGTAGTCGAGCTGCTCGAACGCCAGCTCGGCGCGGACAGCCAACGCTCTCGCCCAGGCGCCAGCAGGCACGGACGCCTCGATGGCCAGGAGCCGGTCGAACCAGCCAGCGCCCTCGGCGACCTCGCCGCTAGCCAGCCAGTACCCGCTGAGGGCATGGCACAGGCGCAGCCCTTCGGCGGCGTCGCCGCGCTGCACGCAGCAGGCCAGCGCCAGGTTGAAGTTAGCCCGGTCAGTGCGAACCTGATGGTACAGCGCCACCCGCTCCGGCCAGGAAGGCTCACCGCGGACATACGCGACCGCGGCGATCTCCTCGGCGATGCCGAGCATGCAGTCGCGGTGCGCTGCGCGCAGCGCACCGAGCTCGCCAGCAGCGGCCGCGTGCTCGGCAGCGAGTCCCCTGACTGTGTCGAGCAGGCGGTACCTGGCGTCGCCGTTCAGCTCGCCGTCCATGCTGACCAGGGACTTGTCAATCAGTGCCCGGAGCAGGTTGAGCACCTCGGCCGGGCTGATCTGGCCCTGCGCGCACACTCGCTCGGCCATCTCCAATGTCCAGCCGTGGAATACCGACAGCCTGCTGAGCAGCAGCTGCTCGGCGGGATTGAGTAGCTCGTAGCTCCATTCCACGGTGGCCCGCAGCGTTTGCTGGCGCGGTGGCGCGGTCCGGTCGCCGTGGGCGAGCAGTTCGAACCTGTCGGCCAGCCGGGCAGCGATCTGCTCGACCGACAGGGCCCGTGCCCGGGCCGCCGCAAGCTCGATCGCCAGCGGCACGCCATCAAGCGTGCGGCAGATGTCAGCGACCGCGGCAAGGCTTCCTTCGCCGCGGCCGAAGTCCGGCCGCATGGCCGTAGCCCGCTCGAGGAAGAGCTGAACAGCCTCGCACCGCGCCACCTCGCCGGCGTCGGCGACTTCGCCGGGCGCGGCCTGCGGCAACCCGAGCGGGGGAACCCGCCAGATGAATTCGCCGCGGACGCCGAGCGGCTCGCGGCTCGTCGCGATCACCCGCAGTCCCGGGCATCCGGCGAGCAGCCGCTGCACGAATTCCGCGCACGCTTGCACCAGGTGCTCGCACGTGTCCAGGATGAGCAGCATGGCGCGCGGGCGCAGCGCCTCGGCGAGCGTGTCGGCCAGCAGCCGGTCGGCCTCCTGGCGAATGCCGAGCGCCGCGGTCACCAGCGCCACGACCCGGCCGGCCTCGCCCGCGGCTGCCTCGGTAGGGATCCCGGTCACCAGCCGGCCTGCTCCGACTGCGGCGCGCGCCTCGTCGAGATCGACATCGGCCAGGTCAGCGAACCACACCCCGCCCGGATACTGCGCGCCGAGCACCGCGCCGAGCCGGAGCGCGAGCCTGGTCTTGCCGATCCCGCCAGGACCGCACAACGTCAGCGCCCGGACCCGGCCGAGAATCGCGGCTAGTTCCGTCAGGTCGCGCTCCCGGCCGACGAAGCTGTTCGGTTCAGCCGGGAGGTTGCCGAGTGCCGTTGCGAGTTCCAAGGTCATGGGTTGCCAGTGCAGACAGGGCTAGCCGAATTTCGTGAATCCTCTATTGTCACATTATCGGACGGGCCTGTCAGCGGTGACGGTAATCCAGACCGGCTCGCTGTAGCGCAGCCGCCCGAAGTACATGACCTTCACTAGGGCCCACCACCGTTGACCAGGCCGGGCATCACGGGGAATGGCGACGCTGAAGCTCAGCTCGGCGGCGTGGCCGGGCTCGGCCACGAAGCCGGTGGTCCACGCTTGGTGTGCGGCCCAGCTGCCGTGCGGTGAGATCAGCTGGGCCTCGCCACGCAGCTCGGACGCCGTGGTGTTCGACAACCGGACCGCGACGCGGCCGCGCCCGCCTGGCGGCAGCTCCAGATGACCGGTGAGCCTGGTCAGCTCGGCCTCGGCGGCGTCAGCGAGGCTGATGGTCTCCAGAGCGGGCAGCAGCTCATCAAGCGGTGCCTCAGCGCCGGGCAGCGCGTCCTCTCCGACGGCGACGACAGCCACGTCCTCAAGCAGCTGACCCACGTCGTCGATGATCCTGGCGGCTACGAAATGCCGTGTGCTGGCCGAGCCGTCCGGTACCTGCAGCAGTACATCCCAGGCGGCGAAGCCTCCGGCCCTGAGGTGGTAGGGCAGCTTGCCAGCGTCGCTGTCGTCGCTGCCGGGGCGCCCCTCAGCGGCCACGCCCCGCGCGGGGCCGGTGCTGACCGCGGAGATCAGCCTCAGCGCCTCAGGCACCTCGAGCTGGACCGTCCCGGAAGCCGGCTCAGGACCGCAGGCGACGGTGACCCTGAGCCGCGCCGATTCGCCGGGCCGCATGGCCAGCCGGCCTGGGGACAGATGCACGGCGACGGGCAGGTTCCCGGCCGGCGCCGGACCCTTGCCGTGGAGCCAGTACCTGGTGAAGATCGGCTGTGCGGGTTCAGGGGGCGCGCCATTGACCGCAGGGCGCGGACCCTCGCGGCTGGCGGTCATGATCTGGCCTGGCGTGATGGCGAGCGTGACGGTCCCGCGCTCGGGCACGGCGGCGGTGACGACCCCGTCGCCGCCGCCCGCTGGCCTCCTCTGGCCGTCCTCGAGCAGGCCCGTCACGGCCGCCCCCGTAGCTCCGGTGAACAGGTGCACAGCGGCTGTCGTATGGTTACGCCCGGCCAGGTCGCGCAGCCGCACGGTGACGCCGTCGCGCGGGTCTGGCTGGGCCATCGGCGCGAGCGGATTGCCGCGCGGTTTGAACGCCATCACGTCCACGCCGGCGGGCGTCACGCTGGCCAGGCTCGCTACCGGCGGCATTGACCCGCCGTGCAGTTCGGTCACCCGCGACAGCAGCCGGTGACTGTACTCCTGGCCAGCCACGGGGAAGCCGGCGGTCCGCCAGTCGCCCGATCCTGAGGCGAGCGCGTACTCGAACGTATGGCTCCAGTGCTGCCAGGCGAAGCTGCTGCCGTCGGGGACGGTCCGCTTCTCGCCGTCCATCCAGGTGCCGCTCGGCCACGCGCTGCACGCGCGCATGAGCGAGATGCACGCTTCGCCGCCGGGAGTGACCAAGCTGCCTGGCACGCCGCGGTTCAACAGCGCGATGGTCTGGCCGGCCAGGTTTGGCTCGTCGCTCCAGCTGTAGTCCGACCACGGGGCCTCAATTTGCGCGTCGGCCAGATCGTCGATCAGGGCTTCGATCGTGGCCCTGAGGTCGGTTCCGGCCACGACCAGGACCGGGAGGTCGGCAGGCCCGCGCAGGTCGGCGCCAGGGGTGAAAGACTCCCGTCTGCTCCGTGCGCCGGGAACCCAGATCCTGGCCGACCCGGTGGCCGCCATCTGGCTGTCGAGTGCCACCGTCGCCGCAGGACCGGCCGCGGCCAGCACCTGCGCGGTGAAATCGTTTTCCTCAGGCCCGCCGAGCGCGATCCTGACGTCGGGCAGGTTCGAGTCCAGCTCGATGGCGCCGTACCTGGGGCCTTCAGGGACTGAGCAGGTCGCCGTAACCCCCTGTCCGGCGAGCGCGATCAGCAAGTCCCTCACCGCCTGCCGGCAATCGCAGCCCGCGCCGCCGTCCCGCGGCGCGAACCCGTCGGTGGCCGGGTCCGCCGGGGCGATGACCTCGGCAACCCCGATCGCGTGGAGCCGCCGTTCCCCGGCCTGGCCGGTCAGGGACACGCGGGCGGTCGATCCCACGCCGAACCACTCGTGCGCCGGATTGTCCATGGTGAAGGTGTGCTCGGCGACGTCGATCTCAGCGTCACCGAACGGCCGGCCGATCACCGACAGGCCGGTCTGGTACACGGGCAGCCCGCCGGCCACATCGGTGGCGAACCTGACCCGCAGCAGCCGGTCGTGGCCGATCGAGCCATCGACGTGAGTCCGGAACTCGACCACGTCGGCGCCGTCCCAGAGCAGCGTCTCCTGGGTGACCCGTAGCTCGTCGAAGTTGTATTCGGTCAGGAGCCTGGTGCCTGCCGGGCAGCGTTCGGCCCGCACGCTCGCGTGCCGGTCGGCGGGCCCGCGCCAGCGCCCTTTCTGGCAGAGCATCCACGGCCCCTCGCCCCAGCGCGGGTGGGTGCCGTACTCCTCCTGGATCACGAGCTCGTTGCCGGCCCCGGCGAGCAGCTCAGTGCCGCTGCGCCGGTCGACGATCGATTCGAGCGATCCGCCGTCCGCCTGCCCGGCCCGGATCGTGAAGGCGTCGTTCTCGATCATCAGGCCGGACGCCGGCTGCCAGGCCGACGCCTCAGGCCCTGCTGGGTCACCGGCCTGCGGACCGGAAGGGTCGGGCTGCCGCGGCGGGACCGGCCGCACCACGAAGGTCTGGTAACCGAGCGGGGGCACGTCGGCCGCACGGAACGTGAGCGTCGCCGCGGCCAGCGAGCCGTCCCCGTGGCGCGCGATACCGTCGGCGAGGTAGCCGGTCGTGGCGCCGGCCGGATCGGTGATCGTCAGGCCAGCCGCCTCCCGCTCGGCGAACTCGAGCGAGGCCGTTACCATGCCGGATCGCGGCCAGGCAAGCGTGTTGAAGACCACGACCGCGCGCGGCCGGCCCTGTGCGCCGGCGCTGCCCGGATCCGGCTCTGCGCCGGCCGCTGCCGCGGTGTCGGCCAGGCCGGCCAGGTAGGTGACAGCATCCGAGCGGGCCGCGGCGCCGCGCTCGTATGCCTCCCGCCAGCCGGCCAGCAGGTCCAGGTAGACCTGATCGCCTTCGGTGCCCGTGATGGCGTCGTGGTGGGCGCCGAACGCGAGCAGCCGCCAGGCCTTGTCCAGGCTCGCGATCGGGTACGGGGCGCCGGCGAGCCACGCCGCGGTGGCCAGCCGCTCGCCGTCAAGCAGCGCGATCTCACCCTCGCGCTGGGCCTGCTTGGTGTCGATGTAGCTGACGTCCTTGCCGGGATACACCGGATTCATGTCCCTGGTCTGGGGCATGAACCAGCCGCCGGTCGCGGTCTTCTCGGCGCGGACGGCGGCGAAGAACTCCCGCGGCAGGGCCGTCAGGAAGCGCGGCCAGATATACCTGGAGTTCCAGTCGCGGTGGATCGCCGTAGCCCACCTGGACGGCACCACGTGATCACCACCGACCGGCAGCAGCACATTGCGAGTGGCCGCTACCGGGGCGAGCGACCGGAACTGGGTGTAGGCGTCTTTCTCGGCCGTCGCCAGATCAGCCGCGTGCTGCGTGATCCAGCCGGCCGAGTAATGGTTCGGCATGTAGCTGGTGAGCAGGCCGTTACCGTCCGGCGACAGCCATTCGAAGTCGGCGGGGAACTGCATCCGGCGGTTGCCGCCGTGGATTTTCTCCGGCCCCCACTGATGGAAAGGCCCGCGCGCCCAGGACGACTCGGTCAGCCCGGCCGCGGCCATCAGCCCGGGGTACGAGGGGTCGAAGCCGAAAGCGTCGAGCATCCAGGACGTGGTTGGCGCGGCTCCGAGCACCTCGCGCTGATACACCAGCCCGTAAACCGCATTGCGGATCGTCGACTCGGCGCAGGTCAGATTGGTATTCGGCTCGTTGTAGCTGCCGCCGACAATCTCTATCCTGCCGCTGGAGATGAACTCGAGCAGGTCAGCCCTGTCCTCAGGGTGAGCGTCGAAATAGGGCTTGAGGTAGTCGATCTCGGCCATCACGAATTTGTAGTCCGGATCGTTCCTCGCCTCCCGCAAATGCAGTCTGACCAGCTCGAACGCCGTGCGTACCTCGGGCAGCGAACCATCCTGGGCGGGCAGCAGCGGCCAGGTCTGGGCGAACTGGCCCTGGGTGTTCCACCAGACCGGGTCGTAGTGGAAGTGGCTGACCATCCACATCGTCCAGCCGGGCTCGGCCACGGTGACCTGGCCTGGCACCTCCCAGTGCCCCGTCCCGCTTCTGGCGACCGCGGAGATCCGGCGCGCGCCGCCCGGAGCGGCCGGCGCCGCGATCTCCACCGGCACCTCGACGGTCCGCTGCTCGCCGTGGTACAGCTTGGTCACCATGACGGGCTCGGGCGTGACCACCCCGGCCCCGTGCACGCCGACCGTGACCTGACCAGCGGGATCGCTGATCATGCCAGGGCCGTCGTTGACCAGGGTGACCCTGACTATCTGAAGCGGCCTGGCGCCAGAGCCAGCGAACAGGTCCGTCGAGACAACCTCAGTGATCCGCATGCCTCATGGTATGACCCGATCTAATGATCTACGCCTGGCCAGGTCATACAGTGATTTGCCGGCCAGCCGCTGCACGGTCCACTCGCCCATCGGCTCCGCGCCGATCGAGCGGTAGAAGGCGATGGCCGGTGCGTTCCAGTCGAGCACCCACCACTCGAGCCTGCCGTAGCCGCGGCGCACGCAGATCGCCGCGAGCTCGGCCAGCAGCGCGGTGCCGATTCCGCTCCCGCGCATCGTCGGCGTCACGTACAGATCCTCGAGGTAGATGCCGTGGCGGCCGAGCCAGGTCGAGAAGTTCACGAACCACAGCGCGAAGCCGACGACGTCGTCATCGGCAACAGCGACATGGGCGAACACTGCGGGCTGAGCAGCGAACAGGGCCGCGCGCAGGCCTTCCTCGGTGGCGGTCACCTGATCGCGCGAGCGTTCATACGCGGCGAGTTCCCTGATCAGCTCGAGGATTCGCGGCACGTCGGCGGCCGTGGCAGCCCTGATGGCCACGGCGCCGCCCGCGCTGGTCACTGGGCCGTCCGCTGGCCTGTCTGTGCAACGGGGAAGCGGTACCTCAGCCTGAACTTCTCCGCGGGAACAACCACCTCGGCCGCTTCCACGGCTCTGGCGCCGCAGTAGTGGACGCGCTCGACGACCAGCACCGCAGCCCCGGCCTGCACCGCCAGGATCGTCGCCTCGGCCAGCATCGCCGGTCGCACCGAGACCTCCTCGGCGACGTCGTCGACCTCAACGCCAATCGAGCGCATCCGCTCGACAACGCCGCGCCCGGCAAGCGGCCCCTGCTCGGGCAGGGCGACCGGGGTTCCCGCGGTCAGCCCGGCCGGCTCGCAGCTGTTCGCGAGCTGCACTGGCTCGCCGTCGGCCCGCATGAGATAGCTGGTCGTGACCACGGCAGCGGCGGGTGGCAGGCCGAGCCTGGCAGCGACCGCAGGCGTCGCCGGGCTCTGGGTGGTCTGATGCTCCCAGGTGAGCCTTCTCGTCATGGCCGGCTCATGGCTGTCCTTGTCGCCGCTGAGCGCGACGGTCTCGTCCACGCCGAACGGGGATCCGGGGAACTGCGGCCTATCGTGCTCGAGGTAGGCAGCCGCTGGCGCCCTGCGCACGTAGCAGCCAGAACCTGGCCTGGCCTCGATCAGTCCCTCCGCCACCAGCACATGGAGGGCATGCTTGGCCGCCGTCTCGCCGACACCGTAATTGGTGATGATGGCGTTCCTCGACGGCACCCGCGCACCCGGGCCGAGCACGCCCGAGTGAATCCTTGACCGCAGGTCCTCAAGCACGCGCAAGTAGACCGGCTTCGTCGTGGTCCCCATGATCAAGCCATTCTCGCCGAAACGGCCCGCACCCGTGACCCGAACAGGTCAGCCGCTGCCTTCCTCGAGCAGCAGGTGATATCCGTTGGGAGTCCTGGCATGCAGGACGCGGTACTGCCAGTCGGCGCTCGGCCGCATCAGCTCCTCACGGCATGGCACCCCTGCCGATTCGAAGAGCTTCTTCGCCTCGTCTAGGTCGCTCACGCCGAATTGCCAGGTCAGCACCCGGTCAGGCCCGGCGGGCGAGAAGCCCTCGTGCCATTCGATGCCGAACTCGACGGGCCCATGGCCGAGCGCGAGGAAATAGGGGTACTCGGGACCCTCGTATGTGACGCGGAACCCGAGCCGGAGGTAGAAATCCCGCTCAGCGCGCAGATCGCTGACGAAGAGAATCGGGATGATCCTCCTAAACAACGGTGCCATAGCGCGACATAGTATCGAGCAACAGCTAGCGGGGAGGCATAGTGTGCCTCGTGTCGAGTATCAACCAGTCAGGATCGCTTCCTGCCAGGTCAGCCTGCGTATCGGTGAGCCAGGCCAGAACCGCGCTGCCGCGGTCGCTGCCATCACCGA
>Ga0209131_1001972_pt1 | contig 14074 bp, 13 predicted proteins | sample GraSoi_2013_40cm_FD_185826 | JGI IMG/M metagenome (GOLD analysis project Ga0209131, IMG submission 185826) | Grasslands soil microbial communities from the Angelo Coastal Reserve, California, USA - Sample 9_17_2013_40cm (SPAdes) (version 2) | ecosystem: Environmental > Terrestrial > Soil >...
CTACGCGGACAAGGTAAGATCATTTGGAAGGCAATTTTCGATGCCGTATACGGACTACCTAAAATGATCGAAAAAAGAAAAGTAATCCAGAAAAATAAAAAAATAAAACCAGGTGAATTATTAAAGGCTATGTCCACGGGTTTGTTTGAGCCGCTTCAGGAATTCATCCACAGGAATAGGGGCAAATGACAACCCAAGCCATAGTCACGCTTTCAGTTGTAAGTCACGGGAACGCGATGCAAATCAGTCACTTGCTAACCAGCCTGCAAAAACATGAACCAACAAGTCAGATTCAGTTAATTCTCACTGACAATTTAAAAAATGATCTACCCGCTTTCAACCCTACACCCTGGAACTCCCTGCATGTGTTGCAGAATGACCAGCAGATGGGGTTCGCCCAAAATCACAACCGAGCATTTGAACTGGCGATGGGTACATATTTTGCCATTCTCAATCCTGATTTGATCTTTGAACGACCAGTCTTCGAACAATTAATAGCCAGTCTGCAAAAACATCAAGCGGATATGATCGCACCTAAAATTGTTGATGAAAGCGGAATTACTCAAGACTCGTTTCGAACTATGCCATCCCCTTCTGAAATCATACGACGGCGTTTGCCCAGTTACAAATTTGAGGCATTTCAACCTGATAGCGAAGGTCTAATTCAGCCGGATTGGATAGCAGGTATGTTTTGGCTGATGGCATCGGATGTCTATCGCCAACTGGGAGGAATGGATGAAAGATATCGTCTCTACTTCGAGGATGTGGATTTTTGCACCCGCGCTCGACTCAAAGGCATGAAGCTGCTTATAGACTCAAAAGTACAAGTCCGGCATGATGCGCAACGATCCAGCCGTAAAAAACTGTATTATCTTTTCCTGCATACACAGAGTGCCATTCGCTTTTTTTCATCGCCCATATATCGACAGGCACTTCGACAAAACAAAAAGTGAAGAATTTTCAACTTTCACAATTCGATAAACTTACATTGATCGGGGATTTGAATAACTTAATCTCTGATAAACTATTAATCCTGAATACAAATCCTACCTATGAAACGATCTTCATGAGCAGTTTATTTTCCCCATTAATCATCAGCATTTTGATCAGCTTTTTACTTGGATATCCAGCGATGCTTTTTGCAAAAAGCATCAAACTGATCGATATGCCTGACTCTGCTCCTCACAAAACTCACAAGCGCCCCACTCCGTTGGCTGGCGGGATTCTAATAGTACTTACATTAGCTATCATGACTTTTTTCTTTCCACAATGGTTGAACAGTGAGGTTGGGGTAGTGTTGACCGGGACATTGGTTGTTTTTCTGTTTGGGCTATGGGATGATCTAAAAGGGCTATCCGCTGGTCCTAAATTAATTGGACAATTGATCGCAGCAATTATTTTGATCTCGTCTGGCGTGCAGGTTTATTTTGCAACGATTTGGTCGAATGCAGGCTATATATCTCCATTCGTTGCCCAAGTATTGAATATCGTAATTACATTATTTTGGCTATTTGGTATTACCAATGCCATGAATATGATCGATAGCATGGATGGTATCGTGGCCGGGCTTGGGATTATAGCAACTGCTTGTTTTATGGGAGCAACCAAAGTGGCTGATCAGCCTGTGCTTACGTTCTGGTCAGCAGTTTTATTGGGGATTGGTGTGGGACTCTATTTCTGGAATAATTTAGCAGGTAAATTCTTTCTTGGCGATTCAGGCGCACAAACCATTGGATTTTTACTGGCTTCTTTTGGCATCATATATAACCCTCTCAACCGCAACCCCGAATCTTCATGGGTCGTTCCAATCATGTTATTAGGCATCCCAATATTTGATACCACCCTGGTTGTACTTTCACGCTTTAGGAGGGGTCAACCTATAGGCAGCGGCAGGCGCGACCATACCTATCACCGGCTAATTACCCTGGGCATTGCGCCGAGGTATGCTGTACTGATCGCTCATCTGACCGCCCTGATAATCAGTGGACTTGCGTTTCTAACCCTCTATCTGCCCTCATGGCTTGCGCTGATCGTCTTTTTTTCTTCGATACTATGTGGCTTGGCGTTATTATTTTGGCTGGAAAGAAAACCAACTTTAGATGATTAATCAAAATAACTAATAAGGGAGCACAAAATCATTTGTGCTCCCTTTGGTCACAATTTTGATATTTATTTATCTAATCGTCCCAGTCTATATCGAATAACTTTCCCCTGGTTTCAACACCACAGCCTTTGTACTTGTCTCTTTGCGGACGCGTTCTGCCCAGGCATTTGGGTCCTGTGCGATAAGTCCCCAGGTGTTGTAGTGAATGGGGATCACGACTTTCGGCTGTAATAGCTTGACCGCACGTAAGGCGTCATCGGGTCCCATGGTGAAATTGTCACCTATAGGGACAACGGCAAAATCAAGCCCCTCTTCGCCGATCAATCTCATATCACCGAATAGACCGGTATCCTGCGCGAGATAAATTTTCTGACCATCATTTGTCGTCAGTAAAAATCCACAGGGATTGCCGCCGTTCGAACCATCGGGCAACGCGGAGCCGTGCAATGCCAGAGTCAACTTTAAATAACCAAACGGATGTTTGAATCCGCCGCCGAGGTGTTGTCCGTGCGACTTCACGCCCTGGTTGCCGCACCAGACCGCAATCTCGTTGACGCTGATGATCGTGGCGTCCGTGCGTTTGGCGATCGCGATGGCATCGCCTACATGGTCACCGTGTCCGTGGCTGATCAGGATGAAGTCCGCCTCAACAGCTTCGGCGGCGGAGGAAGCGGCAGGATTTCCAGTAAAGAACGGATCAACAATGATCTTATATCCGTCGGTTTCAAGCCCAAGAGTAGCATGTCCATACCAGGTAAAGTTTGTTGTCATAGAAATCTCCTTCGTTATAAAAATCAAGTATAGGCAGAATCCAATAGGAGTCAATTGCTGTTGGCAAGCGTTGTAAATGAATCTATAATAGACGGGTCATTCAGGAGGCACTATGAGGAAATTCGATTGGAAAGCACGTTTACGCTACAAGTTCGATAATACGCTTTCAAAGGGATCAGGCGCACTCATTGGCTGGTTGGGCATCAGCACCCTTATTCTTGTGATCGTGGCAATTGTTATTATTTTGGTGGCGCAAGCTGTGCCGCAAGGCAACACCCCTATCGATGTATTTTGGGATGTGTTATATCAGGCATTAACACCCAACCCTGTTGACCCAACCAGTTTCCCGCCGCTTTTTATGATCGTAACGTTTCTGGTGACCTTGGGCAGTCTTTTTATCGTCAGTATTTTGATTGGTATTTTGAGTAACGAAATCGAAGACCGCGTCACTGCGTTGCGACGTGGCCGTTCGCTGGTAATCGAAGAGAACCATACTCTGATCCTGGGATGGTCACACCAAATTTTTACGATCCTTAATGAGTTGATGATCGCCAATGAAAATCAGCCAAAGGGACGCATCGTTGTTTTGGCTGACAAAGATAAAGTGGAGATGGAGGATGAAATCCGCGAACGGATTCAGATGCGCGGCAAAACCCGCATCATTTGCCGCAGAGGCAGTCCCATTGATCCAAACGATATTGAGATCACCAATCCGCATTCTGCGAAATCGATCATTATTCTGCCGCCGGAAAATAATGATCCCGATACAGAAGTGATCAAGACCGTGTTAGCGATTACAAATAATCCCAACCGTCGCGCAGAAAAATATCACATCGTTACACAGATCAGCAATGAGAAAAATTTGAATGTACTCAAACTGGCTGGTGCAAATGATCATATGCAGGCCGTGTTGACCGGTGATTTGATCGCGCGCGTGGTTGCGCAGACTTCGCGGCAATCTGGGCTTTCGGTGGTGTACACCGAATTGTTGAATTTTGGCGGCGATGAAATTTATTTCAAATATGAACCCGCACTCACCGGCAAAACTTTTGGTGAAGTGTTAACTATCTATGAAGCTTCCAGCGTTATGGGTCTGCGCAAAGCGGACGGGAAAATTCTACTTAACCCTGCAATGGATTCACTAATCGAAAAAGATGATCAAATCTTCGCCCTCTCGGCAGATGATGACACAATTCGCCTATCACCAAACTCGAACCTGATCCAAATCAATGAAGCGTTCATTCGCTCAAGCCGAAAACCTCTTAAGCCTAAACCTGAGAAGAGTCTTATTCTTGGCTGGAATCGGAGTGGCACAACCATTGTGCATGAACTCGATCATTACGTTCCCAAGGGTTCACAAATCACAGTGGTTGCCGATGCATACGGAATCGAAAAACAGATCATCGCACGGGGCGGAAAACTCGTGAACCAAAAACTGGCCGTGCTGGAAGGAGAAACCACTGATCGTACGCTGCTCAATTCACTGGGTGTGGAGAATTACGACCATGTGATCGTATTGGCCAACAGTTCGCTCGAACCCCAGCAAGCCGACGCAAAGACGCTGGTCACATTACTACATCTGCGTGATATGGCAGAGAAAGATGCGACCCCATTCTCCATTGTCAGTCAGATGCTCGACCTGCGCAATCGTGAACTCGCTGAAGTTACTCAAGTGGATGATTTCATCGTCAGCGAACATCTCATCAGCTTGATGATGTCACAGCTTTCTGAAAATGCTGAACTGCTGGCGGTGTTCACCGATATCTTTGACCCCGAAGGTTCCGAGATCTATCTCAAGCCCATCAGTGACTATGTGGCAGTTGGAGAACCCGTCAACTTTTATACAGTGGTCGAGGCGGCAAAAAGGCGCGGGGAAACAGCTATCGGCTACCGGCTTGAATCCGAAGCGGGCGATGCGGGCAAAGCCTACGGCGTGTATACGAATCCAAAGAAATCCAATACAGTTGTATTTACATCCGCTGATAAAGTGATAGTGATCGCAGAGGAGTAGAAACCTTTAGCGTCTTATTCTCGTAGATATGTTTGTGACCAAAGGAGGTCAAAATGCAGTTTCTAATATTTGGTGGTTTGATTGTGTTAGTTGTTGTGTTCTTGGTTCTGCTATCGGGTATTCGAATTATTCCCAACACGCGTATCGGTATCGTTGAAAAGCGCTTTAGTTTCAATGGTTCAGTCAAGAGCGGATTTATCGCTTTGAACGGTGAAGCAGGTTTTGAACCGAGGGTGTTGCGCGGTGGTCTGCACTATCTGATGCCCATTCAATATGTGGTGCGGATGGCGCCGCTCGTGACCATTCCCCAGGGCAAGATAGGATACATCTTTGCACGTGACGGCAAACTGCTTGACTCGACTCAAACCCTCGCATCCAATGCAGAAGTGAGCGATTTTCAAGATGTGGAAAGTTTCCTCAAAAGTGGTGGTCAACGCGGACCGCAACGCCGCATCCTGCGTGAAGGTACATATGCGATTAACTTGATGCAATTTATCGTGCTGACCGACGAGCGTATTTATTCCCTGCCGTTGAGCCGCGATGAAATGCAGACAATCCAAGGTATGGCGCAGGTGATTGCTGAACGGGGTGGTTTCGTACCGGTTATCATCAAAGATACAGACGATAAGATCGGCATCGCAACTGTCCATGATGGTCCGTCCCTGGGCCAAGGCGAGATCATTGCTCCCGTGGTTGGTGATGACCCTAAAAATTCCGAGACCTATCACAACAAATTCCAGGATCCTGATAAGTTCTTAAAAGCGGGCGGCTTCCGTGGACGTCAGTTACAAGTATTGGTCGAAGGTACGTACTACGTGAACCGGCTGTTCGCGACCGTTGAAATGATTCAGAAGACGATCATTGAAGTGGGCAATGTCGGTGTAGTCGTCTCTTATACCGGCGAGGCAGGTGAAGACCTCTCAGGCTCGGATTATCGCCATGGCGAGTTGGTGGCGCGTGGTAAACGTGGTGTGTGGGAAGAGACGCTTATGCCCGGCAAATACGCCTTCAACACCTATGCGGGCAAAGTCGTGGCGGTGCCAACCACCAACTTCATCCTCAAATGGATTCGCAACCAGATGGGTGCTCATCATTTCGATGAAAACCTCACCGAAGTCTCGTTGATCACGAAGGACGCGTTCGAACCATCATTGCCGCTCTCTGTGGTCGTGCATATTGACTATCAAAAAGCGCCGCTCGTTATTCAGCGCTTCGGCGATATCAAACGCCTCGTTGAACAAACCCTTGACCCGATGGTCTCGTCTTATTTCAAGAACATTGGTCAAACGCGCACGTTGATTCAGCTCTTGCAGGATCGCAGCGCCATCCAGCAGCTCTCAAGCCAGGAGATGAAAGATAAATTCGAGCACTACAACCTTGAACTGGAGGAAGTGCTGATTGGTACGCCTTCTTCGCCTGAGAACGATACGCAAATTGAAACCATCCTGACACAGTTGCGCTCACGTCAGATTGCCACCGAGCAAGTGGAAACTTATGGGAGGCAGGAACAAGCAGCGATCAAGGAACGCGAACTCCGCGAAGCCGAATCCCGCACTCAAATGCAGACAAGTATGACTCAAGCCGAATTAAATATCGAGATCCAATCGAACCAGGGTAAAGCCGAATACCAACGCTCGATCCAACAGGCTGCGCAAATCCGCGCGTTGGCTGAAGCAGAAGCTGAAAAGATTGCCCGCATTGGTATCGCGCAGGCGCTTGCCACTGAAGAACAAGTCCGCGCGTATGGTGGACCGCAATTCCAAGTGACGCAAACAGTGCTCAATCGCTTTGCCGAAGCTATTCAACAATCGGGCGTTGATGTGGTTCCACGTGTGGTCGTTGGCGGCGGTGATAAGGAAGGCGGCAATACTGGCAGTATCATGGAAGGCTTGCTTACCATGTTACTTTCGGATCGCTTTGGTGCGCTCACCAATGAAGCGCAAGGCAAACGTTCTGATGAAGCCGAGCAGCTGCGCGATGAAATTCGCAAGAGCATGAAAAATAAAACCAATAAGACAGATAAGAAAGAATAATGCAAACCGTAGGGGCGGGGTTACTCCGCCCCTACAATAAACTTCGAATCAATTTTGCATTTTCCGCTACGCGTGGATGATCGCCATGCAAACACAAAGTATCCACCCTCACACGTTTCTCCCCAAATAAAATTCCATTCTCAATTAAATCCAGCGCATGTTTTGCAACATCCTCAGGCGACGCAATAATCGCATGTGCTTCTTTGCGCGAGACTAATGTCCCATCGGGATTGTAATTACGATCAGGGAAACCTTCATTCATAACTCTCAATCCGACGTCCAGCCCCGCTTCGATCAACCCCGAACCTGCCAGCCCAACCAAAATTAAATCTCCGCTGAATCTTTTTACTGCACGCGCGATGGCGTTTGCAAGAGATTTGTCTTTCGCGGCTTGATTGTAGATCGCCCCATGCGGCTTGACGTGAATTAACTCTACATCTTCAGCTTTTGCAATCGCCGCTAATGCGCCGACTTGATATAGAATCAGCGCTTCCACTTCATCAGCAGGCAGACCCATTTCACGTCGACCAAACCCTTCCATATCCAACCAACTTGGGTGCGCACCGACACGTACTCCATACTTCTTTGCCAAACGGACAGTTGCCTGCATCGTCTTTGAATTGCCTGCATGGAATCCACAAGCGATATTCGCAGAGGTGATGTATGGCATGATGTCTTCATCATTGCCGATGTTCTCGCCCATATCACAGTTGAGGTCGATGTTCATTTCCATTTACTCCTCGGTGGTCGAGTGGCCCGAAGCGCTAGCTGAGGGCATATCGAGACCACCATATAAACAAAATACTTCTGTTATTTGTTGGTCTCGATACGGCTTCGCCTACTCGACCAACGGAGTGTTAATCTTCTACGATCCTATCCAATCCATTCATCAACTCTCGATACTTCTTCTGCGCCTTTGCCACCGTCGTCTCCCGAAAACGGATTTTACTTTTCCCCGGCACACATTGAGCAAATAAAGGCAAATCGGCGCTGGCGACTGTCCCGATTTTTGGATATCCACCGGTTGTTGGAGAGTCTGCCATCATTACGATGGGTTGTCCTTTCGAGGGGGCTTGGATCGCGCCCATCGTCATCCCTTCGGAGATCAACTCTGCTTTATTGCGATGTTTGAGTGCCGCGCCTTCGAGTCGATAACCCATACGATCAGAGGTGTTGCTGACCGTATATTCTTGTGACATGAATGTCGTGATACTTTCATCCATGAAATATTTTTCTTGTGGACCCATAACTACATCAACAATTGGATTATCGCTATAAGCGGGATGCACTTCTTGATGCAATGTCCGCGCGGCGAGATCGTTGAGGGAATGGGATGAGGTCCCTGATTTCAGCATATCCCCAACTTGCAACTGCCTGCCGTCGAGTCCGCCAAAGTGACCACGCAGATAGGTTGAGCGAGAATTAAGAGCCTGCTGAGCCGGAATACCGCCAGCAACGGCGAGATATGCCCACATGCCAGAGTCCAATTTGTTGAGGCGAATCGTCCAGCCTGCGCGGACATAGTATGAACTCCACAGCGGAAAATTCCAAATATAAATAGATAAGCCATAACCAACGCCTGCAACTGAAACAACACAATCACGCAACGCACGCAAGGTAATATCACCCAATCCGATTTCAATGGCGGCGCAATTTGAATCGTTGCTAGCCAGTTTGTTTGCAGCATGAAATGCAAACGCATCCATTGGACCGGATGCTGGTACACCAAACTTTCTCCAGCCAGCGCGACCAGAGTCTTGAATCGTGGCAAGTCCACTGACATCAACAACTTCGAGTGTCATTATTTCTCTACAATAAATTTCACTTCATCGCCCGGCGCAAACAAAAACGGCGAATCAGAATTGGGATTGAAAAGTTTCAACGGCGTCCAGCCAATGAGATTCCAACCGCCTGGGGATTCGATTGAATAGATTCCAGTTTGCGAACCCGCGATGGCGACTGTTCCGGCGGGGACGTGGGTGCGTGGCGTTTCAAGTCGCGGCATGATGAGCACATCATTGAGCTTGCCCATGTACGGATATCCCGGCGTAAAACCCATCATGTAAACTGTATACATTTTCTCACTGTGGAGGCGAATGACATCTTCAACGCGTAAAGCAAGATGGGATGCAACTGACTCAAGATCAGGGCCCAACTCGCCACCATATCGCATCGGGACTTCAATCAGCCGTGATTTGCGATATTCGTTTTCCTGAATCTGAGTTAGCTTCTCGCGCAGGATATTCTTTATTTGGGCAAATGAGAGCACAAGCGGATCATAATGCACAAGCAAAGTTGCATACGCCGGAACAGTTTCAATCACCCCTTCAATCGCAGAAGTTTCTACGAGCCCTGCCAGCGCATGGACGCGTTGATTGACGGTCGGGTCGATCTCTTCGCCGAGCTGTATGAGTATGGATGAATCACCCAGTGGGACAATCCGCGGTTTGAAATGCATCTTTTGATTTCGTTTTCTCGTAAACATAGTGGATGAAGGCAGGTTATTTTCAGATATTCTAACGGAGAAACATCCGCATTACCGAATAAAACCGTATTGGTTCACGTTAACAGAGTGTCAAGAGAAAAGGAAATCTACACAGTGGCAGTAGTTTTGGAAGTCAGTGAAGCGGAATTGGTCAAAGACGCGCAACATGGCGATAGAAACGCGTTCAGCGAGTTGGTTAGCATCCATGCGCGAGGCGTGTTCAATGTTGTCTATCGCATGTGCGGCGATGCGTTGATCGCAGAAGATGCCGCACAGGAAACCTTCATCCGCGCCTGGCAGAACCTTTCCTCTTACCGCCTACAGACGCCGCTGCGCAACTGGTTATATCGCATTGCTTTCAACGCCGGGCTGGATATGCTCCGCAAAGAGAAACGAATTCTGCCTAACGATATCGACGAAATGAATTTAAACGATGGACAGCCCGGTCTTGAATCTCAGGTTTCGCAACAGGAAAGGACTCTGCTCGTGCAGAAAGCCATTTTATCTCTGCCAGATGCGAGCCGCGCGGTATTGGTACTGAGAGAGTATGAAGGCATGTCGTATCAAGAGATTTCCTCGACACTCGATATACCGATTGGAACTGTGATGTCACGTTTGAGTTATGCACGCAATTTATTGAAAGCGAAATTGGCTCCGCAATTGTCTTTATTGGAGGTTGAACATGTCTAACCACGTCACCGAATGGTTGAACGCCTATCTCGATGGTGAGTTGAAGGGCAATCGTCTTCAGCAAGTGGCAGAACATCTCACCGCGTGTGAAGTCTGTCAGGCTGAACTGGACTCTTTACAAAGTTTATCTGGATTGTTACAGACAGTCCCCACGCCGGAGTTTGCATCACCAGAACGCTTCGCGACTCAGGTCAACCTGCTTCTGCCTCAAAAACGGACTACTACCCCCGGAAATCAACTCTTCGAAGTTGGCTGGTGGATGATCCCGGTCGGATTGTTAGCTGTATGGGTCTTTATCAGTACTGCCGCCCTGCTCGGTCATGCGGTGAGTGCGGCAAAGAACTTTGGAATATTGGATAGCACCACTGCATCTTTCATCAATACTCCATCCGAAACAGCAGAGGTGACGTCCACCTTGGGGCAGTTCGGTATGTTAGATGGAAACAGTTTGCAATGGGCAGAGACGACCGAGAACTTCACAAGAGGGCTGTTTCCGCAGATCGTTTTACAAGTCTCAGTAGCGTTGCTGTATCTCACGTGGTTTGCGATTTGGTGGACTCGTCACGCGCGTCAGATAAGTGAACCGCTTCTCGAAAATTGAAGCAGGCTCACAGTCAGAAAAGAATCGAAAAACATCCCGAAGGATATCCGTCAGGCAATCCATCAAAAAAACCCTCGAGACAATGTCAACAAGGAGAAATAGAATGTTAGATCCCGTCAAAATTTTGAAACGTTCATGGCACATCCTGTGGAGTTATCGCGCTCTTTGGGTATTTGGTCTGATACTGGCGCTGGCTGCGGGGAGCGCATCCAGTCATGGTTCGAACAATAGCAATTACCGTCAGGATCAGGGACACACCCAGCAGCTGACGCCGCACGATATGCAGCAAGGTTTTCAGGAATTCAAGCAAGAGCTGAACAAGATCTTCGAGCAAGGCATCCCCGAAGCGGACATCACGGGTCAGGCATTGACCACGTTCCTGTGGGTCATCGGCGCTTTCGTGCTGATTATGATACTGGTCGGAATTGTGATGGCGGTGGCACGTTATGTTTCTGAAACTGCGGTCATCCGCATGGTGGATGACTATGAAACCAGTAGCAACAAGATGACTGTCCGTCAGGGTATCCGCATCGGCTGGTCCAAAACGGCGTGGCGCTTGTTCTTGATCAACCTGATCGTGAATCTTCCGGCAATCGCACTGGCGCTGGTATTGCTCATCGCAGGCATCGGTGTGTACTTTGCCTGGGTCAATGGTACGGCGAACTTTGCGGCTTTCAGTACAGTGGCTACAATCGTGCTGGCGTTCATTACCATCTTTGTGGTCGTGATCTTGAGCATCGTGCTGCATCTGTTGCGCAACTTCTTCTGGCGAGTTAGCGTGCTGGAGGATGCCGGTGTGCGTGAGTCCTTCCGCCGCGGGTTTGCATTTGTGCTCGAGAACTGGAAGAGTGTTGGCTTGATGTGGCTGGTGATGATCGGTCTGGGAATCGTTTGGGCGGTTGCTTCTGTCATCCTGATCATCGTCAGTATTCCGATTGTGATCATTACAGCAGTCATCGCGCTACTGGTAGTTGCCATCCCGTTCCTACTGCTCGCAGGTATCTTCAGCACTTTCCTCGCCGGTTGGCTCCCATGGATTGCCGGTGCGTTATTCGTAGCGCCTCTGTTCTTCATCCTCGCTTTCTCACCCTGGGTCTTGCTGGGAAGCTGGCAGTCAGTGTACATATCCACTGTTTGGACGCTGACCTATCGTGAGATCAAAGCCTTACCTGCGATTGTCACTGCGCCAAAAGTGGAACCAACAACAAGTTAAATTGGTAGGGGCGACCCGCCCAACAGTAGAGATGTACTGTTGGGCGGGTCGCCCCTACGCCAAGAAAAAATCCCCCTCGATTTGAGAGGGATTTTTGTTTATCGTTCGAAGATGCTGATACTTTCAATGTGATACGTTTGCGGGAACAAGTCGAATGGCGTGACTTCCTTCAGTTTATAGCCAGCATTGATCAGTCGCGCCGCATCACGCGCTAGTGTGGATGGGTCGCAAGACACGTAGGCGATCATCTGCGGGTTGAGGTTTAAGATACCATCGATGACTTGTTTATCCAATCCTGCGCGTGGCGGGTCAACCAGAATAATCTCTGGTTTTGCTTCAAGATGCGGAATGATCTCTTCAGCCAAGCCTTCGTACAATTCCACGTTATCGAACTCATCCAAATTGACGACAAAATCTTCACAGGACGATTCGGATGATTCGATCCCGATTACATGTCCGCATTTAGACGCGAAGAAGGCGCTGAAGAGTCCAACTCCACAATAGACATCTAGCAAGGTTGTGGATTGAGAAACGGGCAAATTGGCAAGCAAATGCTCAACCATCTTCTCTGCCATCGCTGTGTTCACCTGGAAAAATGATGCGGCGGAGACTTTAAAATCCCGGTCCAGCACTCGGATGACAATGTGATCATTCCCTGCGACGACAACTGTATTCTCTTCATACACATGCGTGATGGAAATCCCGGCTTCAATTTCAAGTTCGGGAGGTTCAGGTGAGTCGGATTCAAGCACCATCAGAAGATCATCTTCCACGCCTGCGCGGAGGGAAACGCGCTCGATATTGGTCTCAGGCTCAAATTCAAGTTGTGGCCAGAATTCGTTGATGGATACTTCAGGCATATGACATTCAGTAATCGGAATGACACGATTCGAATTGGATTTTTGAAATCCCAGTTTTCCATCTCGATCCAAGGAAAACTGCACGTGATTACGATAATTCCAAGGATTGGGACTCGCCACCATCGGCTTGACTGGTGGATTCTCAATCTTGCCGATGCGCTTGAGTTGATCGATCAGGATCTCAGTCTTTGCGATCAATTGTTTTTCGTATGGCATGTTTTGGTAATGACATCCGCCACATTCACCGAAATGTTTGCACTTGGGATCAATTCTGTCTTTGGATGGTTCAAGAATTTCAATAATTTCCCCGCGCGCAAAGTTTTTCTTTTCGTCAGTTAAGCGCACGCTGACTCGTTCACTGGGCAGCCCAAAAGGAACAAAGACCGCGCGCCCGTCTTCAAGGCGTCCCATGGCTTCGCCGCCGTAGGTGAGGGTTGTCAAAGTGACTTCGTGAGTTTTCGAGTCTTCCATCATGGTTATCCTGCTCAAAATAATACTGCGTAATTCGTATTACGTAAATTACGCTTTACGAATTACGCAGTACGTTGCGTACTAAATATCGAGCTTGCTATTTGATGAAGAACGAGAGAACGATCAGGATCACGAAGAACGAACCAGCCAACACACCAATGCGACCGAGGTCGCGTTTGATATAGGTGTAATCAGGGTTGAATTCGGTGACGCGATTTGCAGCAGAGGTGGAGGAAGCCATACTCACTGAAGTCACAACTCGTTTATTTTTCTTAGCCATTTGATGCTCCTTATAATTACGTCATTGCGCAGAATTTTTTTATCGCAATAACAATCTGAAATTAATTTTGTAACCGCGCAAAAACCACAATGCGCTGTTTATCAACAAGATATGGATAACATGAGATCAATGTGACGGTTGGGCTGCCCGTCGATGCCATCACTTCTACAGCAGTTGGCTCAACAATGGCGGTGCGATCCACAACATAAACAAATTGTCTTTGCTGCGAATATAAAATGATCTGATCACCGGGTTGCAGCTTGTCCAAAAAGCGGAACAGCTCGCCATATACATCATCATGGGCAGAAAGAATCACATTTCCATTTTGCCCGGGGTTCGCCGAACCCACATTTTGCCCAACGCCTTTTTTAAGTTGTTCCCAGCCATCGCCTTGCACAACGGGTGCATCAATCTTGATCGCGGGAATCTGAATACGGATCGCTTGATCAGGCGCGGCAGTGGGTATCGGAATATTCGCAAGCGATTGCACCATCGGCTGTAAATGTGCCGGGATTTCCGCATCATTGGGTCGCGTATTGCCTTGTGCATCCGGAG
>Ga0209131_1001973_pt1 | contig 14072 bp, 11 predicted proteins | sample GraSoi_2013_40cm_FD_185826 | JGI IMG/M metagenome (GOLD analysis project Ga0209131, IMG submission 185826) | Grasslands soil microbial communities from the Angelo Coastal Reserve, California, USA - Sample 9_17_2013_40cm (SPAdes) (version 2) | ecosystem: Environmental > Terrestrial > Soil >...
GGCCAGTCGGGCTTCGACGGCCACAGCATGGTGAGCGGCGAATGCAGGCCGTGATCGAGCGGCTGGTCCTGGAAGATCGTCAGGTCGAACTCGTCGTTCACCAGCGATTGCGCGATGTGGCGCGAAAGCGCGGCATGGCCTTTCAATACAGGAATTTTTCTGGCGCCCAAACCTTCATCGGCGATCGGGTATTCCCCGCTCACCCCGAGCGCGAAGGTCGGGTAGCGGTCGAAGAAGAAGGTGCTGGCGTGGTCGTTGAAGCAGAAGAACAGGACGTCGGGCTTCATCTGCGCGAGCCACTTCGCCACCGGCTCGTAGCCCTTGAAGAGCGGCGCCCAGTCGGGATCGGCCTGCCGGCCCTTGTCGAACGCCATCCCGATTGTCGGCACGTGCGAGGTGCCGATGCCGCCGATGATCCTTGCCATATGCGGATGGTACTAGAGCGCGGCGGATAGTATTCGAATCGTCCTACTTGCCGCGCTGCTGGTACTCGCGAACCTCCACCCTCATCGTTCCGAGCACGTCGCTCGAGGCGACGAGGACGTCGCCGGGCCTGATGGGATTGACGCCCGCGGGCGTCCCCGTGAAGAACACGTCGCCGGGCCGCAGCGTGTAGAACCCGCTCGCGAACTCGATCAGGCGCGCGAGATCCCACAGCATGTCCGAGGTATTGCTCGCCTGGCGCGGCTTGCCGTTCTGCGTGATCGAGATCTGCACGTTCTGCGGATCGGCGACCTCGTCGGCCGTAGTGAGCCAGGGACCGAGCACCGTGTAGCTGTCGATCGATTTGCGGAAGCTGCGGTCCTCGCTGCCGCGCACCGTGATGTCCAGCCCCAGGCAATAGCCCGCTACGTGCTGCAGCGCCTTCTCTCGGGAAACGCCCGAGGCTTCCTTGCCGATGACCGCGACCAGCTCCACCTCGAAATCGGTGCGCCGCTCCAGAAAGCGCTGCGCGATGCCCTCGCCGGCGCCCACCACCGAGGAGCTCGCCTTGAGGAAAAGCCCCGCCTGCTCGATGTCCCAGATGTTGTGCCCCGGCGAGACGTTGTTCTTCTGCATCTCGGCGATGTGCGCCTTGTAGTTCACCGGCGCGGCGAGGATCTTCCCCGGCGCGCGCACCGGCGAGAGCAGCCGCACGCCGTGCACCGGCTTCGCCGGCAGCTTCGTCAATCCGGTGGGCACCGAGGGAAACAGCTTGTCCCCGGCATGCTTGGTGATGTCGAACACCAGGTCGCCGCGCACCACGCCCACGCGGTTGTCATCGAATCGGCAGAGTTTCATGGTTGATCGTATCACTCGATGCGACTCGTTCCGATCCAGTTGGTGAAACGGAACATGAGACTTTTGCTTCTTATCCGACGCGCAACAAGACGGCTATCCCGATAGCGCCAAATAATGCCGCCGCGCCGTAGCGAATCGCCTTGAACGGAATTTTCACCGACGCCTTCCCGCCGAGAAGAACCGCCGGAATATCGGCGATGAGCATGCCTGCGGTGGTTCCGCACACCACCGCGACAAGACTGTCGAACCGGGCGGCGAGCGCAACCGTGGCAAGCTGGGTCTTGTCGCCGATCTCGGCCAGAAAAAAAGCGATCAGCGTGATCGCGAACACGCCGTATCGGCTCATCGGCGCGGCGTCCTTCTCCTCGATCTTGTCCGGAATCAGCGCCCACGCCGCGATCGCCAGGAAGGAAACGCCGAGGACCCAGCGAAGCGCTTCGGGGTCGACCGCGGATCGAATCCAGTTTCCGAGAGCGCCCGCCAGCGCGTGGTTGAACAGCGTGGCGACGAGGATCCCCGCGATGATCGGTACGGGCCGCCGAAAGCGCGCGGCCAGGAGCAGCGCCAAGAGCTGCGTCTTGTCACCGATCTCGCCGACCGCGACGACCAGGGTTGATACGAAGAAGGCTTCCATGCGGCTCACCTGAGGGATCGGGCGGAAGATGAACCATTGACACCGCGCCTCCGCCCGATCCGGGTCAGAGCACGGTGTCAAAGGTCTCGCCGAACCAGTCTTGCCGAACCCAGGCCGTACGCGCCATGGCCGAAGCCAAGTGTGTTGACGCGTGCACCTCCGGTGACGGAGGCAGGCTACTCCCCAATGACGCGGTAAATTTTACCAGCTACATGCCGGAGGTCCGTTCGAATCATCCCGCACGCACTCTCGTAGACCATCCTGAGCAGATGCCGCTCGCCGGCACGACACGTTGGCATCCCACAGTAACGCGGATGCCACGCGCACGAAAAGGAAAGGGTTGTCTATGAAGCGCTACATAGGTTTGTTGCTTACGGCCCTGGCTTTGGTGCTTGCGGCCCTGGTTATTTCGTGCGGCGGTGGAGGCAACGGCGCCAGTACGGGCGGGAGCACTCCCGGAGACAGCGGCGGTAAGAACGGGGACAGCCCCGGAGGCGGCGGCAACGCCAGCACACCCGCGGTCGCCGGTGCGCATATCGAGGAATCCAATGCGGCGGTTACCTTGAGCAGCGGATGGACGAACGCGGATACCCGTTTGGCGTGGAGCGGAGGCGCTGCCGTGCAATCGAACGTCGCCGGAGCGACAGCCTCGTTCACCTTCACGGGGACCTCCGTCAGGTGGCTCGGCGCCCGCGGCAGCGGGATGGGAGTAGCTGTGGTCAGCGTGGACGGAGTCCCAGTCCAAGAAGTGTTCTTGGACTTCTTTCCGGCCCACGAAATCCGCCCGCCTGTCATTACGATAAACGACTTGAGCGACGGCCCGCATACGTTGACGATCCAGGTACTAGGAGGCCTCGTGGTGGTGGATGCCTTCGATGTACAGCCACAGACGACAGTGTCGCATTTGCAGGACACCGACCCCAACGCAAGATTCAGTGCTGGCTGGACCAAGGCTGACTTGGCAAACGCGGATAGCCGCGACCTTCTTTGGAGCGGCAGCGGCGCCAGGAACCCGCCCGAGCTGGCAGTAACTGCGCAGGAAACCTACACGGCGGGCGAGACCGCCACTCTGCCGTTCCGCGGAACGGCGATCAGCTGGATTGGCTATCGCGGCCCGGACGGCGGCATCGCCCTTATGCAGGTGGACGGCGGCGCGCCCGTCGAGGTGGACACGTATTTTCCGACCGCCAAGTTTCAGGCGGAGATGTTCACGGCCACCGGGCTGGCCGATGCAAACCACACGCTGACGATTACGGCTACCGGCCGAAGAAACGCTGCCTCGACCGCTACCAGGATCGTAGTGGACGCGTTCGACGTAATGACGCCCGGAAGACGTTACGAGGAATACGAGCCGTCGATCGTCAAGTCCGTCGGCGCGGCTGGCGCTCCACCTCACTGGAATCACAACGAAAACAGAGTCTGGAGCGAAGGCGCCTCGGCCACATCCAATCAAACCGGCGCGACCCTCACCTTCAGCTTCACCGGGACCTCGGTGAGCTGGATCGGCTGCGAGAAGTCCAGCGCCGGGGGGAGCGCCAACGTTTATATCGACGGCGTTTTTGTGCGAGAAGTCAGGCTGCACCAGAGCTATCCGATCGAGGGATACCAGATGACTGTTTTCAGGGCGGATGGGTTGGCCAACGGTCCCCATACGCTGATGATCGAGGTTACGTCGAGCAACAATGGCCCCTACGTCGTGGTGGATGCTTTCGATGTCCACCGGTGAAAAAGACGGCGGTTGAACCCCAGTTACCGCTGCGAAAGCGTGAGCGCCGCCCAGATACGCGACGGCGTGTAAGGAAATTCCAGATGATGGATGCCGCGCGAGCGCAGAGCGTCGATGACGGCGTTCGCGACGGCGGGGATCGCGCCGACGGTGCCGGCTTCGCCGGCGCCCTTTACGCCGAGCGGGTTCGACGGTGAAGGCACGAGGTGATCGTAGAGAGCCAGCGCGCGCGGCATCCCGTCGGCGCGCGGCATCATGTAGTCCATGAAGGTGCCGGTGAGGAGCTGCCCCGACTCGTCGTAGACGACGTGCTCGCCGAGCACCTGGCCGAGGCCCTGCGTGATGCCGCCATGCAGCTGGCCTTCGAGCAGGGTGTGATTGACGACCTTCCCGCAGTCGTCGACGGCGACGTAGTTCAGCACTTCGATCACGCCGGTCTCGGGGTCGATCTCGATTTCGGCGACGTGCGCGCCGCTCGGAAACGAGCCCGGTGCCGGGATGCCGCCGAGCGTGTCGAGCGCGGCGCCGTGGCGCTCGACGATCTCGGAGAAGCCGGCGGAGAGGTCGGTGCCCTTCACGTGATAGCGCCCGTCCCGGAACTCGATATCCACCCGCGCGACTTCGAGGTCCTTCGCGGCGAGCTCGAGGCCTTTCTTCACCACCTCGGCCGCGGTCGCCGCGAGCGCGCCGCCCTGCGCCATCATCGAGCGCGAGCCGACCGTGCCGCCGCCGGTGAGCCTCGGGCCCAGCGGGTCGCTCGCCCGCAGGGTGATCTTTTCCGGCGCGATGCCGAAAATGCCGGCGACGATCTCGGGCATCACGGTCTCGTGCCCCTGGCCCGACGGCCCCGAGAGCGTGTAGAGCGTGGCGTTGCCCGACTCGCCGAACTTGATCGCCGCCTGGTCGGTCTGGACCGGCCCGCCGCCCGAGGGCTCGACGAACATGGCGAGGCCGATGCCGCGCAGCCGGCCTTTGTCGAGCGAAGCCTGCTTTCGCTTCCCGAATGAATTCCACTCGGAAAAGCGCAGCACCTTCTCGAGAAGCTGCGGCGGGTCGCCGCTGTCGTAGACCGAGCCGGCCGGCGTCGTATAGGGAAACGCTTCCTTCGGGATGAGGTTGCGCCGGCGCAGCTCGGCGCGGTCGATGCCGGTCTCGCGCGCCGCCTCGTCCACCAGCCGCTCGACGAGGTACGTGACGTTGGGCCGCCCGGCGCCGCGGTAGGCGGTGGTGGAGGTCGTGTTGGTCAGCGCAAGGCGGTGGCTGCCGTAGAGCGCCTCGATGCGATAGATGTTGATGGCGTGCCGGGCGGGGTTGATCGTATTGATCACCGGCCCGCCCTGCGAGAGATACGCGCCCATGTTGCAGATCCAGTCGAAGCGCAAGCCGATGAAGCGCCCGTCGCGGTCGAGAGCGAGCTCGCCGCTGAGCTGGGCGGCGCGGCCGTGGTGGTCGCTCACGATGGTCTCGAAGCGCGAGCCGACCCACTTCACCGGCCTGCCGAGCTTCTTCGCCGCGAGCATCACCGCGATGTACTCCGGATACGCCTGCGAGCGGATGCCGAAGCCGCCGCCGACGTCGAGCGCATGCAGCCGCACCTTGGCGCCGCTGATGCCGAGGATCGCGGCGAAGTTCGGCAGCATCATCGACATGCCCTGCGAGCTCGCGTAGACGTCGTAGCTCTCGCTCGCCGGGTCGTAGGTGGCGACGCAGGCTTTCGGCTCCATCGGGTTGCCCGACACGCGCGTCGAGTCCAGCGTGAGCCGCGTGACGTGCGCGGCGCGGGCGAACGCGGCGGCGGTCGCGGCCTCGTCGCCGTAGACGTAGTCGAACGCCAGGTTGCCCGGGACATCCGCGTGCAGCTGCGGCGCGCCGGGCTCGAGCGCCGCCGCGCCGTCGGGCACCGCGTCCAGGTCGCGGTACTCGATCTCGATCAGCTCGACCGCATCCTGCGCCGCCTCGGCCGTCTCGGCGACCACCAGCGCGACCGTCTCGCCGACGAAGCGCACCTTGCCGCGCGCGAGCACGTCGCGGTGCGGGACCTTGAGCGCCTCGCCGCCGCGGCCGGGAACCGTCACCTGCGGCGGCGGCGTCTTGCAGTGCGCCGTGTCCTCGCCGGCGAGGATCCCCTTCACGCCGGGGGAACGAAGCGCGGCATCGACATTCAGCGACAGGATCTCCGCGTGCGCGCGGTCCGCGCGCAGGAAGCAGCCGTAGAGCTGCCCCGGAAAATTCCAGTCCGCGGTGTAGCGGCCCCGCCCCGTGAGGAGGCGGTCGTCCTCGCGCCGGCCGGCGAAGGGCGTTACGTGGGCTGCGGCGTCGACTGCCAAGCGATGAATTTCCAGCCTTTCGGCGTCTTGGTCCAGACGTTCAGGAACACCAGCTTGAGGGTGCGCGGCTGGCCGCCGATCTCGGCCTCGATGTGCGCGTCGCCGGTCACCAGCGCGTTGTCGCCGAGCAGGCGCACCTTGCGCGAGCCGAACACCGCGCTCTTGTAGCGCGTCTTCCCGGAGCGCAGCGAGTCGAGCCAGCTCGCCTTCGTGTCGGTGCGGCCCGAGGAATGCGTGTAGAGAAGCTCGTCGTGCAGCAGCGCCTCGAGGGCGCCGTAGTCGCCGCCGGTCATCGAGGCGTAGCGCCGGTCCTCGAGCGCGAGGATCTCCTTTTCACTGCTCATCTCCATACCTCCGTTGCGGTTTCGACGACGCGCTCGAGCTTGCGCCACTGCTCGTCCTCGGAAAGCTGGTTGCCATGGTGCGTGCTCGAGAAGCCGCACTGCGGCGACAGGCACAGGTTCTCCAGCGGAACGTATCTGCTGGCTTCCTCGATTCGCCGCTTGATGAAATCCTTCTCTTCCAGCCGGGAAGACTTCGTCGTGATCAAGCCCAGGACCGCTTTCTTCCCCTTCGGCAGATAGCGCAGCGGCTCGAAGCTGCCGGCGCGCGCCGAATCGAACTCCATGAAGAAGCCGTCGACGTTCGCGCTGAACATGGCTTCGGCGACCGACTCGTAGCCGCCCTCGGCCACCCAGGTGCTCTTGAAGTTGCCGCGGCAGGTATGCATCGTCACGGTCAGGCCCGCGGGCCGTCCCTCCAGCGCGCGGTTGATCGTATCGGCGTAGCGCGCGGGCAGCTTGTCCGGATCGTCGCCGTTCCTGCGGCAGGCCTCGCGCATCTTCGGATCGCACAGGTACGCGAAGGCGGTGTCGTCGAGCTGCAGGTAGGTGCAGCCGGCGTCCGCGAACGCGGCGATGGCGGCGCGGTAGGCGGCGGCGGCGTCGGCCCAGAACTCGGCGAGGTCGGGATAGGCCTCGCGCGAGATTCCCGCGCGGCCGGGACGCATGTGCAGCATCGAGGGCGACGGGATGGTGAATTTCGGGGTTTTCGAAGCAACCGATTTCAAAAAAACGAAGTCATCCAGCATCACCTTCTTCCTGTAGGCGACTTTCCCCGTGACCGTCGGGACCGGGGGCTGCTCCTCGGTGCCGCCGAACTTCGGGCCGGACAGCTCCTTCAGCGTCACGCCCTCGAGCTGCGAGAGGAAGTCGAGGTGCCACCAGTCGCGCCGGAACTCGCCGTCGGTGACGCCCTGCAGGCCGATCGCCTCCTGTTTCTTCACCGCGTCTCGAATGGCCCGGTTTTCAATTTCACGGATTTCATCCCCGGGAAGACCACCGTGTCTGGCCTTCACAAGATCGAGCGGCCTGAGAAGACTGCCCACCTGGTCGGCGCGAAAGGGTGGCTTCAGTTCGTTCCGGGGAGGCTTCATTCGGCCTTGGCGCCCGAGTCTTTCACCGCCTGCGCCCACTTCTGCGTTTCCTCGCGCAGGAAGGCGGCGAACTCGCCCGGCGTGTTGGGGCGCCACTCGAGCCCGTTCTGCGCCAGGCGCTCGCGCACATCGGGCGCCGCGAGCGCGCGGCCGAGCTCGCTGTTGAGCCGGTTCACCAGGTCCTGCGGCGTGCCGGCGGGCGCGAAGACGCCGATCCAGGTGAGATCGTCGAAGCCGGAGAAGCCCTGCTCGTTCACGGTCGGCACGTCCGGCAACGCGGGCGAGCGTTGCGCGCTCGTGACGGCGAGCGCGCGCACCCGGCCGGCTTTCACGTGCGGCACCGCGGGCGGCATCGACGTGCTCGAGATCTGCGTATGGCCGGCCACCGCCGCGCCCACCGCCTGCGCCGGCTGGTAGGGCACGTGGGTGATATCCACTTTCGCGATGGTCTTGATGCGCTCCATCGAGAGGTGCGTGGTGGTGCCGATTCCCGAGGAGGCGTAGGAAAGCTTCTCCGTGCGCGCGAGCGCGACCAGCTCCTGCAGGTTCTTCGCCGGCACCGCCGGGTTCACCGTGATGATGTTGGGCGTGGTCGGGCCGAGGAGCACAGGCGCGAAATCCTTGATCTCGTAGCCGGCGTTCTCGTAGAGGCTCGGATTGACCGCGAACGCCACGCTCGTCACCAGGAGCACGTAGCCGTCAGGCGCCGCGCGCTTCACCTGCTGCGCGCCGACGTTGCCGCCGGCGCCGGTCTTGTTCTCGATCACCACCGCCTGGCCGAGCGCCTCGGAGAGCTTCGGCTGCATCAGGCGCGCGACGATGTCGGTCGTCGCCCCCGGACCGAACGCGACGACGAGGTGGATCGGCTTCTGCCGCGGCCAGTCCTGCGCCGCCGCCGCGCCCGCGACGAGCATCAGCCCGCCGAGCAGAACGCGGCGACCGGACGGCATGAAACGTTTGAACAGGCGGCGCAGCGTCATGGCATTCTTCTCCCCGTGAATCCTACCATCGCATGAACATCCTCTTCGCCTCGCAGGTCGAACCTGCCGAGCGCTGGCTCCCGCTGCTCGAGCAGGCGTTGCCGCGGGATCGCGTTTTTACAAGTAGCTCATCGGAAGAAATCGATGTCGCCCTGGTCGCGTCCCCGCCGCCGGGGACGCTCGAGAAGCTGAAAAGCGCGAAGCTCATCCAGTCGCTGTGGATGGGCGTGGAAAGGCTGCTCGCCGACCCTGCGCTTCCCAAAGGCGTGCCGCTCGCGCGCCTCGTCGATCCCGGCATGGTCGCGGCGATGTCCGAGACCGTGCTCCTGCACACGCTCGACTGGCACCGGCGCCTCTACCGTTACCGCGCCCAGCAGCGGGAAAGCCGCTGGCACCGCTACCGCCAGTACATGGCGTCCGATCACACCGTCGGCCTCCTCGGCCTCGGCGAGCTCGGCACCAATGCCGCGCGCAAGCTCCTTGCCTTGGAGTTCAAAGTAGCAGGATGGTCGCGCCGTCCGAGGGCTCTACAGGGAATTGAATCATTTTCAGGAGAAAAAGAACTCGAGGACATGCTGCGAAAAACCGATGTCCTTGTCTGCCTGCTACCCCTCACGCCTCAAACGCAGGGCATCCTGAATCGGGTGAACCTCGGCAGGCTCAAAAAAGGCGCCGGCCTGATCAACGTCGCGCGCGGCCCGCACGTGGTGGTGCCGGATCTCATCGCGGCGCTCGACTCGGGGCAGCTCGCGCACGCCTACCTGGACGTCTTCGACGAAGAGCCGCTTCCCGCCGCGAGCCCGCTCTGGCTGCATCCGGGCGTCACGATTACACCGCATGCCGCGGCGCTCACGGAGCCGCGCACAGCGGTGAGGAAGATCGCCGACCAGGTCGAGCGCATCCGGCGCGGCGAGCCGGCGCTGAATCTCGTCGATAGGGCGGCCGGTTATTGAACCGGCCCGGAACATGCGAACGCTTGCGCTGGCCGGACCCAAAGCCTGCGTGTTGTCGCTTATGTCGTCCGGCGGGTAAAGTTATGTAAAGCGGGCAGGCCAAAGCTCGAGTTTATTCGCATCCATCCGGCGCATGGCGGGAGCCCGAATGCGCCATTGCGCGCGTACGCCGCATGTGAACAATCGCGCGCACGCGCGCGCATCGTTGTGTTTAGGGAGCGTTTTAGCCCGAAGCGCCTTGTCGGGCGGCGGCTTCGGACGCCGTGCGGCGCACTCTGCAATGCCGGATGGACGGCAGCGGTTCGGATATTCCTTACCGTAGCCTGCATCGCATGAAGGCCCCCGCCTAGTCCCTCTGACGTACGCAGGAAAGAGAAAATCCCATGACTATCCTGTCACGTGTCGCTGCCCTGCTTCTCTCCTGGGTGTTTGCGGCCTGCGCGCTCGCGCAGACCACCGTCACGCTGCAGCAGGGCCTGAACAATTACGCCGGAGCCGCCGATGCGTTTCTGTTCAGCGCCGGCCCGGACCAGAATATAAACGGCGGCCTGCAGGTTCGCAGTGAGACCAGCGACGTCGGCGTGGTGCGCTTCAAGATCTTCGCCGCCGACGGCGGCCCGGTGCCCAACAGCGCCACCATCACCTCGGCGACGCTCTCGCTCTACAGGTTCCAGGGACCCGACACCACCTTCAAGCTCTGGCGGTTGCTGAAGAACTGGGATGAAGCGCAGGCGACCTGGAACGTCGCGGCCACCGGTGTGCCCTGGACGACGCCGGGGGCGTTGAGCGCAGGAAGCGACTACGTGGCCACCGCCGACGGCCAGGGCTCGCTCACCAGCGCCGCCGCCAACAACTGCGATGTAACTGCCGCGGGCCCCTTTCCGGCGGCCTGCTGGCTCAACATCGACGTCACTTCCGGCGTGCAGGCTTTCGCCGCCAACCCGGCCCAGAACTTCGGCTGGAAGCTCGCCGCGATCAGCAGCAGCAGTCCAGGCAATTACAACAACTTCATTCCGAAGGAACAGGTCGCCTATCCGGGCGAGTTACCGAAACTCACGATCACTTACACCACGGCCACAGCGAGCTGCAACTCCGGCTCGTCGCGCCCCTTCGACCAGGCGCCAGTCAGCGGCAGTCCAATCCAGATCTCGGCGAGCGGCACGACCAGCTTCGAGGCCGAGCACTTCAACTGCGGCGGCCAGAACGTCGCTTACCATGACAACGTCCCCGGCAACGCCGGCAACGCGAATTTCCGCGCCGCCGAAGACGTCGACATCCGGACGAGCACCGGCAGCGCCACTCCCGTGGTCACCAATTTCGAGACCGGCGAGTGGCTGACCTACACGATCAATGTCGCCGCCGGCGGCGTCTACGACATCGCAGTCAGCGCGTCCAACAACGACGTTACCGCCCAGTTCCACCTCGAGATCGACAACGCGAATGTAGGCGCGATCACGGTTCCCGCCACCGGCGGCTGGGACACGTTCAACTGGTTCAGCGCGATCGGTGTCTCGCTTAGCGCCGGCCAGCACGTGTTGAAGCTCTACTCCGACCAGCAGTACGCCACCCCGGATCAGATCCGGTTCACCGCGTTCGCCACGCCGGCCGCCTGCAATACGGGCACGTTGCGGCCGTTCGACCAGGCGCCGGTAAACGGCAACCCGATCTCAATTCCAAGCAGCGGCGCCACCTTCGAGGCCGAGCACTTCAACTGCGGTGGCCAGAACGTCGCTTACCACGACAACGTTCCCGGCAACGCCGGCAACGCGAATTTCCGCACTGCCGAAGACGTCGACATCAGGACGAGCACCGGCAGCACCACTCCCGCGGTCACCAATTTCGAGACCGGCGAGTGGCTGACCTACACGATCAACGTCGCGGCCGCCGGCACCTATGACATCGGCGTCAGCGCGTCCAACGGCGGCACCGCGGCTCAGTTCCACCTCGAGATCGACAACACGAATGTAGGCACGATTCCGGTTCCCGCCACCGGCGGCTGGGACACCTTCAACTGGTTCAGCAAGACCGGCGTGCCGCTCAACGCCGGCCAGCATGTGCTCAAGCTCCAGGCCGACCAGCAGTACGCCACCCCGGATCAGATTCGTGTGATGCCTGCCGGCGGTGGCGGTGGCGGCGGTGGCAGTAGCTGCGGCAGCGCCAATTTGTGCGTGAACTGGCAACCCGCCGAGACTCAGTTCAACACCCCGCCGCCCTCAAACACCAACCCGCCCGTCCCGTGGATCACCACCACGGGGATCGGGACCCCTCATCCCTGGGAAGTGCAGACCTTCGCGCGCTGCACGGACCAGAACAACCTCGAATGCCGCAACCGCGTGCAACTCGTGAGCCCCGGTCGCGACGACGACTCGGCGATCAGGATCTCGACGATGGACCTCGATCAATACGACGGGGCAACGTGGGAACGCACCCAGCTCAACCTGAGCGCCACCGATACCGACGTCAGCGAAGGCGCGGAGCAGTGGTGGGCGCATTCGATATTGATACCGGCGGATTCGATGTTCGGAGACCCACACGAATGGGGATCAAGCTTTATGTCGTTCGCAGGCGGGGACGCCGTCATTTTTGTGCTGGGCATCCAGCAATTCGGATCGACCCCGAGGACCTTCTTCCGCGCTTTTACCGGCGGGCAGGGAGGAGACCCTAATAGTGCTTTCGAGCAATACAGCTACAACTTCAACGGCGTCAGCACGCAGTCCGGTCAATGCATCTATGACGACTTCCAGCCAGATGTCTGGTACGACTTCGTCCACCACATCAAGTGGTCGGCCCTCGGAAACGGCAGGCACGAGATCTGGATGCGCAAGGCCGGCGGCCCCGTCAAGAAGGTGCTGGATCGAGGAGTCGGAGCGCCCCAGGGCCTCAACCGGCCGATCAGCACGATGTTCAGCACCGGCCTCCGATGGCTGAAGCTCGGGTCCTACCACGATCCTGTTCCTGGCAAGAACACCGCGGCGATTCACGACCGGCTTCGCCGCGGCACAAGTCCCGACGCGGTTCGGATGGCCGATTTCCCGGTCGACCTCAACGCCCCCGTCACCAACCCGGACGGTACCCTGGTCGGCTGCCCGCACGACACGCCGGTCCCATAAGGTTTAGCTACTCCTAGAACCGGCTGCTGAGCCCGAGGATCACGGCGCGGTTCGCGACGAGCTGCACGCCGTTGACGTACTGGTACAGCGGCAGCTGCAGAAATCCGTACAGCCTGACGTCTTTCGTGAAGCCGACGCTGACGCCGGGGCTCAGGAAGAGGGATTTGCCGCCGCTGTCTTCCGGCTCGGCGTTGACGCCGGAGTCGCGCCCGCGGTACAGCCCGTTCATCTGCAGCAGCAGGCCGACGCGCTCGGTCGCTTCGTAGCGCACCCCTGCGTCGAGCGTGACGCGCCGCCCGGGACGATAGCCGTCCTTCGAATTGAGCGGCTCCTGCAGCAGGCCCTGCGCGAACCACGATAAATCCTTGATCGGCAGGACCTGGGAGAAATAGGCGCCGAGCAGCGCGTCCGTCGTGCCCGTCCCCGGCTGGAGCGTGCGTTCCGCGAGCTCTCCATCGGCGTTGCGCACGTCGCGTTGCCCGGTCGGAAGCTTCACCCCGAAGTTGAGGCCCGCGGTGCCGAGCCTGTGGTCGGAGGACTCGAAAGTCCCGAGACGGTAGCGGGCGAGCACGCGCGCGTCGCCGAGCTTGGTGAAGTCCCAGGTCTCCGGAGTCTGCTCGCCCGTATCCGGATCGTTCTGGACGTGGAAATGATGGCGCTTCACCAGCGGCAGCGTGACGTTGACGCCCCAGTCCGCGTTGATCGTGTAGTCGACCCCGGCGACCCAGTTCTGGTTCTTCGTCTCGATTTCATCGTGGTCCCGCGGCACGTCGCCCGGCGAGATCTTCTTGCGGCCCTCCTGCAGCCGGTCCTGGTTTATGGACTCGTAACGCAGGTCGAGCCTGAGCCCCGGCTCGGACCACGCGCCGTGCGTGTCCCAGTTGGTGTTGGTGACGCAATACGCCGAGCCGCACGAGGCACGGGCCTCGAGCGCGGCGAATGCGCCGCAAAGCGCCGCGAGCGCGGCGATGACGAGCTTCTGCTGCTTCATGGTGCTTTCTCCCGAAACGATCTATCGCATGCGCGCAATCGCGCGCATGGCCTGACTGCACGACGAGTCAGGAGACCGCGGGAGGCGCCCGGGGCCGGGCGGAGTACGGCGTTGCGCTTCTTGGCTCGGAGACGGCGACGTGCCGCGGCGCCGTTTCGTCGATCCTCGCTGCAAGCACCGGGGGAAGAAAGGGGGTGAGCGCCGCGCGCTCGCCGCCGAAGGAGCAGAACGAGCAGTGATCGTGCTGCGAGGCCGCATGCTCCTCGACCGGCGTGCCGTTCGAGGGAAGCTCGATGTAGTGCGTGACGCCCTGGACGGTGCAGACCGGGACGAGGACGGCGTTCTTCGGCTTCGCCTGGGCGAGAAGCGGCCACAGCGCCTGCAGCGCGATTGCCAGGACGGCAACATAGACCGCGACCGGACTGCGATGCCTCATCCGGGCTAGTTTACTCGCGAGTTCGGAGCCCGAACAACTTCAGGGCCCGAACAACGAAGGCGCCGGAGTGCCTGCCGGCGCCCTTGCCGCGGCAAATTGACGCACCTCTCCTACTTGCAGCGCAGGTTTCCGGCCTGCGGATCGACGGGCTTGGAGCAATCCTGCTCGCTGACCTTGCGCGATTCGTCCAGCGGCGGGG
>Ga0209131_1001976_pt1 | contig 14065 bp, 14 predicted proteins | sample GraSoi_2013_40cm_FD_185826 | JGI IMG/M metagenome (GOLD analysis project Ga0209131, IMG submission 185826) | Grasslands soil microbial communities from the Angelo Coastal Reserve, California, USA - Sample 9_17_2013_40cm (SPAdes) (version 2) | ecosystem: Environmental > Terrestrial > Soil >...
CGTGCGCGCTTTCCATGCGATTTCCGCCAAGAAAGCCGCGAAGCTCGTGGTTGCGTATGAGCCGGTGTGGGCAATCGGCACGGGTAAAACGGCAACCCCGGAAATTGCTGCCGAAGCGCACGCCGTAATCCGGCGAGAGGCTGCAGAGGTTTTCGGCGATGAGTTCGCGGCAAAACTTCGCATACTTTACGGAGGATCGGTGAAGCCGGACAACGCCGCCGAGCTGATGGCGCAAGAAGAAATCGATGGCGCGCTGGTGGGCGGCGCGTCGCTCGATCCAAAATCGTTTGCTGCGATTGTGAAGTACTGACCTAAGTTCGGGAGGGACCAGGGTTTGGCCGTGCTGCGCGCCCGCTCAAAAAGCCCACCCAGAAGTTCACCGTCCTGAAGTTAAGTCACCCACAAAGAGCAGAACCGTTGTACAATTTCCCAAAAATTTTGCGGGGTGAAAAAGGATTGTGTCAAAACTAATTGTAATTCCATCACTTTACCGGCTTACTCAGTTTCGCTGTTGGCGGGCAACGCGGCTCCGTGCGGTGTTTCGCTTCTTGCCGTTTGCGGCAATCGCGATGGCTTTGGTGGCCTGTGGCACGAACTCAACGGTTGCAACTGTATCTACCACCCAGAATCCATTGGTGGCGCAGTACACCATCAGGTCCAGCCAGGCTGGTCAAGCCGTGGTGGAGTTCGGAACCGACACCACCTATGGCAAGTCAACCGACTCGTATGGCATTACCCAAGGCGTGCCCTATCCTATCCTCGTGGCTGGCATGAAGCCTTCCACTGCTTACCATATGCGCGCGAAACTCTCCTTAAACGGCAATGTCGTCTGGACCGATCGAGACCGCGTCTTCACCACTGCCGCTCTTGGCGCCGTTCCCGCGCCCCCAATCGTAGTGACTCGACCGAACCCCGCGCTCGCGGCAGCCGAGAATCCTGGTGTTGAATTGATTGCGTACAGCGCCCCTGCCGGCGCGGCGCCAACTTTGCAAACATTGGTCGCCGACCGTGACGGCAATCCTATCTGGTTTTACGCGCCGCCCGATGGCACTCCGTCTTTCCTAAAACCAATGTCGAACGGCCACTTCCTGGTTGCGATTGCGAGCCCTTCATCCTCGATTCTGCGTGAAATTGATTTGGCCGGAAATAGCATTCGCCAGCTGGACGCAGCCACCCTCCAAACGAATTTGCAGAGTCTGGGCCTCTTGCCCAATTTCCTTTTCTTCCATCACGATTTCATTCCGCTCGATAACGGGCACACGATCGTATTAGGTCAATCTACAAAGGACTTCGTCGATCTGCCGGGGTACCCCGGCACCATGAGCGTTGAGGGCGACGTCCTGGTTGACCTGGATCAGAATTGGAGTCCGGTTTGGGTTTGGTCGGCGTTTGATCATCTCGATGTCAACCGTCACCTTATGGGACTTCCCGATTGGACGCACAGCAACGCCATCCTCTATAACCCCAACGACGGAAACCTGATTCTCTCGATACGCCACCAGAGCTGGCTGATTGATATCGATTACAACAATGGCGCCGGATCTGGAGACATTCTTTGGCGGCTTGGCCAAGGCGGAGATTTTACACTCACTGACGGCGACGACAGCCAGTGGTTCTACGCGCAACACTACCCTGGCCTCGTGACTGTAAATGGATCGCAGATTACGCTTTCCGTTTTCGACAATGGCAATTTACGGGTCATGGATGCCAGCGGGACTACATGCGGCACCCCGGCCGGCCCCGCCTGCTACAGCCGGGCTACAGTCTTCCAGTTGGACCCGAGCACAATGCAGGCTCAGGTTCTCTGGCAATACTTGCCGGGATTCTTTTCGTTTTGGGGAGGAACCATCAATCAGCTTCCTAACGGCAATGTGGAATTCGAGATGTCGGAACCTTTTCCAGTTCCGCAACTCGGATCGCGGGTCATGGAAGTTACGCAGACCGACCCGGCCCAAATCGTTTGGCAAATGGATTTGCAGAACGGCAGTTCGTATCGGTCCTACCGCATACCCAGCCTGTACCCGGATGTCTCGTGGCCATAGGGAAAGCTACAACCTTATACGAGGGGGCGAGGAGAACCGGTGCTATACTTCCCTGCATCTCTCGGAGGAGTTCTTGTATGGCCAAAGTAATGCGCTGTAACGATGTGGTAGGGAACTGTGACTTCGTAGCGCGGGGCGAATCCGAACAGGACGTCCTGCAACAAGCTGCGGACCATGCCCGGACCGCTCACCAGGTTAATGAAGTGACCCCGGAGCTGGCCGATAAGGTCAGGTCTGCCATCCGGGACGAAGCCGCTTAGTCGGCGTAGCCAAGAGGCGAGTCCTGCCGACTCGCCTTTTCCTTTTCCGCTTTCTACAATCGACACCGCAATCTGCTAATCTTCTCTGCTTGCAATCCCTGTGAGTTCAATCTGCTCGACGATAGAGAGCGTGGATGACGGAAACTGTGCGTCCAGAACCGAGCCGGATGTACCGCTGGCTGGTCCTTATATTTGTCAGCCTGGCGATGTTCGGCAGCTACTACGTGTACGACGCTCTGAGTCCGCTTGCCGATGTGCTCAAGCAACAGCTGGGATTTACTGATTTTGATATCGGGCGCTTGCAGGCCTTTTACAGCCTTCCTAACATTTTCACGGTGGTTATCGGCGGCTTCGTCATTGACCGCATCGGGCTGCGAAAATCGCTGATGATCTTCGGCGTGCTCAGCTTTATTGGTCCGGCGATCACCGTTTCGTCGGGTCACTTCTGGATCATGGCCACTGGACGCCTCATCTTCGGGATGGGAGCGGAATCGCTCAACGTGGCCGTCACCACAGCGCTGGCGCGCTGGTTCCGTGGCAAAGAGTTGAGCTTTGCTTTTGGATTGAACCTGACTGCGTCGCGCCTGGGAACCTTTGCCGCGCTCAACTCTCCAACCTGGGCGCGCTGGGCGTACGCCAGCTGGCGCACTCCCTTCCTGATCGCATTGGCCTTCGCGGCCCTCAGTGTGGTGGGCGCGATAGTCTACTGGTTTATGGAAGAATGGGCCGAGAAAAACTACAGACTGGGAGGCGTTTCTACCGACAAAGTGGTCTTCGCCGACCTGTGGAAGTTTGGCGTGAGTTACTGGCTGATTGTTGCGCTATGCATTGTTTTCTACTCCGCCATCTTTCCTTTTCAGACTTTCGCGGTGAAGTTTTTCATGGAGGTGCACGGCGCTTCACGTGAATTTGGGGGCTTTCTGTCGAGCATGCTGACACTTTTCGCCATGATTGCGACGCCGTTATTCGGCCTGTGGGTGGATCGCGTCGGCAAACGCGCTCTCTTGATGATGTTCGGTTCGCTGCTCTTAATCCCGGTATACCTGATGATGGCCTACACCCATGTCAACCTATACCTCCCGATGGCAATGATGGGAGTGGCGTTTTCGCTGATTCCTGCCGTTATGTGGCCTTCGGTCGCTTACATCGTCGACCAGTCGAAACTGGGGACGGCGTACGGGTTGATGACGATGATCCAGAATGTCGGGCTTTTCGGTCTCAATTGGTTGGTCGGATGGGTAAACACCCATCGCAATGCCGACGCCAGCAACCCTGCCGGTTACCACCTTGGCATGTGGATCTTCTCCGTCCTGGGGCTGCTGGGAGTGCTGTTCGCCTTCCTGCTACGGCACCGGGAAATGGGGCCGCATGGGCATGGATTGGAGACCATCACTACAGCCAAGAGTGCGGCGTAACTTCTCGCAAGACTACCGATTTTCGGAGGTTGCGACTGTTCTGCTCGGTTAGGGTTTGAAGTCCAGGACGAGTGGAGACCTCCAACGCGACGAAGGCAAAGGCTTTCCGGCGACGTCCGAGACGCGAGCTGACTTAGCCACCCTTCATCCGAAGATTGGTAGAAATACTCTGATATTCTGGAGCGACGGTGGGTACTTCCGTCACGGCGACACCGTGCAAACAATACAACACAAACTACTTAAGCCGCATCCCACTGAGTGCGGCCGGAAAAAGGCGACTTGACCGAGCCACGACAGCATCAGAGCACCGATCTTAGCGAAGCCGAAGCCATCGAACGGGCCAAGCTGGGGGACGCAGAGGCGTTCCAGGTGCTCTACGACAAACACAAACGGCGAGTATATTCTCTGTGTCTGCGAATGACGGCAAATACAGCGGAGGCCGAAGATCTCGCACAGGAAGCGTTTCTGCAGCTCTACCGCAAGATTGCAACGTTCCGCGGTGAGTCGGCGTTTTCGACGTGGTTGCACCGGCTTTCGGTGAACGTGGTGCTGATGCACCTGAGGAAGAAAAGTCTTCCTGTGGTTTCTTTGGAAGAAACGACGCAGGGAACGGAGGAGGATTCTCCGAAGAAGGATTTCGGAGCGGATGATCTGGCCCTGGCTGGATCGATTGACCGGTTACAGTTGCAGAGGGCGGTGGACAGCCTGCCTCCCGGCTACCGGACGATTTTTGTACTACACGACATCGAAGGTTACGAGCATAATGAGATCGCGAAAATCGCGGGATGCTCGATCGGCAACAGCAAGTCGCAGTTACATAAGGCGCGCATGAAATTGCGCGACCTGCTCAAGATGAATAGAGCCGAAAAGGCCGGGAAATCTCGGGCGGGCTAGGCATCGTTAGTCAACGAAGCAACATCAACCTTGGCAGGGGCGCAAGAGCCGCGGTTCTGAACCGCGGCGGACTTGGGGAGAGGTTATGAATTGCGTTGAGCTGCAAGAGAGCTTGGCGGAAGTGGAAGACGCCAGTAGTGGGGAACAGCGCGCTCACCTGAGGGCGTGCCCGGCGTGCACAGCGCTGGTTAGGGAATTGGATCTGATCATCGCTGCCGCAGGCGAACTGCAAGCGGCGGAAGAACCCAGTCCCAGAGTTTGGAATTCCATTGAAGTCGCATTGCGGCAGGAGGGGTTGATCCGTCGATCGCAGGCGGGCGGCACGTTTATCCCCTCGTTCATCACGCGATGGGGGGCGGCGCGCTGGCTAGTACCGGCGGCGGCGATGTTGCTGCTGGCTTTGGGAATCTATGTTCGGCGTGAATCTCAGCCTCGTCAATTGGCCCAGGAGGCCACTGTGACCGTGCCGAGTGCGAGCGCCTCCGACCTGGATGACTCCGACTTGATGCAGGAGGTTGCGGCCAATGCTCCCGCGATGAAGACGCAATACGAAGACAACCTCCGGCAGGTGAATGAATCCATCCGTGATGCGCAGGGTGTGGTGGATGAGAGTCCGAATGACGAGGAAGCCCGCCGGTCGTTGATGGATGCGTACCAGCAGAAATCCATGCTTTTTGAGATGGCGATGGATCGTTCTCTGCCGTAATGTTGGGACTTTTTTAGTAGTGCTTGGGGGAGTAGTTTATGGTGAACAAGCGCGCGGCAAAACTCGTGGCGATTGGCGTGATCGTGGCGGGCACGCTGATGGCCGAGAGCAGGAAAGAGTACCACTTTGCGGTAGGGCCGAGAGCGGGCGTGTCGGTGATGAATCCTTATGGCTCCATTTCAGTGAAACCATCTTTGAACAACACCGTAGTGGTGAACGCGATTCTGCATTCCGACAAGGTCGAGGTCGACAACAATCAGAACGGAAACCGCGTGGATATTCAATCGCACCTGCTGGCTGGCGCCGACCCCGAGTCTGGGCGCGTGGATTATGAGGTTTTGGTTCCCGCAGATGCCAGCATCACCCTGCATTCCAGCACTGGTTCCCTCCGCGCCGAGAAGTTGAATGGCGATGTCAACCTGGAAGGCGCAGGAGGGGCAGTAAGCGTTCGCGACGTCTCGAACGCCCACGTCCACGTGAAGACCATGAACGGGTCTGTAAATCTGGACAACATCCAGAACGGGCACGTCGAGGTCGACTCGCTGAGCGGAGACGTTACCATGAAAGGCGTGAATGGACCGCTGGTGCAAGTAGTTTCGACGAGCGGAAGAATCAACTATATTGGCGACTTCGGCAGTAGCGGCGAATACCGCCTGACAAGCCATAGCGGCGACATCGAAGCCACCATCCCCGACTGGACCTCCGCCGACGTGAGCGCCCGCTCCGTACGGGGAGAAGTGCACGACGACATCCCGTTGCAGCCTAAAAACCACATCTCGTTCACGATCGACAAGGGACGTGCCTTCGCAGGTACCATGGGCAAAGTGGCGGTGTCCTCCACCGTAGTACTGCGGACGTTCAGTGGTAAAATTCACCTCAGAAAACGCTCCGAAAAACAATAACCAAAGCGAAAAGCAAACCGGATCGGCGCAAACGGCGTTCCAAGAGGCCGGCCAAAACAGCCGGGGCTGGTGTGCTCACTGGCAAGAGGGCCACAAGCAACTCCCGGCACAAGGCACCGGCAGTAGTTTTGATCGGGTTCATGGGCGCCGGCAAGAGCGTTGTGGGCCGCGCCTTGAGCGAACAGTTGGGCTGGACATTTGAGGACCTCGACGAGCGGATTGAACGGCGGGCAGGGCGGAAGGTAGCTGAAATCTTCCGCGAGTCGGGAGAATCAGGGTTCCGCCGGGCGGAACATGCAGCCTTGAAGGAAATGTTGAGCGAGTTGCGGGCTGGGGTTGAGAGAATCATAGCCGGGAGAGTCATAGCGGGGAAGATCGTGGCCCTCGGAGGCGGAGCTTTTGTGCAGGGGCGCAATGCCCGACTAATCGAGGCGGGAGGCGTTCCGACTGTGTTCTTAGACGCTGGCGTGGAAGAATTGTGGCGGCGTTGCCGGCAGCAGGCGGAGCGGCAAGGAGTTGAGCGGCCATTGCTGGGAAGCCAGAAAAGTTTTGGTCAGCTTTACGAGATCCGGCGGCCGCATTACCTGAAAGCCTCCTTCAGGCAGGAAACCGGCGGGAAAACCGTCGAGCGGATTGCGGCAGAGGTGGTTCAAACTCTCCGCCTTGATCGAACCCGCGGAAGACGAGGAGAAAAGCAGTGACTCTGATAGCACGGATGCGATGGGGAGCAGTTGCGGTCCTAGGCTGCGCAGCGGTGTTGTACGCCGGCGATAAGAAAGACAAGACCAAGCCGGTGGCCAGCCAGTTGGTCGATTCCGGCTCGTTCGGAGTTTTCATCAAAGGCCAGCGTGTGGTAACCGAGACTTTCAGTGTCCAGCAGGATAACGGCGTCAGCATCGTTAAGTCGCAGTTAAAGGAAGCCGGTACTTCCACTTCCCCCGGTCAAAGGTCGGATCTGCAAATGACCGGCACGGGCGAGTTGGTTCGCTACGAGTGGAGCGATGGCAACGGGTCGCTCATAGTAACTCCGAATAACGAATTCCTGCTGGAGAAGATCTCAACCTCCCCGTCGTCGAAGGCGGCGGAACAGCCGTTCCTGATGCCCAACACCTCGGCGATTCTGGACAATAATTTTTTTGTCCACCGCGAGGTGCTGGCCTGGCGCTATCTGGCAACCAACTGTCACCCCGAAGGCGGGGCTCAGAAGTGCCAGAAGGAGGCGGCCGATTTCGGCGTGCTGGTGCCGCAGGATCGGACATCGGTGCGGGTGAGGATGGAGCTGGTCGGAAGAGAAAAGGTCACAATTCGGGGAACGGAACGGGAACTGTTACGGCTGAACCTGAAGGGCGAAGCGTTCGCATGGGCTCTTTGGGTGGACGAAAAAGACCAGTTCAAGCTCATGCGGGTGCTAATTGCGGACGATAATACAGAAGTAGTGCGGGACTAGCGAAGACGCGGTCGCTGGGCAAGACTTTGATTCTGAACTGACGGAGTGCTGATTTGCCGCTGGCGGATGCACGTACGGCGCGGGTTCTGATCACAGTGCTGTTGTTCGCGCTGGGGCTGGGGTTTCTCTACGTCGCCCGGCAGACCCTGATGGCCTTCCTGTTCGCCGTTTTCTTCGCCTACCTGATGAGCCCGCTGGTATCGCAACTGGAAAGACTTCTGCATGGGCGCGTCCGCGCCATCGCGGTAATTTACCTGGTTATGCTGGGCCTGGTGGTACTGTTTTTTGTTTCCATGGGCCCGCGGATCGGCCGCGAGGCGGCACGCTTGGGCCAATCGCTGCCGGCCCTGGCGCAGCTAAGTTCCGGGCAGATCGCAGAACAACTGGGACAGCAGCGTGGCTGGAACGGTAAAGTGGTCGAGCTTGCTAGGGCCTACCTCGCCAGCCACGGCGATGAAATCGAGCGACTCGCAAAGAGTGTGGGACTGCGCGTAGCGGATGTGGCGAAACACGCATGGTTGCTGGTGATCGTCCCGTTACTGTCGATCTTCTTCCTGAAAGACGGCCGCGCCTTCAGCGAAATCTTGCTGGACTCGATCCATTCCCGACCCCAGCGTGAACTTTTGCAGGGCGTACTCAGCGATCTGAATCAGATGCTGGCCCATTTTATTCGGGCGCAACTCACGCTGGCGGCATTGACGTTCGTCATGTATTCGTCGGTTCTGGCCATGATGGGAGTGCCGAATGCGTTGGTGCTAGGGACGGTGGGCGGCCTGCTGGAGTTTATCCCGGTGGTAGGACCGCTGGTCGCTGCGGTTATTATTGTGGGCGTAGCGTTGTTGACGGGCTTCCCACACTGGCTGTGGCTGATCGTATTTCTTGGCGTCTGGCGGCTGATCCAGGACTACGTGTCTTCGCCCCGCATCATGGGACACAGCATGGAACTGCATCCGCTGGCGGCGATTTTTGGCGTGATGGCGGGCGGCGAGGTAGCCGGCATTCTCGGTATCTTCCTATCGATTCCTGTGATGGCGAGCCTCCGGATCGTCTTCCGGCGCTGGCGGCTGTACGCGGAGAAAAGGAAATTTGGCCCGCTCAATGAGTACGTGCTGGGCAGCCAGGTTGGACATCCGAAGTAAAGGGAGCAGTTCTCAGTTCTTGCTCTCGCTTTCGGCTCTCGAGCTCTTCCCCTCCAAACATGTTTCAAACATCCGACGTGTATTTACTGGGTTTCGACGCTTAGCCGGCGCCGACTGCTTCCAAGGCTTTTTCAGCACTAACATTGCGAAGGAATTCGGCAGCCGCTTCCGGCAGCACGGTATTGATGAACATGCCTGAACCCAGTTCAAAACCGGCAATGCGCGTGAGGCGCGGAATCACACTCGCATACCAGTGGAAATGCCGCGCGTTAGCATAGTCGGAAGGGCCGCTGCGGATGGTGAAATTAAGGTCGGGGTTCTCCAGCCCAACATAAATCTTGGCCAGCAGGGTCCGCAAAATATGGGCCAGGTCGGTGATCTCCGAGGCCGAGATGTCGCGGAAGCTGGCCATGTGGCGAAGCGGAAAGATGTGAGTAGCGAATGGCGTCGCCGAGGCGAAAACCTCCATGACCACGAAATGCTCGCTCTTTTGGACGATGCGGGTTTGCTCGTCAATTTCGCGTTCCACCATGTGACAAAACATGCATTTTCCGTCGTCGTCGTAGTGGCGCAGAGCTTCGAGGAGCCTATGCCGCACCTGGCTCGGAATCACCGGCGTAGCGATGAGTTGGGAATGCGGATGCTGCAGGCTGGCTCCGGCATCGGCTCCATGGTTCTTGAAGATTGTGACGTGGTTGATGCGGCGGTCCATACTGAGCAAAGTGTAGCGATCTTTGTAGACGCGCAGAATGCGAGCCACCTGTTCATCCGGCAACAAGGCCATGCAGGCGGAGTGATCGGGGTTATCAATGATGACTTCGTGAAACCCGAAGCCCTCAATCCGTCGCCACACGTCCTGCAAGCTTCGGGTGGGCTGGCTAGCGCTGTCCAGCGCCGCGAACTTGTTGGTGATCACGCGCACCGCCCAAGGTTCGCTGGTATTTGCCGGAAAACGCATGACTTCGGGCGGGGTCTTGCTCTCGTTCCCGGGGCAAAACGGGCAGGTCTCGACAAATGATGGCACGGTTGGCGTCGGCCGATGATTAGCCAACTCCTCGGGCCGCTTTGCGCGCTCGGTGGCGATGATAACCCATTCTTTGGTGAAGAAATTCTGTCGCAGCTCGGGCACGGTAATCCTCCAGCGTCTTCTATCGGCAGGAAGAGGACGTCACTGGAGTGACGGAAGACGGTCAGCTTCCGGAGCACGACTGTATGTGACGGCGGTTTCGGAAACCTTGCATGTTTTGCGGCAGTCTGGACCCTGATCCGGTACCCTTCGGTAAATAAGGGCTGTTGTAGAATCGAGAGACCTTCTTATGAGCAATAGACTTCCTGTCGGGATTCTGGGCGCTACCGGCGTGGTGGGGCAGAGGTTTATCCAGATGCTGGAGCATCATCCGTGGTTCGAAGTGGCATGGCTGGCCGCTTCCGACCGTTCTGAGGGCAAGACCTACTCCGACGCAGCGCGCTGGCGGCTGAAGACGCCGATTCCGGGAAACGTGGCCGCAATGAAAGTTTCTCCGGCCACGCCCGAAGGCGCGCCAAAGATTATTTTTGCTGCGCTTGATGCCTCGATTGCCGCCGAGATGGAGCCGCGCTTTGCGGAGGCCGGCTGTGCAGTGGTTTCAAATTCCAGTGCGTTGCGCATGCAGTCCGACGTGCCGCTGGTGATCCCCGAGGTCAACGCCGGACACATCAAGCTGATTGACGGACAGGCGTGGCGAAAAAACTCCGGGGGATATGTCGTGACCAATCCCAACTGCTCAGCCATCGGGCTTGCGCTGGCCTTAGCGCCGTTGCACAAACGCTTCGGCCTTGAAACGGTGATGGTCGTGACCATGCAGGCGGTCAGCGGCGCGGGTTATCCGGGCGTGGCTTCACTCGACATCCTGGGCAATGTAATTCCCTACATCCGCAATGAAGAAGAAAAAATGGAAGAGGAAACGCTGAAGCTGCTGGGACAACTGAACGGTACAAAAGTTCTGCCTGCGGGATTCGCCATGAGCGCGCAATGCAATCGGGTTGCGGTGGAGGACGGTCACACGGAATCGGTTTCGGTGCGGCTGAAAACCAAAGCCAAGCCGGTGGAGATCATCGGCGCCTGGAACGATTATCGCAGCGAACCGCAGGAATTGAAGCTGCCGAGCGCGCCCGAGCGTCCGGTAGTGTACTTGCAGGCGAATGACCGTCCGCAGCCGCGGTTTGATATTGATATGGGAGCGGGCATGACCACTGCCGTCGGGCGACTGCGGCCGTGCGGCGTGCTGGACTGGAAGTTCACCGTGCTTTCGCACAACACCATCCGGGGAGCCGCTGGCGCCGCGGTGTTGAATGCGGAGCTGCTCAAGGCCAAGGGTTACCTCGCGACTTCCTAGAATGAAAACCGAGCCGAACCTCTATAGTTCGCACCCGCACTATCCGCCCTTGCATAATCCTGCCAGCGAGTCACTCCGATGATCGTGATGAAATTCGGCGGCACTTCTGTCGAAGACGCGCGGGCCATCGAGCGCGTAGCCGCGATCGTCAAAGGTCGCCTGCAGCAAAAACCGGTGGTGGTGGTCAGCGCCATGGCCAAGGTCACCGACACGCTGCTGACGATGGCACGCGCCGCGGGAGCCGGGGAACGCAAAACGGCGTTGAAACTCTGCCGCTCGCTTCAGGAAAGGCATTACAACACGGCCAGCGAACTGCTGGGCACGGCCTTGTTTACCGATTTCCACTCAGACCTGGGAGCGGACTTCGAGGGCCTCGATGAACTGCTGCGCGGCATTTCCGCGGTCGGAGAGTTGACCCCGCGAACTACCGATCATGTGGCCGCGTTCGGCGAGATGCTTTCCAGCAAGATTGTTGCGGCTGCATTTTCGGCTCACGGACTGAAGGGCGTACATGTGGACTCGCGCGACGTCCTGGTCACCGACAACAACTACATGGAAGCGGCTCCGCAGCAGGAAGAAACCAACGAGCGGTTGCAAAGCAGGGTGAAGCCGCTGTTGGATGCTGGCCAGGTTCCGGTGATGGGCGGGTTTATTGGAGCGAACCGGGCGGGGATAACCACGACCATCGGACGAGGCGGCTCTGATTTCTCCGCGGCGATTGTGGGTGCGGGCCTCGGCGCCGAGCGAATTGAAATCTGGACCGACGTGGACGGAATTTTGACCACCGATCCGCGCATTTGTCCCGACGCGCGGCGGATCAAAGTCATCAGCTTCGACGAAGCGGCTGAACTGGCGTACTTCGGGGCCAAGGTACTGCATCCGGCGACGGTGCTGCCCGCCATCCAGAAAAACATTCCAGTCTATGTGTTGAATTCGAGAAATCCATCGTGCGAAGGAACGAAGATTACAACCCGTGCGCCACAGGGAAAAAACATATTCAAAGCAATTGCGGTAAAGAAACGGATCACCATTGTGGATGTGGCGGCGCCGCGCATGCTGCTGGCCCATGGCTTTCTGCGCGCGATTTTCGAGGCCTTTGACCGGCACAAAGTAGCGGTTGACGTGGTTTCGACCTCTGAGGTTAGTGTTTCGTTGACCGTCGATTCAAACTATGCCATTCCCGCGCTGGCCGCCGATCTGGCCAAGCTGGCCGATGTGAAGTATGAAGGACGCAAGGCCATCGTATGTCTGGTGGGCGAGAGCCTGCGGGATAAGCCGGGCGTGGCGGCTCTGGTGTTTGGTGAACTGAAAGACAAGAAGATCCGCATGATTTCCCAGGGCGCGTCGGAGATCAACCTGACTTTTGTAATCGAGGAAGATGAAGTGCCGGAGGTCATCCAGCGTCTGCACAGAACGTTTTTTGCGGAGCTGGACCCGGAAGTGTACGCTTAGTTTAGAGAGAGTCAATAGCCTTTAACCCAAAGATCGCAAAGGAATTTCTTTGCGCCCTTTGCGGCCTTTATTGGCGACCTTCGCGGTTAAAGGCTTCGGACCAGCCATGAGACTCCTGATTCTCGGCCGCGGAAAGACCGGATCACTGGTGGCGGAAGTAGCGCGCCGGCGTGGCCATGAAGTTCGCGTCGCGGGCGCCGAAGCGAACGCTGGACGTGCCGCCCTCACCGCGGAGAGATTACGCGAGATCGACGTAGTGGTTGATTTCACTGCTCCGTCGTGCGTCGTCGGGCATATCGAAGCCTGCGCCAGTTCGGGCAAGAACATGGTCGTCGGCACGACCGGTTGGCACGGAGAAGTTGATCGCATACGGACGTTGGTCGAGAGCCACGGCACCGGATTCGTTTACGCAGCCAACTTCTCCGTCGGAGTGAATCTGTTTCTCGAGGTCGCACGGGCCGCCGCTGCTGCCTTGCGCCACGATTATTCCGGCCAGATATTCGAACGTCACCACGTCCACAAGAAGGATGCGCCGTCTGGAACGGCCATCGCCATCCAGCGCGTAATCCACGAAGCCAGCGGCGCGGGCGACAAACATCTTGAGATCATTTCCTTCCGCGAAGGCGATGTCGTGGGGATGCACGAGGTCGTGCTGGAATCAAACGCTGACAGGATCTATCTCTGCCACGACGCCAAGTCCCGCCAGGGCTTCGCCGATGGCGCAGTGCGCGCGGCGGAGTGGCTCGCCGGCAAGAAGGGCTTCTACGACTTCAAAGACGTGTGGCGGGAGTTGTAGGTGGAGCAGGAATGCATGGCCAAAAGAAAAGACGCAAGCGCTCACTGGAGGGCTCGATTGAGGTGAATGGCGTTCGGCTCTCATGGCAACTACTTAGCGAGCCGCAGTGGACTAGCGAGCATGGTTACAAAGGTCTCTGCATCTCCGTTCGCAGGGAAGACGGCGCCCATCGGGAACTCATCTTGGAGTATCCCATGCCGAACAAACGTACGGGAAACGGATTACTTCAACTTCCACAACGCCCAAACTTTTCCGAGAAGACAATCGACTACGGAATTCGTCAAGCAATAGTCGCGGGATGGGAACCGGAGTCTCGCGGAAAGGCTTTTGTAATCAAAGTCGTGAGCTAGCGTCTGTTTCCACGCAAACCCCATTCGCGCTATCTTAATACCATGCAACTCCGTGGCTGTGGTACCGCCCTCGTCACACCTTTTCATCAGGATGGTTCGATCGACGACGCTGCCCTGCGCAATCTGGTGGCGTGGCAAGTGGAGTCCGGCATAGATTTTCTTGTCCCCTGTGGAACCACGGGCGAGACGCCAACGCTCAACCACGACGAATGGCTGCGCGTGATCGATACGACCATTGAGGTCGTTGCTGGACGCGTGCCCATCGTGGCGGGCGCGACCTCGAACTC
>Ga0209131_1001977_pt1 | contig 14055 bp, 14 predicted proteins | sample GraSoi_2013_40cm_FD_185826 | JGI IMG/M metagenome (GOLD analysis project Ga0209131, IMG submission 185826) | Grasslands soil microbial communities from the Angelo Coastal Reserve, California, USA - Sample 9_17_2013_40cm (SPAdes) (version 2) | ecosystem: Environmental > Terrestrial > Soil >...
GTCTGAAACAGAATCATTGCTATCAGACCCGGCACAAGGTTGTAACTACCCAATAGATCCGGATTGTATAAAACGTTCGTACGGATATCGACGGGCGACGAACCGGTTCCCGTTGGACCCTGGAGAGTCAGCTGCTGCGTACGCACACTCGCCCCGTGAGCCTGACCCGCCAATGCCGCCGCAGACATGACCGCGCCTGCGATGGTTGGGTCGGCACCATCCAGCAAGACCAGGACATCCGCATTTTTGCGAGTGGCAACATTCTGGCTGAAATCGGGCGGGATGATGATGCCTACTTTTGCCTTGCCTGCATCGATCAGGCGATAGACTTCCTCCTGGCTATAAACGGCGTAATCGAACGAAAAATAATCCGTTGCCTGGAATGAATCCAACAATGCCCGGCTGGCTTTGCTGTTATCCTGATTAAAGACCACCGTGGGCACGTTCTTGATCTCAGTATTGTTGGCATACCCAAGCAATACCAGTTGCATGATCGGCATCATGAAGATGAAAATCAATGTGCGCGGGTCGCGCAGCATGTGGATCATCTCTTTTTTTATTAACGCTCTAAAACGTCTCATGAAATTACTCCTTTATTTTTGTCGTTCATTTTCACTTACCAGCGAGTCGAACAACTTACTCATTAATTTCAACAACTGCGCCTGTTCTTCGCTCGAAAAATCCTTTAACAAATTTCCGATCCTTTGCTTGTTATATTTCATACCAGCCTCATACATTTCACGTCCACTTTTGCTCATTCCAACGCGTACCACACGCCTGTCATTGGGATCGTTAACGCGTTCCACCATGTCGCCGCGCACAAGCCAGTCTACAATCCGCGTGGCAGTGCTCATTGGCACATTAAGCTCCGTACCGAGTTCGCTCATGGTTAGGGGAGTATTGCTTTTCGCCAATAAGATCAAAATACGAAACAGAAAAGAATGATCTTCCGGGCTCCCACCTGCACCATCCATTTTGTTCTTTAAACCCTCCATCTTTTTCTTAAATTGAACAATATGTTCCGGCAGAATCAATTTTGGGCGCAGGGAAATGAATCTCTGCATGAGTTCAATGAATTGTTCAGCGGTTTTATCTATTGTGGGCATTGAAAAACCTCATCTCACAGAATACAGCCTTATCTTTTATCTCAATTACACTTCAGAATGCGAGATAGAGTGGATGTTACTTTGGCAATGCCAGCGCGATCAATGTCAACACAATGGCAGCCAGTAATGACTTGATATTCACTCTACGCGCCTGCCGCCTTACTTGAGCAAGTTCGGCTTCATCTTCGATCTTTTCTATTTCATCCGTTAGTTGGCGCGAACCGCGCGAAGCAAGCCCTACTCAGGTCTTGTCGCGCCATTGAAAATAACCGGAAGCAGCCGATACGAAAAGAATAAACAACGGCAGCCGCCACAGACGATCCACATCCGCCGAGATCTGCCAGGTTAGAATGACAAGAGCGATAACAAAAGGAATCACACCACCGATCAATCGTTTCAACCGTTCGCGCGGACTGATATTCGAAATACAGGCTTCGCCGTTGTCATGCTGATCTTCATTTGGTGAGAACGATTCAGGCTTTGGGCCTTGCGTTAAGGCACCTAAAAACTCCTGCCAGTTCGTGCGCCCTATTGGGTGAAAGGCTGTTGTTGTTTCCATAGTTAATTCCTCTCTTCGGAGTGCTGTAAACTTCTAGACAGCAAAAATCCTTCCGTTTCACAATATTTCCAAAGTGGAAGGATTTTACTCTTATTTATTGTCTTGTCAAGAGAGAAAATTTTACGCTATTATTTCCCCCGTATAAAAATCATCTGTTCTTAAAATATGCGTGTACAATGTCTGAATAATCTACATTCGTGTGTTCATCCAAAACGCGAAAGAAATCATTACTGGTGGCAATCTTGCCGGTATTTTGCGTAAAATAATCCTGCAAGAACGCAAAGAAGGCCTGGTCTCCGATTCGCACACGCAAATCCTGTAAAAAATGCGCACCATTGAAATAGACGATCTGTTTGTATACATCGTCGTTTTGTGCATCGTAGACGGGAATATCGATATGACCGGCCGGCCGGAAGAAATCAATGCGATTTGACCACCAGGAGGAAAGCAGTTCGGGATGCGCGGTTTCGTAATAAATGGATTCGGAATAGGTGGCCAGCGACTCGTCCAGCCAGGGCTCGAGGGCTTGGTCATTCCCAACAGCCTCAAACCACCACTGGTGCGCAGTCTCGTGTGCGGCAACATAAGTTAGGTAGTTGGCGAATGTGCGATCATATAGGTCATAGAATTTGCGGCTATGAAAATACAACCCGGAGAATTCCATGCTGTCGCTAAAATCTGCCAGGACAACTGAAAGCGTCTTATGAGGGTATGGACCAAACTTTTGTGAGTAGACTTGTATCGCTTGTGCCGTGGCGAACATGGCAGCCTCGCCCGCGCTTTTATAAATGGGGGGATAATAACTATAAACTGTAATATCCCCCACCTTGATATCCGAAACCTGAAAATCGCGACTTGCAGATAAAGCGAAAGAACGCCCTGCGGTCAATGTGTAGCGCATGAATTGACCGATCTGCTCTGCGTCCCCACTCGATGCAACAACAGGCTCATTTTGCCGGTTTGTAAACACAACATTCACTTCAAAATCTGCAACAGGATAGGCGAGATACTCGCCATGCGACCAGGGCTCCCGGATGATCCATTCGCCGTTGATATTTGGTACGATAAATGGATACCAATTGACCAGATTCATTTGAAGGTCGCTGTAGCCAAAGATACGCGCGCGTTGGGAATTAGCCTGGTCCATATAAGGCAGGGAAAGACTATAGCGCATCTTTATATTCGAGACGGAATCAGGCAGGAGCGGAGTGGGAAGCGGAATATCCAAACGATGAGCATTGAGGACGTACCCTGTGATCTCAGCACCGTCCACTGAAATATTTGCCAAAGAGAAACAATTGGGCCAGAGATTAGCTGCAATTGCCAGGGTTAGCGAATCGAGCTGCCGGCCGGTGTGGTTTGGGTAAACAATTGTTTCTTCAACAGTGACATAATGATGGTCATAATCGATCACCGTATCAATATCGTATTTCTCTCTAAGCGGAATCGTCGAAACTGGCATCGGCAATGACACCTTTTCAACCACAGCTGAAACCCTTTTTGAAAGCGAATGTGCCGCGGAAAGGCGAGTCTCACCAGCATTGGAGGACGCAAGAAGTATGGCGATGATCAAAAAATATTGCAGCAGCATAATACATTTTTATCACTTTCCAAATCCGGCGAACATCCCATTTAACGCCTCAGCGATGGCGACAGAATGACCATAAGGTGATTTCATTTTTGCGATGCAGGTGGATGTATTTCGTCCTTTTGTGTATAATTTTGTCTCTCGGCCCTGATAGTTCAATGGATAGAACAAGGCACTCCTAAGGCTTAGATGTAGGTTCGATTCCTACTCAGGGCACTCTTAAATAATTCCAAAGTTTTTAATGCAACTCTAACGTAAAAAACTTGTCTCGCGGGAAATGTTATAGTAATATTGATTTCGGCAGTCGCTAGGGTGCCCCCCTCACCCTGGCGGCTGTCATTTAAACACTGGTTGATTGATTTTTCCAAGGAGGAGTCCTTGCATTTGACGAGATCTTATAGTAATATAGGCCTCGACAGTCGTCAGGATGCCCCCCTCATCCTGACGACTGTCATTTTAATTTGAAGCAGAAATACGGACGCTTTCAAGCGTCCGTATTCTTATTTCTTCGCACCCTTGGTCATTTGCCTTGCTACCTGAAGCAGCTCGTGTGCCGAACGCAGAGTCCCTTCGCCGACTTCACCGAGCATTTGCGACAGCTCCAGCAAGCGCGGTTCACCCTCAAGTTGTTCAACACGCGTAAGCGTACGGCCTTTATCCACAAGTTTTTGCACCTGATAATGCTGGTCACCGAACACGGCAAGTTGTGGGAGATGGGTCACACAAAAGACTTGGTGGCTGCGAGAGAGATTCCATAATTTTTGCCCAACCACCATGCCCACACGTCCGCCGATGCCCTGATCAATTTCATCGAAGATCAGTGATGGTACTTCATCTGCGCGAGCCAACACGTTCTTGAGACCAAGCATCAGACGCGAGGTCTCGCCGCCGGAGGCGATCTTTGCCAATGGCTTGAGTCCCTCACCGGGGTTCGGGGCAATGAGGTATTCCACACGGTCAAAACCGTTCTGGTCGAAGGCAATGCGCGATCCATCCGCCAAAGGTGCGCCGTTGGGATCGGGCCTGGTCTGAAAATCCACGCCAAATTTTGCAGATGCCATCTTTAGGTCGTCTAATTCAGTCTCGATGCCTTTGCTCATTTGTGTAGAGGCTGACTTTCTTTTGTCAGAGAGCACACTGCCCTGTTTGGCAAGTCTCTCCAATAATTTTGCTTCCTGCATCTCCAATTGGTTAATTCGATCTGCCGCGCCGGTGATCGTTTCCAACTGTTTACGCGCGTCTTCTCCATAGGTGATGACCGCTGGAATATTCCCGCCATATTTGCGTGCAAGTGAATGGACCAGATCGAGCCGCTCCTCCACTTCCTCTAAACGCTTCGGGTTGAACTCGATCTCTTCGAGATACGCTCGCAGCCTGTGGATGATGTCTGATATCGTATCCAGCAGGACTTCTGCCTGGTTTGCCAGTTCGTTCTGCCCCTCATCTATTTTTGCGAGCGCAGCCAATGCCTGTGCCGCCTGCCCTACAAGATCTGTTGCAGCAGGTGTCTCAGGCGATCCCTCCTCCAAAACAGCCAGCGCTTCCTGGGCGTTCTGCGCAAGCGACTCGGCGTTTGCCAATCGATCGCGTTCTTTACGCAATTCTTCGTCTTCGCCTGCTCTCAACCTGGCCGCTTCAATTTCCTCAGCCTGATAAGTAAGAGTTTCTATACGTCGTTCTGCATCGGCCTGTGCCTTTCGCAGATCATTCAACTCACGGCGCAGATTCAACAATTCATGATACGTCTGACGATAATCGCCAAGCGGCCGCGTTACTTCTGCAAAGCGATCGAGCAGGCCAAGGTGCGCGCGTGGATCGAGCAGAGAGAGGTGTTCAGCCTGGCCATGGATGTCAACCAGCAGCGCGCCAAGTTCCTTTAACAATGCTACGTTTACCGTGCGGCCATTGACGCGCGCCACACTGCGTCCCTCTTTTCGGACCTCCCGCATCAGGACCACATAATTGGGATCGTCCATCAGGTCTTCGCGTTTTAGGACTTCATGCACCGCCTCTTTTTCGGGACCTTTGAGGTGGAACACACCTTCAACAAACGCTGCGTCTGAATCGGTTCGCACGAAGGTCGCATCGGCCTTGCCACCGATCAGCATGACGACTGCATCGAGGATGATGGATTTGCCTGCACCTGTCTCGCCCGTCAGGATGATCAGACCAGAACCGAAGCGCAGATCAAGTTTATCGATAATTGCAAAGTTTTGGATGTGGAGTTCAGTAAGCATAGGTTATCTAAAAAATTGTATCCCGGAGAGTCTGGTGTAGACGAGTGGTACGGCAACGATCAGGTAAATGACTTGAAAAATGATGCCAAAAATATTCATGGTCAGGATCTGAAAGGCCACAATCGGCAATGCACCCGCCACTACGCCCGCAACACATGTAATAAAAAGCGGACGTGAACGATGGCGACGGGTGGCATAACGCACACTTTCAGCGATGGTAGTCGCCGCTATGGGTGCGCCTATAAATATTAGGAACCAGCCAAAGAAACCTATCCCGCCGATCAGAGTGACAAGAAATGTTGCCACCGCAGAAAGAAGGCCCGCTGCCATAAATCCTAAAATAAAATCCGGTCCTTCAGCAGTATCAAAGGACTTTTGATGTTCACGGATACAGTTCCTGCACATATACCCAGTTGGCGTACGGACCGCGCAGGAAGTACAAATATAACGTTCACAGCGCTTGCAGCGCAGAGTCGCTTCGCGGGTGGGATGAACATAACAATAATTGATCACTGACTCGGTCATCTTGGCAATCCTAAAGAGTTTTCATTCATGTGAGCAGTCAGGTTTCGATAAAAATAACCGGGATCTCCAAAGCGGACGAATTGGGCAGTCACCTCGGCAGCGCGTACATCCACATGATCGTCTTCCATCAAGGCTATCGGAGGCTGGCCGTCCACACTAATTACTGCATTCTCGCTGCGGACAGTAATACTCACTGAGGAACCTTCCGATAAAACAACTGCCCGGTCCACAGAGAGATGCGGAGCAATTGGAACCAGCAAAATATTTCGTAGTTCTGGCGGAAGGATGGGCCCACCTGCAGCCAGCGCGTACGCTGTAGAGCCCGTGGCGGTCGAGGCGATCAACCCGTCCGCGACGTAGCTGGTCAGTTCACGTCCATCCACTGAAGCGGTCAACCGTACTGGGCGGAGGAGTTGTCCGCGCCCAACGACCACTTCATTCAACGCGTTCCACGCATCGATAGGTTGGCCGGCATGGATATGATCTGCATGCAGCATCATGCGGTTCTCGATCCATGCTTCACCGTTGAATAATTTCTCAAAGTATTCACGCCATTCCTTGCGATCCACCTGAATAAGAAACCCCAATCGCCCGAGGTTCACGCCGAAGATCGGTACATTACAAGGCGCACATAAGTGGCCCGCACGTAATACACTGCCATCGCCTCCCACCGCAATCAGCATATCAAATTCGCCTTGTTTCACACGCTTGCGCAGATCTTCATCATACAAAGACGCGCAGGGTGCATCCATACCTCTATCTTTTAAATATGCAGCAATTGCCTCACCTTCCGTGAAGGCATCTGCCATTTTAGGGGACGCGACGACCACCGGTCGTTTGGGGATGAATTCTGCGGGCATAATGCGGATTATACCTTTATGTTATGCAGCATTATCGTATACAAGACTCTGGTCGCATACATTTCTGAACCCGCAACGCGCGCAACGGGAGGCCTGCTCATGTGAACGAGGGACATCTCTTTTCATTTCATCCTCTTTCATATCTGCCAGCAGATCGACCAAGGCAGATTCCAATTCGCGCGTGTAATCAATTGCAAAATCGCGGTTCTCGTAGTGAATGATTCCATAGGGCGGACGCTTGCCGTAGGTCTTATCCACCAGCAGACAATAAGAAGCCAGTTGAAAGATATGTGAGTCATACGGCGCCTCAGGCGCACGACCGGATTTCACCTCCACCGGGATGATCTGCCCATTCCTTTCAATCAGATAATCCGGTTTGCCGGTCAACTCCAACGCAGCATAAAACAGGGGTTTCTCTACTTTTCCCCAGCCATGCGTATCTGTATAGATTACGCGTCCACCCGGCAAGCCTGCAGCCTTTCGCTGCCGGTTTGATTGCCAAAAGAAAAGGATGGCCAGAACGAAAAGGAAAAGGATGATATATGCCATGAATCAGGAAATATTATTCGCCTGTTTAATCACTTTTTTGACACGCGAAAGTGCGCCACCACTTAAATCCTCCAACCGTTTTTCAACGACCTTGATGAATTCATTCTTGTTCGTTGAATTCACTGCAGGCAACGTCTTCTCTGAATGTTGTGCCACTTCTTTTGGGCGACAACTGGAAAGATGTTTAAGTAAATAAGGAAAGATGGCTTTGTTATATTTCTCATTCGCTGCCGCAGTAAAGGCAAGAGTCGAGATGGCATTGTCCACTGTAATGACTGAACCAGTCTCTTTCGCTTTCTTGATCTCATCCAAATGTTGAAATACTGCTTCAGGATTTGCCTTCGCGACTTCCGCAAGCGCAGTCATCCCGCCCCATACGAGTCGATTGTTTTTACTTTTCAATGCCTTCACAAAATCTTCGGCATAACCCGCAATCAATTTCGGTTCGATCACACCAACTTCATATAAAACCTTGATGCAATCGGCCTGAACATTTTTATCCTTGTTCCATAGATTTTCGGCAATTTCACGGATTCCGGCTTTATCCTTTTTTGCAGCCAGGTCACGCGCCAATTCCACGTTGGGGGTTTCATCGCGACGGTTTTGCAGATGGGCAATTCGATTGAGTACAGACATAATAGCTACCCTTGGGGTTCAAATAACTTGCGATGTGCAGTAAGCGACAAGCAGGACGATCGCGGCGAGCAGCAGGATCAGGCCCAAGGTCCGTGCAAGACCGGATGCGATGACTTGACGTCCATGCCGCTCGTGGAGTTGTGTCCCTGCAGCGAGCTCCACCTGATTTTCCGAGGGTATCCCCTGTTTACGGTACCACCAGGCGCGGCGGCAATACAGGTAATTCCCAATATCTGATGAGCGGATCATGCGCATCGGCACAGTATAGCACAAATTTTCTATATTCATAAAATCAACCCATAAAGTGATTTATGATAAACTACACGCGAATTTTTACACGGAGGAATAGCATGACCAAACGCGAAACATATTCCATTGATATTGCGGGGATTCATCGGGAACTTCCCCTCTTTGAGATCAAACCCGGTTTGCGGATCGCCATTCTGAACATTTTGGGGGATACCGAATTGGTGCAGGCCTGCGCGCGTGAATTGGGCAAAAAATTGAAAGCTGTCGATCACGATGTGCTTGTGACCGCGGAAGCCAAGTCCATCCCGCTGGTGCATGCGCTTTCCGTGGAAACAAAGAAACCCTACATTATCCTGCGTAAAACATATAAACCTTATATGGGCGATGCCATCAAAGCAGAGACCTTATCCATTACAACTGGACAGCCCCAGATATTGATATTGGATGAAAAAGACCGCGACACAATTAAAGGCAAAAAAGTAGTGATCGTGGATGATGTCATCAGCACCGGTTCCACTTTGCAGGGCATGCGTATGATATTGGATAAGGCCGGTGTCACAATTGTCGCGGAAGCGGCCATTCTCACCGAAGGTGACCGCGCAGAATGGATGCATATCCTTTCGCTGGGGCATTTGCCCCTATTCACCGATTAAAAAATAAAGGGCACGCTGATCGTGTCCCTATCCAATTAATTTCGTTTTTTGTTTTCGAGAGAGGGCCTTAATAGCCCTCTCCCTTTTCATGGCTGCCTGTCGATCCGCTTGCGGTTCTATATAGACGAGTTTCACCGGAGTACGCGTCCGTGTGTAACGTGCGCCGACTCCTTTGTTGTGCTGCAGGGCGCGACGTTCCGGATCCGTTGTCCAGCCAGTGTAATATGTTCCATCTACACATTCAAGAATGTAGCAGTAACAAGCCATTTATTTCTTTGTATGCCTGCGCGCCAGCGGGCCAAAAAAACGCTCGCTGAGAGATGGATAATCCGCAGGCCCGGAATGCATCTCAACCCAGTTTGCAGACAGCCTTTCATTCAGCCAGTTCTCGCGGCTCTCATACGCTGCCTTCAAACGATCCTGAAGACCAGTTTCATTTTCACCTTCAATATCGTCACGCAGACTATACAACGCAGCGATTAATGCATCCAGCGCGTGGATGACATTTACGCGGTTTTGCGAAGTTAGCATTTGCAATGACTTTACGTCGTCAAAATTCACTCCGGAAGTTACAGCGGAATAGGCGCGGCCTGCAATTTTATGTCTGTCCTTCGAGCCCGGTTGGTCCAGGGTCGCATTTACCAAAGCTGCGGAAGCCAACTGCGGCAGGAGATGCGTAGAGGCGATCATGCCGTCGGATTCAAGAATTTCAGTTAATAAGGGTTCTGCGCCAAGCAAACGAACAAAATCCGAGGCCAGTTGCACAGCCTCTTCCGGGGTGCCGGGCGGGGCATCCACGAGAAAAATACCATTTGAAAACAGATTCGCCTTGGCTGGGTCTGGATCGTTTTCTCGACTTTGCAAAAACTCCGCACTAATTGCAGGTACAAGCCCCACGTAATAACAACCCTCGGGAAGGTGATCCTTTGCCCATTTTGCCACTTCGGCCTTGACGGGTGCCGTATCAAAAACAACTGTTCCGTCCTGCAAGTCCGGTTTAATATACTCAAGTGTTTCACGTATTTGGCTCACAGGCAGACTCAAGACTACAAGGCGCGCCTCTTTGACTGCACGCGGCAGATTATGTTCGGTTTTATCGACCGCGCCCTTTTTATGTGCTTCGCGTTCCATCGTGACGTTTTTATCATGCCCCACACGAAATATTTTTTCCTTATGTGCTTCGAGCGCCAAGCCGATCGAAGCACCAATTCTTCCGAGACCAATGATCGTTACTTGTACAGGCATATTACCCTCGCAAGAGTTTGATGACGCGATTATACTGCCAACACTTCTTTAAGCAACCCGCTTTAAATGGCGAGAACCGCGGACGCCGACCGCGGTTCTCTCTTGAAAGGAGGAGAAGAGAAATCACCTTACGAATGTAAATTTATCACGTATGTTCTAATAATACTTGACGCTAAACCTACGCTTGCCCTACGATTGTTCGACAATTAACAAGAATGTAAATCGTTTTACTACGAAGGACGCCTAAATGAGCCTGGATTCCCAAAAAATCTATCTTGGCGAGCTGAATAACACATCTCTGGGAGATTTACGCCTCGCTGCTTCGGACTTGGGCCTGCTGGCTGTCGAATGGAGGCACTCTCAGCCCGAGTTGGATTCGTATCTACGCCGCTTTGAATGGCCAACCGAAGAAAATGACAAAAAAATGGCACCCTACGCAAAAGAACTGCTTGAATATATCAACGGAAAACTCCGACAGTTTACCTTTAATATTGATTGGCTGTCCTTGGGCCCATTCCAGAGAAAGGCCATGCAGGCAGTGTATGCTGTTCCATATGGTCAAACTCGCACTTATGCGGAGATTGCCAAGAAAATTGGCCATGCGAACGCACCGCGCGCGGTTGGCCGGGCCAATGCCACCAATCCAATGCCGCTTGTGATACCCTGTCATCGGGTCATTGGCACGGACGGCAAGCTGCATGGCTATGGAGGCGGTGAAGGATTAAAGACAAAGGAATGGTTGTTGAAAATGGAAGGTGCGATCTTATCGTAAAATCATAACGAACAGGAGGCGAGGAAGTTCGCCTGTTTGGTCAAAGAGTTGGGATTTAGGATGTGCAACTTCACCCAGTAATCGTTTGGCCCGCCAACCTGATAGAACTGATTGATCACCTTGGTGCCTGCTTCATCGAAAACAAGCGTGCCGATACCCGATGAAACGCCGGTACTGGCCTCCCACTGCCAATGAACAAGAGTCGGGCCATTCGCAGTCACTTGCGCTTCAAAGAAAAACGTCTGAGGGAATTGCGTGCAATCCACTACGATCCTGTTCGGCTCTACAACAAGATCCAAGCCGGTCACCGTGGTGACCGGAGGTTGAAAAATGGGGAGTGCGTCTGAATCCCCAGTGATCTTCGTCACATCGGCAGAGACCCAGCAAAGTCCATCCGGATTACCGGGGTCGCGGATATACCACCATGTAGAAGTATCGTTCCGACCGATCACACGTGCAGATTGTCCATCGTACAGTTCATTCATTAAAACGTATAAAACTCCCGGCCCAAATCGACAATTGACCAGTTGATCAGTCACAAGCAGGGAAAGTTGTACAGGAGTGACTGTTGGCGTAATCGTGGGCAGCGACAACGGAGTTTTGCTCGCAGTAGCAGTTGGTATAAACGTGGCTGTAGATGTCGGGGAAAAAGATAGAAGACTGCAGGCGCAAGTGATAATGGAAATCAGTCCTGCAAGCAGGACGCGGTGACCCATAATTTCTCCTTGGATTCGAAAGGCGACCGATATGGTCGCCTTTTTGTTTTTCTACTTTATTACAACAGCGAATGTGACTGTTTGTTGCGGGTCTGTTGGTTGATTGGAAGGTGGATAGTACCCAAGGGTTATTTTTGTTTGCCCTGCAGACAGGGCTTTAAAAGTCCAGACCTCTTCACCGCCTTTGCCCGGCACGGCAGGTCCAATCGCTTTATATTCATTCGAGACAAGCTGGACGATAGTCGAATCAAGGTCTCCAACCAATCCCCAGTGATAGCCAGTACTTGCATTGGACTCAAGCACGATCTTGAACTCATTCCCAACAGCGGCTTCGAGGTTTTTTGCAGGGTCTGATATCTGCAAGTCAGCAGGCACTTTGCTTCGACAAGCGGTAAGAATTACGGAAACGATCATAAGAATGACAGGAAGTTTTTTCATGTAAGCTCCATATTTGAATAAATAATTATAATCTTTCCTGAGAACTGAGAGCCTCTCTACCGGGTAGGGTGAAATAAAACGTACACCCCTCTCCCTCCTGGCTCTCGACCCAGATGTGGCCGCCATGAAGTTCGATAATTCTCTTCACCAAGGCGAGGCCAATGCCTGTGCCCTCTGTTTTCGCATCCAATTTATCAAAAAGACCGAAGATCTTTCCGTGATATTGGGGGGAAATACCCATACCATTGTCTTTTACAAAGAAAACCGGCTCGCCACTCTCTCCATCGTGTACACCTATTTCAATGCGCGGATTGGTTTGGTCGCCCATGAATTTGGCGGAATTATCGACTAGGTTTTGCAAAAATTCTGTCAGGCGCTGGCGATCTCCATAAACTGCAGGCAAGCCCGGCTGAGTCTGAACCGTGACCCTGCGCGATTCAAGGCGTCCATGCGTCAGCTCCAGAACGTCGCGCACCAAATCTTCAAACAGAATTTTTTCGGGCTTGTTCATCAGGCGGCCAACGCGCGAAAGCTCGAGTAATTCGCTCAACAGGCGATGCATTTTATTGACGGCATCCTGGATACGCTGCATATCCTCCCGGAGACGCTGGGAATTTCCTGTTTGGGCATCCTGCTCGAGATACCCGAGAAAGCCGTTGATCGTAACAAGCGGAGACTTTAGATCGTGTGAAACTGTATAGGTGAAACGTTCGAGTTCGGCATTTTTTGATTCCAGTTCGCGGATCAACTTCTCCCGCACCGAAAGCTCGGTTTGAAGTTCCTTGAACAGGCGTGAATTTTCGAGCGCCATGGCAACCTGGTTGGCAAAGGTCACAGCCAGTTCAGCGTGATGCTCATTGAACATTCCCTTCATTTTGCCGTCGAGTGCGACTAAACCAATGATCTTCCCGCGGGTTTTAAGCGGGATGGCAAGCCACGAGTGGACATAGGTATGTGGCAATATATTAAAGTCTGCAAGCTCTTCCTGAACATTGTTATTCAGTATATATGGCACTTTCCCGGTGAGGATCGGGCCTGCAGAATTTGCCTCGTCCACCAAAAATTCCACATCGGAATTCGAGAACATATCTGGCAGATCGCGGCCGCCAATGAATCTCTGGCGATTCCCCTCCAATCTCCAGACTGAAGCGCTATCATACGGAACGACCCGCCTGATCTGGTCGAGAATGTGTTGAATGATCTCGGTAAACTCGAAGGTGCTGAGAATACTGGCCAAACTTTCGCGCAAGGTTTCAGATTCGGCGTTTTGAGTCTCGAGCTGACGAATAAGGTTTTCGCGCTCGACCTCCAGTTGTTTTTGAATGCTCATATCATAGAACATGGAAAGGATGCACTCTTCATCGCCGATCAAAATGAATTCGTAAAAGGCTATCACCGGCTTTAAATTTCCATCTGCGTCAAAGACATGATCATTCGGCTTGGAGATGGAATATTTTTCCTTTAATTCGCGCGTAAACTCGGTCCGCGCCTGGAGATCGTCCCACATTTTTAATTGTTTGGCATTGCGCCCGATGGAAGTTTCAGGATCATGCCCTGTAATCTCCCAATAGGCATTGTTGGCGTCCAAGAGACGGCCGTCATCAATGGTGGTAATGCAAATGGCGATGGGACTGGAGTGAAATATTTTACGGAAGCGTTCTTCACTCTCGCGCAACGCCGTTTCAGCATACTTGCGCTCGGTGATATTGCGTACGATTGCCACCATGACGGTTTGACCCTCATTGTCCTGCATGCGGGCGCTGACCTCGACGGGGAATGTGATTCCATCTTTTCGCTTATATACAGTCTCGAAGATCAATCCGCTTTTTTCACGGATCAACTCCACCCGCTGCCTCCAGACCTGCATGCTTGGAATATGCTGGGCAACATTCATCACGGTCAGTTGACCCAACTCCTCGCGA
>Ga0209131_1001979_pt1 | contig 14051 bp, 14 predicted proteins | sample GraSoi_2013_40cm_FD_185826 | JGI IMG/M metagenome (GOLD analysis project Ga0209131, IMG submission 185826) | Grasslands soil microbial communities from the Angelo Coastal Reserve, California, USA - Sample 9_17_2013_40cm (SPAdes) (version 2) | ecosystem: Environmental > Terrestrial > Soil >...
ACATGCGGGCAATTGAAAACGAAGTCCGGACTGTCGATGAGGTTCATCACATTGGGCGCCGACGTTCCGCACAGCAGAATGGCCGGCGCGCTTCCCGCATTGACGATGCGGTGAAACGCGTTCAGCGGAATCGTGAAGAGCGAACCCTTCTGCCATTCGAAGACATGATTTTTGGCCTGACCCTCCTGCCAGACTTCCGTCGAGCCGCGGCCCTCCAGCACCAGCACGATCTTCTCGTAGAGATGGCGCTCGATGTTCAACGCGCCTGCGCCTGCGACCTCCACCACATACATGCCCCACAGGCCCTCGGTCCCGTATAGCTGGATGTAGGAGCCGCGTCCGCCCAGCCGTTTCCACGGCGCCATCGGCAGGTCTTGCACGCGCGCGGCGCCAATGCCGCGATAGACCGGCACGCCCTCATCATCCATGAAGCGGTCATAGGGCAGCTTCGGCCGCTTGAAGGCGCCGAAGCCGGCGTTCTCGCCCGCCTTCGGTTCATGCCAATGCGTGTCTTTCACAGTCTCGTGCATGGGACGGCCATAGCATCCGGAAGCGCGGCGCGCCATCCGATTAAATCCTGAAATGCGGGATTGCAGAAATCAGCAGGCGCACCCACAATATGCGGCATGGCGGGCCAATCCAGTCACGAGCGAATGCTGCGCGTCCTCGATCTGATCGAGGACAGCGCGACACCTTTGACGTCTGATGAGATGGCGGACCGTTTGGGTTTCACCCGGTCCACACTCTACCGCCATCTGAAGAATCTCTCCGATGCGGGCCTCGTCACCTCCTTTCCCGATGTCGGCTATGCATTGGGACCGCGCATCGCCGAGCTCGATTACAAGATGCGCAACGGCGATCCGCTCATCAGCGCCAGCCGCCCGGTGATGGCCGAACTGGTCGAGGGGCGCGCCGGAATCGCGCTGCTGTGCCGGCGCTATCGCGACCGGGTGCTCTGTGTGCACCAAGAGAGCCGTAACGCCGGCTTTGCCAGCACCTATGAGCGCGGGCGCGCGCTGCCGCTGTTTCGCGGCGCGGCCTCGCGGATCATCCTGGCGCATTTGCCGGCGCGCAGCATTCAACGGCTCTACGAAGCCGACCGTCGGGCTTTCGCCGAGGGGCGTCTGGGAAAATCGCTCGATGCCGTCAAGGCTGCCGTCAAAGAGATGCGCCAGCGCGGCTGGGACATTACCGAAAGCCAGGTCACCAGGGGCGTCACGGGCGTCGCGGCGCCGATCTTCGATGATCGCGGCGCGGTGTTGGGAAGTCTCAGCCTGACGGTCGGACGCACCAGGCTGGCCGAGGCCGAAATCCAGACGATCGCCGAACGAGTGACATTTTGCGCGGGCATCGTGACCAAGGCGCTTTCGGGTACACAGCCATTGAAAATCCCATAATATAGGACTTGACACTATCCGGCGCAGGCTTTTACTTGAGCCGCTCTTTTGCGGAAAGAAGGCGCCGCCATGCCGCGCAGCTACATCGTCGATGATCCGGTGAAACAGCAATTCCTGCTCGATCGCGAAGCGCTGGTCTCCCAAACGGTCCTGGAGGATGAGCGGAGCCGGATTTTCGCCAAGAGCTGGGTCTATGTCGGCCACAGTTCCGAGCTGAAGAAACCGAACGATTTTGTCACCCGCAGAGTGGGCGGCCGTCCCGTGATCTTCTGCCGCGACGGCAAGGGCGAAATCCACTGCCTGTTCAACACCTGCCGCCATCGCGGTGCGTTGGTCTGCACCGAGCCGGAGGGCTCGCGGCGGAGCTTCCGCTGCATCTATCACGGCTGGACTTATCGCAATGACGGGCAATTGGCCGGTGTGCCGGGCGCGGAGGCCTATCGCGGCGAATTCGACAAGAATGCGCTCGGCCTGCGCAGGCCGGCGCGCTTCGAGGCCTATCGCGATTTCTGGTTTTTGAGCCTCGATCCCGAAGTACCCGCCTTGCGCGACTATCTCGGCGGCGCCACCGATTACATCGATCTCGTGCTCGACCAGTCGCCTTCGGGGCGCATGGAGATCGTGGCGGGCGCGCAGGAATATGACGTCGGCGCCAATTGGAAGCTCATGGTCGAGAACAGTGTCGATGATTATCATCTGCCGACCACCCATTCGACCTGGCTGAACTACATGGCCAATTCGGGCGTCAAGATCGAGACGCCCAAGGACGGGATGGTGCTGCCGACCCGCGGGCTCGCGGTCGACCTGGGCAATGGCCATTTCACCACCGACAACATCAATTTCCGTGGCCGTCCCGTCGCCGCCTGGATTCCGATCTATGGCGAAGAGGCCAAGCCCGAGATGGACGAGATTCGCCGCGAGCTGGTGGAACGCCTCGGCCCCGACCGTGCCAAGCGCGTCGCCGACACCAACCGCAATCTGGTGATCTTTCCCAATCTGGTGATCAATGATGGCTCATCGGTGACCGTCCGCACGTTCTTCCCCGAAGGCCCCAACAAGATGCACGTCACCGCCTGGGCGCTGGGACCCGTCGAGGAAAGCCAAGCGGCGCGCGCGCGCCGGCTCGATGCGTTCCTCACCTTCTACGGCCCCGGCGGCTTCGCGACGCCCGATGACGTCGAAGCCCTGGAATTGGTCCAGCAGGGTCTCGCCAATTGGCAAGACGTTCGCTGGACCGAGATGTCCCGCGGCATGGGCCGCGAGGGCGATCAGCTCAATAGCGACGAGCATCATTTGCGCATCTTCTGGCGGCGCTGGAATCAGATGATGGAGGCCGGCTGATGCCAGAACCCATATCCCGCGCCGACGTCGAAGACCTGCTTTTTCGCGAAGCAGCTTTGCTGGACGAATGGCGGCTCGAGGAGTGGCTACAAATGTTGACGGACGACGCGGCCTATTACGTGCCGCCGAACGATCATCCCGACGGCGATCATCTCACCACTCTGTTCATCCTCGCCGACGACATCGTGCGCATCCGCGAACGCGTGAAGCGGCTGATGAGTCCGGAATGCCACGCCGAATATCCGCACTCACGCACGCGCCGCCTGATCTCGAATGTGCGCATCATCGGGACCGACGGCGATCTGGTGACGGTGGCGGCGAATTTCGTCTGCAGCCGCTTCCGCCGTTATGAGCGCGTACGCGAATATGTCGGCGCGTATCGCTATTTGCTGAAACGCCAAGGCGCGGAGCTGCGCATCAAGGAACGCCGCGTGATCATCGATGCCCACGAGCTCGGCTCGCTTGGCGCGGTGAGCTTCATCCTGTAATCCAAAGCGCGGATTTGTGGAGCAGGGACCATGGCCGGCCTCAAGACTTCTATCGACGAGCTGGTAATCGCCAACCGCATTCTAGCGGCCGAAAAAGTCTGCGACGCTTTCGGCCATGTCAGCATGCGCCATCCCGAGGACCCGGGAAAATTCCTGCTGTCGCGTGGCCGCGCGCCCGAACTCATCGAAGCCTCCGACATCATGCAGTTCACGCATGACGGCGCGACGGCCGCGGGCAGCGGCAAGCCCTATATCGAGCGTTTCATCCATGGCGCGATCTACGAAGCGCGCCCCGAGGTTCAGTCGGTGGTCCACAGCCACAGCTACAGTGTCGTTCCGTTCAGCGTGATCGGTGAGAAGCTGCGTCCCATCATGCATGTCTGCGCCACGATCGGCGCGGACGTGCCGGTGTGGGACCCGCAGATGAGCTTCGGCGACACCGACATGCTGGTCTCCGACATGGAACAGGGGAAGGACCTTGCGCGCGCCCTGGGATCACGCACCTCCGTCTTGATGCGCGGCCACGGATCGACGGTCGCCGGCGGCTCGCTGCGCGAGGCCGTCTATGCCGCCGTGCATTTGGAGATCAACGCGCAACTGCAGCTCAAGGCGCAGGCCTTTGGTCCCGTGACGTTCCTATCGCCGGGCGAGATCGAAAAGATTCGCGCGCGTCAGAACAAGGGCCGGCCGGGCGAAGGTTATGACCGCGCCTGGCAATATTGGCTGCGCCACGCCGGCTTCGCGTCGGAGGAGTGACCCCCCTTCCGTCGCTTCGCGACACCTTCCCCCTCAAGGGGGGAAGGCCAATCCGTCAACGCGGCTTGCGGAACTTAAAGTAGAACTTGTCCGACTTGTCCCCGACGTTTCCTGCGCCCGGCACGCGCGCCGTATGGGGATCGTTGGGATTGCCCAGCTCCTTGCTTTCGCCCTCCAGCACGAAGCCCGCTGCAAGCACTTCGGCTTTCACCGTCTCGGGATCGATGCGGTGCAGTGTTCCGGTGTCGCGGGTGCCCGATCCCGCTGCCGCCACATGATCGATGATGATGTAGAGGCCGCCGGGTTTCAGCGCGGCGAAGATCGCCTTGTCCATCGCCACTGTGTCCGCGAAGAACATGCCCGGATTCTTGAAGTCGTGATAATTCTGCGAGGTCCAGACCATATCGACGGGTTCGGGCGTCTTCAATTCGCCGAGCACCTGATTGGATACCGAGACGTTCGCGTAGGCAGGGTCGTCGGTGACCGGCTTGATCTGCGCCTTGATGTTGTCGTTCAGCGTGTTCAGATTGATCGAATAGATGTGCCCGCTGGGACCGACAGCCGCGCTCAACAGCCGCGTGGCGTAGCCGCCCGCCGGAATGAGCTCGGCAACTTTGTCGCCCGGCTTCACGCCGGAGAAGCCGAGCATGACAGCCGGCAAGCGATCGGCGTCGCGGTCGGTGTCGGTCTTGGGCCGGTGCGGATCGGCGATGGCGGCACTCACATAAGCGGGCGGGTTCGCCGCGGCACCCAACGCCGCGCCCTGGAACGCGAACAGCAGCCCGGCCGCAAAACCAGCAATCGCGATGCGATTTTTCATCTTTGTGAATCTCCCCGATAGAAAAAAGAAAGCCGCCGGACCCTGGTCGAGACCGGCGGCGTCGTCTCTTGCGACCGTCAGCGCGGCTTGCGGAATTTCAGCATGATCTGGGACGAGCCCTGTCCGGAATGGCCCGTCAGATTATCCATCGGATTCATCATGGCGTTGCTTTCGCTGTCCAGCATGAAGCCGGCCGCCATGACCTCCTGCTTGATCACCGCCGGATCGATGCGGTGGAGCGATTGCGTCATCGTCTTGCCGGTGCCGGCAACCGATACGTAATCGGTGATGACATAGAGGCCGCCGGGCTTCAGGGCCGCGAATATCGCCTTGTCCATCGCGCTCGTGTCGGTCTGGAACATGCCCATGTTCTGGAAGTCGTGATAATTCTCCGACGTGAACACGATATCGAGGGCTTCCGGGAATTTCAGCTCGCCGAAGGGCTGCTCCACGACCGAGACATTCCCGTAGGACGGGTCGGCGATGATCGGGTTGACCCCCGTTTTGAATCTTTCGTTCAGAGTCGGAAGGTTGGTCGCGTAGACATGACCAGTCGGGCCGACCACTTTGGCAAGCAGCCGCGTGACGTAGCCGCCTCCGGGAACGAGCTCGGAAATCTTGTCTCCGCGCTTGGCGCCGATGAACGTCAACAACTCGGCGGGGTGCCGTTTGTCGTCGAGGTCTTTGTTGGCTTGCGGCCGGCTCGGATCGGCGATCGCAGCCGCAACGTCCGGCGGCGTGGCTTGCGCGCCGAGAACGGTCGCGGTGGACGACAGCAACAAAGCGGTCATGGCGGCGGCAAGAAGAGCGGTGCGGTTTGTCATTTTTGATCCTCCCGGGATTCGGCCGCGGACTGTATCAGCCCGCATCATTCTCCAGAAGCGTCTTGTGTTTATGGGGCGGGGAGCGTTTCACGCTACCCATCAAATTTTCGTGGCCGCTTCCGCGGGTAGTGTTCGCCCCCACAGGCTCACCGCGGTGCGGTTCGCCACCTCCCCCGCAAAAGCGGCGGGAGGAAAGGAAATCGCGAATCTCCTCCCCTGCGAAGCGGGGGAGGTGTGTTGCGAAGCAACGCGGAGGGGGCGCCTTCCAAAGATGAGGAGTGAAGCCCGAAAGACTAATGCCCTTGGGCCTAACGCGAACCGGACCGCGCGAAAGGTGTTTTGCGTCCCGATGGCTTGGCCACCGGTTGGGGATTGGAGATTTGTTCTTCGGCCTCTTTCGCCAGGCGAAGGGCCTTGAGGTGGGAGATCTTGTTCGCGTCCGCAGTGCGGCTCTTGAGCAGCTCCGCCTTCACGCGGGCATCCGACACCGCGGCTTTCAAATCTCGGACGCTGCTGCCGCCGACGATTTTTTTCATCTCTCGATCCTCGACTTAGGCTGGATAGGCAAACGGGTGACGGCGCGTGAGCGCTGCCACCCGTTCTCACGCTACTTGGTTATGCGGACTTCAGATTGACGGCCTTTGATCCACGCGCGTCCGGCTGAATGTCGAACGACACGCGCTGGCCTTCGGCAAGGCTGCGCATACCGGCCGCTTCCACGGCGGTCGCATGAACAAACACGTCCTTGGCACCGCCTTCCGGCGAAATGAAACCAAAGCCCTTGGCAGAATTGAAAAACTTCACTGTCCCGATGGTCATGTAATTCTCCTCCGATCGGTATCTCGCGTAAGCACATGCTTACGCGTGCGAGAGACGCAATCAGGTCGGGAAGTTGGGCTGTCTCAGCCAGGCGCGCAACGAGTACGAGTCGGGTTGTCTAACAGTTGCGCTTCATCTGACGGACGCTATCGCAGCTCCTATGTATACCTGTTCGCGCATTTATTCAAGGAAGAAGCCTGCGATTTATCAGTGGTCGGATAATTTAAGCCGCGGATTTGGCCGGTTTTTTCTTTGTTTTCGCGAACGAACCCAAGTTTTTGCAGACCCCCATAGCGACGCTTACGGCTTCTTAACCGCGTCCGGAGCACGCGCGGATTGGCATGCCGATGGCCGTCGCGGCTGCGCGCAGAGAGCGCCAGAAATGTCCAAAACGAAGACAGAAGCGCGCTACAGCTCCAGCGTGTTGGGCGCGAAGATCTCTTCCAGCGCGACACGGCGCTCGCACAGACCCTGCTCATGGACATATTGCGTGACCGTTTCGAGCACGGGCCGCGCCGCCTTCAGCCCATAGGGCATCGGCGATTTGGACACCATGCGGCGCACATTCGGGTCCACCAATCCCATCTCATAATAGGGCGCCATCCAAGCAAGCGAGTCTTTGCGCACCTGCTCCATGGCGGCGGCGAAGCCGGTGTATAGATTGAGCGCGATCCAGGGATGCCGTTCGTACACCGAGCGTTTCACCACCACGACGTGGTTGATCGGGAAGATGCCGGTCTTCTTGAAATAGCGCGCCGATTCCGCCTCGCGGTCATCGAACAGATAGCGGATTTGCGGATCGGCCGTGACATCGACGCGGCTGCGGTCCACCAGATTGTTGTTGGCGATGTAGTGCACGATGGCGTCGATCTCGCCTTTCAGCAGCATGTCGCCGAGATTGGTGTTTAGGGGCACCGGCGTGATGGAGACGCCCGGCGGCGCTTTGAAGCCGGAGGAATGCCCATGGCTCTTGTCGTCATTGCGCTCCATCCACCAAGTCATGTCGCGCGCCTGCACGCCGAATTCATGCTGCAGCACGCCGCGCGTCCAGATCGCGGCGGTCTGCTGATACTCGGGCACGCCGACGCGCTTGCCCTTGAGGTCGGCGGGGACCTTGATGCCGGAATCCTTCCGCACCAGAATCTCGTTGTGGAAGAATTTGCGCATCGTGTAGATCGGTAGCCCGACCCAGTCGCGATTTCCCTTGGAGGTGAGAATCGTCAGCGTCGACATCGACATTTCCGACACGTCGAAATCCCCGAAGCGGAGCTGACGCCAGAACATCTCGGAAGGGTGGACGATCGTCGGAACGAGGCGCAGGCCTTCGAACGGCACCCGGCCTTCGATCACGGGCCTGGTGCGCGGATTGTCGGACAGCGCGACGGACAGTTCCAAGACCGAACGGCCGGGATGCGTTGAATCCTGCACGAAATGACCGCTTTCGGCACTCACCATTTTGCCCTCAACTCCCCTTCGAACAATTGCCGCCAATCCTGGCCCGGCGGAACGATGCTGTCGTGCGGGCGCACCGCGCGGCAGCTTTCCGGATCCAGCCCGCGCAGCGTGCCGCCGTTTTGCGCGATGTCCAGCGCTTCCAGCATCAGGCGTCGCATGGCGACGACGGCCTTGTCGGACGCTCCGAGGAATTCCCTCGAGCGGTCGCAGATCGGCCCCATGCCCTCCTGCAGCGCGAAATCCTGGGTGTTGACGCCGACGATGCCGGTGAAGTTCTGGGTCTTCTGCATCTGCCGGTCGATTGCGTAGTCGTTGGATTGGTTTTTCTTCAGCCGGAACGTGCCGGGGATGAGATCGCTCTGCCCGCGTCCCATCTGGGTTTCGCGTTCCTCGATCCACTCCGGCGCGAGTTCGACCGTCTCGTCATAGGAGCACATAAAATTGTAGACATGGGTCGTCGTGTCGTCGATGGGCACCCAGATATGTCCGTCCGCGCGCGGCACCTCGTTCTTGCCGCCGAACCAGCCCACATTGTTGGCACGCATCTGTTGGGCCGGCATCAGATATTGATAGACGCGGACATAGTTTCCTTCCTCGCCGAGATTGCGGGTCGAGACGTAGTAATAGCCGTAGTCGGTGCGCTCGACGTCGATCTTCGGTGAGCGGTCGCGCTGGCGCGGTTCGGATTTGTTGTTGCCAAAATTGTTATGGGCGAAGGAGGAATGCGAGGTGTCGAGGCCGCCTTCCAGCGCCTGCAGCCAATTGCAGTTCTCGAATGTCTTGGACACGAACCGGTGGGTTGCGGGCGCCCGGGTCCATTCGTAATCGGGCTCAGGCGGCGTGAGTTCCTTCGGGCCCATATAGGTCCACACCACGCCCCCCTTTTCCACCGTGGGGTAGGCGAGAAGCTTCACTTTGCCCTGTAGCGTGGTGCCCGCGGGCTCGGACGGCATGTCGACGCAAGCGCCTGTCCGGTCGAATTTCCAGCCATGATAGACGCAGCGCAAGCCGCATTCCTCGTTGCGCGCGAAGAACAGCGGCGCGCGCCGGTGGGGACAAAATGCATCGACAAGACCGATTTTTCCTTCGGTATCTCGGAAGGCGATGAGATCCTCGCCGAACAGGCGCACCCTCAGAGGTGCGCCGTCGGGCTCGGGAAGCTCGGTCGAAAGACAGACCGGCTGCCAATAGCGCCGCAGCAGCTCGCCCATCGGCGTGCCGCGCGAAACGCGCGTCAGTCGCTGATTTTCTTCCGGCCTCAGCATCGCGGAAGTCCCCCCTCCGCTTCACCCGGCTCAAAGCCGGGTTCCGCGCCTCCCCCGTAAACGGGGGAGGAAATCCACAGCAACGTCCCTCCTTTCCTCCCCCGCGCGCGGGGGAGGTGCCGCCGCAGGCGGCCGAGGGGGGTTACCATATCGCGACGAGATCCTTTTCCATCACCGTCTTCCAGTCCTGGCCGGTGGGCACCACGCGGTCATAGGCGCGCACATTGCGGTAGGTCTTGGGATCCACGGCGCGCGGCGTTCCGCCTTTCTCATTGACGGCAACGGCCTCGAGCAGCAGCCGCCGCATGGCGACGATGGCCTTGTCGGACGTGCCGAGGAATTCGCGGGAACGGTCGCAGATCGGCCCCATGCCCTCCTGCAGTGCGAAGTCCTGCGTGTTGACGCCGACGATGCCGGTGAAATTCTGCGTCTTCTGCATCTCCCGGTCGATCATGTAATCGTTCGACTGGTTGCGCTTGAGGCGGAACGTGCCGGGCAGGGAATCTTCGCGTCCGCGTCCGGCCGCCTTCTCGCGAGTCTCTACCGCCTCGGGCGTCAGCTCGTCTTCGGGATGGGGCGCGCACATGATGTTGTAGACGAACGTCGTGACATCATCGATCGGCGCCCAGATATGCCCGTCGAGGCGCGCCGGCTTGTTGCGCACGCCCTCATAGCCGATGACGCTGGCGCGCAATTGCTGCGCCGGCATCACATAATGATAGACGCGCACATATTTGCCGTCGTCCACATTGCGCTGCGACACGTAATAATAACCGTAATCGGTGCGCTCCACGTCGATATGCGGCGCGCGGTCATGCTGGCGCAGATTGGTCCGGTCGCCAAGCTTGTTGTAATGCGCGAAGGAGGAGTGCGCCGTGTCCAGACCCCCTTCCAACGCCTGTAGATAGTTGCAGTTCTCGAATGTCTTGGAGACATAGCGATGCGTCGCCGGCGCGCGCGTCCATTCATAGTCCGGCTCGGGCGGCATCAGTTCCTTGGGCCCCATATAGGTCCACACCACGCCGCCCTTCTCCACGGTGGGGTAGGCGAGGATCTTCACTTTGGCCTGCAGAGTGGTGCCCGCCGGCTCCGAGGGCATGTCGACGCAATCACCGTCCCGGTTGAATTTCCATCCATGATATACGCAGCGCAGGCCGCATTCCTCGTTGCGCGCGAAGAACAGCGGCGCGCGGCGATGCGGACAATAGGCCTCCACCAACCCCACCTTGCCTTCGGTGTCGCGAAACGCGATCAGATCTTCGCCGAGCAGGCGCGCGCGCAGCGGCGCGCCGTCGCGCTCCGGCAATTCGGTCGACAGGCACATCGGCCACCAATAGCGGCGCAGATATTTCCCCGCTTGCGTACCAGCGCCGATGCGCGTCAGGCGTTCATTTTCCTCAACCGTCAGCATACGAACATTCTCCTCAACTCTTCCAAGGCTCAACCGTGATGTGGATGGCGTTTTCGTTGGCTTCCCCGCCGACGATCTTCAGAGCGCGGTCGACGTCTTTGAGGCCGACCACGTGCGTCGAGATCAGTTCGAGAGGGTAGTCTTTCGATTTCATGGTGTTGATGGCGAGCTCGACGGCGTCATAGGAATGGCCGCGCACGCCGCGCAAACTCGCCTGGAAGCGGATCAAGCGGTCGAGGTCGAGCGGCACCGCCGATTTCTTCCACGCCGTGCACAACATCTGGCCGCGCTTCTTCAGAAGCGAAAGTCCGCCATTGATGATCTCCGGCCCGGCGCTTGTCACTTCGATGACGATATCGGCCATGCTGCCGCCGGTGATGTCCTTGATCCGCTCGCGCACATCTTCTTCGTCGATGGCGAGCGTGTGGGTCGCGCCCAATTTCCGTGCCGTCTCGAAGCGGTTCGCATCGCGCGCGAGACCCACGACGATGATGTTGTCCGCACCCGCGACTTTCGCCGCCACCACGCAACCGCAGCCCTGCTGGCCAGGACCCAGGATGACGATGGTCTTCCCCGGTCCCGCGCCCCCGTCCAGGAACGCCCATTGGAAACCATTGCCCAAGGGCAGGGCCATCGCCGCGATATGGGGCGGCACGTCCGCCGGGAGGCGATGAATAACGGTACGCGGGTGCATATAGAGATATTCGCTGTAGCCGCCATAGAGCGACGGCGCCACCGTCAGCGGCGTCGAACCGTAGCGCACCCCCTTGGGGTTGAAATGGTCGGTCTCCAGGCAAGAGCGGTATTCCCCGGTGCGGCAGAACTCGCAATGGCCGCAGGGGAGATATTCCTCGAGCGCGACGTAATCGCCTTCCTTCACGCCCCAGCGGTAACGGGCTGCATCACCCAGTTTCTCGATATAGCCGACGATCTCATGCCCGAGGATGCAGGGGCTGAACTTGTCGCTGAGATATTTGCCCCAATCGCTGCCGCAGATGCCGGTGGCGACCACGCGCAACAGCCCGGCATCGCTGGGGATTTCCGGCAGAGGCAGCTCGCGCAGCTCGGTCTGACGCGGGCTCGTCATGACGGCGGCAAGGCTGGTTTTGGGGCTCATGAAATTTGTATAGGAGCGGCGCAATGGCCTGACAAGCGCAGCGTTCCCCCCTCCGTCTCGCATGGACATAAGTCCATGCTTCGACACCTCCCCCGCACCGCGGGGGAGGAAAAGTGGACTAACAGCTTTGTTTTTCTCCCCTGCTTGCGGGGGAGGTGGCGAGCCGCAATGCGGCGAGCCGGAGGGGGCGATGCTGCTAGGCCGCGTCCTTCCAGGGGTTCACGGAAACGTGGATCACGTCCTCGGCCCCCTTGCCGGCCACCGACTTGATGGCCCAGTCGACTTCCTTCAACCCGAACGTGTGGGTGATGGCTTTCTCCAGCGGGAAGCGGTGCGAGGCGAGCTGCTTGAGTGCCAGCTCGCAGGCTTTGTAGCTGTGGCCGCGCGCGCTTTTGAGGGATGCGTATTTCTGGGTCACGCGGTAGATCGGGAAGTCCGGGAACGTGTTCATCTCATTGCCCTGGATCACGAGCACGCCGGCTTTGCGCTTGAGCGCGGTCACGCCCAGCATCATCGCGGCCGTGCCGGCGCCCGCGGTGCAGTCGATGGAGACGTCCACGCCCCTGCCGCCGGTGATTTCCTTGATGCGCGCGACCGGGTCTTCCTTTTGGACGTCGATGGTGTAGTCGGCGCCGAGCAATTTCGCGACGGCCAGACGCTTCGCGTCCTTGCTGGTGCCGGTGATGATGATGCAGTCGGCGCCCGCCTGCTTGCAGGAAACGATCTGGGCGAGGCCCTGCTGGCCTGGGCCCTGGATGAGCACGATGGAGCCATAGCCGATGCCGGCTTCGAACAGCGCCCACTGGATGCCGTTGGCGAGCGGCGTGGCGATGCCGGCGAGCTCCGGCGTCACATTGTCGGGCACCTTGTGAACGATGGCGTTCCACGGCGCGAAGAGATAGTGCGCGAAACCGCCCCACAGATGCGGCGCGACGTCGGCCGAGGTGTAGCCATAGCGGATGGCGTTGGGATTGGTGTGCCAGTCGGTCGCCTCGCAATGGCGGTACTCGCCCTGATGGCACCATTCGCAGGTCATGTCGGGGAGATAATGCTCCAGCAGCACCCGGTCGCCTTCCTTGACGCCCTTGCGCTTGAGGAATTTGTTGCCGGCCTTGGCGATGACGCCGACATTCTCGTGCCCCATGATCACGTTCTGGATGGGTTTGGAGTAATTCTTGACGTCGCTGCCGCAAATACCGGCGATTTCCACCTTGATGAGGGCGCCGTCTTCCGGGATCTCCGGCATGTCGAATTCGCGATACACCGTTTCGTTTGGGCCCATCTTCACGGCCGCTGGGACTTTCTCAACCATTGCGTTCATCTCCGATAGATCGTGTGGGGGGTATCTACCTTCGCTGCAAGCGCCTGTAAACTCTTCTGGACGCAGCGCAAGATGTTGTGCCGAAACGCCCGTAAACCATTGGCAAATCGCTAGGCGCTAATCGCCTGTGATAGACTCCGGGCGCTAAGGCAATCGGTCGGCGATGAATACAGACAATGATTACGACGCCGCGCTCGCGGGATGGTTTCCCCGCAGCCCCGATCCTGTCGATGACGGGGCCGGATTCGGCGTCAAAAAGGGTCCGGAACACTTAGCCGCCCTAGAGCGGGTGCGCGAGTGGACCCGCCAGCGCTTCAAGCTCAGCGACGATGCGGCGATCCTGGTCTCGGAGATCGTCTGCAACCTTCCCGGATGTCCGCCGCTCGAGACCGCCGTGGTGTTCTGGGAAGGCGAGACGCGGCACCATTTCAAGCTGTTCAAGCCGGTGGAGGAGGTCGCCTATGACAACCTCCCTTACGCCTGGATGAAGGAGTCGCTGATCCTTCCCGAAGGCTTCGGCTGCGATTGCTGCTGAAGGAGAAATCCCCCCTTCCGTCGCTTCGCGACACCTTCCCCCGCAAAGGGGGGAAGGAAGAAGGGGGGATAGCATTTCAGACTATTGCGGCTTCACGAACAGGCCGACGAGACCGGCCGCGCCCTTTGCGTGCGAGGGCTGGCCAGCAGGTCCAAGCTTGGCTTCCAGCTCAGGCAACGTCATGCCCGGCTGCAGCTCTTTGGGGTCCAGATCGGTCGCGATGATCCTGAACGTGTAGTGGTGCGGCGAGCCCGGCGGTGTGCAGGGGCCGGAATAATTGGGCACGCCCTGCGTGCTCTTGCCGCCGATATATTTGTCCGAGGTCTTGCTGACCTCGCCCTCGGCGAAGGAGGTCACATTGGCGGGAATGCCATAGGCCACCCAATGGAAGACGCCCAGACCGCCGCGGCCTTCGGGATCGACCATGGTGAGCGCGAAGCTCTTGGTGCCTTCGGGCGCGCCACTCCAGGAGAGCTGCGGCGAGACATTGTCGCCGACGCAA
>Ga0209131_1001984_pt1 | contig 14035 bp, 12 predicted proteins | sample GraSoi_2013_40cm_FD_185826 | JGI IMG/M metagenome (GOLD analysis project Ga0209131, IMG submission 185826) | Grasslands soil microbial communities from the Angelo Coastal Reserve, California, USA - Sample 9_17_2013_40cm (SPAdes) (version 2) | ecosystem: Environmental > Terrestrial > Soil >...
TTGTAGCTGCTCTTCACCAGCATCGTCGGATAGGCCTTCGCCGCCACGTTGTCGTAGGGGCTGTAGCTCTTCATGTAGCGGTACTCGGTTTCCTTGCGGGGATTGCCCCACTCCTCGAACTCGCCCACGGTGAGGGGCAGCGATTCGTCGAGCATCGTATTGATGACATCGACGAAGGGCACGTAGGAGATCACGACCTTGAAGAGGTCCGGGCGCATGTTGGTGACCGCGCCCATGAGCAGGCCGCCGGCGCTCCCGCCCATGATGGCGAGCCGGTCGCGCGCCGCGTACTTCTGCGCGACGAGGTGCTCGCCCGCCGCGATGAAATCCGTGAACGTGTTCTTCTTGTTGAGCATGCGGCCGTCGTCGTGCCACTTCTTGCCGAGCTCGCCGCCGCCGCGGATATAGGCGACCGAATAGACGACGCCGCGGTCCACGAGGCTGAAGATGTTGGAGTTGAACGTCGCCGAGCTCGAGGCGCCGTACGAGCCGTAGGCGTAGAGCAGCGCCGGGTGGGCACCGTCGCGCTCGACATCCTTGCGGGAGAGGATCCACATCGGCACGCGCGCGCCGTCGGGCGCGGCCGCGGTAGTGACCTCGACCTTGTACCTGGAGGGGTCATAGCCGCCGGGCACCGCGACCTGCTTGAGCAGCGTGCGCATGCGGGTCGCGGCCTCGTAGTCGTAGGTGGACGACGAGGTGATGGGCGATTGATAGACGACGCGCACGGCCGGCGAGTCGAACTCGTGGTTGATGCCGAGGAACACCTGGTACGCGGGCTCGGGGAAGTCGATGCGGTGCGACTGAAGGGTATGCAGGTCGGTGATGCCCACGCGCGGCCAGCCGCCCTCGCGCTGCAGGGTCACGTAGAAATCGCGGAACATGAGGTGGCGCGACAGCATCACGTCGTCGCGATGCGGCACCGCTTCCTTCCACTTCGCGCGCGAAGGATCGGCGGCCGGCGCCGTCACGATGCGGAAGTTGCGTCCCTTGTCGTTCGTCCGGATCCAGAACTGGCCGTCGCGATGGTCGGCGTAGTACTCCTGGTCGGGCATGCGCGGGGCCATGAGCTTCAACGCCGCCTTGCCCGTGTCGGCCGGCATGTAGCGGACCTCGGAGGAGGTGTGGCTCGCGACGTCGACCAGCATGTACTTGTGGTCGCGCGTCTTGTTGAGGTCCACGGTGAAGCGCTCGTCCTTCTCCTCGTAGATGAGCGTGTCGTCCTTGCCGCCGAGGGCGTGGCGCAGCAGGCGGTACGCTCGCTTCGTCTGCTCGTGCTCGATCGTGTAGAGGATCGACTTGCCGTCCTCGGTCCACTCGATCGAATCGACGCGCTCGGCCGTGTCGGAAAGGAGCTTGCCCGTGCGCAGGTCCTTCACGTGAAGCTTGTACTGGCGGAAACCGACCTCGTCCGAGGTGTATGCGAGGACGTTGCCATCGGGGCTCACCTCCATGCCGCCGATCGACATGAACTTCTTGCCTTCCGCGAGCGCATTCACGTCGAGGATCACTTCCTCGGGCGCGTCGAGCGAGCCCTTCCTCCTCGCGTGGATCGGGTACTGCTTGCCCTCGACCGTGCGCGAGTAGTAGTAGAAGCCGCGATCGCGCGCCGGCACATTGGTGTCGGTCTGCTGGATGCGCGAGAGCATCTCGTCGTAGAGCTTCGACTGCAGCGCCCCCGTGGGCTGCATGAACGCTTCCGAGTAGGCGCGCTCGGCCTTCAGGTACGACTCGACTTGCGGCGTGCCCTTGTCGCGCAGCCAGAAGTAGTCGTCGTCGAGCGTGTCGCCGTGGATCTCGAGCTTGTGCGCCTGCTTCGCGGCGACCGGTGGCGGCTGGAGGTCCGCGGCGAAGAGCGGCAAGCACGCCGCGAGCGCGGCGAGCGCCGCGAAGAGCCCGCGCGTCATCGCAGCGAGGCTTCCGCGAAGCCGCGCTTCTTCACCAGCGTGTCGATGTCCTTCAGCGTTGCGAGGAGATCCTTCATGCGCTGCAGTGGCCATGCGTTGGGTCCGTCCGAGAGGGCTTTCGCGGGATCCGGGTGCGTCTCCATGAACACGCCGGCCACGCCGGTGGCGACCGCGGCGCGCGCGAGCACCGGAACGAATTCGCGCTGGCCGCCCGACGACGTGCCCTGCCCGCCCGGAAGCTGCACCGAGTGAGTCGCGTCGAACACGACCGGGCAGCCCGTGTCGCGCATGATCGCGAGCGATCGCATGTCGGAGACCAGGTTGTTGTAGCCGAAGGAGGCACCGCGCTCGCACACCATGATGTTGTCGCTGCCGCTCGCTTCGCGCGCCTTGTCCACGACGTTCTTCATGTCCGAGGGCGCGAGGAACTGGCCCTTCTTGATGTTCACGGGCTTGCCGGCGCGCGCGACGGCATGGATGAAATCCGTCTGCCGGCAGAGGAACGCGGGCGTCTGCAGCACGTCCACGATCTTCGCGACCGTCGGGACTTCCTCCTCGGTGTGCACGTCGGTGAGCACCGCGACGCCGAGCGTCTTCTTCACCTTGGCCAGGATCTCGAGCCCCTTCTCCATGCCGGGCCCGCGATACGACTTGCCGCTCGAGCGGTTGGCCTTGTCGTACGAGGACTTGAAGATGAACGGGATGCCGAGCGCCGCCGTCATTTCCTTCAATTGCCCGGCCACGTCCATCTGGAGCTGCTCGCTCTCGACCACGCACGGACCGGCTATCAGGAAGAAAGGCTTATCGAGACCGACTTCGAATCCGCAGAGTTTCATATGTGTCCAGGGTCATCCCTGCGTAGGCAGGGATCCAGGGACCAGAGCAGCGCGCGACGCTCCGCTTCGGCCTCTGGATTCCTGCCTGCGCAGGAATGACATTTAGGCTTCGCTGCCGCCGATGACCTTCAGCGCAGGCTCCGGCACGCGCAGCTTGTGCTGCTCCAGCGCGGCCTTGATGAACGACGTGAAGAGCGGATGCCCGTTGCGCGGCGTCGAGGTGAATTCCGGGTGGTACTGCACCCCCACGAACCACGGATGGTCCTGGAGCTCCGAAATCTCGGTCAGGTTCTCGGCCTTGGTCTTGGCGCTGATGCACAGTCCCGCCGATTCCAGCCGCGAAACGTAATGGTTGTTCACTTCATAGCGGTGGCGGTGGCGCTCGGCCACGGTGTCGCTGCCGTAGATCCTGTGCGCGAGCGTGCCCTTCTTCACCGACGCGGGCTGCGCGCCCAGGCGCATGGTGCCGCCGAGGTTCGACTTCTCGTCGCGGCGCTCGATCCTGCCGTCCTTGTCCTGCCACTCGGTGATGAGGGCGATCACCGGGTGCGGGGTGTCGGGATCGAACTCCGTGGAGTTCGCGCCTTCGAGGCCCACCTTGTTGCGCGCGATCTCGATGGCGGCGATCTGCATGCCCAGGCAGATGCCCAGGTACGGGACGTTGTTCTCGCGCGCGTACTTCACCGCCGCGATCTTGCCCTCGATGCCGCGCTTGCCGAAGCCGCCAGGCACGAGGATCGCATCCATGTCCTTGAGCTGATCGGTGCCTTGCGCCTCGATCTGCTCGGAATCCACGTAGTGGATCTTCACCTTGGTGCGGGTCTTGATGCCGGCGTGGTTCAGCGCTTCCGAGAGCGACTTGTACGAGTCCGTGAGGTCGATGTACTTGCCGACCATCGCGATGGCCACCGCGTGCTCGGGGTTCTCGAGGCGATCGACGATGTCTTCCCACATCGTGAGATCCGCCGGGTAAGCCGCCAGGTCAAGCTTGCGGCAGACAATCTCATCGAGGCCCTGCTTGTGCAGCGCCACGGGCAGCTTGTAGATCGAGTCCACGTCGTACGCGGAGATCACCGAGCGTACGTCCACGTTCGTGAAGAGAGCAATCTTGCGCCGCTCGTTCTCCGGCAGCGGTACTTCCGAGCGGCACATCACGATGTCGGGCTGGATCCCGATGCCGCGCAGCTCCTTCACCGAGTGCTGCGTAGGCTTGGTCTTGATCTCGCCCACGGAAGCCAGGTGCGGAACGAGCGTGAGGTGGATGTAGCACGTGTTGACGCGCCCTTCCTCGATGCCCATCTGGCGAATCGCTTCGAGGAACGGCAGCGACTCGATGTCGCCCACGGTGCCGCCGATCTCGATGATGCCGACCTCGGCATCCTTGCAGGCGGCCTTGATGGAAGCCTTGATCTCGTCGGTGATGTGCGGGATCACCTGCACCGTGCCGCCCAGGTAGTCGCCGCGGCGCTCCTTGTTGATGACGCGCTCGTAGATCTGGCCGGTGGTGAAGTTGTTGGCCTTGGTCATCCGCGCCGACACGAAGCGCTCGTAGTGGCCCAGGTCGAGATCGGTTTCCGCTCCGTCTTCGGTGACGAACACCTCGCCGTGCTGGAAGGGCGACATGGTGCCGGGATCCACGTTGATGTACGGATCCAGCTTCACCATCGACACCTTGATTTTCCGCGACTCGAGGATCGCGGCGAGGGAGGCGGCGGCGATGCCTTTCCCGAGGGAGGAAACCACGCCACCGGTCACGAAGACGTACTTGGTCATGACGGACCTCGTGCTGGAAATTGCTATTCTACTCCACCGCTTGGTATATACTATGTCATATACCAACGGAGATGCGTCGCATGGACCAGAAGAAGGCGTTCTCGAACGGCCGTTCCGCGGCCGCCCGCCTGCCGGTCGATGCCGGCATCCGTGCGGGGGACCGGATCACGGTCACGGTGCTCGGGCCCGGCAAAGTCCTCATCGAGCGCGGCGCGGAGCTGCCCGAGTATTCGCACTTCGTGCCGAAGCGGAGCAAGTCGGGCGGCAATGTGACCAGCGAGATGGTCGCGAAGCTCCTGGAGGATGCCGGGTTCTGATGCGCGCGCTGCTGGACGTGAATGCGCTGATCGCGCTGCTCGATGAGGAGCACGTTCACCACAGTCGCATCCTGGAGTGGCTCAACCGCGACGACAACTTGCCGCACGGTTTCGCCACCTGCGCCATCACGCAGCTCGGGCTCATCCGCGTGATGAGCGGCAAGAGTTACTTTCGCGCGATGGCTACCCACGACGCCGCCGCGCACCTCGAGCAGATCACGCGAAAGGGGCATCGCTACCTCGGCATTCCAGCGCCCTGCGAAGGGGCCGTGCGCTGGAAGTCCGCAGGGAGCGCCCAGTCCATGGACGCGCTGCTGCTCGCCACGGCGGTGGCCCATGGCTGCCGGCTCGTCACCTTCGATATGCGCATCCCGATCGCCAGCGTCGCTGGCGCCCGGCGCGAACATCTCGTAGTGCTCTAGAATCGATCCATGAAGGTCGGTGGGAAGCACTACCGCTCGATCTGGGCGGACGAGTCGCAGGGCGTGGTCCACATCATCGACCAGGCGAGGCTGCCGCACGTCTTCGAGACCGCGGCGATGCGCTCCGTGGACGAGATGGCGCAGGCCATCAAGTCGATGCGCGTGCGCGGGGCGCCGTTGATCGGCGTGGCGGCCGCGTACGGCATCGCGCTCGCCGTCTCCCGCGATCCTTCCGACGCTTCCATCTCGGAAGCCTCGAACAAGCTGCGCGTGACGCGTCCGACCGCGGTCAACCTCGCCTGGGCCATCGGCCGCATGCGCGAGAAGCTCGCGCCCGTGAAGCTTTCCGAGCGCGTGGTCGCCGCGTGGAAAGAGGCGCAGGCGATCGCCGACGAGGACGTGAAGCTGAACGAAGCCATCGGCCGCAGCGGGCTGCCGCTCCTCGAACGCGAATTCGCCGCGCTCAAGCGCCCGGTCAACATCCTCACGCACTGCAACGCGGGGTGGGTCGCGACCGTGGACTGGGGCACGGTCACCGCGCCCATCTTCATGGCCCACGAAGCAGGTATCCCGATCCACGTGTGGGTCGATGAAACGCGTCCGCGCAACCAGGGCCTGCTCACGGCCTGGGAGCTCGCGGGCGCGGGCGTGCCGCACACGCTCGTCACCGATAACGCGGGCGGCCACCTCATGCAGCGTGGCATGGTGGACCTGGTGCTCGTGGGCGCGGACCGCGTCACGCGCCGCGGCGACGTCTGCAACAAGATCGGCACATACTTGAAGGCCGTGGCGGCGCGCGAGAACGACGTGCCCTTCTACGCCTGCGTGCCGCTGCCCACGATCGACTGGGGCATCGAGGACGCGATCCGCGAGATTCCGATCGAGGAGCGCAACGCGGACGAGGTGCGCATCGTGCGCGGCCTCGACGCGAAAGGCGAGCTCGCCGAAGTGAGGATCGCCCCGCCCTCGACGCCGGTCGCCAACCCCGCGTTCGATGTCACACCGGCGAAATACGTGACGGGTCTCATTACCGAGAAGGGTGTCGTCCGCGCCTCGGAAAAGGACCTGCTCCAGCATTGGCCACGCGCGAAGGAATCGAAGGCCTACCTCACGTGAACGACCGCGGGCTGCGTCAGACCCGCATGCGCGCCATCCCGTAGGGAATCCGCCCTCGACGCGAGCGGGAATTCGACTTCGAACAATGTTCCCGTGCCGTGATCGGGGACGCGCACCGACGTGACCGCGCCATGGAGCGTGGCGATCTCCCGCGTGATCGCGAGACCGAGGCCGCAACCTTGCGAATCGCGTCCGCCGATCTGGTAGAAACGGTCGAAGATCCGTGAGCGCTCCTCCGGCGGTATGCCCGGTCCGCTGTCCTCCACCGCGAGCACCGCGTGATCGCCGCGGCGCGAGACGCGCACCGTCACATGTCCCTGCGCGGGAGTGAAGCGGATGGCGTTGTCCAGCAGGTTGGCGATGAGCTCGTGCAACAGCACGTTGTTCCCCTTGATCATGGCCGTGCCTTCGCCCTCGAAGCCGAGATCGATGGGCTTGGCGAGCGCGAGGGGAAGCCATTCGAACGTCGTCGCGCGGGTGAAATCGACGAGGTCGATTTCGACGAGCGCGGGCGCCGCAGCCTCGGCGCGGCTGAGCGACAGGAGCTGGTCGACCAGGCGCGACACCCGGCTGGTGCCGGCCCGCATGTCCTCCAGCACCTCGTTCACGCTGGCGAGGTCCTCCTGCTTGGAGGCGAAGTCGGCCTGGGCGCGCAGGACCGAAAGCGGCGTCTTCAGCTGGTGGGCGGCGTCGGCCACGAACTGCTTCTGTGCCGAAGTCACGCGCGCGACCTGCGCCGTGTGCTCGTTGATCGCATGGATGAGGGGCTTCAGCTCCGTGGGCACGAGGCCGGTATCCATGCGGCTCAAGTCCGTGCGCGAGCGCCTGCTGATCTCGTTGCGCAGCTCGTAGAGCGGGCGTAATCCGCGATTCAACGCTCCCCACATGAGCGCTCCGGCGAGCAGGATCAACAGGAGCTCCTTCACCGCCGAATCGGAGACGAGCTTCCACGACATCGAATCGCGCAGCTCGCCGGTCTCCGCGACCTGGATGAGGATGGGCTCCTTCACGGAGCCGTCGTACAGGCGCTTGGTCATCGCCGCCACGCGAACCGGCTCACCGAGGTACTCGCTGTCGTAGAAGTGCGGCTTGCCCAGCTCGAGCTTCGCCGACGGCCGGTGCAGGTCCTCGTAGCCCGTGAGGTGATGCCCGGCCTGGCTCACGCGGTAGTAGACGCGGCTCTGGAGATTGGATTCCAGCATCTCCAGCGACGAATACGGAAGGTCGACCACGATCTCGCCGTCGACGACCGAGATTCTCTCGGCGATCGCGAGCACCGATCCGAGCAACGTGCGGTCGTAGGCGCGGTTGGCCGATTCCACCGCGGTCTGGTAGCTGAGCCACGCGTTGAAGGCCCACACCACGAGCAGCGGCATGAGGATCCAGAACGCGAGCTGCGCGCGTAGGCTACGCATCGCGCGCCTCGAGCATGTATCCCAGGCCGCGCAGTGTGCGGATCTCCACGCCCGATCCCTCGAGCTTCTTGCGCAGGCGATGGATGTGCACCTCGATTGCCTCGATGCTCACGGAGCTGTCGAGCCCGACGATTCGCTCGGACAGCACCTGCTTGCTCACCGGCGAGCCGGCTCGCGCGACCAGCATTTCCATCACCGCCCGCTCGCGCGGCGTGAGCTCGAGGGGATCGCCGGCCACGCGAAAGACGCGTCCGCTCGACTCGTAGCTGAGTCTGCCAAGCACGGTCTCGTTGCGGGCATTTCCCTGCGAGCGGCGCGTGAGCGCCCGGATCCGCGCTTCGAGCTCCGAGAGGGCATAAGGCTTGGCGAGGTAGTCGTCGGCGCCCGCGTCGAGCCCGTGGACGCGGTCCTCGATGTGGCTCTTCACGGTGAGGACGAGCCCCCTCAGGTTGCGCAGGACCGTGAGCCCATCCATGCGCGGGAGCGAGAGATCCAGCAGGACGATGTCGTACGACTGGGTGGCCAGCACATGATCGGCGTCCATGCCGTCAGCCATGCAGTCCACCACCATCCCGGAATGCCGCAGCGCCTTGGCCGTCCAGTTGGCAAGCGACTTGTTGTCTTCCACCAGCAGGACTCGCATGAATCACCCGGCCGGGTTACTCATCCTTGAACCATAGCACGGGGCGCCCGCTCAGAAAGTGAGCTGCCACCCAAGATACGCGCGCAGGTCGAGCTTCGGCTCATCCCGATTCCTCACCTCGCGGCCGAGGCCGATGAGGAGCTTGCCCGATTCGATCATCTTGATCTGCGCCGCGACGTTGACGATCAGCTCGCGCGCGCCGAAATCGTTCGAGCCCTCGCCGTGCAGCTCGACGCCGAACGTGTGCCCCTTCTCCGTCTCCTTTTTCACGAACACCCCGTACTCCCAGCCGTCGGGGGACTTCGTGGGTACGATTCTCGCGAGCGCGGCGCCGAGCACGACCGGTCCGACCGTCTTCTGCACGCGCAGGTCGAGCACGAAAGCGTTCTCGTCCTCGGCGAGCCCGTTGCGAACCGCGCTCGAATTCGGCGTGCGGAACTCCCACTCGGGCTTCAGCGCGAGCGTGAAGCCGTGCTTTTCCTCCTCGAGGATGCGCCACTTGAGGCCGATGATGGAGTTGTCGTAGCCCGTGCGCGACGGCGCGCCATCCTCGGTCTTGCGCAGCCACGACGATTCGTAGCTCACCTCGAAGCCTTCCGCCACGCCGTAGTTGATTTCGAACGCCGGCAGCCCGTACAGATGCTCGCCAGGACGCCGCTCGTCGACCACGCCGACGCTGATCTCCCAATGGCCGCGGTCGGCCGGATCGGGATCGCCCGTGAGGAATGGCGGGCCGGCGTGCGAAAGCGATGCCCACGTCAGCGTGAGCAGGAACCCTGCGACGCGTCGCAAGGCTCAGTCCTGCGGCTCGAATACCAGGATGCGCGCGCCCAGGCCGTTGGCCGGCGGTGCGGCGAGATAGAGGCGATCGCGCTTCACGTACCAGGCACCCGTGCGCGTCCCGACGGAGGTGGCGAACTTGCCCATCGGCTCGTAGGTGTTGGGGTCCTTCTGCTGGAAGACGCTGATGAAGCCCTCGCCGCCGGACACGTAGACGCGCTTGCGCAGCGCGTCGTAGAAGATGTCGTCCATGTCGCCGGCCGAAGGCAGGCTCGCCACGACCTTCCCGGAATCCATGTCGAACACGGTCATGCGCGAAGGCCGGCGCGTGCCGATGATCACGCGGCGGTTCTCCTCGTCGAGCACAATCGGGAAATTGGCGAGGTGGCCCTGCGGAAGCGACCAATACGTGGTCGCGCCGGTGTTGCGGTCGATCACCGCGATGTTCTTCGAGTCGGCGACGTTCACGAAGATGCGCGGGCCCTTCGACTCGAGCTGGAAGCCCTCGGGATGGCCGGTCACCTTGAGGTCGATCTTCTTCACCACCGTATCGGTCTTCGTGTCGATCGCCGTGATGGCGCCGTCGCCATAGCCCACGTAGAGCAGCTTGGTCGCGGCGTCGTAGCGCAGGTTGTCCGGGTCCTCGCCGATCTCGAGGCGCTTGATCATCTTGAACGTCGTGCCGTTGTAGATGTTCACGTGCTCGTCGGCGGCGTTGGCGACGTAGAGCTTGTCGCCCTCGGCGAGGTAGTACGTGCCTTGCGGCTGCGACAGTCCGGGGATGCTGTGGATCATCTTCCCCGCGAAGGCGTCGACGATCTGCACGGTGTTGTTGCCCAGGCCCGAGAAGATCACGCGCTTGCGCTTGAGGTCGAGCGTGAAGTGGTCGAGGCGTCCCTGCACGCCGGGCAGCGGAATCTCCTGCACCTGGCGGATGGGGGGCGCTTCCCGCTCCTGGGCATGCGCGGCAGTTGCGATGGCAGCAAGGGCGAGGGCGCACAGGAAGATTGGATTTTTCATGGTCATGGAGCTCGTTGGAGTTGTATCAAAAAGGTTTTCAAGGAACGACTTCGAAGACGCGCAGCTCCGCGCCGCGCTCCTTGTCCCTTGGCACGGCGACGAAGACCCTGCGCCACTCAGGAACGAAGAGCGACGTGCGCGCGACCGGACCGGTGGGGATGCGTGCGATGCGCTCGTAGCGGTCGGCATCGAGCTGCTGGACCACGTCGAGGAATCCTTCGCCGCCGGTCACGTAGATACGCCGCGTCGCGGCGTCGAACGACAGGCCATCGAGGATGGCGACGGCGGGGACGCTCGCGACAACGCGGCCGGAATCCGAGTCGAGCACCACGACGCTGGGCGGAGTGCGCACGCCGAGGAAGAGCCGGTGGTTCGCCTCGTCGAGGTCGAGCGCCACGTTCTTCTCGATGCCGGGAACGATCCATTTGGCGATCTGCTTGCGCGACTTCCGGTCGAGGACGACGACCTGGCCCTTTTCCGGGACGAGCACGAACATGCGAGCGCCGCGGCGTTCGGCGACACTGCCTCCCGCATGCGCATCGGTGGAGAGCGCGGCGACTTGCCGGCCAGTGGCCGCATCGAACACGGTGAGGTCGCCGAGCTCCTTGCCCGCATCGCCCCCGCCGGAGCCTACGTAGATCTCCTTCGCCTCGGCGTCGTAGCCGATCGCATCGGCGCCGAGGGACACCATGGCGACGCTCGTAACCTCGAGCGTCGTGCCGTCGAGCGTCTTCAGGGTGCCGTCCCTGCCGCTCGCCACGAAGAGCTTGTTCACTTCCGGGACGAACAACACGCCTTGCGGCTTGGCGAAGCCGGACAGCGTACGCGCGACTTTTCCGGAAGCCACGTCGACCACCTCGATGGCGTTCTTCTCGAGCGCCGCGAGGAATACGCGCCGCCCCTTCACGTCGGCAGAGAAGTGGTCGATTCGCCCGCTCACATCGGCGAGCGGGATGACCTGCACGGAACGCAATGGCGCCTGGTGCTGCGCGAATGCCGCGCAAGACACAAGGGCGCAGGCCAAGCACATGCGCAACGATCGCGTCGGGTTCATCGGCGAGTTTATACGCTGCGCAACCCTTCTGAATCCTTTCAGATTCCGCGCTATTTGCCGGTGCGCTACTTCGCGCCCGCCTTTCGCCACTTGCGGATGAATTCGATCCGCTTGGCCTGGTCCTGGTACGTGAGGAGGCCGGGCCCCACGACGATGGGCTTGATGCTGTTTCCCAGCACCGTCGCGACGCCAGCCGCGGTGGCCATGCCCTGCACGTCGTCGCGGAGCGAGAAGAGCTGCGACTCGTTCGCGATGATCTCCTGTCCCGGCTTGGACAGGAGGAAGTCGATCCAGAGCTTCGCCGCGTGCGGATGCAGTGCGCGCTTGGACATGAACACGATGCGCGACATGACGAGCGTGTAGTCCTTCGGCATCACATACCCGATCGACGGATCGGTCTTTGCGCGGACGATGGCGTACGAGCCCAGCAGGTTGTAGCCGATGAGGCTCTCGCCGGAGGCGATCCGCTCCATCATGGCGCCGGTCGTCGGATGGAGGAACACGCCCGCATCGAACATGGCCTGCGCCAGGTCCCAGAACCCGGAGGAAGTGATGCTGTCCTGCGTCGCCAGCAGGAAACCGACTCCCACTTTCTCGATGTCGTAGGTCGCTACCTTGCCCTTGAAGCGCCGCGCCTCGCCGCGCAGGAGCTGCGCGAGCGCCGCGTGGGTCTGCGGCACCTCCGCCGGCGCGAGCAGTCGCTTGTTGTACACGAACACGACCGGCTCGAACGTCGTGCCGAACGCCTCGTTGCGCCAGACGGCCCAACGCGGCAACCTGCCCGCCTCGGGCGATCGGTATGCCTGCGCGTATCCGTCGTTCACGAGCTTCATTTGCATGTCCATCGCGGGGCTCCAAACCACATCGGCGCTGGCGCTGCCTTCCGCGATCTCGCTCACGAACCGCTTGTAGACCTCGTTGCTCTTCATCTCCTGGTAGTCGACGTGGATCCGCGGGTACATCGCGCGGAATTCCTTCAGCAGCGGGGCCGCGACGGCCAGGTCGGTGGCCGAGTAGATGACGAGCTTGCCTTCGCGGTTTGCCGAGGCGATGGTTTCGGCGTAACCCGCGGGATAGCCGGCAGGGACCTGCGCCGCGCACGCGAGCGCGCTGGCAGTGAGAACGATGGCGAGAAGGCGTTTCATGGAATCATTCTAGTGCGTGGATCGGGCTACTTTCGTAAGGACTTGGAAAGCTTCCGGCCACTAGGATCGCAGGGCTCGTCACGCTCGGGCGTCGTTGTTTCCAAAGGGAGCCGATGAAGATTTCTCGAAGGGATTTTTCCAGGGGCGTGATTGGCCTTGCGGGCGCCGCTTTCGCGCCGGGCACGGTCCTCGCGCAGTCGTCGCAAAAGGCCTCGCCCACGGGTGATGCGCCCAAGCCCGCATTCAAGCCGGTGGGGGTGGAGCGTTCGAAGGTGCTGAAGGTCCTCTCGGGCCGCAATCGCCCGGACCTCACGCCGGTGTACAAGATGTGGGAGCAGCTCACGGGCATGAGCGTGGACCTCACGAAGATCTCGCACCTCGACGTGATGGAGAAGCTCGTCTCGCAGAAGGGTGATCCGCAGTACGACCTGATGGTCACCAACACGATGGCGGAGCCCGAGATCGCCCGTTCTGCGGGGATCTTCGAGCCGTATCGCGCGAAGGTCGCGACCGAGTATGCGGAGTGGCTGCGCGCGCCCGACTACAGCTGGCTCTCCATCACGGCGTGGCCGCGAACCGCGATGGTGAACTGGGCGACCCTGGGGCGGGATCCCGCCAAGTGGCCGAAGCGCTTCGAGGATCTCGCCGATCCGCGCTTCAAGGACAAGGTGCTCATCGCGTCCACGCAGGAATCCATCGTCACGAGCTACTTCGCCGCGATGCGAGTCGCGAAGGGCGACGAATGGACGTCGAAGGTGATCGACCGCGTGCTCGACAACGGCATGCGCATCTACAAGTCGCACGCGCAGGAGCGCAACGCCCTCATCCGCGAGGGTTACGGCGTCGCGCTCGTGAACAGCTCCAACGCGCACGTGTTCTTCCTCGAGGGCAACGCCGTGGGCGAAGCGTGGCTCGACCAGGAGCCGGGAGGCCTCGGGACGCTGGTGGAGACGCACACCATCGCGGTCGTGCGCGGCGCGAAGAACCCGGCGGCCGCGCGCAGCTTCGTGGACTTCATCCTCTCGAAGGAAATCCAGGAGATGCTGGCGCGAATCTATGGCGAGGGGCCGGTCAATCCGGCGGCGAAAGGCGGCTCGGTGCGGCCCGTAGGCGAGATCCGCCGCATCAAGGCCACACCCGAGCAGATCGCCGCGCGCTTCCACGACACGCAGAAATTCCTCGCCGAGAAAGGCTTCAACATGGAGGACCTGGAGGATCCGCTCATCTCCGCGGGACGCGGCGGCCGCCGTCGCGACAAGCCGCCGCCCGGCGGCGTGCCCAAGGGCGAGTGACCTAGGGCACCGTCGTCGGCCTGGTGGATTCCTCCCAGACGTCCGAGGTGGTGGCGACCAGCTCCTTCATGTTCGTCCACGGGCGGCCGCCCTCGATCCGGCTCTTGCCCTGCATGACGGCGAGCGCGAAGGCGAGCGCCCGTTCCTGCGTCCGCCGGCGTTCCTCGGCCGGCCACGACTCGAACGGGTGCGGACCGCGGACGACGACGAGCTCCTTCAGCCCTTTCACGCGGTTGTAGCTGTCGATGGTTCCCTGCAGCGACGCGGCGTAGTCGTAGGTGCCGCGGGCGAAGAAGGCCGCGGGCCACTTGTCCA
>Ga0209131_1001985_pt1 | contig 14034 bp, 10 predicted proteins | sample GraSoi_2013_40cm_FD_185826 | JGI IMG/M metagenome (GOLD analysis project Ga0209131, IMG submission 185826) | Grasslands soil microbial communities from the Angelo Coastal Reserve, California, USA - Sample 9_17_2013_40cm (SPAdes) (version 2) | ecosystem: Environmental > Terrestrial > Soil >...
TGCACTTTTCCAGTGTGCCCTTATCACCGACTTCCTGTTCTTTGAAACTCAGTGTGAACTTTCACCCCAGACAGTTTGTGCCCACCCCAACACAACTTGCAAGAAGGCCCACATATCTCTTGTTGGCTACACCTTCTATGAACCCAACCGGGCACACACCTTCACACCCATTCTGCGTCAACCAGAACCCATCCACGACTATGTTTGTAATGGCTGCAGAGTTACCAAGGGCAGGTGCAGAGAAGAGTGCAGCAGCTTTTTGGAAGAACTTACTGGGTATACGGTCTTCCAGTGGGACATTAGGGCACAACAATTTGTCGAAAAGGTTGTCACAGTCACAGAGTATAACCCACTTCATCAGGGGTATTTCTCATACTGCCTTTGGAGAAAAGAAATCAGAGAAATCAAAGCCAAAAGAAGGGAAAAGAGAAAAAGAAAGGAGTTTGATGAGCTTTGCGAGGAAGACCAACCAATGCCACAGAAGAGCTGCTGCAAAACTCCAAGCTGGACTTCCCCACCCCCTTTGCACTGTACCTCCACTCCCCTTTGATCATGCCACATATTCTGCATGTTGTATTAGCTGGCCAGGTCGTCACGATTGCTGTACTTCTTGCAAATCAGAGATTGTTGGTGTTTATATTGAAACCCGTTACTTTTACATTCTCAATGAACACAGGCTTCCAATTGAGCTTTGGGAATCAACCAACAATTGCAACCTTAACACTACAACTTATAAATTCCTCTGGAGGAGGGCAGATATCAATTTCATTGCCCAATACAATTGTCCCAATTACCATCCCACACCAGGCCCAAACGACTCAATCTCTTACGAGCCCCACCCACTTGTTGGTCAGGAACAGAAGCCAATCATCCAATCAGTCATTCGAAATTCCGCACACCTTCCAACGCACAAGAGTCAACAGACAAATCTTGAACATCGGGCAAGCGTTGCAAGGGGACTACATGGGAATTGAAACAAGAGAGGAGGAAACTCATTGGGCAGATGTTTCAGATCCCTCTTGGTTTGATACAGAATATCGGGAGGCATATAGTGGGAAATTCTAGGAGGATCAGGGACACAGTCAGCAGAGTCTGAGAAATCAGTGACTTTAAACAACACTCTTGTATGAGCACAGGACAGTCTACACAACAAGCATTTCATTCACAAAGAGGATCAACACCTTCGGTAATACGAATACTAAACCCAATGAGTCAAGCGGGATCACAAGCAGGAGGAGGATCTAGCAGTAGTAGTTCTGCACCTCAAGCACCTGTGGCAGGGAGACCAATTTTCATTACGACCAACGATGCAAGGCCAACTATTGCTGAATTGGCAGCTTATCAAGTAATAATCGAACAGGCAGTTGGGCAGATCACCTTTCTACTTGACTACCTGGGAGATGATCAAACCCAAAGACCACCAAGACCATCAGCCACTGTGGACAATGACAGACCAGGGACTATCTGGAAAGCAGCACATGATATTGGGGTCAAATTTGGCTTATGGGAAAATTACCTTGCTTGAAGAAAGCTTGAAAAAGCTCAAAACGAGGCAATGGTAACCTGACAAATGTCAATGTCGGTACAACCCCAAGGAGGTGGAGGATCATTCAAAACTCCACTCCCAAACAAATTCGACAGAAAGAAAGGGGATCCAGCATTCACCTTTCTTGCTGCTTGCAATAACTACTGCATAATGAAACCTGCTGCATTTCCCAATGACATTGTTTTCATTAGATGGGCATTACAACAAATGGAGGATAAGGCAGGACCATGGAAGGTTAGGCAAATGATGAGAATGGATGAGGAGATGGATGACCAGGGAAATCCTCCACAAGAATTGTCAGATTGGAAGGAATTTGCAGAATACTTCCTAACACAATATGGAGACCCTGGATTAATCGAACAAGCCAAGATTAAATGGAAGGGAGGATTAAACCAAAGGGGCAAGGCAGTTGATTATTTCAAGGAAATTGAGATGGTTCTATTATGTCTTAATTATCAAAGGGACTCTCAACAAACCCTTGATCAAATCGTGGTGGGATTGAAACCTCATATTCGAACCCATTTCATTGGGAAAGAATGGAGAACCCTAAATGATATGAAAAAGGAAGTTGTACCCTATGATGTAGCCTTTTGGGAAATCAACACAAGAGCCACTGGTGAAAAGACTCAGGTGTATGCAAGTTCATCCAAAGCCACATCATCCACTACACATGAACGAGGGAGGTCTCAAACCCCTCAAATCAAGGCAGAGGTATCCAAGACAGGAGGAACCCAGAGGCAGTTTCTGCCTGAGGATGAATTCGAATATTGTAAAAAGAATCAGCTATGTTTCATGTGCAAGGCGGACGAATTCAAAATTGTTGGATCAGCAAAGTTTCACCCAAACCATTTACCTCAAAACACAACAAAAAAATAAGGATAAGGAAATCAAAAAGACAAAAATAGCGGCTACTCAGGGACAGGAAAGAAAGGATACAGGACACGAATCAGGATCGGACACGGACTGTGAGCAGTCAAAAAACTAGGGTCACCTGCGGTTGCTGCCGAACCAAAGGCAAATGTATCTTCATTAGTTAGTGTTGAAATTGGAATTTGCCTCACACCTTATGCAATCTCCAAACAATTCTTCATTAAAATGTGGATCAATGAGGCAGTCAAAGTAAAAGTAATGCTTGACTCAGGGTCAGCAGGCAATTTCATTAGCCCAGAAGCTGTACAAAGATGTGGGTTGCAAACCCAATCTAGGGAAACACCCCTTTCAGTGACTCACGTACAGGGTGGGAAGGTGGGCATGGTCACTGAACAGGTGAGGTGCTGAATGTGAAAGGGAACACATTTGGAAATCATTACATTTGATGTTGTCCCACTCGGGAAACATGCAATTATCATTGGGATGCCATGGCTGCAGGTTCACAACCTGCACATGGATTGGGAGACACACAAGGTATTCTTTCAATCAGAGTATTGTAAAGAAAACTGCATTGGAAGCATGATTGAGGACGACGGTGAATTGGCCATTATGGAAATCACTGCTGTTTCGGAGACTGAGAAACAGACAATACCAAGCAAATACCATGACCTCATTGAAGTATTTGACATTGAGAGGGCGCAGTCTTTACCGCCAACCAGAGGAGACTTTGACTTTAAAATTGAACTTAAAGAGGGTGCCGAATGGCCAAAACCATCAAAACCTTATCAACTGACTCCAGCACAGATGGAGGAGGCAAAAATGCAGATTGCCAAATTGGAGGAATCTGGGATGATATCTAAATCCCAATCACCCTTTGCAGCACCACTATTCTTTGTGGGAAAGAAGGATGGAGGACAGAGGGTGTGCATTGATTACCACAAACTCAATGACATCACCATTAGGGATGCATATCCTTTACCCAATATGGAATCATTATTGGAATCAGCACAAGGAGCAAGTGTGTTTTCCAAATTTGATTTAAGATTGGCCTATAACATGATCAGAATAAGGCCTGATGACGCATGGAAAACAGGATTTGTCACCCCATGGGGACTATATCAATTCAATGTCATGCACTATGGATTTGTCAATGCACCAGTGTGCTTACAAAGATATATGGATCACATCTTAACTCCCCTCATCTATAAACAACCACAGCAGGTCACGGTTTATATGGATGATATTGGATCATTTGTGCGGGATAAGGAGGTGGTTGAACTCAATCAACAAATCCTCAAAATACTTGGGGGAGTTGGATTATACTGCAAATCCTCAAAGTGCGATTTTCATAAGGATGAGATCAAATTATTGGGAGTCACAGTCAATGGAAGGGGATTTGGATTGGAGGAAAAGAAGGTCACAGATGTACAAAATTGGCCAATACCAAAGAACATCAAACAATTGAAGGGGTTCATTGGATTTTGCAATTTCTATCATCAGTTTTTGAAGAACTTTTCAATTGTGGCCAGACCTCTACATGAGTTGGACAAAAAGGGTGTTCCATGGAAATGGGAGAGGATCCAACAGGAGGCATTTGACACATTAAAAGATTTAATACTCAATGAACCTTGTCTGGCTCATGCAGACTTGGATAAATCCTTTAGAATGCAAACGGATGCTTTGGCTTATGCATATGGGGCTGCGTTATCACAAAAACAACAGGATGGAAAGTTCCATCCAGTGGCATTTATGTCAAAATCAATGTTACCAGCAGAACGGAACTATGATGCATATGACAGAGAGGCACTTGGGATCATTAAACCATTACAACATTGGCGATATTGGTTACAAGGGACCAAAAAGCCAATTGAGGTTATTACAGACCATAAGAACCTCCTATCAGGCTTTAATAATACTCCAACACCTAGCAAACGACATTTGCGATGGTTGGAAGGCTTGAAAGGATTTGATTGTCTTTACTACCACACTCCTGGAGCCAAAAACACTGTGGCAGACATCCTTAGCAGAAGAGGAGATCATTACCCTGAAAATGAGGAGAAACTGGAATTCAACCCATTTCCTGAGGACAAAATATTCCCAATCGAACAATTGGAAATCTCAGCAATGGAATTCGGTCTTATGCATGATGAGATGAATGAGGCATTGGAATGGGTGTATTTGTGTGCTATCAATTCTGATGCCACAATTTGTGAGGAAATTAGGTCACTGGTCACTGAGGCAGATCCTATTGGGGAAAATGGAAGAATTTGGGTACCTGATAAAAATGATTTGAGATGACATCTCTTGGAGTTATACCACGATACTCCAATTACAGGTCATTTGGGGATTGGTGGAACATATGAATTGGTCACATGAAATTACTATTGGACAAACATGCATGACTATGTTACTCAGTATGTCAATAATTGCACTACTTGCATTAGAGCCAAAAAGAGGAATTACAAGTTACACAGAGTATTGAGACCTTTACCTATTCTAGAAGGACCATGGCAGTGGACCAAATCAGACCATATAGTCAAACTCCCCAGATCAAAGGGATTTGACTCAATATATGTCATTGTTGATAGGTTCACTAAAATGGCTCATTTCGTTCCTACAACAGAAAAGGTCTCTGAGGAGGATCTCATAGATATCCACCTTAAAAATATATGGAAACTACACAGTTTACCATTAATTCACTCTACTGATCGACATGGTAACTTTACCTCGAAATACGTTCAAAAGATGTTCAAAGCTTTAGGCATTGAACAAAGATTCTCATCCGCCTACCATCCTCAGACACAAGGACAGGTTGAAAACCTAAACAGTTGGCTTGAGACATTCTTACAAATGTTCTGTGACCACAGAAAGGAGAATTGGACAGATCTCCTCCATTTGGCCAAATTTGCATGGAATAATCATCATCATTCATCACTTGACATGACTCCATTCTTTGCAAATTACAGTATGCACCCTACTATAACAGACCTTCCTTTGGAAGGACAATATGATACTCCCAAGAGGATCAAGAGACTCTTGGAGACCAGAGAGCAAATAAAGAGGGAATTGTTGAGGGCACAAGAACAACAGGAGTCGTCCTACAATAAAACACGGAACCAGGAACCTGAATTTTCAGTTGGAGATAAGGTCTATCTCTCTACTAAAAACCTGGTTACAGATGAGGGATCCAAGAAACTCAGTGACTTATGAACCGGACCTTTCACAATACTCAAGAAAGTGGGAGAAGGCACTTACAAGCTCTTGCTTCCAAAACATATGAAACTCAACCCAGTTTTCAATGTTGCCCTTCTTACAAAATCATCTCCCAATCCAATATTGGGACGAGTTCAACCTGAACTGGCTCCTATTATCATTGATGGACAGGAGGAGTATACAATCAAGAAGTTTTTGGATTCAAATTGGTTGGGAAAGCATTTCCAATACAAGGTCACATATGATGGATATGGAAAGGAACACGACAAATGGTTGTTCAGGGATGATCTGTTGGAGGACTTGGGAGCTGAATTGCTTGAGGATTATGAATCACAGTTCTATGCCAAACATCCCACTGCAAAACACCACACGGATGAGATCAGGATCAGAACTAAGGGACAATGGTCTATCAAGAAAAGATAAGAAGACTTACTCCAAGACTTAGTAGTCTTCTGGGGGGGTACTGTAATAAAACCAACCCTACCTATACCTTTTTCCTTACCATAATCATACTCTCCTCACTCGACCAATCATTTTGCTTACCATATTGTCTTCCTTTGTTATCACATGACTTAAGCTCCTGTCAACAACCGCTCTTACTCATGTGACACCAACTCTATTACTTGTACTTCTCTCTCTCACTCCACGTCACACTCCCTACTTCTATTCACACTCCATGACCAACTCCTTACCTCCCTATTCATTATGTTCCCACACCATGACATACTCTCTACTTCTATTCACACTCCATGACACACTCTTTACTTCTTACTTCAGTCGACACTCTCTTGAGCTCTTTACACCTTTGTGACTCATTACACTTACCAATCATGTATTAGTCATCTGTACGATTAGTCAGCACTAACATATGTCTATATAAGTTGGCAAAGTGAGGACCTCTATATCCTCACTTTGAGTTAGCACCCCAAAAACCTAGTGCAACTTGAACATCTCCTTACTCCTTTACTTACTCTCTCTAGTTGTTGACATCATCATCACCTTGCACTTACCTTTTGCCACACTGGATGCCTCTTTCAGCTAGGCCATTTTGTTCATGTTCATATGGGGCACTCATTTCATGGATGACACCTTCTGATGTGAGCCACTCTTTGAATTCCTTACTGCCAAATTCCTTCCCTCCATCTGATTTGAGGTGTTGGAGTTTTTGGTCAGTTTCTTGTTCAGCTTCAAGCTTCCATTTTTTGAGTCAGGCGAATGCATCACTCTTCTTTGGTAAGAATTCAACCCATGAATAGTGGGTGTGCTTGTTGATGATCAAAAGGAAGTGTTTATTTCCACTGAGTGAAGTAGGTATAGGGCCACACAGATCGATATGTATCCTTTCTAGCTGTTGTTTGGTTATCGTACCTGTGGAGGGGTGGCTCTTCCGTTTCAAGTGTCCATAGGCACATCCTTCACAGAAAACCTCTTTCCCCATGATCTTATCCACTCCATCTACCAATCGGTGGTTGACCATGAGGCAGCAGTTATCAATCCCAAGATGCCCTAGGCATCTATGGAGGGTGTTAATGTCGATTGATCAGAAGGAGGATGAGGTGAGATTTGCAACAACCTTTTGTGTCACTGGGGTCATGTCCAGTGTGTATAGGTTGCTGTCATCAGTGGCAAATGCTCTTGCCATTATCTCTTTTGTGTCCTTGTTGATGTACTCACAGGTATTGTTGTCAAATACAACTTTGCAGTGTGGGAGACATGCTGATTGTCCAACAGATAGAAGTGTCACCTTGAGGTCTGGTATGAATAGGACATCTTTGAAGCAGCCTTCCTTCTGCTTCCCATTGACGTTGAACAGGAGGCGAAGCATCCCTTTTCCAGTTGCAAAGATTTCAGAATCATCCCCAAGGCTAATGGGGATGGGCTTTGAGAGGGTCTTGAATGACACTGGATCAAATAACTCTATGTTGTGAGTCATGTGGTTTGATGCACCAGAGTCCAGGTGGGCAACAAAAAGGTTTCCACCAGTTGCTTTTCCATGGCAAGAGCAGATGTGGCGAGAGGTTGCTTTTAAGAGTATGATTGCCCTATTCAATCTCACTTTGGATCAATTGCCATGTTGGTGCCTTTTGGGTGGTGGCTCTGAGTCAGAACTCGAATCTGGGCTTGATTCTGAGTCTGAGCTGCTTTCGATCACCTTCTTCTTTGCCTTCTTTGCCTTGTGCTTCTTCCCATTTTCCTTCCCTTGTTTCTCCTTCTCCTTGGCCCAACAGTTCTCAGTTGCATGAGATTTGGGCCAGTAGCACCCAGGAAATGTGCAGGGTGGGCCATTGTACCAGCTTGGCACTGTCTTGTCTGTGGTGGCATTTAGGGCCATCTGGTTGTTATTCAAGGTCAATTTCTTGCCAGAGTGAATGTTGTTTCAGAGGGCTTCATGGAGTTTTCCAGCAACTTGGTCAAATGACCACTGGTTGATGGAGGTGTCAGAGGTGATGATGTTGGTGGGTGCCATTAGCCATATTGGGTTGTCATTGGAGTGGAAGGAGCGGAGGAGGATGAATGCTAAGAATGAATTGTCAAAACAGTGTTGAGGGTGGTGTTCTTTGAGTGGTAGAAGGTGAGATGTTTTTCAAAGTTGTCCATTGTCGGTGCGTCATTGAATTGGTTGTCAATGAGTGTGATTCGGATTCCGAATGCACTGCTTCCACTTGATTGTTTAATGACAGCAGCTTGCAGTTTGTTGTACATACTTTTGCAGATTCCTTTGGGTCAATAACATGTTGTATCTCTTCTGATAGGGTGCCTAGTATGACACCAGCTGCAATATTGTTTGCTGTTTTCCATTCCTTCAGCTCATCTTGGTATGTTTTCAGCTTGTCAGCTGTAGGCACAGGTGTGGTAGAAGGTTGGGATGTGCCTGAGGCACTGGGAGTCCCAGCTGTTGCCACAGTGGTGGTTTGTTGTGTGGTGCGAGGGTCCACAGGTTCTGGGTCAAGTGCAATGGATGCATTCTTTCACTGGATGGTACTGTTGATGTGGTGATCCCACAAGTACCAGTTGTTGTAGCTCAGCTTGATGGTTTGGTCATTCTTTGAGTCGCTCATTGTTCTTTAGCTGGCATTGACGTGGTGGGAGAAAATTGAATGAGGAAGCTGTGTGGCAAAAGGTAAGTGCAAGGTGATTGACTATGTTGACAACCAAAGTGAGTAAGTATAGGAGGTAGGAGATATTCAGGTTGCACTAGGTTTTCAGGGTGCTAACTCAAAGTGAGGACTATAGAGGTCCCCACCCTGCCATCTTATATAGACATAGGTTAGTGCTGACTAATTGTACATATGACTAATACATGATTGGTAAGTGTAATGAGTCACAAAGGTATAAAGAGCTCAAGAGAGTGTCGACTGAAGTAAGATGTAAAGAGTGTGTCATGTAGTAGGAATGTAATGAATAGAGAAGTAAAGAGTAAGTCGTGATGTGGGAGTAGAAGTAGAGAGTGTGTCGTGGAGTGGGAAGGTAATGAATAGAGAAGTAAAGAGTTGGTTGTGGAGTGGGAATAGAAGTAGAAGGTAATAGAGTTGGTGTCACATGAGTAAGAGCAATGTTGACAGGAGCTTAGGTCATGTGATAATAAAGGAAGACAATATGGTAATCAAAATGATCGGTTGAGTGTGGAGAGTATAGTTGTGGTAAGGAAAAAGGTTTAGGTAGGGTTGGTTTTATTACAAGCCGTGTGGGCAATTGAGTTTGTGGGAAGCAGGGGAGGAAGGTAGTGAATGTTGTATAGTTCCTTTTTTGTCCCTTTTGTTGTAGGTACTTAGAATTTTTGAAGTGTTTTCTTCAGAGTGCTGCAGGGCTCATAACCTATAAAAAGGTTATACTCAGATGGGTTGGGAACAAATGTCTTTAGACAATTACCTATAAAAAGGTTATACTAATATACATGAGCAGCAAGTCACAGTGGATGAGAAAGTCAGACATACCTCAGATGGGTTGGGAACAAATGTCTGAGGCTTTGGAAATTCTCCAGTGGCCAAGTCTGCCACACTACGTGGTATCTTATGCTTGTAAACATATCACTCTCTAACAAGCCTTTTTCACTGTGTTTCACTGGACATATTTGTGAGGGCTGTAATTGCACTGAAGGGGTTTCATATACTGTAGAAAGTCAGGTGACATGATCTTTGAGGTTTAGTTATGTCATGTCATGAGATTTGGGCAAAATTGTTGTCAGCCAAAAAATTGGTTCATTGAGTCTGCTGGATTGTAAAGTCTCTATGAATTGAGGAACAAAGGATGAATTTATACTATCTGGCCCATACAAAGGAAAGATGCTAGGCCATCTTATACAGAATTCCCAGGGGTTTAGCTTTGTTCCCTGAGGTGCAACCTGCCTCCCAAGAAAAAATTGCCCCAACATGAACCAGTTTTTTTGCTCACTGTAAATGCCCAAGGAATGATTGTACAATTAATGAATCAGGCTGTCCAAAACCAACCACAACCCCCTTGATCAACCATCCAGGTGCCCAAACTAGAATTTCACAGTACCTGGGAGTGAAGGCCTAAGGGTTCATTGCAGCCTGCACTACATACAGAATTCTATGCCCAGGGGATTTCCAAATTGATGAAGGCTTCATTGCCTTGGCACTGGCACATACAATATGCATATGTACAGTTTTCTTATACTGTAGTTTCCATTGGAATGGTATCTATTATATCCACACACTGGGCTACATGCTACAATAGAATCAGACTAGATACAGGAATGTTGTTGTCTGGACTTGCAAAAGGCAATTAAGGAGGGAATTTCCATTTAAATATCACCCACAGGGTATACTCACATGTAGACATACCTTTTTCAAGCCAAAATTGTATCTTTCTGGCGGTTCTAATGAAAAGAGCTTGCTAGAATCAAGGGGCACATCAAAATCTATCTGGATCAAATTCTCGCAAGCAACAGATCACAATTACAGGTTTGTGCTGAGAGCGAACTATACTACCAGAGAAGCAATCAGCCAACTGAGAGGGGTTGAATGAGCGTGATATTGTCTCCCTTGAGAAGGACTCTCCCTATATGGAGTTATGAGGTGGAATGGGCAGGCATGGATACAGGACAAACCCAGTGGCAGTGAAGGTCGGTCACCTTTCACATAGACTTCAGATGTATCATCCATCACGACATTCATGTATTCATCAAAGCCCTGGCAAGCGTTAGGGAATGGATGATTGAGACCAGAACGTTGAGACCAACAATAATTCGGCCTTCCAAACGCATTTCAACGTTGTCATAGAGCCATATTGAAACCTTTGCTTTCTAGAATGCGTTTAGGTTAAGGTGGGTGTCTAATTCGAAGGCGGGTATGTTTACCTGTTGGAGGTTTTTGAAGATGACATTCTGTGAACATAGCAGTGAGACAAGCACAGTGTAGTACTAATAACTCATACTGACGATGGGTTGGACCATCACTCGCTGCTGACGGCCGGACATAGTGGGCGGTGTCAAAATGGAAACAAAGACGACAACACTTTGAACCTAAACAGCAAGATGGAGGTACGCGTGGCCCTCGTCCTGGATACTTTCCAGCAGGCTTCTAACGCATGTCTTTGATCTGTCCCGTTGCTCATCGTATTTGTCTTGTCACAGGCGTTGCTCTCACCACAGTCCGGGACTGCGGCAGCCGTCTCGTTCATCACATTTGTACAAGACCTCAAGCGCAAGTCGAAGGCATGGGCTCCCATGATAGAACTATGCGCCAGCGGAGAAAAGACGTTAGAACGATTTCGATACCAATTCCCCGACGATTGGCTCTACAGCGATCAGCTTCGCGGTGAATGGAGCGCTTACAACGAGATACTCAAGCGGAAAAGCGATTCCATCCAGGAGCAGCTAGGTATTGTTGTTTTAGCTGCGTGCCACTGCCAGGGGTTCCCTCATTACCGTTTTCCTAGCTGGTCTGCAACTCAAGATAGTTGCCGAAGACAAGATAGTGGAGAACAAGATACTTGATATTCTTCAAGAGTGGGAGCAGACGCGGCCGGTGCAGGGTAACCTTCGTGCTGACACGGCTATGAACACCATCAACGTCTTTGAGGGCAAGTTAACGCGAGTTCAGGAAGAGTACGACCTTGTTTGCCGGGCCAAGGAGGCACTCGACCTCGAACTCGTCCGACATACTCGCCTCGATCCTGTCTTTGAAGAACTCCGCGATCTCAAAGCTGTATGGACCGCCTTGTCCGGGATATGGAGTCAAATAGCGGAACTTAGAGAGACACTCTGGTCCTCTGTACAGCCCAGGAAGATTCGCCAGAGCATAGATGGTTTTCTGGCTTCAACAAAGGACATGCCGAACCGGATGCGTCAGTACGCTGCCTTCGAATATGTGCAAGAGACACTGCGCGGTTTGCTCAAAACGAATGCCCTTCTCTCTGAACTTAAGTCGGAAGCTCTTAAGGAACGGCACTGGAAGCAACTCTTCAAAGTTTTGCGCGTTCCTTCCCAAGTCAACCTGACCTACCTCACGCTTGGAAACGTGTACGACCTCAATCTCAAGAAGAACGAAGCTCTCATTCGCGAAGTGATCGCACAAGCTCAGGGTGAGATGGCGTTGGAGGAGTACATCAAACAGGTGAAAGAAACGTGGACAAATTACACCCTCGATCTGGTCAACTATCAAAATAGGTGCAGATTAATTCGGTACGTCGCCAAATTTTGGGCCTCTTCTTCGATTAGCTGATACTGGAGAACAGGGGTTGGGATGAACTTTTTACCAAATGCGCGGAAAATCTCAATTCTCTCGTCGCCATGAAGCTCTCCCCTTATTACAAAGGTGAAAACACGTGACATAGGGGATGAAACTTGGCTGACTCAACATTCACCCAGTTTTCGAAGAAGACGCTGGAATTTGGGAAGAGAGACTGAATCGGATACACGTACTCTTCGACGTTTGGATTGACGTTCAACGCCAATGGGTTTACCTCGAGGGCATTTTCTCTGGCAGTGCGGATATCAAGCACCTTCTTCCGGTCGAAACACAGCGCTTCCAAAGCATAAATACCGAATTCTTATCTGTTATGAAGAAGGTCTACAAGTCTCCTTTCGTCGTCGACGTATTGGGGATTCAGGGGATTCAGAAGAATCTAGAACGCTTGGCCGAGATGCTTCACAAGATCCAGAAAGCCCTGGGGGAATACCTAGAGCGTGAGCGTTCGTCTTTCCCTCGCTTCTACTTTGTTGGAGATGAAGACCTCCTGGAGATTATTGGCAACAGCAAGGATATTCTGCGCATCATGAAGCATCTCAAGAAGATGTTTGCCGGTATCGCTACTCTCCAACTAGATGACGACATAACACAAATCCAAGGTCTGGCCTCTCGAGAGGGCGAGACTGTGCTTTTCCGGGAGCCCATATTCCTCAAAGACTTCCCGAAAATCAACGATTGGCTCACCGAGTTGGAGTCGGAAATGCGTATCTCTCTGGCCCAACTGCTCTGCGAGGGTGTAGCAGAACTGCGCCAGTTCTATTCCCCATCGGGTTTATCTGATCCCGGCCGATTTATCAGCTGGATCAACCAATATCCCGCCCAACTCGTTACACTCGCGATTCAAGTTGCTTGGACCATGGACATAGAAGACGCCCTCCAGCAAGCCCAGATACCTCGAGTTCCACTAGAAACTGTACTTCGCAGTCTTGACTTACTCGCCGATATCGTGTTGACGGAGCTGGCACCTATTACGAGGAGAAAGTGCGAGCATCTCATCACCGAGCTCGTGCATCAACGCGATGTTACTCGCACGATTGTTTCAAAAGGTGTTCGCAGTGCTTCCGACTTTGACTGGCTGTACCAGATGCGCTTCTACTTGGATACAACGACGACGAATCCTCTGGATAGATTATCCATTCGAATCGCCGACGCGCATTTTCCATATGGGTGGGAATACCTTGGGGTTCCTGACCGCCTGGTGCAGACGCCACTCACTGACCGCTGCTATCTGACCCTCACACAAGCACTTGATTCGCAACTGGGGGGCGCGCCCTTCGGGCCTGCTGGTACCGGTAAGTACCCCGAGGCTCGAGAGTTGTGTCATCTCTCTAAATCGTGGAAAGGTAAAACCGAATCCGTCAAGGCATTAGGTGTACAGCTCGGCCGCTTCGTTTTGGTTTTCTGTTGCGACGAGACGTTTGACTTTCAAGCGATGGGGCGAATCTTCGTTGGTCTCTGTCAAGTCGGCGCCTGGGGGTGTTTCGACGAGTTCAATCGACTGGAAGAGCGAATCCTCAGTGCGGTATCGCAGCAAGTGCAGAGCATTCAACAGGGTCTGGCCGCCCTTGTGCACAATCCCAATGCGGAGATCGAGCTAGTAGGGAAGCAATTACGCATCAGCAAGAACATCGGTAGGTGGGTTCCAGGATCGGCCCCAAGCATTGAATTCACTTATAACCAGGGATTTTTATT
>Ga0209131_1001990_pt1 | contig 14003 bp, 16 predicted proteins | sample GraSoi_2013_40cm_FD_185826 | JGI IMG/M metagenome (GOLD analysis project Ga0209131, IMG submission 185826) | Grasslands soil microbial communities from the Angelo Coastal Reserve, California, USA - Sample 9_17_2013_40cm (SPAdes) (version 2) | ecosystem: Environmental > Terrestrial > Soil >...
CCTCCACATCAACCCTGTCCCTGTCCTTGTCCTCATCCTTGGCCATCCTTCATCATAATCACAGTTTATTGGCCATCTTCCCCTCTATTACAAGCCGGAACAACAAGAGTAGTAAGCACATATACCGGCCCATCCTTTGCCATTCTCTCTGTCCCACAATGCTCATGTTCCTTCTGCTTGCTCCTGGTTTACCTTGCTGAGAGAAGCTATCCCTAGCACCTGATCATCTACCCATCTCTTCATTGCATAATCAATAATTTCTTCAAATTGTTTCGCATTGGTTATTGTGTTGGGGAGCTTGACCAGGTTCCAGGTTCACACAATCTTCAGGTGACTCCCATCCACTCTTCAAGTTGGAGTCCCATAGGTAAGTTGGATGATGCTGGCCCAGTGATCCTTTTCTGGCTCATGGCCTGTTTACCATGGACTGATTTGTACAGGCTCTGCACGAAGGCAACAAGTTTCTTCATCTGGTATATGTAAGTGACCACTGTGTTTTAATCATCACAATTTGATGCACTTACCAATGAAGATAGATAAGGCTTTGGGTGGCACAAGACATAGCTGCCAACTGGAAGCTGATGCTTAGCCCCATATGATGCAAATATTGTTTTTGCAACCTTGTCCTCAACATCTTCTGGCCCAGATTCCTCATCAGAGAATACTTCTGCAGGGAATTGGTTGGGCTTTAACATGATTCCTGTTTGACTAATATCAATGTCCAGCATTGAGGCAGCAAGTGCTAAATGATCATTGAGCATGACCAAGGTATGGGCAGCTTGTTTTGATGCCTGTGAGTGTGGCAAAAGGTAAGTGCAAGATGATTGACTATGTCGATAACCAAAGCAAGTAAGTAAAGGAGGTAGAGGAAGTTCAGGTTGCACTAGGTTTTCAGGGTGCTAACTCAAAGTGAGGATATAGAGGTCCTCACTTTGCCAACTTATATAGACATATGTTAGTGCTGACTAATCGTACAGATGACCAAATACATGATTGGTAAGTGTAATGAGTCACAAAGGTGTAAAGAGCCCAAGAGATCATCAACTGAAGTAAGAAGTAAAGAGTGTGTCATGGAGTGAGAAATGTAATGAATAGAGAAGTAGAGAGTTGGTCGTGGAGTGTGAATAGAAGTAGAGAGTACGACATGGAGTGGGAATGTAATGAATAGAGAAGTAAAGAGTTGGTCATGGAGTGTGAATAGAAGTTGGGAGTGTGACATGGAGTGAGACAGAGAAGTGTGATTAATAGAGTTGGTGTCACATGAGCAAGAGCAATGTTGACAGGAGCTCAGATCATGTGATAACAAAGGAAAACAATATGGTAGTCAAAATGTTTGGTTTAGTGAGGAGAGTATGATAATGGTAAGGAAAAAGGTTTAGGTTGGTTTTATTACAGTGAGTGAGGTAAGTCAGAACTACCCATGAGATATGTGCCCTAATGCACAAGCAATTCTTTGGTGATGGCATTTATCTTTCTTCATATGTTCTGGGCCCTTCCACCTATCTGACTTCAGGTGCCGGAAGTACTCTTTGACATGTTCCTTTGACATCTCATTGATATTCATGTTTCGCAGGAGCCTCACAGTCACTATATCAGCTACAATCTCTCCCTTTAAGGTGTGAGTACCTTTTCATTCACATTGTGGATGAGGGACTGACCTCAATGCGCCCCACCACTGTCAATGTCATCCAGTCCACCCAACTTTTGTTAATCAAAGTGTCAATACACTCATCCCAATCAGGTATGTTAACCTCAATATTGTTTCCTTCCTCATTCTGGTGCACTTCTCCCCTTTCTGGGAGAGTGGATAGGCTGTCATTTGGGTCCCATTCCAACCCCTCCTGGACCACAGCATGCGCTATGCACTGCAAGAAGCATTGGTAGTATTATCAAGCACAATAAAAGGTACGTACCTTGATGTGTGTATATGCTTGTTCATCCTCTTCTGTATGATCTACCCTTGCCAGTTTTCTTTTAGCCTTTGACTTGCTATCTGGCAGTGCTGTGATAGCCATGATCTTTGCACTGATCATCTCTGCAAGTTTCAATGTCTTGCTTTGCATATCCTTGAATTGAACCTCAACATATTTACCCAAGGCCTCCAGCGCAAGACCAATGTCACCCCCAACAGCACCTTGCACAACCAAGAAGGGTACAGGGAGGGGGTTGACAAAGCTGCAGATCTCTGTCTTGAACTCCTGGATAGCCTTGGTAAGTGGTCCAATGATCTCCTCTTCTTCCAGTGGTGGTATTGATGACACAACCAGGACTGCCTTGCCACATTTTATCTTCTGTCATTTGGTAGTGCCCACATCCTTGATGACAGACTTGCATTTGGTTATGAACTGGGACAGGGTTGAAGATATACTGTCATTGGATAAAGTAGGTCATACAGCTTCAATTGCAGGTAGTGAGACTGATGGCCTGGATGTCATAGGGCCCTGCATGAGCAGCAGATCAGTGGACCAGACTATTGGTGTACCAGGAGGTCTGGTCAGTGGTGCTGGCCTTGGAGGGCAAGATAGCATTGCTGGATGGGTAACAAAACTCAGGACAGGCAAATGAGTTGTTTCTTGCAGTGTGTGAGTATCCAGATGCCTATCTGTGTTTGGGGAGAATTACTGACCTTCCTCTGGTGGTGGATAGGGCTGAAATGCGTTTGTGTGAAGCATTGGTGGTGGATTGAAGGAGTCCATTGTGGTCCATGAGGGGGTATTAGATGGTGAAGGGGGGTCCATGTCATAGTCACTGCTAGCAGTGGATTGATGACCAACTTCTTGTGAGTGAGACCATACACTATTGCTTCTTGAGTGGGTACATGGATTGGATTGCCAACTATTCCCTTGATTGAGAGCACTTCCTGACTGGTTACCTTGTGATTGAGTAAGGAGCTGGAGGACCTGATGCCTTGTGTGTTCAGGCAATGTTTTCAAGTCAATGGAATCAAGGCCCAAATTGGTGGTATTGATATCTGGCATTGTATTGTGGGGATCTATTTGTGTGTGGGAATGAGGGTGTCTATGTCTTATATATGTACTCTTTTAGGTGTGTAGTGCACGTAAATCTTGTATTTGTATTTGATTAGCTGCAATGTGGTATCGACCAGGCTATAAATCACCAAGTGCAATGATGAAATGTATTCAAATATTTATGTATTGAAAAGCAAACTGGGTCTTGATGTGTCAATGACTCAGGGTCAGGTCACTCTGGAAATGTCAATGACTTGGGTTCAGGTCACCCTGAAACATCAACAACTCACAGTCAGGTTGCTCTGAATATGTCAACAATTTGACATCAGACATGACCCCAACTCAGACCAAAGTGGCCCAGGAGCCCCCACCAACTCAGACCTTTCAGACCTGCAACATATCCACATCACTTCAGGGTGTAACAGGTCTGAGTCACAGTCTGACTCAGACTGACTCAGACCTCACTTGCCAAACACAAACTCCAGTGATTGACACTCATCTTACTGGAGCAAATTGTTTATGAGGCTCATAGATTTAGATAACAGTGTATATAAATCATAGCTTAATAAAGACACTACTTTGGAAATTCAAATATAATTCGTAAGAGATGGCTACCACCCAGTTACACACACCAAGATCACTGCAAGGGCCATTGCAACTATGAACAATTTGTTGTTGGTGTCATGGGAGGCAACCATTTGGATGTAGGAGGATGGCTGAAATGGTAACATGGGGGGCAGGAGGCAACTGGATCGAGGTTGGATGATGGAGGTAGTAATAAGCATAAAATCATGGAAGATGAATCAAAAAAGGGTACAACTGAAGGCATGGGCTAGGGGATGTCAGCAGCAATGAGTTGTGATATGAAAAGGAAAAGTAAGAAGTTAACAATAAGCTAGAAATCATGGAAGAAGAGTCAAAAAGGAGTTTGATCGAAGGCACAACACATATTCCAAGGATGGTGTTGAATGTACTGGCAGAAAACAATTAAAAATAAGAAGGCTAGGTTGGTGACCATCAGTTGCAATATGAAAAGCAAAAGCAAAAAACATACAGGAGGAATCAAGAGGATAGACTTGATGGTGTTGAAGGGTTTGGTGTTGAAGGAGTGGAGAAAGATAGTACCAAGGAGCTTCACCAGACTACCCTTTATAAAAAATCACAGCAGATTGGTGGTTGGTTCTTTCAGAAAAAAGCACATGAGAGTAATGATGACAGAGATCACTGGGCTAGTCTTATACACAGCTCAAAGTGAGTGGTCACAGGACATTCTTACAGACAGCACATGTGAGCAATGACAACTGTGGTCTGAGGGCAAGTCATGTGGACAACATGCATCCTCCAAAGTCCCTCACTTGGACCAAGTCCCTCACTCGGACCCCCCCACCCAAAAGGGGCAAAGCAAAGGTTTAGATTGTGAGAGAGACACCTTTTAGGCAGCTGGCAATAAACCCTTTCTTGCTAAAGACTTATACTTACTATTTAATAGGCAGCCACAAATTGCAAGGGAATGTCCTTTTACATGGTTGGCAGCAGAGCCCTTTTAAAGGGATGAAAAACAATAGTGGAATGGTAGACTCCTTGTTATGGAAACGACAAAGGTAAGGGTATGTACTGTGGCAGAAGAATTGGCATATTTTTTAATATACAAGTGATACCTTTAGACCAACAAATAAACAAAGCAAGGCTGGGAGGCTGGAAGTGTGGGTGCAACCAAAAAAAAAATTATTCATAAGAGGCAGCCAATGCCTTACAATGACTGAAGCTCTCTGTGAGCAACCAGGAAGGCAGCCAACACCTCCTTCCAAAGCCATGCCTTGTTTCTGATATCAAGGAGCTCCTTGCAGAACCAAATGCTCCTGAATGGGTCATCAGAACTTGAACTGCTAAAATGGTGGGTCAAACAAAAGTATTGCACACTAACACCCCACTCAGCTGCATGAAAAGGACAACCTTGAAGATGAGCCAACAAGTTTGAGTGTGCAAGAACTGTCATTGACAGTGTCACTCAGTGCAGTCGAATTGCTCTACACTCTGGCTCTGTTCCATTCTCATGAGCCAGAGTTTTCAAACATCTTTCCTAGTCTTTCAAATGTCCAATCATACCTGAAAGCAAAACAACACAACACACTCAAGACCTCAAAGATAACATGTTACTTTCAGAACATGGAAACCCAAGAAAAGGTGGCATTGGATAGTGAGACTGATGGTGGAGAGTTGAGTGTGGTCAACTGAGCAACATCTTCTGCCTGGGCTTGTAATTTGAATGTATCAGAACATTATCCTGTCTTATAACATATCGAAAATGATTTCTTTGCTAATTTACAAGCTCCTAAGATGTGATAAGAGGATTACTTGCCTGGTGGTATAACCTGCCTAAATGTAATCAATTTGGCATCCACCGACCATATACATTTAAGCAAGTTCCACTGTACCTGGAATTGCCCTGCCACACAGCCTAATCCTGTGCTGTTTTTTGGGTTGCTGCTTGCAGTGAGTGGAGCAGCTAAGGAATACTGTAGTTGCTGTGCAGTCCAAGTATTTGCATATAATAGTAGTGGAAGAATGATGGGATATAGTATGTACTGTATAGTCACTAGTGGTTATGATAATTTTGCATCCTATTCCTGATATATTTACCCCCAGAATAGTTACCTCCAGCCATTGTGTGTCCAAATATGACACCAAAATACAACTGATGTGGCATCTCTGGATGGACATACCATGATAAATAACTCACCATTCTTATACCTCTATCCATAACAATGGAAGGAACTTCAATGATCAAAAGAGCAACTAATATCAAACTACATGCCCAGAGTTAAGACGACACGCTAAAAAGGTTCGCTTTGTAAATTTGAGTCCATGAGGTTCCAAACGCGGCGTCATCAAAGTCGAGAGAAACCGATCGATTACGAGATGCAATGGGGATTGTCAAGAGGGCGGGTGAATGTAAGCCTGTACGAGAGTCGTGTGGTACCCAGTATAGTAGGCCACCCTCTTTGTCCCTGACCCAACCGTCCATGTCGGGCTTGGCACAAAACCCCGCGAGCATTGGAGTACAAGGGGAAGGTCGGGTGGAAAGTTGTGGAAATGCGTCCCACACACGGGTAGTGTTGTCATAGGACCCAGAAACGATGTGTTGCCCGTCAGACGAGGGAGCAATAACCTGGTCACGGTGCGAATGCTGCTTGAGAGGCTTGCAGGCGGCAGTACAATTCTCAGCATCCCAGCTTCTAATGGTTCTGTCATCAGATCCGGAGATAATGCGCTTCCCATTGCGAGTGAAAACAACGGACTGCACCGAATTAGCGTGCCCCTCGAGAGGTTTGCCTACTGCATCACCAGTCTTGGCATCCCATATTCGAATGGTACGGTCGGACGATCCGGAGATGATGTACCGCCCATCGGGAGAGTAAGCCACGGATCGCACCCAGCCAGTGTGCCCTTTGAGAGGATTTACGACTGCAGTACCACTACCCGCATCCCAGATTCGAATGGTGCGGTCGGAGGATCCGGAGATAATGTGCAGCCCATTGGGAGAGTAAGCAACAGACCACACCCAGCCAGCGTGCCCCTCGAGAGGACCACGGACTGCGGCACCAGTCTCGGCATCCCAGATTCGAATGGTGCGGTCGGAGGATCCGGAGATAATGTGCCGCCCATCGGGAGAGTAAGCAACTGACAGCACCGACTGAGTATGCCCCTCGAGAGGACCGCCGACTGTAGCACCTGTATCAGCATCCCAGGTTCGAATAGTGCGGTCTTCGGATCCGGAGATGATGCGCCGGCCATTGGGCGAGTAAGCAACGGACAGCACCCAGTGGGCGTGCCCCTCGAAAGGTTTGCAGACTGCAGAACCAGTCTCGTCATCCCAGATTCGAATGGTACGGTCAGAGGATCCGGAGATAATGCGCCGCCCATTGGGAGAACAAGCAACGGACCGCACCCAGCTGGTGTGCCCCTCGGGACGTTTGCCGACTGGATCACCAGTCTCGGCATCCCAGATTCGAATGGTGCGGTCGCTGGATGCGGAGATGATGTGCCGGCCATCGGGCGAGTAAGCAACGGACAACACCCAGTGAGTGTGCCCCTTGAGAAGTTTGCCGGCTGTAGCACTAGTCCCGGCATCCCAGATTCGAATGGTGCAGTCGGAAGATCCGGAGATAATGTGCCGTCCATTGGGAGAGTAAGCAACGGACAACACCGGCTGAGTGTGCCCCTCGCAAGGATCTCTAACTGTAGCACCAGTACCAGCACCCCAGGTTCGAATAGTGCGGTCTTCGGATCCGGAGATGATGTACCGGCCATCGGGCGAGTAAGCAACGGACAGCACCCAGTCAGTGTGCCCTTTGAAAGGTTTGCCGATTGCAACACCAGTATTGGCATCCCAGATTCGAACAGTACGGTCGGAGGATCCAGAGATAATGTACCGACTATCGGGAGAGTAAGCAACGGACCACACGCTGTTTGTGTGCCCTTTGAGAGGCTTTCCGACTGCGGTGCCAGTCTCAGCATCCCAGATTCGAATGGTGCCGTCAGAGGACCCGGAGATGATGTGCTGCCCATCAGGAGAATAGGAAACTGACCGCACCCAATCAGTGTGCCCCTCGAGAGGTTTGCCGACTGCGGCACCATTTTCGGCACCCCAGATTCGAACGGTGTGGTCGTAGGATCCGGAAATAATGTGGCGCCCATCGGGAGAGTAAGCAACAGAATTCACTCCCCCATTATGCCCCGTAAGAGGCTCCCCAACTACAGCACCGGACTCAGAATCCCATATTTGAACCGTGTTGTCGTTGGATCCAGTGACAACGCGAGTCCCATTTGGGGAATAACACACGCCTTGGACGGCATCAGCATGTCCAGTCCACTCCAATGGCGGTGCTGGCCATAATAACAGGTTCCCCACTCGTACTTTAATGCCATTGGTAAATTCTCGGCTGAAGACACTTGATAAATGTGAATGTGATGGCAAGAATGGTCCCGTTGAAATATAGATTTGTGGGGTGCTGAAGGAGATGGGAGTGTGAAAATTGATCAGAAAATGACAAGTATCTTGAATTCTCCCAAGAAGTGTTGAATCTTCATCCTACAACCATTTCGGATCAGCTTTGAATGCAAACTGGCAGCAAGCTGGGGATATACTCACCCTCACCCAGGATAGCAACCTTTGAAGGCTTGGAGCGCCAATTGGGACCATCCCCATTATGCTCAACACTTCGACCCAAAATAATGGGTACAACCCTTTAAAGAATCTTCCCAACGCCAATACGCACTGATCGCGGTTTGCTGGAGGAAAGCGAAGATGGTTCGACCAATGGAGACAACTATACTGCAAGGGGTCCGAAATGTGCCGTTTCACTCGGGATGGGAGATCTTTAATGTCTGCATTAGCAAGTCGGGAATCTTCGAGATTGCAGATATTGAAACGAAGTTGCGTCGTCATCACCTTGAGGCAAGCGATCCCCAGCTGCACGTCCGCGTCTCGGAGGTTCACTTGATAGTTGCAACGGTCACTGACAAAAAAATCATAAACCGACAAATGCCGGACTCGAATCCCTCTATTGGCCGCTTCATCTCGGTATAGTAAAGAGCTGAGAGCATCCACCCACTTCTTAACGAGATTGGGTTTCACTCCTGCCAGCTCTGCAATTGTCTCATCGCACAGTGCGCGGTAGGGACTTGTTGCAAGAAGGACGTCAATCATCCGCTGAAACTCGGCTTTTTCATGCAATATTTGTGCATTGAGAATGCTGGAGTAAATTGTGTACAGAGACTCCAAGCCAGTACTCCCGGCCGAGTCCCGCAAGGATGCCTTCAAAGACTCTTCAGGGTCCTCACAACGTTCAAAAGTAAGGACAAGAATCTTAATAAAAGTGAAAAGACCATCCGCCCGAGAAACGATTTTGTCGAAATCCGATTCTTTGGGCCATGGAGTGTCAAGATGCCAAAGCGAGGCCACCAAATCGAACTGGCTTCGGGCGAAGGTTCGCAAATCAGCATTGGCATCTTGATCTGTGGCTAGGTCATATGGCAAATACGACGACCGGGTGAGAGTACCAAAGAAACGTTGGATATCGTCTTCGGTTCTGCTGGTGACGATAATCCTCAACCACGGAGCTTGTGCGGCTGCATCGGTCAGGACCTTCAGGAGACGCGGGCGACTTCGAGCGTCGCCACACTCATCAAATGCGTCGATGACAAAGACGAGTGTGTGATTCGGGTGACGGGGAAGGGAGCGGATGAAATCAAGGAAAAGAGAGCCTTCCATCGACTCCGGAGTGAGATTTGAGTGGTCGCGAAAGTGTTTTGCTACAATGATTCGAAAGGGAGGGAAGAGTACTGCGAGTCTGTGGATGAAAGTCGGAAGGATGTTTATGGGCTCGCTCAAATTCGGGTTGTCCCTCCGGCAGAAAAACGCTCCAGCAAGGTGCTTTCGCTCGTGAAGGCTTGCACAAATCGAATGGGCCAACGACGTTTTTCCAATTCCGGGGGGTCCGTAGAACCAATATACATTTCCTCGGAGAAGATTCTCTTGACCCGATTTATTGGCTACCCAGTCCATGACTTGATTGAGGAGAGATTGTCGGGTACCGTCCATACAGCGGAGTATGCGGTGATATCCGGTCTCGACAGGCTTCAGACGCCTGAGTAAAAAATCTTGCTCTACTCGCTCTTGCTCTACTCGATCCTGCTCCGTTCGTTCTCGTTCGCTTTCCATTCGCTCTTTCTCTGCTGGCTCTACACCAAAACCCTGAGGATTAACTATCGAAAGATTGAAAAAATGAGAGCGTACTGGTCTCATTTATTAGGGGCGGAGCCCCAAAATTCATTGCACGGTCGAAATCTTCGAATACCCTGGTGAACTCTCTGCCAATTTCTTCGATCATCCCTGGGTCCGCAGGACCACCGATCGTTCTCGCTGTGATCATCAGCACTTGTTAAACCGAGGGGATGACACGCACACGCACCACGTTTCACATAATCGCATGATAATTTCGCCACCCTGTGCATTACTTCAAACATTCGCGGGATGAGCTCCTTCAGGATTTCTATCTCCTTGGAGACGATTTCATCTGTAACCGTCTTCTCCAAAGACAAAAATTGCTGCACCCGATCGCAAAGGTCAGAGAGCGTCTGGTCATACTTGCTTTGTTCCTTCAAGAGCTAAACCGCCAAATTTACTTCTGCCCCGGGTATGCAGGTCGCGAGTACGAACCTCAAATGTGACGCTGGCAACACCGAAGATTGCCTTTGCGATTGGGTTCAACTAAAAGGTGTCAATTTCTTGCTCATTCTTTGTGGATGTGAGAGAACTGACCTCGGCGAAGACAGCTCCATATTTAATCGGGCTGTCCACAGATTTCTCTATTGATCCGCTCATCATTGGGGAGTATTCCCCTAACAATCCTTCAAGTCCATGGAGCAACGAGCGTAGGGCTTCGGCCTATGCGACGTTTATTAGCTAGCGAGGATGGGCAGTGGCAAGGGTACGAACATCAACATTTGCAGAGAACTGTACTTCTATAGAGCTACTATAGTTTCCAATGACAGCAGACTCTGTCCTTTTCGATCAGCCCCTGCGCGGATTGTTGGTTAATCGACTGACTCAGTAGGGTGAACTCGTGATTGTTAGAGCTCCAGTAATCACTGAAGAGTATATCAAGGTCGATGTACTCTTCTCTCGCCTCTCGGTACTTTGCCCAAAATGAATGACCGATCCTCATTAACTCAACGCGGATCTGGGATGTCGGAGAAATATCTCTATATACGCATATACACTAGTGAGTGAGTGGGCGTATTCGGGAAATAAGGGACATACTGGCGTTGTGCCGGTACCCAGGTGTGGTCGTCTTTCCTCTGTAACTCGTTCTCCATATTTTCTACAAACAACCTCAGCGTATACTCCCGATTTGGAACGTTTTGAAGCGTGATTTCTGTATGTTAGGCGAAATGAGTGGTATGGATGTGAACTGTGGTAAAACGCCGCACGGTCTAGATATAGGCTTGGATTCGTGATCAGCGAGAATGCACGCAGCGCTATCTAGCGGTCGAGGATGCTCACACGTTCTGTTTCCTTAGATCTTGAGTCCCCATGTGTCTTGTGTTGCAACGTGGGGTGGGTGCGGTGAGACTTGCCTGACGGCTGTGCTTCTGGCGCTTGAGCACAAAGGAAAGGTTATTGCTCTCATCAGCTTGAAATATGAAATATTTCTTGTATTCGTTATGTGCACACTCAGGCCCCGAATTCGAGTGCCCGAGGTGATGTGCATTAGATCGCGAGTTTTTGGTTGTGGACCTCTCCACTTGTCAGTGATCCATACCGATGCGCTTCATCCGTCTCAAGACGCCCTCTGGATATGACTACCACTAGAGACAACAAACAGATCAAAATCTTGGACTACATTTCGAAAGCCGTCCAGCCCATGCCGTTGCCGTCACGCACCTCAACGGTGCCTGTCAAATCTGCCAACGGGTCTATCAAATCTGTCAACCCTACGCAACGGAGCAGCGGGTGAATAGGCATAAGTAGCTCGTACGCCGCCTTGACTCGTTACCCACCATATGGTCTCACCGACGTGAAACACAATGACCATTCTCTATCGTTGCGAGGAATCGTCAACACTTCTACCGTTGGTTCACCTGGTGCGCTCCGTTCCACATCAGGCTTCATTTACAAATTCTACGCATACCAAATCGACCGCCAAATGCTCCACAACAGATCTTTCGCGGCACCCCAGCAATGGCTTGATCCCCTCAAAGTTTTGAGGTTCGGCGCCCCCACTTCTACCTTAACGAATGGCAGGCCAACCTACGGCGGTCACATATACCGGAAATATGCTCTGGTACCTACCAGTGCAGGGGAAAAGGCGAAATCTGGGCAGCGCCCGATTAGGCTCACTGTCGTCGACGACCGCCCCGTTGGACGCCGACGCTAACTTGCGGCTCTAACGACCTCCTCAAACAGCAAAACCCGAAGGCTATCCACGTTGTGAGTGGCTCCAAGGCATTCGCGACAACCTGCAGCCAGAGCCTGCGGCCACCGTTGAAGTAACCAGTAACGAAAGGAGGGTGAAGGCTCGGCTGGTAACAAAGCAACTTTAAGTGGCACTCATACCGTCTCCTGTCCAACAATCAGACCGAGGAAAAACCTCTCCACTGATGTCACACCCGGTCCACTCCGGTCGACAGGGTTTTTCTCATTGCCCAGTAGCTATATCGGTCTCGAGTCTCATGTGTCGAAGAACTAATGGAACACCAAACGATTCACAGCAAGCCCTGCACAAACACCCCTCGATAATATGACCTGTCGGCGCGGTGTGCGAACCTCAGCACGCTCGGTGATCTGGGGATCTTTGAGGTAGGGCGCCCAGGACCTGTAAGGTCTTATTTGTACATCTTGTACCCTTACGTGTTTGTCAACATGCCCTCAAGGTCGCCGTGTCCAGTTGCCAACATTAATTCTCGTTGCCATCTGAAACGATGGTAGCCCTGTCTATGGCTATGGCAAGTGAGATGCCAGTCGATCGGGCCGTTGCTCTGGGACCTATAAGGGCAGAGACAAGGGCGAAACCTTGGACTCGGGTCGAACGATGTGTTACGGTCGTAACACTAATCGGAAGTATTCCCCCCAATGGCATCCTCCCGACGGCACCTTCCCGATGGCACCAGTCACGATGTGTCCTCCAGCGCTGGCTTCCTGAAGTACGATCGCTCCCATGGCACCTTCCCGACGGCACCAGTCACAATGTGTCCTCCAGCTCTGGCTTCCTGAGGCACGCTCGCTCCCATTCCCGCTCATCGTCTCACATGCCCTGCCAGTTCCTTTATGTATTTCATCAATCGGACACGATCCTTTTCAATACCCCTTATTCTATTTCACTTCCGATCATGTTCCTGTTTGATTACCTGACAGACTACCCTAGACTATTACACAATCGAGCTTTGATGAAGTAGTATATATATTCATGTAGGTACTACAGTAGTTTGTCAGACAGAATATCGATTTGGGCCAGCCCCTAGCCTGTTGTCCTGCCTCACTCCCTTCATTCCTTGCTCTCCTTCAGTCTGCATGTTAGGCTGCACTCAGTGGACCCGTTAGCGATACTTTCGGGAAAGCTACGATCCGAGTCCAGGGCTCACCACCCTAACACGATGGCCTTGTTACATCTTGGTGATGGCCCACAACTCTACAACTTCTTCAAGGAGCAGAACCAGAAGGGCATCCAATATCTGATTAGCACTACTGTCTGCAAAACTTGCAAGCCTTCCTTCGCGCATTCAAAGAACTCGACCGCAACATTGGTTATGACCACAGATCATCACAAGCCCAGATGTAGAACATGCATTGTGGCTCTGGGTTCAGCAAATGGAGCAGAAGGGAGAGCTCATCAATAGTAGGATGCTCATTGCAAAGTTTAATTATTTTTTGCTGATGAAGAGGCATTGGGTGTCCCAGAGGTTGAAAGGCCCACTGGGTACAGAGGGTGCATTCGAGATTGTACAGGCTGTGTGTGATACCAAGGCCATCTTCAGAGGATGAGCAGAGAGTGAGCAATACAGATGATGATGATGATGATGATGAAATCTATTTTGGCCAAGGCTGCAGGTACACATTATGGGACCAAGGCACCTTCTGCCTAGCACAGGGCAGGGCAGCCTGCAGTGAAACCACTACAGGGGTAGGAAAATATTACAGTGATGGGAGGGGGATTTGCAAGTATGGTCTAAGAAGGTATGCTGCCCAGTGTTACTATTGTAGACAATGTATGTGAAGTAGATGTGGTAGCTCTAGTGTGGCTAAATTGAGGGGCATTACTATGTGGATGTATCAACAAACCACAGGTAGAAAAAAGTAATGAGTCAGGCAAGTTGGAGATGGAGGCAGGGTTGGCATTTCAAGGTACAGTAGTTCACCACTCGCCGGGCCACCCCACTCACCGGGCCATTGACCCTTACCCACCCCTGTATATCCTAAAAAATATATATTCACAATTATAACCCCTATATTAATGTGTACATCAAGTTTTG
>Ga0209131_1001991_pt1 | contig 14002 bp, 10 predicted proteins | sample GraSoi_2013_40cm_FD_185826 | JGI IMG/M metagenome (GOLD analysis project Ga0209131, IMG submission 185826) | Grasslands soil microbial communities from the Angelo Coastal Reserve, California, USA - Sample 9_17_2013_40cm (SPAdes) (version 2) | ecosystem: Environmental > Terrestrial > Soil >...
CTGAACGGGCTGGAGGCTACGCGCCAGATGCTCAAGAATGATTCGCGCGCAAAGATCCTCATTCTGACTATGCACGAATCTGATCCACTGATACGAGACGTGCTGGATGCGGGTGCGCGCGGGTATGTGCTCAAGACCGACGCGAGCCGAGACTTGGTGACGGCGGTAAACGCGGTACGTAGTAACAAGACATTTTTCACTGCCAAGGTGGCGCAGATGGTGCTCGATGGCTATTTGGACCAAGGGCCGAAGAAAGAGAAGCCACCAACCGAGTCTCCCAAGACGCGGCTCACGCCACGCCAGAGGGAGATTGTGCAACTGCTTGCAGAGGGCAAAAGCAGCAAGGAAGTGGCAGTGCAATTGGGCTTGAGCGTGAAGACTGCGGAAACGCATCGTGCCAATATCATGCGACGCCTCGATTGCCACTCGGTCAGCGAATTGGTGCGCTACGCCGTTCGCAATAACATCATCGAAGCTTAATCCTTCACCTATAGGTAGGCCACAAAACACTCTATAGCGACGCCGGCCCTCAGGTGTTCTCCATGCTCTGCCGTATTTCCTCGCTTCTGGCTCCGTGTTTCTCTAAGCGAGGATAAAACCTAACAGGAGGTTTCCATGAACTGGGACCAAATCGAAGGCAAATGGAAGCAAGCGGTCGGAAAGGTCAAGGAGAAGTGGGCCAAACTCACGGATGATGACCTTCAGCTGATTCGCGGGAAGCGCGACCAACTCGTAGGCAAGATCCAAGAGCGCTACGGAATTGCGAAGGACGAAGCGGAGCGCCAGGTGGACGAGTTTTCGCGGACGTACGATACCGACGAAACGACCACTCGTGAAAAAATCCGCAGCGCAGGACGATAGCCAGACCGAGAAGAAACGAAGTACCTTCCTGAGCCGGGGCGCAATCGTGCTCCGGCTCTTTCTTTAATTGCGGCAAACCCTTTAGTGGTTAGCGGAGGGCTCCGATCGGGTGGTCGTATCCGGTCATCTCTAAGTACCCGACGCCGTCGATTCGCGACCGGCCTTTACTTCCCGTCAAGACGACCGCGCCCTCCCAGTAGGCAGGCACGAACCCCGCCGGTGACGCCAGTTCCTGCGAAGGCAATAACGTTGAGCTCTCCAATGCCATGCCGAGTTTTGGGATTGCGATTTTCCAATGTGTCGGATAGGCGGCGCGCGTAGCAGGGCTGACCCACACAGCACCCTCAGATTCCAATGTGAATTCGTCTCTGCGCAGATGTGTGGTGTTGCCATGCGCATCCACGAACGTTCCCGCAGAATAGGGATCGATCGAACCGTCTTTGCGGCGAATGTGGAACAGCATCAGTTCGCTGTGGTCTTGGAGTTGGATGCTCATCCAGTCCCATCCCACCTGATCGGCCTCGAGCTGGTGCGTGAAAAATTCATGGTCCATCCAAGCCGTGCCAGTCACTTCGAAATTCTTGCCGGCAAGCTGGACTTCCCCGCTTGTGTTCAGTCGTGTCAACGATATGTAGTGCGACGCGCGGCCCGGCCCATCGGCCTTTTGGCTGACGCCGTTCGCCCCATGAATCACCGGCGGCTTTGCGGACTCGAGGGTGAAGTCAAGCGCAAAGCGCTCGTCGACGGCTTGCAAGATTTGCGCGTCGCCGCGCCATGCGACCTGCCAATTGCCGTTCCAGATTCGACGGTCCGCATCACTCACGCCGGCGAGCCCGGGGCCTGCGCGGTTGGTGCGTTCCGAATGAAGGAATTTACTGCCGTCCAAATCGCTTAGAGCAAGGTGCGCAAGATACAGGTCACGCATGTCCCAGGTGCCGGTTGGTCTGGGGTCGCGATCTGTGCCCTGCCGAAAGAACGTCAACTCAAATCCAAAACGATGCCCGTCAGCCGACTTGACGTTGCCGGTGTAATACCACCACTCCGTCTGAAAGTCTGGGTGATTGAAATGGTCACGAGGAAATTCGTAACGATAATTGGGAAGAGCGTTTCTGTATTGGGCCACTCCCGTAGCCGCGAAAAAGAATAATGTGGCGACGCACAGCCACCTATTCCTCATGGACGACCTCAACCGGATTGAGCCGCACAGCCACTCGTGCGGGATATAAGCCCACCAAAACGGTCGCCGCATAAACAGCGGTCAACCCTCCCAGGAGCACCGCGACCGGCCAATGGAAGCGAATCGTCCAGCCGAACGACTGCTTATTGATGACGTAAATGAGAATGAGAGAAAGAGCGAGGCCCAGCGGGATGCCGGCAAAATTGGCGAGCAAGCCGATCAACCCCGCTTCGATCACAATGAGCTTGCGAATTTGCCCGCTCGCGGCGCCCAAAAAGCGAAGCAGCCCCAGCTCGCGCCGCCGGTCGATCACCAAAGCCAGCAGAGCGCCGGCCACACCCATTACAGCAATGAGGACCGCGATTGCTTCCAGGGCATACGTGATGGCAAACGTGCGGTCGAAGATGCGCAGCGCCTCGCCGCGCAGGTCGCGATTGGTGAACATCAACACGCGGTGCCCGGCGGCTGCCGCTTCGATTTCCGCGTGAACTTCTTCGATGCGCGCGGCAGGAGCTACGTAGATGGCCAGATTCGATGCCGCGGGGTCCGGCAAATAGCGCAGCATCACATTGCGATCCATCAGAACGCTGCCTCGTTCGCTGGAATAGTCATAGTAGACATCGGCGACCCGAAACGAAGCTCGGTTCTCGCCAAGCGATAGCGTGATCGAATCGCTAGCGCGCAGGTGATGCTTATTGGCAAACGGTTCGCTCACCAGAACAGCGTTGGAATCGCGCAACTCGGCTAAGACTTCGTTGTTCCCGCGCCCGGACAGAAAGTCCGCGTTGTGAAAGGAGCGCAGCACGTTCAACTCGATGGATCCAAGTCCCGCAGGCATGCCTTCGTAGCTGATCTCGTATTCGCGAAGACGGTCAATTGCGGCAACGCCTGGCAGCCGTGCGATTTCCCCCGTAAGCTCCACGGAAATTGTCGGATGCCGATCCGCAGCGGGAGTTCCTGCCGGACGTATGTACAAGTCCGCAGGCAACTGGTCGCCCATCCAAAGCAGGACCGTCTCGCGAAAGCTGCCGACCATGATGCCCACGGCGGTCATCATGGCAATCGCGGTGGAAAGTGCGCCAACCAGCACCGAAGTGCGCCGTAGCGAAGATGAAAGGCTCCGCGACGCAAGCACAGCCTCAACCCCCAAGATTCTCTTCAGCATTCGCGAAGCAAGCGTCGTAATCGCGTCGACCAAGGCGGGCATTGCAAACGCGGAACCGCAGATCAATAAAAGTGACGCGAAATAACCAAACAGTGGTGTGCCGCCGATCGCCGGGGCACGCGATGCCGCCGCAGCCGCCACTCCCACCGCAAGAGCAATCCACACGTCCCGCGTTTTATGAACGCGCGTCGCGTACTCCCGCCGTCCGTGAGCCATGGCCTCGATGGGGGGAACGAAAGAAGCTTCGCGGGCCGGAGAGTATGCCGAAACCACGGCCACCCCGACGCCAACGAGCAACGCGAGCAAAACCGAGGCTGGTGTCAACGCAATTGCACCTGGCCGGCTGCTCACGTACAACGCTTCCACCGTCGCGCCCATTAATTGCACCGCCCCACTAGCCATGAGCCGGCCCAAGAGAATGCCGATCAGCGCGCCGAGGAAACCGAAGCACGCCGCTTCTGCCACAAACGCCGCCAGTACCAGGGCGCGGCTGCTGCCCAGTGCTCGAACGATTCCGATTTCAGCCCGACGCCTGACCACCGAAACGGAAATTGTGTTGTAAATCAAAAACGCGCCCACAATCAGCGCGATGTAACTCAGCAATCGCAGGTTCCACCGAAACGCCGCGAGCATGCGGCGATTCTCGTTCGTTCCAGCGCCGGCTGCGCGCACTTGCACGCCATCCGGAAGCGCCTGTTGAAGTCGCTGCTGCCACACCTCCAGACCCGGAGATTGCGGAACTTGGATCAAAATCCGGTCGACGCGGCCGAAACGTCTGAGGGCAGATTGCGCCGCGGAAATATCCATCACGATGGCGGACGTGTTGCCCTTCGAGTCCGGAAAAACGCCTCGCACCGTGTAAGCCGCAGCTTGATCATTGACGATCAACACAACGGTCTCGCCGCTCTTTCGCCCGAAGCTCTCCCCAACCCAAATGCTGTCCTTCGCGGATAGATATTTCCAGGTGTCATCGCCGCCGGCGAAACTGAAAGAACTTCTGCCCCGAGTAGCTTCCGCCACAAGATCCAATCCGATCAACGGAAGCGTTTTCTTGGTTTCTGCGATGACCGCATAATCCTCGATCCGCGGCGTAACGCGCAGCGGATACGGCAGGGCTTCCAGCGTTCCCACCAAATTCTCCGGCACGCCGCCCGCAGTCACAACGTCGAGATCATTTTCCCCCGCCAGTGTCTCCATGGATGACTGGAACGAACCTGCCGAGGCGGTACCAGCCAAATCGATGGCCAGCACTACCGCCACCCCCAAGGCGATCGCCAGCATCGTCAGCAAAGCCCGCGCCGGCTCGCGAACCAGTGGGCGAACAATCAAGCGGTAAAAGAGAAGTAGTCGTGCCATTCCTAGCGCCGGTTCATTTCCAAGATTTGGCCGTCCCGCAGCCTCACCACAACATCCGCGAAGGTCGCGGCCTCCACGCTGTGTGTGGCCATGATCGTTGCGGTCTTTTGCTGGCGCGTGAGGCGTTGCAGCAACTCAAGAATCACGTTTCCCGTTGAGGTGTCCAGGTTGCCGGTCGGCTCATCCGCCAGCAGGATGGCAGGATTTTGCGCTAGGGCTCGTGCAATCGCCACCCGCTGCATCTGCCCGCCGGAGAGCTGATGTGGGTATCGCGCGCCAAGTTCAGCTACGTCCACCCATGAAAGCCTCTCTCGCGCGGTCTCCCGAGCGCTTCTCTTGCCTGCCAGCAACAGCGGCAGCTCGACATTTTCGAATACCGTCAGCGTGTGAATAAGTTGAAAGGACTGAAAAATGAAGCCGACTTTTTCCCGGCGAACGCTCGCCAGCGCATGTTCTCGTAGCGATGTTGTCGCCACGCCATCCACAAGCACGACGCCAGAAGTGGGGAAGTCCATTGCGCCGGCCAGGCTCAGCAATGTCGATTTGCCACAACCGCTGCGTCCCACCAGCGCAACGAACTCACCCCGCGAAACATCCAGCGACAAATTGTTGAGCGCCCGGACCGGCTGCTCGTCCGTGAAATAATCCTTGGTGACGTTCTGGAGGGCGAGAATCGGCATGAGGGGAAATGATGGCCTAAACGATTGTGGCGCAGCAACCACTGCTGCGCCATGAAAAATGCGAAACAATCCAAAATCGCAGCGATGCGTGTGTTAGTGCTTCAGCGAGGCCAGCGCCTTTTCGATTGCCCCCGTGACTTCCGGCGAGTCGGGAGTGACCGCAGGCTCGAAGCGCGTGATGATCTGACCGTCTGGTCCGACCAAGAATTTCGTGAAGTTCCACTTTATGTCACCGCCGGTCTTCGGATTGGAAGACTTCTCCGTCAAATACTGATAGAGCGGTGTTTTATCGTCACCCTTCACGGAAACCTTGGACATCATAGGAAAGGTCACGTTGTATTTCGACTGGCAGAAGGTTTTGATCTCCTGATTCGTTCCCGGCTCCTGGGCGCCAAAATTGTTGGCCGGAATGCCGATGATCACAAAGCCGCGCTCCTTGTACTTCTCATAAATCGCTTCGAGCGCCGTATATTGCGGGGTGAAACCGCAACGGCTGGCCACGTTCACCAGCATCACGATTTTGCCTTTATACGCGGAGAGCGGCGCGGGCTGGCCGTCGATTGTGCTCAGTGTGTAATCGAAAATGCTTTTCTCGCTGCCAATGACTCCCACAGCGCAGAAGAGCAGGCAAAACATCGCCGCAACGAATAGCTTGGTCATTTTCCCTCCGTCATCCTTTTACATGGAATTGGCGCCGGCTGCAAATTGGACACGCCCTCATCCTGCCCATTGAGCCTGCAACCTCACTGTTATAGACTTCGCGCGCGTCAGTTTCCGGAATTCTAGCAAACGCAAGAGAATCGGTTCTCCCGCGCCGTTCACTCAAGGCGCCATCGAGACTCGGCGCGCGCCAAGCGAAAGTGGCAAGCTTCAGAGGAGGTGTAGATGCTGTACGCGTCAGAGGTGGCCGTCGCACACCGCAACCTGGCAACGGTAGACCTCGTCATCATCGGGGTCTATTTCGCCATCGTGTTTGGCATCGGCCTGTACTTTGCGCGGAAGGAACGCACCTCCGAAGATTACTTCCTTGCAGGCCGCGATATCGGATGGTTCTTTATCGGTGCCTCCTTATTCGTTTCGAATATTTCCACCGAACACTTCATAGGTCTCTCAGGCACAGGCGCATCTTCCGGCTTGGCTGTGGGTCATTTCGAGTGGCTGGCCTGCTTGATCTTGCTGATTCTCGGGTGGGTTTTCGTGCCCTTCTACCTGCGCAGCAATGTCTTCACGATGCCTGAATTCTTGGAGCGGCGCTTCAATCGAGCGTCCGCCGTCTATCTCGCGGGAATCTCCATCATCGCCTACATCTTCACCAAGATCTCCGTGCAGCTCTACGCGGCTAGCGTGGTTCTCGAACGTGTCGCTGGCTGGTCGTTGTGGAAGACGGCGGTCGTTCTGGTCATTGCCACTGGGATTTACACTGTCGCCGGCGGCTTGGCCGCCGTCATTTATACCGACACAGTTCAGACTCTCATCCTGATCACCGGTGCTGTTGTCCTGACGGTCATCGGCTTGGGACGCGTCGGCGGCCTCGAACATCTCCGCACCATGGTGCCGCCCGACTACTTCCACATGATCAAACCTGTCTCCGATCCGAACTTTCCATGGACCGGCATCTTTTTCGGCGCGCCCATTCTTGGCATCTGGTATTGGTGTACTGACCAGGTCATCGTGCAGCGCGTGCTCTCCGCGCGCGACGAGGGTCACGCGAAAGCAGGAACGATTTTCGCCGGCTTCCTAAAAATTCTGCCCGTCTTCATGCTCGTTCTGCCCGGCATCATCGCCTTCGCGCTTTTCCCCGATCAGGTCAAAAAGCCGGACTTCGCCTATCCAACTCTCGTCCTCAACCTGCTTCCGGTCGGACTTGTAGGCCTGGTGATGGCCGCATTGCTTGCCGCGGTAATGGGCGCCATGAGTTCGGTATTCAATTCCGCCTCCACCCTCGTGACCCTCGATTTCTACAAAAAAATTCGTCCGCAAGCATCCGAACGGCAACTTGTCAATTTTGGCCGCGTCGCCACGGGCATGATGGTTCTCCTCGGCCTCCTCTGGGTTCCGTTCATCGGGTACATCAGCAGTCAGCTCTACATCTACCTGCAAAGCGTTCAGGCCTATATAAGTCCGCCGATTACGGCGTGCTTTATTCTCGGAATCCTCTGGCCGAGGCTCAACGGTGCGGGCTCCATCACTTCGCTTCTCACCGGGTTTGTACTGGGTGCGACACGCTTCATCCTTGAGCTCGCCGACCGCGCCGGTGGCCGCCACTTCCAATCACCGGCCGTCCGTTGGCTGATCGACATGAACTTCTTGCATTACGCGATTTTTATGTTCGTGGTCTGTTCCGCTGTGCTCATCGCAGTGAGTCTGATGACTCCGGCTCCCGATCGCAAGCGCCTGGCTGGACTGACGTTCGCCACCGTTGACGACAAAATGGAGGCCGTTGCCGTGGGCACGCCGGTGCGCAAACCCGCGCGCGAGACTCCTTTGGAGCGCCGCATCAACATCATCTTCAGTCTCTTGCTCGTGGCCACGGTAATCAGCTTGTGGATTTACTTCCGGTAGGGAGTTGGGCACCAACACAAATTCGATGGGCGCAACTTACATCCAGACTCTGAAGCCGAACGTGACACAGCAAGAGGCGCTGCGCGCATTTTCCGGCGCTGGGCTTTCCACTCTTTACTGGAGGATGCTCTGCGGCCCGTTGCGGCGAATCGCAGACGTCTACGTCCCGTATTGGCTCTATCGCGTGCAGTACCATGTGAGCCGCGCCGCGCACACGACCCTTTTCGCCATAGACGCCGTGAACGGTTCCCTGGACCTCTTCACATTTCCGCGCGTTCCCGACGCGAAGGATCTCGTCAGCATCCACACGAGAAATCGCATCACGCCTTCGCTACAACAGCCTGCCGCAGAGGCGTTACTCCGCCAAAAGGTCCTTCGCGTCATTTTTCAGCAGGGCTTCTTCAAGGTGCGTGATCTGAAACTGGAAATCGCGCTGGAGCCTCTCGAACTTCATGTTCCGTATTGGCTCGGCTTCTACGGCAACACCGTTGCTCGCTGCCGCGCGATGGACGCAGTGCGCCGCCGCATTGAGGGCGCTAAAGCATCCGCGCTGTTCGAATCATGGTTGGCGGCTTAAGGAACGCGCGCTTTTGCGATACAGTGGAGCGCCCTTCCGATACGCAGCGTCATCTCGAAACTACACAGGGAGAAAATTCATGCACGTTCTCGCAAGACGCTCCGCCTCGACTATGCTCGCGTTCGCATTCTGCGCCACGGGCGCCTCTGCTCAGGGCTGGCAGCATCTCGGCGCAGTGCAGCGAGTGGAAAATCTTAAGGATGGGGTCGAGTTGACCGCAGGCCGCGCCAAAGTGCGCATCACGGCCTTTAATGACACGATCGTGCGCGTACGCGTTGCGCCGCAGGGCAATTTCCAGAAGGATTCCTCCTGGGCCGTCATTGCAGCGCCGCAGTCACCGACAGTGAAAGTCGAAGACTCAAAGAACGAACTCAAGGTGACCGCCGGAAACATCACTGTGCTCGTTCAGAAATCACCGCTGCTGATCCGCTTTGCCGATACAACTGGACATGTGCTCCTTGCGGACGAGCCCAGCCTCCCGATGGCCTTTGACGGCCCCCGTGTGCACGTCTGGAAAAAAATGCCCGCCGACGAAAACTATTATGGCCTGGGCGACAAGACCGGTCCTATGAATCGCCGCAACCGCGCCTTCACCATGTGGAACTCGGATGTTTTCGGCTGGGGCGAGTCCACGGATCCCATGTACAAAACCATCACTTTTTTCATGGGCCTGCGCAAAGGCACCGCGTGGGGCGTGTTCTTCGATAACACCTACCGCAGCAGCTTCGATTTCGGCAAGGAATCGCCAGACTATTTTTCGTTCGGCGCCGAGGGCGGCGAGCTCAACTACTATTTTTTCGCCGGTCCTGATCCCAAGAATGTCGTCCAGGAGTACACCTCGCTTGTCGGCCGCTCGCCCCTGCCGCCGCTCTGGAGCCTGGGTTATCAGCAAAGCCGCTACAGCTACTATCCCGAGGCCCGCGTGCGCGAAATTGCCGCCACGCTGCGCCAAAAGAGAATTCCAGCGGATGTCATCTATCTCGACATCGACTACCAGCAGGGCAACGCCCCGTTCACTATCAATCGCGAGTATTTCCCGCACTTCGAACAAATGGTCGCCGACCTGCACGCGCAAGGCTTTCACCTCGTCACCATCACCGACCTGCACATCAAGAAAGATCCCGGCCACGGCTATGCGCCTTACGATTCCGGAGTCAAGAACGACGTTTTCATAAAGAAGCCGGACGGGTCCCTCTTTGTAGGAGTCGTCTGGCCCGGCGAAAGCGTCTTCCCCGATTTCACGCTAACGCGAGTGCGCGACTGGTGGGGCACCCTCTACAAAGATTTCGTCGGCATGGGCGTCGCCGGTTTTTGGAACGACATGAACGAGCCCGCCCTCTTCGAGCGCGCCGACAAAACCATGCCGCTCGACAGCGTCCACCGCCTCGATGACGGCACCTCTCTCGATCACCGCGCCATCCACAACGTGTATGGAATGGAAAATGTTCGCGCTACCTACGAAGGCTTGCGCAAGCTACAAGCAGACGAGCGTCCGTTCGTGCTAACCCGTGCCGCCTACTCCGGCACGCAGCGATACGCCGCCACCTGGACCGGAGACAACAGTAGCACCTGGAACCATCTCAATATGAGCACGCCCATGCTGCTCAGCCTGGGGCTTTGCGGCTACACCATATCCGGCGACGACATCGGGGGCTTTGCCGGATCGCCGCCTGCCGACCTCCTCACCCGTTGGTTCGAGGTGGGCGCGCTAAATCCCATTTACCGCGATCACACCGCAAAGGGCACGACCGACCAGGAGCCTTGGGTCCACGGCCCGCAACACGAAGCCATTCGCCGCCGCTACGTCGAGCTGCGCTACAAACTTCTTCCCTACATTTATACCGCGATCGAAGAGACCACGCGCACGGGCCTTCCCGCCATGCGCCCGGTCTTTCTCGACTATCCGCAAGCCGAAGATTTCTACGGCAACAACCGCGACTTTCTCTTTGGCAGCGACCTTTTCGTCGCTCCAGTCACCACCGAGATGGTCGATGCCGAAGAAGTGCAACTCCCGCCGGGCGACTGGTACGACTATTGGACCTCACAGAAGCTCAACAGCACGAACAAAATCACGCTGCATCCGGCGCTCGACGAAATGCCTCTTTACGTTCGTGCCGGCGCCATTATCCCCACTCAGCCTGTCGTGCAGAATACCGGCGAGAAGCCCAGCGGGCCCATTCAATTGCGCGTTTATGCTGGAGATAACTGCCGTGGCTCGCTCTATGAAGACGATGGCCACAGCTTCGCATACCAAAGGGGTGACCTTTTGCGTGTGAACTATTCCTGCCAAGCTTCGCCCGCCTCGATCACTGTTACCTCCACGACCGAGAAGGGTTCCTTTCAACCCTGGTGGAAGAGCGCCGAAGTCACGGTTCTAGGAACAAGCGCTCAGCCTAAAGACGTGCGCATCGCTGATCGCGTTATTCACGAATGGCGCTACGACGCCGCTGCGCACTCGATAGTTTTCACTGTGCCTGATGCTTACAAGAACTGGACAGTGCAACTGACGTTTTGAGCTCTAATCCAAAGAAAAGATAGAAACCGACTCGGCGGGAGCGCGAACGTGGACTTCCTTGCCAGCCAACTCCGCAGTCGCTTCCCCGAACAGGCGCAATACCCTCGCCGCGTTTTGCGCGGGAGTATCCGCCAACGTGAACCGGAATTCGCGCGACTGAGGCGAATTCTGGAAGATCACCAGCACCCGCTCGTCTTCAGACTCGCGCAGGAACACATAGGAGGTCTGATCCGAAAAGAGATGCCACAAACGCCCGCTTGTGAGCGCCGCGTGCTCGCGGCGTAACTGCAACAGCTCCCGCACGTAGGCGAATAGCTCCTGCTGCTCGCGCGTCCGGCCCTCTTCGGTGAACGCATTTCGCGTGTCTTCGCGCCAGCCGCCCGGGAAATCCCGCCGGTTATCCGGATCGCCGCCGCCCGGCATGCCAATCTCATCACCGTAGTAGAGCTCTGGAATCCCGCGCAGCGTGAGCGTCAGCGCAAACGCCGATTTCAGTTTTGCCACCGAGCTTCCTTGCGCGCTCGCAAAGCGCGCCACATCGTGATTCCCAAAGAAGGTAACCAGCTCATCCGGCCGGGTATAGAGCGCATCGTGCCGCAATACATCCGCGATGCGTCCAACGGGAGTGCCGCTTAGCAAGACATCGCGCAGCACGAAATAAAGTGGATAGTCGAAGAGCGTGCTCACGCCTGTGTCGATGCCGTCATATCGTTTCTGCCCGCCCGCAAAAAACGAAGTCACGCTCGCATCCGAATGAAATACTTCGCCGATCGTCGTCAACCGCGGATAAATTCTTTGCAGTCCCGCGTGCCACCGCGACCAAAACTGCCGCGACACATACGGAAACGTATCCACGCGAAATCCGTCAAGCCCGGACGATTCTGTCCACCAGACGGCGTTCTGTAACAGATACTGCGCTACGACTGGGTTTTCTGTGTTCATGTCCGGAAGAAGGTCGACGAACCATCCTTCCGTCAGATTGCGCCAGAGCCGCGGTGGCGCGTGCGGATCGACGATGGCTTCAAACAAGTCGTGGCCCTGGCTTTCCGGTTCGCCGTAAATGGCGCCACTCACTGGCGCAGAGGCATTCATGTGATGCTGCACTGTCCCGTGAAACCAGTCCGCCAGCGGCGCCTTCGCAGCCCACGGATGCTTTGGGCCAACGTGGTTCGGCACAATGTCGAACAGGATCTTCATGTGTTGCTGATGCGCCGCTGCAACAAGCTCTTGATAATCCCGCAAACTTCCCAAGTGCGGCTCAACAGCGTACAGATCCACCGCGCCGTATCCGTGGTAATCCTGCGTCGCGCCGTTCTTGACGATTGGCGTCAGCCACAGCGTAGTGACGCCTAAATCCTTCAAATAATCCAGGTGCTCGCGAATTCCGCGCAAATCTCCGCCGTGATAAGCGCGCGCCTTCGAACGATCATGCGATCCAGGTGCTTCTGCAGGCTCGTCATTCGCGGGATCGCCATTTGCGAAACGGTCCGGCATGATGAGATAGATGACGTCAGCCGGCGTGAGTCCCTGAAACTTGTGAATCGTTTGCTCGCGCGCCGCGAGTGGCAGTTCGAACGACGTAGAGCCTGTCGGCGTGCTGATTCGGCAGACCGCCGTGCCCGATTTCAGCTCCGCACCAAATTTCAACCACAAGAAAAGATAATCCCCGCTCGCGGTCGCCTGCGTGCGTTCCACGACCAGATTCGTAAGATTGCAGGCGACTCCAGTCGCTTCCAGATGCCGCCCGCTCAGCAGCACTATGAGCTCCGGCGTCAGCCGCAGCCACCAATTCGGCGGCTCAACCTTCGTCACGACCGGAGAGTTGTCAGGAGAACTTGTGACCTGTTGGCGGCGTGCTGGGTGGGGGTCAGCCGCAAGGCAGGCTGCCACAATACTGGTCACACTGGAGAGCACGAACAAGCGGAGTAGCATCACGCCGCAAGCATAAGAAAAAAGGAGCTACTTCGCTAGCCCCCGATTTTGCTGGCCGCTTCTGTGAATACCAGTGCCCCAAACGCTTCCGGCACGTGAAAATTTGGCGCCGGGGTATTCGTCGGACGCCACGCGGAATAAAAACGCGGTTCCGTAGCCCCTTCCACCCGAAAGAAATTCACTCTCCACACTGCCGGCATCTCGAAACTCGCAGCCAGACTCTTCATCGGCAGCGTCACGACCCCACGCCACTGTTTCGTATGCTCATCGTTATTCACACGTCGCCGCAGGCCGCTCCGCAAATCGCGCTTTTCTCCGGGAGCAATCTCCAGATCAAGCCACAATCCATTCGGCGCCAATTCGATTTCTTTGTAACAGCTAGCATGCGAGCCGCGCGCCTGCAAGAACACTTCGCAAACATCGCGATCCCAAAGCCCATCTCGCCTTCCCGACGGTTCCGCATCCGCAAAAACGCTGATGCTCCTGAACCGCGCGTCAAATCGCACAAACAAAAACTCTGGATTCCACAGCAGCCTCACCTGTGTTTCACGCTGTCTATCCAGTTTCTTGCCCTGCCAGTCCGCGCTAAACCAAACGGGCGGAGCCGTCTCCCAAGCGCGCTCCGGCGGAAATCCTTCAGCGTCAACCGCGCCGACCATACGAACCGCAAACGCGGCATCTGTTCTGATGTCAGCCATACGTAGCTCTTCTGATGTTCGCACGACTCATTCACGCTCCCGCAGAGCGTGCTCATTCGATTACATTGCCGCGGCCCACGCCCCGGGTTCACCCGCAAACTGTTTGCGCACGCCCGCCGCTCGCGCAAAGAGCAAGGCGCTAGCCCTGTGCTAGCATCGATTTGCCCAATTTTCTGCCCGCTTTCGGCGCACCAGAACCGTTCAGGAGGTCACAGCATGGTTGAGACGGCTAGTACCGAGCAATTCACAACTGGAGCGTTACGTCGCAAGCCGGAAGGTTTTGAGTTTGTGAAATTTCGCATTGACGACGGCGTCGCGCGCCTCACTCTCAATCGCCCGGATCACAACCTCCTCAACGAGGCCATGCTCCGCGAAATTGCCGACGGCATCGTTTTCGCGGGCGAGCACGACGACGTCAAGCTCATCGCCATTGATTCTGCGTGCAAAGTTTTCAGTGGCGGCGTGGACATCGGGGAATA
>Ga0209131_1001998_pt1 | contig 13990 bp, 11 predicted proteins | sample GraSoi_2013_40cm_FD_185826 | JGI IMG/M metagenome (GOLD analysis project Ga0209131, IMG submission 185826) | Grasslands soil microbial communities from the Angelo Coastal Reserve, California, USA - Sample 9_17_2013_40cm (SPAdes) (version 2) | ecosystem: Environmental > Terrestrial > Soil >...
CGAAAAGGAGACCCAGGATCGGATCGTCCGCGAGGGCGGCGTGGTTCTCGCCGCGTACAAGGACCCGCTCGGCAGGAACCCGTTGATCGTCGCGATACTGCCGCTCGACAAGGTCGAGCCCACGCCTTTCCAGCGCGACGTCTCCGACATGCACCACAAGCGGCTCGCCGACGTGCTCGACAAGACCGGGTACTTCCTCGACCCGATCATCGCCATCACCGCGCCGGAGAAGGGCTTCTGGACGCCGAACGGCGGCCACCGCCTGGCGGCGATGAAGCGCCTGGGCGCGCGCTCGATCACCGCGCTGGTGGTGCCCAAGCGCGAGCTCGCCTGGCAGATTCTCGCGCTCAACACCGAGAAGGCGCACAACCTGCGGGACAAGTCCCTCGAGGTGATCCGGATCTTCAGGGGATTGATCGAGGAAGACCCGAAGCGCCCCGAGGCGCAGTTCTCCTACTACCTGGAAGAACCTTCGTTCGTCACGATCGGGCTTTGCTACGAGAAGAGCCCGCGCTTCAGCGGCGCGGTGTACAACTCCTTCGTGCGCCGTCTCACGCGGTTCTCGGATGCGGCGCTTGAAAAAGCGCTCCGCGAGCACGAGAAGATCGCAGACATGCTCCTCGAGCTCGACGAGCGCGTGGCCGAGGTGGTGAAGAAGCTCAAGGCGAAGGGCTTCGTGAGCCCGTACCTCAAGACGTTCGTGGTCGCGCGCAGCAACCCGCTGCGCTTCATGAAGGAGCCGCCGGAGCTCGAGGATCTGCTGAAGACCATCCGCGGCAAGGTCGAGCGGTTCAATGTCGACAAGATCCGGCAGGAAGACATCGTCGCGTCGGGCGGCGCCGCCGAGGACGGCGACTGATTTTTATTAGAAAATTGCGTTTTAATGCCGGCACTTAAAGCTACTGGCATCGATGTTGCTACGTCTTTTGCAGAATGGAAAAGAATAGTTCCGAGCGACGCACGCGAATCCTCGTTGCCGACGACAACGAGGACATGCGGCTCACCATGAAGCTGCTGCTCGAGGACGAGGGCTATGAGGTTGAGCTCGCGGCCAACGGGCGCGAGGCGCTCGAGGTGCAGCGCGCGCGCCCGTCGCAAGTGCTCGTCACGGATCTCTTCATGCCGGACGCCGACGGATTCGAGACGATCGAGCGCTTCCGCAAGGAATTTCCGCGGATCCGCATCATCGCGATGTCAGGCGGTGGCACCAAGCCGGAGCTGCGCACCGATCACCTGCCGGTCGCGAGCGAGATCGGTGCGCACGCCACGCTGCGCAAGCCGTTTCCGATAGAGAAGCTGCTCGAAGCGCTGCGCTCGGGCTGACGCGAGCGCTAGGTCTTCCAGGTGTCCCTGAGCGTCACGGTGCGATTGAACGCGCCGGTCCTCGAATCTGCAATGAAGTAGCCATGCCGCTCGAACTGAAAACGTTCTTCACTCGGCTTGCCCGACACGGCTCCGGCCTGCTTTTCTGCTTGAAGGACATCTTTCAGGCTGGGCTCGAGCCGGGCCGTGATCTCGCGCATCGAGTCCGGATTGAGATCGCTCGTCTCGTCGGGCTGCGCCACCTTGTAGAGACGATCGTATAGGCGCACTCGAGCGCTGATGGCATGCGCCGCGCTCACCCAGTGGATATTGCCCTTTACCTTGTATTTGTCGGCGCCAGATGTCCCCGATTTCGAGTCGGGGTAATACTCGCATCTGACTGAGCCGGTTTTTTTATCAAAACCCAGACACTTCACGACAAAACCGTAGCGCAATCTGACCTCGTTGCCGGGAAACAGGCGGAAATAGCCCTTCGGCGGGGTCTCCTCGAAATCCTCGCGCTCGATCCACAGCTCGCGCGAGAACGGCACCTGGCGCTTGCCCCAGTCGGGCTTCTGCGGATGGTTCGGCACCTCGCAGAACTCCTCTTTCTCCTCGGGGTAATTCTCGAGGACCAGCTTCAGCGGCTCGAGCACCGCCATGCGCCGCGGCGCCACCTCGTTCAGGTGCTCGCGCATGCAGTCTTCGAGGATGCTGAAATCGATGAGCTGGTTCGCCTTGGACACGCCGATGCGCTCGGCGAACGCGCGGAAGCCTTCCGGGGTGTAGCCGCGGCGGCGCGCGCCGGCGAGCGTGGGCATCCTGGGATCGTCCCAGCCATCGACGTGCTTCTGCTCGACCAGCTCGATCAGCTTGCGCTTGCTCAGCACCACGTAGGTGAGATTGAGCCGCGCGAACTCGATCTGCCGCGGCAGGTGATTGCGCTCGAAGAAGCCGAGCGCCGCGAGACGCTCGTTGAACCAGTCGTAGAGCGGGCGGTGATCTTCGAACTCGAGCGTGCACAGCGAGTGGGTGATGCCCTCGATCGCGTCCGAGGTGCCGTGCGCCCAGTCGTACGTCGGGTAAATGCACCACGTGCGGCCGGTGCGGTGATGAATCGCATGGCGGATGCGGTACATCACCGGATCGCGCAGATTCATGTTGGGCGAAGCCATGTCGATCTTCGCGCGCAGCACGTGGGCGCCGTCGGCGTGCCGGCCCTCGCGCATCTCGCGCAGCAGCTTGAGGCTCACCTCCGGCTCGCGATCGCGAAACGGCGAATTCGTTCCCGGCGAGGTCAGGGTGCCGCGGTTCGCGCGGATCAGGTCCGGGGACTGCGAGTCCACGTAGGCGTAGCCGTGCTGCACCATCTGCTCCGCGAACTCGTAGAGCTTGCCGAAGTAGTCCGAAGCGTAGAACTCGCGGGGCGACCCCGCATCTTTCCAGCTGAAGCCCAGCCACTCGATCATCTCCTTGATCGCGTCGACGTATTCCTGCTCCTCCTTCTCGGGATTGGTGTCGTCGAAGCGCAGGTTGCAGGTGCCGCCGTAGGCCTGCGCCAGGCCGAAGTTCAGCCAGATGGACTTGCTGTGGCCGAAGTGCAGGTAGCCGTTGGGCTCGGGCGGAAAGCGCGTCCGTATGGAGATGTGCTTGCCTGAAGACAGGTCCGCTTCGACGATCTGGCGGATGAAGTTGCTCGGGGAGGGCGGTTGTGGCTTGTTCACCCGCGAATTTTACTAGGCGCGCCGCACGCGCTTCTCGAATTTGCTGCCGGCCCCGAGGATGTAGTGCACGAGCTCGTCGACCGCGGCCTCCAGCTCGGCGGCGGGGATCTGACCCTTGTACTTGCCGATGCGCCGCACGCCTTCGAGCTCCACCGCGACACTCAGGTTCTGGTAGTCGCCGCGCAGATTGACCTCGCAGGGCAGGGCGCCGGTGACGGTGATCTGCGCACGGGTCGTATGGCCGAAATCGTTGCGCTGCTCGGCCAGCGCCGTGTGCTCGATCTTCAGCGATTTCAGGTAGCTGAGGCAGCGCTCGATCTCCGCGCCCTGCAGCCTCGCCACGTGCGGCCCGCGCGGCGCGGCGCGGTAGGTCAGCTTGATCATCTCCCAGACGTCGTGGCCGTCGACCCGGGTCGAGCGGCTGTAGACGTAGCCCTCCGAAAGCGACACCGAGGGCACCCGGCCGAGGTACAGGAAGTCGTAGCCCTCGTCCGTCGCGGGATGGGCGGAATTGATCTGGCCGACGATTTCCGCGAGATAGCGATCGGCGTCGCGCAGCGCCCGATCGAGCGCATCGACCGCCTTGATGCGCGCGCTCGCGGGATCCTCGGCGTCCGGCCGGGAGGATGCGCGCTTCTGGATCAGCTCGAGCGCGGCGCGGCGCTTGTCCTGCGGATCGGCGGCGGCCGCCGCGGGCTTGCGCTCGGCCTCGCGCGCCCGTACGGCGATGCTGGTTGCCTCCGCCTCGCGGCGGCGCCGAGCCTGGTCTTCCGTGCGCAGGCGCGCTTCCTCGGCGGCCTGGGCCTGCGCCTGCTGCTTGTAATCGAAGTCCTCGACGAACTTGTCGAGGTCGCTCAGCAGCTGGTTGTTGGCCGGCGCGCTGGCGGCCGGTGGCGCGGCAGGCGGCACGGGACGCATCCCGCCGCGCAGCGCCTGCGTGCGCGTGTCGTCGTGGCCGCCGAGGCCCTTGAAGTTGCGCAGGTCGCTCGCCAGTTCCGCGGCGCGCTGATAGCGGCTCTCGGCCTTCTTCGCGAGCGCACGGTCCACGATGCGCTCGAAGCCGTGCGGGACATCCGCGGCGGCCTCCCTCAGGGACAGGTGCGGCTCGCCCGCGATGCGATGCATCAGCGAGAAAGCGGTGTCGTTCGGGCGCATGAAGGGGTTGCGCCCGGTCAGCATCTCGTAGAGCACCACGCCGAGCGAGAACAGATCCGAGCGCGGATCGGGCGGCTGGCCGAGCACCTGCTCGGGCGACATATAGCGCGGCGAGCCGAGCGTGGCGCCGGTCTGGGTCATGCTCGAGGCGGGAATATGCGCCACGCCGAAGTCGGTGAGCTTGGCGCGGCTCCAGGCGTCGACCATGACGTTCGCCGGCTTCACGTCGCGGTGCACGATCGAATAGCGCTGGGCATGGTCGAGCGCGTCGGCCACCTGCGCCGCGAGGTCCGCGATCGTCGCGAAGGGCAGGCGCTCGCCGGCGCGCATGATCTGCTGCAGCGAGCGGCCCTCGAGCAGCTCCATGGCGATGTAGGCGATGCCCTCGTGCTCGCCGACGTCGAAGATGGTGACGATGCTCGGGTGGTTGAGCCGGCCGGCCGAGCGGGCCTCGCGCAGGAAGCGCTCGCGCACCTCGCCGAGGACGTCCTCGGGCAGATCGGGCAGCAGCGTCTTGAGCGCCACCTCGCGCTCGATCAGCGGGTCGACCGCGCGGTACACGACGCCCATCGCGCCGCGTCCGAGCTCGCCCACGATCCGGTAACGGCCGAGCGTCTGTTGCACGTTCAGAGCTCCCCCCTTGCGAAGGAATTCTATACGGCGGGGCGCGCGGCGCTTGTGAAAGCTTGTGGCCCTTGTGAAAGCTTGTCCGGCTTCACCGTCCCGGAAAATCGGTGTCTGACACCGATTCTTTCTGGTTTTTCTTTATCGGTGTCTGACACCGATTTTCTGCTACTTGGCGGGCTTCAGGACCTTCTCGAAATCGTCGTCGACGCCGATGGCGTAGCGCGCGAGGTCGTCCACCACCTCGCCGATCAGGGCGCCCGGAACGCGCGCCTGGACCCGGCCGATGCGGCGCACGTTGACGAGCTCGATCAGCACCGCCATGGCGGTGTAGTCGCCGCGCAGGTTGATCTCGCAGGGCAGGGAGCCGCTCACCGTGAAGAGCGCGCGGGTGATCATGCCCGCCTTGTTGCGCGCCTCGGCCTGCGCCTTGAACTCCGTCTGCAGCGACTGGAGGTACTGCTTGCAGCGCAAGATGTCCTCGCCTGCCACGCTGGCGGCCGCGGGCGTGGTGGGGGTGACGCGAAAGCGCAGCGTGAGCTGCTCGAAGACGCTCTTGCCGTCGACGTAGTTGGCCTGGTCGTTGATGGTGGCGTTCGAGAGCTTCACCGACGGCAGCTTGCCGAGGTAGACGAACTCGTAGGAGCGGCCCGAGGTGGGGTTGACCGAGTTCAGCTCCCGCACCAGGCGCGTGAGGTACTGGTGCGCGGCGCGCAGGCCTTCGTCGAGCGCTGCGACCGCTTTGGCGCGCGCCGTCGACTTGTCCTCCTTCGGCGCCTGCGGCACCGACTGCTTCCTGATCGCGTCCAGCGCGCCGGTGCGGCGCACGATGGACTGGCTGGTGTCGGGGCTCAGGCCGCCGCCGGCTTCGAGCTTGCGCTCGAACTGCTCGCGCTTGCGCTCCTCCGACATGCCCCAGCTGTGCAGGCTCGCCTCCTTGCGCGCGAGCGCTTCCTGCTCGGCGCGGATGCGCGCCTGCTCCTCCTGCTCGAAGTTCTTGGTGAAGTTGTCCATATCGCCGAGGAGCTGGGCGCGCGCCTTCAGCTCCTCGGGGGTGGGCGCGCGCGCCACGGTGGCCTGGTTGAGCACCGTCTTGTCGAACGCCGCCGACCCGGGTTTCGGGGCGACGCCCGCCGACGGCGTCGCCGCCATCTTGCGCGGATCGAGCGTCTTGAAGTTGCGCAGGTCGGCCGCCATGTCGCCGCCGCGCTGGTAGCGCTGCTCGGGCTTTTTCGCGAGCGCGCGCGCGAGGATGTGCTCGAAGGCCTGCGGGATCGAAGGGTCGACCTGGCGCAGCGGGATGTGCGGCTCGCCGGCGATGCGGTGCATCATCGGAAACACGGTGGTGTCTGTCGGGCGCTCGAAGGGCGTGCGCCGGGTGAGCATCTCGTAGAGCACCACGCCGAGCGCGAAAATGTCGGAGCGCGGGTCGAGCGGCACGCCGAGCACCTGCTCCGGTGACATGTACTTCGGCGAGCCGAGCGCCGCGCCGGTCTGCGTCATCGACGAGGTGTCGAGGTGCGCGACGCCGAAATCGGTCAGCTTCGCCCGGCCGGTGGGGCCGACCATGATGTTGGCCGGCTTCACGTCGCGGTGCACGATCCTGAACTGCTGCGCCACGTCGAGCGCGTCGGCGACCTGCGCGGCGAGCTCGGCGATCACCTGGAACGTGAGCTTCGCCTGGTCGCGCAGCATCTGCTGCAGCGAGCGCCCCTCGAGGAGCTCCATCGCGATGTACGCGACGCCCTCGTGCTCGCCTACGTCGAAGATCGTGACGATATTGGGATGGTTGAGCCGCCCGGCCGAGCGCGCCTCGCGGATGAAGCGCTCGCGCACCTCGCTCATGACGTCGTCGGGCAGGTTGGGCAGCAGGGTCTTGATCGCCACCTCGCGCTCGATGAGCGGGTCGACGGCGCGGTACACGGCGCCCATCGCGCCGCGGCCAAGCTCGCCTATGACCTTGTAGCGGCCGAGCGTCTTTTTGATCACGGAAATTTCAGAATCTCCCCGCGGGAATCATAGCCGGTAGCGTAGTGGGATGTCATCCTCCGCGGGCCGTACGCGCCGGTGGAAGGGGCTATTCTGCGAGCGTGCGGGCGCGGGGAATGCAAATCCTACAGAACTTGACAGAACCGAGGCGCCGGCCGTTACATAGCCGCTGCTTTTCTGCTCGGCCCGGCCAACCCGGGCGGAGCCAACCCTGAGGAGGGACACGTGAAGAAACTTCTGCCCGCGGTCATTTCCCTGCTGTTGCTCGGCGGCCTTGCCTGGGCCAGCGACGAAGACGGATCGAACAACGCCGGCGGCGGCGTCGTGCGCAACTTCGTGACGCTGCCCGACGGCGTGCGCCTCCCGGAGGGCATCGCCGCCAATCCGGCGAACGGCGACATCTATGTCGGCACCTTCGACACCGGCGATGGCGTCAATCCCGGCAAGAACAAGCTGCTGCGCTACTCGCGCGACGGGCGCCTGGAGGCCGAGCGCGATTTCGGCGCGACGCCGCTGCTCGGTCTGGAGTTCGATCGCACCCACCGGAAGGTCTACATCACCAACGTCGGCGACTTCGTGGGCACCGGCTCCAAGATCCAGCGCATCGCGGCCGATTTCAACGGAACCACCGCGATCGAGGATGTGGCGGTGATTCCGGCGATCGGGGCGCCGATTGCGCGCCGCGTGGACAATCCGGATGGCAGCTTCGACACGATCACCTTCGGCGACAACGCGCGGGTACCGAACGCGCTGACTTTCGACAGGGCCGGAAACCTCTACGTGTCGGATTCGTTCCAGGGTGCGATCTTCCGCATCGCCAACCCGAACGCCTGCGCGCCTTCGTGCGTAGCGCAAATGTGGGCGCACGACCCGCTCCTCGCCACGGCCGGATTCCCGCCTTTCGGCGCGAACGGCCTCGTCTTCAACGCCGACGAATCCGCGCTTTTCATCGCCAACACCGGCGACGACCGCATCCTGAAGGTCGATCCGGCCACCAAGGTGGTCTCGGTTTTCGCCGAGAGCATCAACGGCGCGGACGGCATCGTCTTCGATCGCCTCGGGCGCCTGTGGGTCGCCGCCAACCAGAACGACGAGGTGGTGGCGCTGAACGCGAACGGCCGCGTGGTCGCGCGCCTCGGCTCGTTCGAGGGAATCGGCCGCGACGGCGCGCCGAGGGGCCTGCTGTTCCCGGCGAGCCCGGTGATCGTCGGCGACGAGATGTTCATCACCAACCTCGCGATCGCGCTCACCCCGGCCGTGGGCGACGAGCCGGAAGAAGACGTGACGCGCTGGACGGTGTCCCGCATCAAGCTGCCCGGCCTCTGAGCCGCCGGGTTCAGGCCAGGCGCCGTTGCGGCGCCTGGCGCTGACTCGCCGCTAGCGCGGCGAGGGCGGCGCGCCCGCCGGTTTCGCGGCCGCGATGACTTTCTCGAAATCGCTGTCCGCGCCGAGGATATAGCGCGCGAGATCGTCGGCGGTGGTCTTGAGCTGCGCCACGCCGAGCCGCGCCTCGCGGCGCCCGAAGCGGCACGCATTGATGAGCTCGACGCCGACGGTAAAGCTGTTGTAGTCGGCGCGCAGGTTGATGATGCAGCTGATCGAGCCCCAGGCCGAGACCCTGGCCCGGCGCGCCTGGCCGAAGTCGTTCTTCTGCTCGACGTCGACCGTGTGCTCCACGCGCAGGGTTTTCAGATGGTCGGTGCAGCGCGCGATTTCCTCGCCGAACAGGCTTATGCCGACCGGCACGGCCGGCTTGGCCTTGTAGATCACCGACAGCGACTCGCACACGTCCCTGCCTTCGATGCGCTTCGGCCGGCTGTCGACGAAGCCGCTGGAGAGCTGGACTTTCGGGATGCGGCCGATGAACAGCAGCTCGTAGGTCGAGTCGACGACCGGCTCGAGCGCGTTCACCTGGCTCACGACTTCGGCCAGGTACTTGTCGATTCCCCGCATCGCCTGGTCGAGCTCGACAGTCATGCGCGCGCGCACCACCTCCTGGCTCTCGCGGATCGGCTGCGTGTCGGCCTGCTTCTTCAGCAGGTCCAGCGCGCTGGGCCGCCTGGGCTGTTCCTGGGAATTTTCCATTACGCGTTCTTCCTCTTCCTTTTGTCAGCTCGAAAGCCCCAGCAGCCGTGCCGGGTTCTTGCGCATCATGATATCGATATCGGCGTCGGAGATGCCTTCTTTCTTCATCTCGCCGATGGCGAGCTCGATGCCGTCGGGGTGCGTCATGTTGGCGCTCTGGCCGAGGTCGGAGGAGATCACCAGGCTCTTCGCGCCGAGCTCCTTCACCGCCTGCGCCACGTTTTTCGCGTTGACCTGCTGCCAGTGGACCAGGAACGGCAGCGGCGCGTTCGGGCCGGCGCGGAACTGCAGGAAGCAGATTTCGATGATCGCGCCCATGTCGGCGACCTGCTTCGCCTGCGCCATGGAGAGGCCCGGGACGCTGGTGAGGCCGTGGGTGACGATCATGTTCTTCACCCCGAGCTCGCGGCCGCGCTTCACCACCGCCACGACCTCCTCTGCGTGGACGTGGCCGGTCGCGAGCAGCAGGTTCTCGCGCGCGATGATCTTGAGGATCGCCTCCATCTCCGGCGTCACCTTGCCGCCGGGCGCGACGACCAGCCCCTGGTCGGTGGGCTTGCCGAAGGTCTTCACGTGCTTGTCGGACTCGAAGGTCGGCAGCCAGACGACGCGGCCGCGGCTGCCGTAGACGCGGTGCATCCATTCGACCGCGTCCGGGTTGATGCCGCCGACCGCCTTGTTGAGCACGATCCCGCCGAACACCTCGATGCCGGGCACGACTTTCATGACCAGCGCGGCGCGGCTCGCGGTCTCGCTGATGTGGTTCTTGAGGAGGATGCCGCGCATGCCCTTCGCCTTCGCGAGCTGCGCCACGTCGATGTCGTCCAGGTTGCGGCCGAAGACGTCGGGGTGCGAATGCACGTGCATGTCGATCACGCCGACCGCGGGGCTCACTTTCGGCGGCGGCGGCGGGAAGGCGGCGGCCTGGGCGAAGACCGGGGTCGTGGAAAACGCAGAAAGCGTGGAAAACGCAAAAGCGGCGGCGGCTGCCAGCACTCTTTTCATCGGAACCTCCCCAGGTTGGCCTGCGGAATCAATATTACATCTGGCGGAAGAGATCGGCGTAGATCCGGCTCACCGGGAGCGTTTCCCTGCGGTTTCGCAGCCTGAGCGAGATGCGGCCGGCGTCGTCGTGCACCGCGGCGGCGACCTCGTCCAGATTCACGATCGTGCCGCGATGCACCTGCGCGAAGCGCCCGGGCGGGAGCTGCGCGAGGAGATCCTTGAGCGGGATCCGGATCAGCGCCTCGCCGTCCTTCGTCACCACGGCGGTGTACTTGTCGTCGGCCCGGAAATAGCACACCTCCTCGACCGGGATCATCTTCACGGTGTCGCCGGCGCCGGCGCGAAGGATGCCGAGGGGTTTTGCCGCCTCACGGGTTTCGTTTTTCAGGATCAGCTTGAGCTGCGAAACCAGCGATTCGGCCTGCAGGGGGCGGTCGATGCCCGCTTTCAGGCGCTCGACGCATCGCGCCAGGCGCTCGTCGGTCACGGGCTTCAGCAGGTAGTCGACGGCCGCGAGATCGAAGGCTTTGAGCGCGAACTCGTCGTAGGCGGTGACGAAAACGATCGCCGGGGCGGCCTCGTCCTTCCCGAGCCGGTCGGCGAGCTCCGCGGCGACCTCGAGCCCGGTGAGGCCCGGCATGCGGATGTCGAGAAATGCGATCCGCGGCCGCGCGCGCTCGATCAGCGCCAGCGCCTCGAGCCCGTTGGCGGCGATGCCCGCGAGTCGCAGCTCCGGCCACGCACGCGCGAGGAGGCTCGCCAGCTGCTGCGCGAGCAGCGGTTCGTCCTCGGCGATGATCGCGATCGGGCTCATTCAGGGATCCGCAGGGTGGCGGTGGCGCCGCCGTGCGAATTGCTTTCAAGGGAGAGCGAAGCGGCCGGTCCGTAGACCGCAGCCAGGCGCTCGCGCACGTGCGCAAGCCCGAGGCTGCTGTCGTTCATCGAGCTCGTCCCCAGTCCCAGCCCGGTATCTGAAATCTGAATGCAGACGAAACCCTGGTTCCGATGCGCGGAGACCTCCAGCCGTCCGCCTTCGATTTTGGGCTCGAGGCCGTGCTTGACGGCGTTCTCCGCGAGCGGCTGCAGGAGCATCGGCGGTAGCTTCAGGTCGGACAATTCCCGGGGCAAGGACAAGGTGAACGCGAGCCGGGGGCCCATGCGGATCGCGAGGATCTCGAGATAATTGCGCAGCAGGGCGAATTCGTCGGCCAGGGTGTTGTGCTCCTTGCGGGCCGCGGCGAGCGCCGTGCGCAGGAAGCCATCGAGATGGCCGAGCATCTGCTGCGCGCGCGCCGCGTCGAGCGGAATGAGCGCATGCACGTTGGCGAGCGTGTTGAACAGGAAATGCGGCTCGATCTGCGTCTGCAGCAGGCGCAGCTTCGTCTCGGCAACCTGGCGCTCGATCGTGTCGGCCCGGCTCTTCTCCCGCGCCGCCTCGACCTCCATGTGCAGCGCTCGGCCGCGCTGGTAGAAGTACGTGACCGCGAACAGCCCCGCGACCGCGGGGATGAGCAGGACGGTGAAGCCGCGGCCTTCGCTGAAGGGCCCGGGGTGGCCCAGCCACGTGGCCGCGAGCCAAGTCCCGCCCAGCGCAGCGCACACCACGGCCATGCTCGTCAGCGCGATCATCGGCACGACGGGCGGGCGCTGCTCTCGCGGCCACAGCAGCCGCCGCGGGACATCGATGAGCAGCCAGGCGCTAAAGCCGATGCACTGGCTGTAGACGAAATTGGCGAAGAACATGCCGGAGCCGAAGTGCGAGGCAGCGAGGATGACCGCGATGCCGGTGTTGAAGACGAATGAATACAACCCGTACTGCGGCAAGGTGGCGAAAGCCGCTCGAAACTCTTCGCGGGTCATCACGACAGCATACCTGACAAAAATCGGGCGAAAAAAAGCACGCTCAAAACGCGAGGCTCGCGCCGGCGAACGCGATACCCCGCTCCGGCATCAGCCGGTACGCCGAATCCGGCTTGCCGCCGAAGCGGCGCACGCCGGCATCGAGGCGCAGCTTGTCGGCCTGCCAGCCCACCGCCGCCGTCAGGCTGTAGCCGCCGTCGTCGAGCGAGCGAAGCAGGTCGACGCCGCCAGACCATCTGCCTCCTTGCGGATCGCTCCAAGCGATGCGCGCGAGCGCAGCGTGGCGCGACACGCTCGGTTGCTGGAACATTCGCGTCGAGGCGGCAAGCGAGCCGGCGACCGCGGTGGCGGGAACGCCGGGCAGAGCGGCGAGCGCGTTGCGCTGCCTTGCCTGGCGGGAAAGCCTTTGCCAGTCTTCGGCGCTCGGCGCGGTGCCGTCCCACCAGGTTTCGCCAAGGATCGACCAGCCGGTTTCATGCGTCCACGTGAGCCCCGCCAGCGCCTTGCGGGCCGAGCCTATGGATTTATTTTCCAGGGCAAGATCTGGAGACAGAAGCTGGCTGCGCGATGCAGGCTCGGCGAGAGGCGCGAGGCGCTCGCTGCGGCGCATATACAGGAACGAGCCGTGCAGCTCCAGGCTCTCGTGCGGGACTGCGGATGCGGCGGCGCCGGTCTCGAGCTTGAAGCGGTCGGAGAACCGCGCCACGCCGTGCAGGTCGGTCCCGCCGGCGCGCTGGTAGTAGCGCAGTGCGAGCGAGCCGTCGTCCTTGGGATCGCCGCGGTGTCCCGACCCGGGATTGGCGAGGATCACCGCCCATGCCGCGCTCGAGCTGAAGCGCTCGATGGAGATGTGGTTGACGCCCTCCAGCGCGGGCGGCAGGACCTGCAGGCGCGCCTCGCGCTGAATCACGTCGAGCGGCCGGAAGCCGTAGCCGACGTCGCCGGAGAGGACTTTTTTTCCGACGGTGCTGTGAATGCCGCCGCCGCCGAAATCCGCGTAGGCCTCGTTGATCAGCGAACGGCTCGCGGGCTGGCTGCCCTCCTGGTCGGAGACGGCCTCGGTGACAAGGAGAGAAATCGGCCCCGCCTTGCCCCGCGCTTCGCCTTCGAGCCGCGCGCGGTCGCGGCCGAAGCTGGTTAAGGGCAAGCCGCGGGCGAACACGCTGTCGCCGCGCACGCTGTGCGACTCGCCGACGAGCCGAGTCTTGTAGGCGAGGTCCACGGGATCCGGGGTTTCCTGTGCTTGCGCTTTCCCGGCATGGAAGGCGAGAACCGCAAAACCTAAAAACCACCACTTCATTGTTCTATATCCGCGCGTACCAGGAACGCCGGGTTGTAGAACTCGTCGCCGAGCGCCTTCGGGGTGCGCGCCAGGTAGTGGACTTCGGTCCGGCGCTCGCGCTGGATCCGATCGGTCAGCGTCATCAGGGTTACCACCTTGCGGCCATTCACCTCGCCGATCTTGAAGGCCGCCTCCTTCGCAAGCTTGTCGGAGGCGACGTACAGCTCGGCGTGCACCGGGCGGCGGTCGCTTTTCGCGAGGTAGAGCACGATGCGCGGATAGGAGACGCCCTTGCGCTGGCCGGCGATGTCCAGCTTGAGGCAGGGCACGCCTTCGATCGGCGCTTCGCCCGTGACCTGGCCGTCGTAGTCCTCGGCCCAGGTAAGGCTCGCGATGTCGCCGGTGGACGCATCGCCGAGGAGCTTCTGCATCGGCGTGATGCGCAGCGGCCGCTGGCTCGCCGGCAGCACCAGCCAGAAATCGTCCCCCAGCATCAGCATCTTCTGCCCGCGCTCCGCGGGCGAGCGGAACACCACCAGCGAGCGCCGGCCGGGCTTGACGTACACGTGGTAGAGCCGCGTCTTGTCCGGCTGCTCGCCTTTGAAGGTGCGGACTTCCGTGTCGACCCGCATGGAATCCGCGGTTAGACGATAGGCATCGGCCTCCTTGAGCAACGCCTTGACATCCGCTGCGCTTGTCTGACACGAAATGAGACAGGAAATAAGTGATGTGAGAAACAGGAACGAAAATCGAAACAGGGACGAAAATCCAGAAAATCTAGACATGGGCCAACGCCTCCGTGATCGGCTTGCGCGCGGCCTTGGCGCTGGCGAAGTAGGCGGCGAGGGCGGAGATCGCGATCACGGCGGCGCCGGTCGCGGCGTAGAGCAGGGGCGAGAAGTTGACGAGCAGCGGATAGCCGCTCGAGCGTCCGGGCGGCGGCGGCATCTGGATGCCGGCGAAA
>Ga0209131_1001999_pt1 | contig 13986 bp, 9 predicted proteins | sample GraSoi_2013_40cm_FD_185826 | JGI IMG/M metagenome (GOLD analysis project Ga0209131, IMG submission 185826) | Grasslands soil microbial communities from the Angelo Coastal Reserve, California, USA - Sample 9_17_2013_40cm (SPAdes) (version 2) | ecosystem: Environmental > Terrestrial > Soil >...
CGAAGGCCTTGAGCGCGTTGAGCGGGGGCAAGCGGCGGGGCATCGGCCGACATCATGAGAAAAACTGCGGCAGGCTAGAGAAAACATGGTTTGTCTGCAATGCAAATTCAGCCTGTCCTGGCGACAGATTCATCCCGCGAAAGCCACCGCCATGACCGACGTCGTCGTACTTGGTTTCCCACGCAGCACCTATGTCCATATCGTCCGGCTGGTGCTCGCCCATAAAGGCGTTGCCCATAGCTTCCGCGATCTCGAACCGGAGATGGGCTCTGCCAGCCACCTCGCGTTGCATCCGTTCGATCGCGTCCCGATCCTTCAGCACGGCGATCTTACGCTCTACGAAACCAGCGCAATCGCGACCTATGTCGATGAAACGTTTGAAGGGCCGCCCTTGCAGCCCAAAGATATCCGGGCACGCGCGCGCATGAACCAATGGATCAGTTCGGTCAATTCCTACTACTACCCGTACATGGTCTACCACGTCACGCACGAGCGGCTGGTGTTCCCGCAGCTGGGAATTGCCAGCGACGAGAAAGTGGTTGCTCACGCACTGCCCAAGGTCCAGCGCGCACTCGAGGTCCTGGAGAAGGCGCTTGGCCACGGAGCCGATTACATTGTCGGCAGCGAGCTCACGCTCGCAGATTTCTTCATGCTGCCGAGCACGTATGCTCTCGGTCTGACCGAGGAAGGCAAGGCGATGTATCCAAAATATCCTTCGTTTTGCGAGTGGCGCGCGCGCATGGAAGCGTTGCCGACCGTCAAACGCTTTCGCGCCTCCCTTCCTGCGCGCAATCCTATTGAGCACGCCCGCAAGTGGGCTGTTTCGCACCGCCCTAAATATTGACCGGCAGCGAGGCCCATTGCGCGCTTGCCGTGCAGTCGCTAGATCCGCCGCCGGAGATCAATCGGGATTACCCCGAGGGGTGACCAATGCGCGCGGAAATCCAAAACCTCGTCGATGAGATCAAGCGGTCGATCGGGCTGCTGAGGAGGCATCTTTGACGTCGACAAGGCGCGCGCGCGGCTCAATGAGCTCAACAAGCAGGCCGAAGACCCCGCCCTTTGGAACGACCAGCAGCGCGCACAGCGCGTGATGCAGGAACGCACCGCGCTCGAGGACCAGCTCACCGGCATCGGGCGCATCGAGCAGGAGCTCGACGACCAGCTCACGATGATCGAGCTCGGCGAGGCCGAGAAAGACCAGAAGGTCGTGGCCGAGGCCGAGGCGGCGCTGGAAAGGCTCAAGGCGCAGGTCGAGCGCCGCGAACTCGAGGCGCTGTTGTCGGGCGAAGCCGACGCCAACGATACCTATGTCGAAGTCCACGCCGGCGCCGGAGGAACGGAAAGCCAGGACTGGGCCAGCATGCTGCTTCGCATGTATACGCGCTGGGCCGAGCAGCACGGCTATAAGATCGAGTGGCTGGAAGAGACCGAAGGCGAGGGGGCCGGCATCAAATCGGCAACCATTCAGATCAAGGGCCGCAACGCTTTCGGCTGGCTCAAAACCGAGAACGGCGTGCACCGTTTGGTGCGTATCTCGCCATTCGATGCCAACGCGCGACGGCACACCTCATTCGCCAGCGTCAACATCTATCCGGTTGTCGACGACCGCATCAACATCGACATCAAAGAGTCCGACGTTCGGGTCGACACGATGCGGGCCGGCGGCGCCGGCGGGCAGCACGTCAACAAGACCGAGTCGGCGGTGCGGCTTACCCACATCCCGACCAACATCGCGGTGGTCTGCCAGAACGACCGCTCGCAGCACCGCAATCGGGCGCAAGCCTGGCAGATGCTGCGCGCGCGGCTCTACCAGCGCGAATTGAAGCGGCGCGAGGAGAAAGCCGCCGCCGAGCAGGCCGCCAAGACCGACATCGGCTGGGGCCATCAGATCCGCTCCTACGTGCTGCAGCCTTACCAGATGGTCAAGGATCTGCGCACCGGCGTGCAGACCTCGAACACGGGCGCGGTGCTCGACGGCGACCTCGACCAGTTCATGCAGGCCGCGCTGGCGCAGAAGGCGTTCGGCACCGGGCCGAAAGAGGTGGAGGACGTGGAGTAGCTCGCCTCACAGCGCGCCGTCGAGCCGTTCTCCCGCGCGCAGGAATTTTTGCGGATCGACCGGCTCGCCTTTGAGTCGCGTCTCGTAGTGCAGGTGTGGACCAGTCGAGCGTCCGGTCGAGCCGACCTTGCCCACGATCTGTCCGCTCTTCACCGACTGGCCGACACGAACCTCGATCGAGGAGAGGTGGGCGTAGCGCGTGGAAAGCCCATTGTGGTGGTCGACATCCACCACCCGGCCATAGCCGCCGCTCCAGCCCGCGGCGACCACGGTGCCGTCGGCGGTGGCGCGCACCGGGTCGCCGGTCTCGGCGTGGAGATCGAGGCCCGTGTGCATCGCCGGCGTGCCCAGGAAGGGATCGATGCGCACGCCAAAGCTCGATTGCAGGTCGATCTCGCCCTCGATGGGCTTTCGCACGGGAATGGTGCCGAGCGTGCGTGTGAGCCGAGCGATCTGCGCGCGCGCGGTGTGGATGCGGTGAAGCTGGGGTTCGAACGCGGCCGCCTCCCTGGTGACATGCGCGGGAACGAACGGACCGCCGACTGCGCCGACGCCGTCACCGGCCGCTTTGCCGAGATCGAGCCCGAGCTCGCTTAGCACGCCGCGTATGCGCCGCGCCTTCGCATCGTAATTCTCCGCCATCGAGCCGACCATCGCCGCCTGGCGCTGCTCGAGCCGATCGAGGGAAGCGAGCAATCGCTCGATCGCGCCGCCGAGGCCGCCGCCGCTTTTGACAAAAATGCCGGTGCGTGAATCGCTGCCCCGATCGAGCGGAATGACCATGGCTCCCCGGTCCCGCGCCGGCTTCGGAACATTTGCACGCGGCTCGCCGCTCGAGCCGCCGCGTGCCGGCTGCTTGATGGTGCCGGTCACGTCGTTGAGCGCGCCGGCACGCGACTCCAATGCCGCTTGCCGGCGCAGAATTTGCTCGAGCTTCTTTTCGTACGCCTCCTGGTCGATCAACTGACGGCTCGAAAACCGGTCGATCTGGGCGCGGAGCTCGGCGATGCGATCTTCATAGGCGAATTGCATCTCTGCCTGCCGGACGACGAGCTTCGCGAGCACGTCTTCGCGGAAGGCGAAATAGGTGGCGGTGATGATGGTCCACACCGCCAGAATCACCAGCGTGCCGGTGACGATCCAGAAGGCAATGGGTCCGAGCCGTACCTGGCGCGGAGCATCGGTGCGGCGCGACTGCGTAGGCCACCGCGGCGCTCGCGCGCTCTGCGGCCGGCTGCAATCATCGTGGTACTGTGAAGGCGACCGACGAAGCATGCACGCATCCCCGCCGCTTGCCTTAAGTCCACTCCTCTTACGCCGGCGCTAACTCGCTTTACTTCAAGCCCGCACGGTTAATTTTCAGGGAATCAGGACCGGGGCAGGAGAATGCGGCTTCGAGCACGCGAGGGACGGACGTGACCTGAGCACAACCCGAGATCGTGCCTCGTGCCGTCTTGTCCCACCCGCGATCGTGCCGACGTGGTCGCTTGGGGTTTTGCGAGGTTTCGCCGCAGGAGGATAAAAATGTCGAAAAATCAATTACTTCCTGAGGGGGGGAGCTAACAGGCGCGCGTTGGAATTGGCGGGCGCATGGCGTCGCGGCCGTTCGGAGCACGGCCAAATTCGACACGTCCGGCGGCCGCAAGCGCCTTCCTTTCGTCCCTTTCCCGGCTTTCAATGCGAGCTTGAAGGAACCGCGGGAAAGTGCCGTCAAGTCGACCGTTGCACGGGGACTTGTCGACCGCGGCAGGGGGCCGGTTCGCCACAACCGTCGCGTGAAGACGCCAGGCGGAATCGGTGGTCGAGGGGACGCCAAGTCGGGGCATGGCGCTCGGGCAAGCTTATCCTGGTCTCGAGGCTCTCCGAAAGCTTGAGGCGAGCCTCAAGGGGCACTTGTGCGCGCAAGACGCGCAGGCCCAGATTGACACCGAGAGTCCTCGCGCCTTGTCACCCTCGCTGAGTTCCGCCACGTGCGGCAAAGCCCGAATGCTGTTGCGCGCATGGTGTCCGCGGCTGCGCAAATTTGCGCTTGTGAGCGGCACGCTCGGCGGCGCCGTGATGCTCGCGCTGTTCGCGCTGTGGTGGCGCCTCTCCAGCGGCCCGATCGAGCTCGATATGGCCACTCCATGGCTGACCGCGGCGATCAAGGAAAACCTCGGCGCCGGGCACGAGGTCGAGATTGGCGGCACCCAACTCGAGCGTGACGCGAAGAAGGGGCGCACGTCGCTCCGCATTCGCGACATCGTCGTGCGCGACGCCGACGGCACCATCGTCGCCAGCGCGCCGAAGGCCGAAGTCGGCATCTCCGGTGTGAGCCTCTTCCTCGGTCGCATCCGCGCCGAGCGTTTGAGCTTGGTCGGCGCCGAGATGGCGGTGCGCATCGAATCGGACAGCAAGGTCACCGTTTTTGCCGGCAGCAACAAGCGCCCCTTTGTCACCGCTTCGGTCGCGTCGGCACCGGCGCTGGCGCAGCCGATCCGCTCGCCCGCGAAGGTCGACCGCGCGGCGCAAGCGGCCACGCCTGAGCCAGGCGCCTCGGCCGCTCCCGTCGCTCCAGCCGCGCCCGCAACCGTCCGCAGCGTTCCCGATCTCGCCGCGCTTATCGCCTGGATCGAGAGTCTCGACGCCAGCGGGCTCGACGGTCGAGACCTCACGGAGATTGGATTGCAAGGCGGCAACCTCACCGTCGACGACCAGCGCAATGGCAAACAATGGACGTTCACCAACATCGATCTCAGCGTGACACGGCCGAAGGGAGGAGGCATCGCGGTCGCGCTCGGCTCGCATAGCCTCGAGCGGCCGTGGCACCTGCGCGCGGCGATGACCCCGGGCCAACAGGGCCACCGGACCATCGATATCGAAACACAAAAACTTTCGACCAAAGACGTGATGCTCGCCATGCGGTTGAACGCGGATCAATACGAGGCCGACCTGCCGCTGTCCGGCCGCATCCGCGCCGACGTCGGCCCCGATGGCATTCCGCACATGCTCGATGGGCGCATCCTGGTGGACAAGGGCCTCATCGTCGATCTCGACGATCCGCTCGTTCGCATTCCGATCGACCGTGCCGAGATCAGCCTCGATTGGGACAAGAACCGACACGCCCTGGTCGCGCCATTCCAGGTCGTCTCCGGCGGCACGCGCATCACGCTGCTGGCGCAGTTCGATGCGCCGCGCGATGGGAGCGGCATCTGGGGGCTGCGAATCTCCGGCGGCGGCGCGGTGTTGGCGTCCGCGCCGGTCGATCCGCACGCGCTAGTCCTCAACCGCGTCCTGCTGCAGCTGCGGATCAATCCCGCCAAGCAGCGCATCGATCTCGAGCCGAGCGAAGTAGGCAACACGGATCTCGGCATCGCGCTCACCGGCAGCCTGGATTTCTCCGGCGACGATCCGCGGGTCACGCTTGGACTTGCGAGCACGCGCATGTCCGTTGCGGCCTTGAAGCGGATCTGGCCGGTCACGGTGGCCTCGAAGGTGCGCGCGTGGGTCGTCGATCATGTGCAGGCGGGCACGATCGAGCGCATCGACGTCTCGACCAACGCGCCCTGGTCCACCCTCAAGTCGAGCGGCCCGCCTGTTCCCGATGACGGCTTATTGATCCAGCTCACCGGGCATGGCGGCGAAATCCGCCCGGTCGAAGGCCTGCCGGCCATCCGCGATGCCGACGTCAGCGTGCACATTTCCGGCCGCACGGCGGTGGTCAATGTCGGCCGCGGCAACGTGGACATATCGCCTGGCCGCAAGCTCTCGATCACCAACGGCGTCTTCGAGGTGCCCGATACCTTCCCCAAGGCGCCGCCGGCGAAGGTCCGCTTCCGCCTCGATGGCTCGGTGCCAGCCGCGGTCGAATTGTTGAGCATGCAACGGCTGCGCGACTATTCGGGCGCGCCGGTTGAGGCTTCGACCAGCCGCGGGACGCTGACTGCGCAGGTGACGCTCGCCCTCCCGCTCAAGGAGGATCTGGCGCCCGGCTCCTCGCTCTACACGATCAACATGGATGTCGCGAATTTCGCCGCCGAACGCATGGTCATGGGACAAAAGGTCGAGGCCGCGCTGCTCAAGGTGAGCGCCAACAATCTCGGCCATTGGATCAGGGGCGACGTCAAGATCAACGGCGTTCCCTCCGTGCTCGACTACCGCAAGCCGCGCGACGGCGATGCCGATGTCCGCGTCCAAGCCACGCTCGACGAGACCGCGCGCAGCAAGTTTGGGTTCGATCTCGGCGCCTTTGTTACCGGACCGGTGCCCATCAAGCTCAGCGGACGCGTTGCCGCAAATGACGGCGACAGCCGTTTGGCCGTGGAGGCCGATCTCACGCAGTCCAAGGTTGACGGCCTGTTGCCGGGATGGTCGAAGCCTCCCGGCCGCCCCGGTCGCGCAACCTTCACGCTCATCAAGCAAACGACAACGCGGATCGAGGATTTGGTGATCGAAGGCGCCGGGACTTCGGTCAAAGGCGCGCTCGAGGTTGATGCCACGGGAGATGTCGTTTCCGCAAATTTCCCCGTCTTTTCCGTTTCGGACGGCGACAAAGCCACGCTCAAAGCCGAGCGCGGAGCCGACGGCGCGCTGCGGGTGAATGTTCGCGGCGATGTTTATGACGGACGCGGCTTCGTCAAATCGACCCTGACCGGGCCTTCGAGCAGCAAACAGAAAACGGACAAGGACATCGACCTCGACCTCAAGATCGGCACGGTGCTCGGCTTCAACGGCGAGACGCTACGCGGGCTCGATCTGCGCGTGTCGCGGCGCGCCGGCGTCATCACCCACCTCGCGTTGAACGCCAAGCTCGGGCGCGACGCGCCGCTCACCGGCGATCTGCGCGGGCGCGGCAGTAGCGGCCGCCAGGTGGTCGTCGAGACCAACGACGCCGGCGCCTTCTTCCGTTTCACCGACATCTATCAGAAGATCGCCGGCGGCGAGATGTGGGTGGCGCTTGATCCGCAGAGCGCGGATCTCGCGCCGCAGGAAGGTCTTCTCAACATTCGCGACTTCGTGGTGCGCGGCGAAGGGGCGCTCGAGCGCGTCGCGGCCGCTCCGGAGCAGCCCGGCGGCGCATCGCCCGGCGTCCAGTTTTCTCGACTGCGGGTCGAGTTCACGCGCTCACTCGGCCGCTTCACCGTCCGCGACGGCCTGCTCAGGGGCCCGGCGATCGGCGGCACGGTAGAGGGCTACATCGATTACCATCGCGACGAGGTGCGCATGCGCGGCACTTTCGTTCCGCTCTACGGCCTCAACAACATGTTCGGCCAGCTCCCGATCGTCGGGCCGTTCCTCGGCGGCAGCAACGAAGGCCTGCTCGGGGTCACCTATGAGGTGGTCGGCCCGCCAAGCACGCCGGTCTTGCGCGTCAATCCGATCTCGGCGGTCGCGCCAGGCTTGCTGCGCAAGTTCTTCGAATTCCCGGGCGGCAATGCTCCCATGCCGGCGCAAAGCAACGCGGAACCCGCTGGTCGGTATTAGCCGGTCGCAACTAAGCGACCCTTGGCGCTGACCGATCAGCCGTTATTGCCGGGCTTGATCTGGCAATCCATCGATCTTCAAACAAGCTTCTACAAAGACGATGGATGCGCGTCTTTAACGCGCTTCTGCCCGCGCATGACGGATCCGAGGACGGTTGCCGTCGGCCTACACCGGCCGCAATAGGACGTGCCGCTTCTTGCCCAGCGAGAGCTTGATGACGCCCTGCGGTGTGAGGTCGCGCGCGGTGAGCACCATCTTCTCGTCGGCGACCGCGACGTCGTTGACCTTCAGGCCTCCGCCCTTGATCTGCCGGCGCGCCTCGCTCTTCGAGGAGACCAAGCCGACGTGAACAGCAGCATCGAGGACGCTGAGGGGTTCGAGTTTGCCGCCCGGAATTTCCACCGTCGGCAAGGTCTCGGCGAGCGCGCCTTCCTCGAATGTGCGCCTCGCCGTCTCCGCCGCCTGCTCGGCGGCGGCACGGCCGTGCAACAGCGCCGTTGCCTCGGTCGCCAGGATCTTTTTGGCTTCGTTGAGCTCTTGCCCCTTGAGCCGAGTGAGACGCGCGATCTCCTCGAGCGGCAGTTCGGTAAAGAGCTTGAGCAGGCGGCCCACGTCGCCGTCTTCGCAGTTGCGCCAGAACTGCCAGTAGTCGTACGGACTCATCACGTCGGCGTTGAGCCAAACCGCGCCGGTTTCGGTCTTGCCCATCTTGGCTCCAGAGGACGTCGTCAGCAGCGGCGTGGTCAGCGCAAACAGCTGAACGTTGAGCAGCCGGCGGCCGAGGTCGATGCCGTTGACGATGTTGCCCCACTGGTCGGATCCGCCCATTTGCAGAACACAGCCGTGGCGCTTGTAGAGCTCCACGAAATCGTAGGCTTGCAGGATCATGTAATTGAACTCGAGAAAGGTTAGCGGCTGCTCGCGCTCGAGCCGAAGCTTCACCGAGTCGAACGTCAGCATCTTGTTGATGGTGAAATAGCGCCCGACGTCGCGCAGGAAGGGGATGTACTGCAGCTGGTCGAGCCACTCGGCGTTGTCGGCCAGGATGGCGCCGGCGTCAAAATCGAGAAAACAGGAAAATACGCGGCGGATCGAGGCAATGTTGCTCCCGATTTGCGCGCTCGTCAGCAGCGCACGGGTCGCGTCCTTGCCGGAAGGGTCGCCGATCTTGCTCGTGCCCCCGCCGATCAGCGCGATCGGGCGATGGCCGGTCTTCTGCAGCCACCGCAACATCATGATCGTCAGGAGGTTGCCGATGTGCAGGCTCGGCGCGGTGGCATCGAAACCGACATACGCTGTGATCGGCCCGGCGGCCGCCTTGGCATCGAGGCCTTCGGCGTCCGAAAGTTGGTGGATGAATCCGCGTTCCGCGAGAATACGCAGGAAATCGGACTTGTAGGCGCTCATGCCGCCTCGCCTCTTTTTATCGCCTGTTTGCGGCCGGTGGTGTAACAGGTCCAGCGCGGGATTGAAACCAAGGACGCCTCAATGGCGCGCGCTGTTGCGATCGGATTGATGAGCGGCACCTCCTATGACGGGGTGGACGTCGCCCTCATCGAAACCGACGGCGAGAGGATCGGTCGGCTGGGTCCGACCGGCTACCGCCCCTATAATGATCAGGAACGCGAGATCGTGCGGTGCGCGATCGCGGTCGCCGCCCATCTCACCGACCGCAACGCACGCCCGGCGATGCTGCCGGACGCAGAAGAGTTGGTGACTGACATGCACGCCGAGGCCGTGGAGGCGTTCCTCGCGGCGAACGGGATGGCGCCGAGCGAAGTCTCCGTCGTGGGCTTCCACGGCCAGACCGTCCTGCACCGGCCTGACCGCGGGCTCACCATCCAGCTCGGCAACGGCAAGGCCCTGGCCGGCAGGCTCGGCATTCCGGTGGTCTACGACTTTCGCGCCGCCGATGTTGCCGCCGGAGGACACGGCGCGCCGATGGTGCCCGTGTTTCATCGCGCGATGCTGCGCCTGCTCAAGCGAGAGCACCCCGTCGGCGTGCTCAATCTCGGCGGCGTCGCCAACGTCACCTTCATCGACGGCAACGACGGGCTCGTCGCCTGCGATACCGGGCCCGGCAATGCGCTGATCGACGATTTCTTGCGCCTGCGCAGCGGTCAGCCGCAGGATGACGAGGGGCGTACCGCGGCCGCCGGCACCGTCGACGAGGCCGCGGTTGAGCGCGTGCTGGCACATCCATTCTTTGCCAAGCCGCCACCCAAATCGCTCGATCGCAACGCCTTCCGTCACTGGGTGGCGGAGGAGGGTGGGCTTGCGGGCAAGAGCACGCAGGATGGCGCTGCGACGCTCACAGCCATCACCGCGGCTGCGGTCGCGCGCGCCATTACCGTGCTGCCGCGGCCGCCGGCGCGATGGATCGTCGCCGGCGGCGGTATTCGTAATCGGACCTTGATGCGAATGTTGGCAGAGCGCCTCGCGCCGGCGCCGATCGAGACCGCCGGCGACGTCGGCTGGTCGGCCGATGCGCTCGAGGCGCAGGCCTTCGCCTATCTCGCGGTGCGCACACTCAAAGGCTTGCCGCTCACCTTTCCAAGTACGACCGGCGTGCCGCGGCCGCTGACCGGCGGCATTCTGGTGCAGCCGTAGGTGCCGCAATCCTCAGTTCGTCAGAGCCCGGAATCCATGATCACAGGCTGCGATTATGGATTCCGGGTTCGCGGGCTCACCCGCGCCCCGGAATGACAGTCAGACTTATGCGCTTGTCGCAATGATCGTATTGCTCATCTACTCAAATCCCGGATCACGCGCTCCATGCCTTTCACCACGCGCGCCACCTTTGCCGCGTCGACCTTGTCGGGCGTGTCGCTCGGCCGGTGGTAATGCGGATAACGGAACGGTGCCGTATCGGTGACCATCACGGCCTGAAAGCCGTGCTCGGCGAAGGCCCAATGATCCGACCAACCGATGCCTGGCACGAAGCCTGGCGCCACGCCGCCGATGGTGGGGAAGGCGGTGTGGGAGCGGAATGACCGCATCGTCTTTCGCACGAGCGCGCGTGAGCCCAGCATGCCGACGAATGCAACGAAGTCGCCGCGATCGGGAAATACAAGACCAAACGGTGCCGGATAAACCTGGCTTCCCGGCTCGCTCGAATAAAAGCCGATGGTCTCGAGCGAATACATCGCGACGACCCGCTCGTTGCGCTTCGCAAGGGCGCGCGCATATTGCAGGCTGCCCATCGCCTCGGTCCTGAAATAAGGCGGCTCCTCGTTGACGAAAAACGCGAAGCGGATGCGCCTGGCGCCGACGGCGTCGAGATCGCGTGCGAGCCGCGCGAGCTCTAGGACCGCGGCTGCGCCGCTCGCATTGTCGTTGGCGCCAGGCGAGCCGGACACGCTGTCGTAATGCGCGCCGACCACGATCACCTCGGGATCCGCGTTCTGCGCGGCCGGCTCGACCGTAACGTCGATGTTGCGGACCATTTTGCCGTCGGCCAGAAATTCCTGGCGGTCGACGGCATAGCCGAAGGATGCGAGCGTCGCCTCGATGTAGCGGGCAACCTTCTCGAGTTCGTCGTAATGGGCCACGTTGTGCTCGCGCGCGGCAATGGTCGCGATATGTTGCTTGAGGGATTGGGCCAGCGCCGCCTCTTCCGGCGTGAGCGGCGGCAGCGCCCCAAGATGGGGTCGGCCGGGTACGGAGGTCATATAATGCAACGCGCCGTAGGCGGCGGCTGCGATCGCAAGAATGAGAAGAACTGCGAGCAATGACATCCGGCGCGCCATCGCGGGCGAGCGCAGACTTTAGGCGGATGAATATGATCTCAAGCGGCGCTCGGCTTGCGGTCAGGCTTGAGGCGCTTGTCGAGGTAGCCGCTGATCGCCTGCATCAACGCATCGACCTTTCCATCGAAAAAGTGATTGGCGCCCGGGATCACCTTCTGCTCGATCACGATGCCCTTCTGCGTTTTGAGCTTCTCGACGAGGCCGCACACGTCCTTGTGCGGCACCACCACATCCTTATCGCCATGAACGATCATGCCGGAGGATGGGCAGGGCGCCAGGAACGAAAAGTCGTAGAGATTGGCGGGTGGGGCGATCGAGATGAATCCCTCGATCTCGGGCCGGCGCATGAGCAGCTGCATGCCGATCCAGGCGCCGAAGGAGAAGCCGGCGATCCAGCAGCTCCTCGCCTCCGGGTTGATCGACTGCGCCCAGTCGAGCGCCGAGGCGGCATCCGACAACTCGCCTTGGCCGTGATCGAACGAGCCCTGGCTGCGCCCAACCCCGCGGAAATTGAAGCGCAGCACGGAAAAGTTCCGGTGCACGAACGCGTAATAGACTTGATAGATGATCTGGTGGTTCATCGTGCCCCCGAACTGGGGATGGGGATGGAGCACGATGCCGATCGGGGCGTTGCGCTGTCGCGCCGGGTGGTAACGGCCCTCGATGCGCCCGGCGGCGCCGGTGAAGATGACCTCGGGCATGAACGACCTCGATTGGACGGTTGATCGCGACTCGCGGCGGCGCTTTCAGAGTGCGCTTGACGGCTGCGGCGAGCACACGTAAGTATCTAGAACCACTTCAGATTTTCGCAAGCGGCGTCGCCGACGCCAACCGGCGGTTGCGGCGGGCGCTTTCTAGCATGGGTGTGGGGGCAAAAAGCAAGGGTTTCGCAGCGCGTTGGACGCGCCTGACGCTTGGCGCCGCCAAACCCCCCGACCGAAGGCCATGAACGAGCGCATCTATCTCGACTGGAACGCAACCGCGCCCCTGCGAAAGGAGGCGCGCGGCGCGGCGTTTGCCGCGCTCGACCTCTTGGGTAACCCGTCCTCGGTCCATGGCGAAGGCCGCGCCGCGCGCCATCGGATCGAGCAGGCGCGGGAACAGGTGGCGGCGCTCGTGGGAGCCGCGCCGCGCGACGTGGTGTTCACCTCTGGCGGCACCGAGGCCAACATGTCGGCGCTCGTGCCGACGGCCGCACGCGATCGGCTTTTAGTTTCATCAATCGAGCATCCGTCGGTGCTCGCCGGCGGGCGCTTTCCAGCAGGAAGCATCGAGCGCCTGCCAGTGACCGACAGCGGCGCAGTCGACCTTGATGCGCTCGAGCGGCGGATGGCTGCGCTCGGGGGCCGGGCACTGGTATCGCTCATGCTCGCCAACAACGAAACCGGTGTCGTCCAGCCGGTGGCAGAAGCTGCGAGGCTGGTCCATGCGGCAGGTGGAACCCTGCACGTTGACGCGGTCCAGGCGGGGGGGCGAATTCCGTGTGACATCAACGCGCTCGACGCTGATTTCCTCACCCTGTCCGGGCATAAGATCGGCGCGCCCAAGGGGGTGGGCGCGCTGGTCGGGCGCAATGCGGTCGCTCTCGATCCGCTCGTTAAGGGCGGCGGCCAGGAGCGCGGCTTGCGCGGCGGCACGGAGAATGTGGCGGGAATCGCGGGTTTTGGGGCCGCGGCAGCGGCGGCTCGCGCGGGCCTTGCGACAGACCGCGCGCGCATGGCCGCGCTGCGCGACCGGCTCGAAGCGGGGCTGAAGGCCGCTTCGCCCCAAATCGTCATTTTCGGCGCCCAGTCCGAGCGGCTGCCCAATACAACCCTGTTCGCCGTCGCGGGAATGAGGGCTGAAACTGCCGTCATTGCCTTCGATCTTGCCGGGGTTGCAGTATCCGCGGGCGCGGCCTGCTCCTCCGGCAAGGTCCAGTCCTCGCACGTGCTGGCCGCCATGGGTGTTCCGCCGCAACTCGCGGGGGCAGCCGTGCGCGTCAGCCTCGGTCCGAGCACCACCGAATCGGAGATCGACCGCTTTATTGAAGCTTGGATTAAGGTGTCCGGATCATTACTTAGGGAGTCACAGGGCATCGCCGCCTGAAGCAGCCGCGAGGGTCAAGGCAACCCGGAAAGCAACGACCATAACCGACTGATCCAACCCGCGGTCCTTGAAGCCGCAGCGGAGGGAAGAATGCCGGCCGTACAACAGACCGTCGATCAGGTCCGCCGTATCGACGTCGACCAGTACAAATACGGGTTCGTCACGGACATCGAATCCGACAAGGCCCCCAAGGGCCTTTCCGAAGACATCGTCCGCTTCATTTCGGCCAAGAAGAACGAGCCCGAGTGGATGCTCGCCTGGCGGCTCGACGCCTATAGCCGTTGGCTCACCATGCGCGAGCCGCGCTGGGCGCGCGTGAGCTACGGCCCGATCGATTACCAGAACCTCTACTACTACGCCGCGCCCAAGAAGAAGGAAGGGCCGAAGTCGCTCGACGAGATCGATCCCGAAATCCTCAAGACCTACGAGAAGCTCGGCATTCCGCTGCGCGAGGTGGCGGTGTTGGAGGGCGTGGCGAAGCCCGAGGGCGAAAGCGAGGGTGGAAACGGCTACGGCCGTGTCGCCGTCGATGCGGTGTTCGACTCGGTGTCGGTGGCGACCACCTTCCAGCAGGAACTCGCCAAGGCCGGCGTCCTGTTCATGCCGATTTCCGAGGCGCTGCAG
>Ga0209131_1002002_pt1 | contig 13980 bp, 16 predicted proteins | sample GraSoi_2013_40cm_FD_185826 | JGI IMG/M metagenome (GOLD analysis project Ga0209131, IMG submission 185826) | Grasslands soil microbial communities from the Angelo Coastal Reserve, California, USA - Sample 9_17_2013_40cm (SPAdes) (version 2) | ecosystem: Environmental > Terrestrial > Soil >...
CGGGCCTGTTGCTCGCGCGGCGCCGGGGAGCGACGGAGCTCCTCGACCCCGCGAGCGCGGCCGCGCTCGCGGGCCATCGCCTCGGGGTTCAGTCGGGCGAGCGCTCGTTTCGCGAGCTCGTGCTCGCGGAAGATCTCGTGCTCGCCGCCGATCTCCTGGCCGCTCACGCGCACTGGATCACACCCGAGGATTCGCCGCGCCGCTTCGACACGATCTTCTTCGCCGCCGAGACGCCGCCGGGCCAAGAGGCGCTGCACGACGGTGTGGAGCTCACCGATCACATCTGGGTCCGGCCAGAGCTGGGTCTCTCCGAGTACCGCGCCGGGAGGCGGCAGATGATTCTCCCGACCTGGGCGAACCTCGAAACCCTGCTCGGCTTCGGCCGTGCCCACGACGCCGTCGCTGCCTCGCGCCGGCGCTCACTCGTGCCGATCCTGCCCGTTCTCTCCGAACGCGACGGAAAGCGGCGCATCGTGATTCCCGCAGACGCGGGCTACCCGACGGTCGAAGAGCTGCTCGGCTAGCGCGGCCGCGCGGTATGCTAGCCGCGCGTGCGAGATTCAGCGGGCGGAACGGGCGCGGCGCAGCCGATCGTGGTTCTCGGCGGTTACGGCCGGGTCGGGCGCCACTGCGTCTCGGAGCTCGTGGCCCGCACGCGCGCGCCGCTGCGGATCGCCGCGCGGAACGCGCAGCGAGCGGAGTCGCTCGCGCTCTCCATCGGCGAACGCGCGAGCGCGGTCTACGCCGACGTGCAGGACGCGCGCGTGCTGGCGCGGGTGTTGGAGGGCGCGGCCGCGGTCGTCGCGTGTTGCGGGGGTGATCTGCTGGCCCCGCTACAGTGCGCGCTCGAGCTGCGCGTGCCGTTCGTGGGACTGTCGCCGGTTCCGCTCGAGCCGCGCAACCGCAGTCACCTGGCCGAGCTCGCCTGGAAGGCGCAGGTCCCGGTCGTGCTGCACGCGGGCGCGCTGCCCGGGATCCCCGGGCTGCTGGCCGAGTCACTCGTGCGCCGCGTGGCCTCGATTCGAAGTCTGCGCATCGCGTCGACCGGTCCGTTCGTGGCGACCGAGACCGCGCGCCGCGATCAACGCTCGCTGCGCATGACGCTCGCCGGGTCCGAGCCCCGGCGCGGGCGGCGCCTGCCCGAGCTGTGGCGCTTCTCGGATCCCGTGGGCCGCCGGGCGGTGGCGGGGGCGCCGTGCGCGGATCTCGCGGGCTTCGCCGAGATGCACTGCGTGGAGGAGCTGGCCTATCTCGAGCCGCGCGAGGGCACGCTCGCGCGCGTCGTCGCGCGCGTCGTCGCCCGCTCGCCGCAGACGGGCTTCGCGGTAGGCGCGCGAGCGTACACCGCGGCAGGGCACCGCGAGCCCGTGGCGGAGATCGAAGTGTCCACGCCCGACATCCTTGCGCTCGCTGCCGCGCTCGCGGGCGCGCTCACCGCCGCGCTCCTCGATGGGCGCGTCCCCGCGGGTCTCTCGAACGCGCGTGAAGCGCTCTCGCCTGCGCTGGTGCTCGGCGAGCTGGAGAAGCGCGGCGCGCGCATCCGGGTCGTCCCGCGCGCCTAGCTCGCGCGCATCAGCGCGCGCAGCGCGCGCATGCCGACCGTGCGCATGCCGCGTGACTCGAGGGCGTTGCGCATGCGGCCGTCGCTGTAGATCTGGTGCTCCTCGTCGCGCTGGCGCCAGTCGCGCGTGATCGCCTCGAGCTCGGCGCCGCCCTCGGCGCAGTGCGTGATGAGATAGGAGAGGCCGGGGCCGAGTCGCCCCAAGCGCTTCTCGTTGTGCGCGAGGCCCGTGCCTGGCGGAAACTCGAGTGAGTCGGCGTCGAAGTGGTCGAAGATCGGGAAACCCGCGGCCTCGGCGGCGTCGATGCGCCGCGCGTAGTCGGCGAGCCGATCCGGCAGGCCGTGCGCCGGCAGGTCGCGCGCGCGCAGCCGCGGCACGAACGCCGGCAAGCGGTACTCCTGCGCGAGCCGGAAGTAGCTGTCGACGAACTTCAGGTCGAACACCGTACCCATGTGGGCATCGACGTGAGTCACGTCGATGCCGGCCGCGAGCGCGCGGTCGATCTGGGCGCGCATCTCCAGCTCGACGTCTCGCGAGCTCGCGTTCTCGACCGTCTCGCGCGTCGTCTCCCACATGCCGCCGTCCCGCGCCACGAGGCTGCGTGCCTCCTTGCACACCGGTGACCAGCGGTAGCCGGCGTATTCGCAGTTCAGCGTGAGGTGGACGCCCAGGTCGAGCTCGGGCCGCTCCCTCGCGATGCGCGCGATCTCGTCGAAGCCGGGGCAGGGCACCATGATGCTTCCGCACGTGGCCGCGTCGTCGAGCGCGCGCACGCCGCCGGCGTTGGCCGCACTCGACATGCCGAGGTCGTCGACGTGGACGACCACCACGCGCTCCTCCGCGCCGAAGCCGAGACGCTTCAAAATCGACACTGCTCTCTCCTTGCTCGCCGCTCACCAGCATAGCCGCGCGCGCATTTGCGATCATCGGCCGCGGTGGACCCGACCGGGAGCTTCGCCGTCGCGGATGCGGATGCGGGCGCGCGCCTCGACCACGTCGTGGCGCGTCTGCTCGGCGTGTCGCGCGGTTACGCGCGCAAGCTGATCTCCGCGCAGCGCGTGTTGCTCGAGGGCCGGCCGGCCGCGAAGGGAACCGGCCTGCGCGCGGGCGAGCGCATCGAGGTGCTCCCGTTCGCGCGACCCGAGGATCCGCCGCTGGCGAACGCGAGTCTCGCTTGGACCGTGGTGGCGGAGCTGGCGGGATGGGTGGCGATCGACAAGCCCGCGGGTCAGGCGACGCACCCGCTCGGGCACACGGAGCTGGACACGAGCGTCAACGCGCTGATCGCGCGATTCCCCGAAGTCGCGGGCGTCGGCGAGGGCGGTCTGCGCAGCGGCGTCGTCCACCGCCTGGATCCGGGGACGTCGGGCGTGCTCGTGTTCGCGCTGCACGACGACGCGTGGCGCCGCGCGCGATCCGCGTTTCGCGAGAGACGCGTGGCGAAGCACTACGTCGCGCGCGTGCACGGCGCATTCACTGGCGAGCGCGAGCTGGAGCTCCTGCTCGAGAGCCGCGGGCCGCGCGCGCGGGTCGTGTCTCGCGGCGGGCGACCCGCGCTGTCTCGCGTGCGCGCGCTGGCGACGGGACGCGACGAGAGCACGGTCGAGATCGAGATGCTCACCGGCGTGCGCCATCAGATTCGCGCCGGCACCTGCTGCACGCGCGGTCGATCCGCTGGGCGGAGTTCGCGGCGCAGGCGCCCTTGCCCCGGGAGTTCGACGATCCGCTCGAGTGAAGCCGAGTCACGCGCGCGTCTTGCTCAGGGCGCGATGATCACCTTGCCGAAGGTCGCGCGACCCGCGAGCGCTTCGAGCGCCTGCGGCACCTCGTCCAGCCCGTAGGTGCCGAAGATCACCGGGCGCACGTGACCCGCTTCGTAGAGCTTCGCGACACCCGCGAAGACTTCGGGAACGCGCTCGGGCTCGTGCTGGGCGTAGGCGCCCCAGTGCAGGCCGACGACCGAGATGTTCTTCAGCAGGATGCGGTTCGCCTTCACCTCGGGAATCACTCCGCCGGCGAAGCCGATCACGAGCAGGCGTCCGTTCCAGGCGATGCACTTCATCGAGCCGTCGAAGATCTCGCCGCCGACCGGATCGTAGATGACGTCGGCGCCGCGGCCGTTGGTCGCGCGCTTCACCGCTTCGACCCAGTCGCCGCGCGAGTAGTCGATGGCGACATCCGCGCCCGCTCGGCGCGCGACGTCGAGTTTGTCGGCCCCGCCCGCGGTCGCGACCACGCGCGCGCCGAGCGCCTTGCCGATCTGCACGGCTGCGACGCCGACGCCGCCGGCCGCTGCGTGCACCAGCAGCGTCTCACCCGCGCGCAGATTCGCGCGGTAGACCAGCGCGGCGTACGACGTCGGGTACACGACGGGGAACGCCGCGCCCTCCGGGAAGCTCATCGCGTCGGGCATCGCGTGCAGCGCGCTCGCGGGCACGGCGACGCGCTCCGCGAATGCGCCCAGCGCGAGGCCGGCGAAGACACGCGCGCCGAGCTTCACGCCCTCCACGCCGGGACCCAGCTCGCGCACGACGCCCGCGACTTCCGCGCCGGGCACGAACGGAAACGCGGGCTTCATCTGGTACTTGCCCTGCACGAGCAGGATGTCGAAGAAGTTGCAGCCTGCTGCTTCGACCTCGAGCACGACTTCGCCCGCGCGCGGCGTCGGATCCGGGAACTCGCGCGCGACCAGCTCCTTCGGCTCCTGCCACTTGTCGACGACGATCGCGCGCACTTCTACGAATCTCCCGCGCGCAGTCTACTCCTCGGCCGCGCGTTAAACGCGAACGCCGGCCGGGCTGCCCCGGCCGGCGCGCATGAGCTCCGTGGGATTCAGACGTCCTGCGGGCGCAGCGTCTTGCGACCGTTGGCGGTCGCGCGGTTCTGAGCTTGCGCGATCACATCGCGAACGTGCGCCTCGAGAGCGCCGTAGAACTCGCTCCCGACGTTGCACTTCGTCGCGGCTGCCTTCGTGCGCGACTTCGAGATGATCATCGAATCGCCCTTCGACTTCGCCGCGGCCTTCTTCTTCGTACCCATGTTCGAAAACTCCCTAACAAAATTCCGGGCCGATGATTCGGCACAGGCGGCAAATAGCATGAAAGGCCCCTCGCGCAAGGGGAGAATGCGAATTCGCGTTACACTCGACGCATGCGCGCGACCCCCTTCGCAGCCCTCGCAGGCGCGGTTTTGCTGGCGTTCTCGAGCGCGCTGGCCGAAGGCAACTGGAGCGAGCGCAGCTCGAGCCACTTCCAACTCTTCGAAGCCGTCGGCTTCGCGCGCTACTCGGGCCCCGACGGCTCGCGCGAGTTCGAGCGCGGCGTGCTCGCGGCGCTCGAGGACGCGCATCGCGACGTGCGCGACACGCTCGGCGTCGAGCCGCGCAATCGGATACGCGTTTTTGTGTACGACCCGAGCGTCTTCGACGCCGCATTCTCGAGTCGCTTCGGATTTCGCGCCGCCGGCTTCTGGGACGGCGCGGTGAACGTGCGGGGCGGTCGCGGCGTCGACGCGCGCCTCGTCACGACCCTGCATCACGAGTATCTCCACGCCGCGCTCGAGTCTGTCGCGCCTCGCGATCTCTGGCCCGCCTGGCTGAACGAGGGCCTCGCGGAGTATTTCGAGCGCCGCGCGCTCGGGCGCGACCACCTCGACGCGAACGAGGACGGGCGCCTGCGCGCGGCCGTCGCGTCCGGCGCCTGGATTCCGCTCGCGGCCCTGTCCGGCCCCACCCTGGCGGGGCTGGCGCAGGCGCCCGCCGAGCTCGCGTATCTCGAGTCCTACGCCGCCATCGAGATGATGTTCCGCCGCGCCGGCCGCGACCGAGTGAAGTCACTCGTGCGCGAGGTGGGACGGACACACTCGCTCGACCGCGCGCTTCAGGGCAGTTTGCGCGTCACCCTCGCCGGGCTGGAAGCACAGCTCATCTCCGAGCTCAAACCCGGTTGACTTCGTTCGGCTTCGCCTCACTGCGCGCGCCTGCGGCGCTTGCCCGCCGCGGCTCGGGGCGGCCCTCGCCGCGGCTCGACTTGGTTCGTCTCAATTTCGCTCGTGCCCGCGCCGATTTGCGGACGTACCCATGTGCGACCTCGACGAGTCCGTAGAGTCACCCCGCCCGCCCGCCGGGCAACGCGAAGCCGCGAGCGCGGGGCTGCGCACGACCTTGGCGTCGGAGCTCGAGGGCCCACTCACAGCGGCGCTGGGCTACGCGGACCTGGTGCTCGAGTCGGCGGGGAATCACGTCGAGCGCAAGCGCGTCGAGGGCATCCGCCGCCACGGTCACAAGCTCTTGGCGCTGGTGCGCGAGATCGCCGCCAGCGAGCGGGCCCAGGCCGGCATGCACGCGGCGAGCCTGCTCGAGGCGAATCCGCGCGCGACCATCGAGCTGGTCGTCGAGGAATTTCGCTCGCCCTGTGAAGAGCGCGGCCTGCGGCTGTGGAGCGACATGCGCCCGGTCCTGCCGCAGCGCGCCATGTTCGACTCACTGCGGCTGCGCCACGCGCTGCGGCTCGTGCTCGACAGCGCGCTCGCGCACACGCGCAAGGGCGGGATCAGCGTGCGCGCCGGCTGGCGCGCGCCGGATCGCGGAGAAATCGAGGTCATAGACACGTCTCCGGGTCCGAGCCTCAAAGAGTTCGAACGACTCACTCGCGCGCTCGACACCGCGGCCGGCGGCGTCGAGAGCTCGAGCTCCGCCGACGGCATCGGCCTGGCGCTCGCGCGCCGCATCGCGCGCGTGCTCGGCGGCGACCTCGAGTACGAGCGCGCGCCCAACGCGCGCGGCGTCTACCGGCTGCGCTTCGCGCTCCGGCCGGTCGCGACCGACGACCTGGCGCGCCGGCCGAGCTGGCTGCGCCTTCCGGAGACCCGCCTGCGCGGCCGCGTCCTGGTCGCGGAAGCCTGCGCCGAGACGCGCTGTCTCCTGCGGCGCATCCTGGAGGAGATCGGCCTCGAGGTCGCGACCGCAGAGACCGGACGCGGCGCGGTCGACGCTGCGCTGCACGGCTCGTTCGATCTAGTGCTGCTCGGCCTCGGCATGCACGTGATGGACGGCTTCGGTGCGGTCGCCGCGCTGCGCCACGTCGGCTGCAGCGCGCCGGTCATCGCACTCGCCGCCCCCGAGGAAGCGGGGCTGGGCGAGCGCTCGCGCGGCTTCGGCTTCGACGCGTTCCTGTTGCAGCCGCTGAACCGGATGAGCGTGCTGGAGCTGGTCGCGCGTCACGTGCGCGGCCGCATCGCGCCGCGCTCGAACGCGGGCAGCGCCTGAAGTCACTCCGCTAGTCCAGCGTGTACACGAAGTTGCCCTCCGAGCCTGCGGAGAGCATCACGAGCGCCGCGAACACGCCGAGAACGAGCAGCAGCGGCAACAGCCAGAAGCGCTTCCGGACCTTCAGGAATCCCCAGGCGTTCGCCCACACGGGCGCGCATCTTCGCGACGCCCCACTAGATGTGCAAATCCTCATTCAGCCAGCGTTCGCGGGGCCCCAGAAAGCGCGCCGGAGAGAGCGGCGAGAGGTCGAGGGCGCGAAAGCCGCCGTCGCAGATCAGCTCTGCCACGCCCCGGCCGACGGCGCGCGACTGCATCACGCCGCGCCCGGTGAAGCTGTGCGCTTCGAACGCGTTCGCGATTCCCGCCACGCGGCCGAGGATGCCGCTGCAATCCGGGGTCACGGAATAGAGACCCGCCCAGCCGCGCACGTGGTGACAGCGCTCGAACGCCGAACAGCGGTGCGCGAGCCGCGGCCAGATCTCGCGCTCGAAGAACTCGTCGCCGTCGTAGTCGAAGCGATAGCCCGTCGGCTCGTCCGCGTTCGAGTAACCGGCGAGCGTGTAGGGGCCCTCGGGGTGGAAGTAGAGGCCCGACGCGTCGACGATCATCGGGCCCGCGTGGAGGTCGACGCCCGCGGGGAGGTCTCGCGCGCGCACGTCGAGGATGGAGATCTGGCGGCGCACGGGCTCCGCGAAGCTCCGCGCGCCGAGCTTGGCCGATACCAGCGGGCTCCACGCGCCGAGCGCGTTCACGAAGATCTCGGGGCGGATCGAGACGTGGCCGAGCGTGGCGTCGGGGTCCACACCATGCTGTGTCAGGATGTGCTCGATCACGCGTGACTCGTCGGCGGGGTCGCCCTTGGCGACTTCGGCGAAGTGCACGCGCTCCACCGCGCGCACCCCGGGCGCGTGCTCGGAGACGTCGATCGCTTCGAGATAGTGGCGCTGTAGGAAGCGCGCGCCGCCGGCGATCGCACGGTCCTGGTACAGGCGGCGCAGCGCGTTCGGATTCAGGAGCCCGTCGCCGGGGGAGAGGGTCGCACCCAGGAGCTCCTCGAGGTTGCGGTCCACGAGCGGAAAGCGGCGCGTGACCTCGCTCGGCTCGAGAGGGTCGACGCGCACGCCGAGTCTCTCCTGCAGCGCTCGCCGCTCGCGGGCCCGCGCGAACAGCGCGGGGTCCGCGTACAGCCACAGATAGCCGGTGCGCCGGAACGAGAGCTCGGCCGCGTGCTCCGCGAAGAACGCCAGCGTGTCGCGACACGCCGCGATGTTCACTTCCTGCCACCAGGTCGCGCGCGCGCCGCCCGCGTTCAGCTCCGACGAGGCGTAGCGGCCGGCCAGATCCAGGTCGACGACGCACACGTCGCGCACGCCGCGCTCGGCGAGCGCGCAGGCGATGGCCGAGCCGACCACGCCGGCGCCCGCGATCAGTACCTCCGCGCGTTCCACGCTTCTCAATCGGCGAGAGAGAGTCGGGCGCTACAATGCGCCCGCCAATGGCTGCGCCGAAGATCCACGCGACGCGCGCCCGGCGCGTGTTCCTCGAGGCGCACGAGCTCCCGGGGCTCGTCGCCGGCACCGCGCTGGGCGACGCCGTCGCCTGTCGCCGGGTTCTGGGCGCCCGCCGCGGCGGGCGGACGGGAGTCATCCTGGCGCTCGCCGCGCTCGCCTTCGCTGCCCCGTCCGTGCGCGCGGCGCTGGCCGCGAGCGCGCTGCACGTCGCGCTGGCGCTCGCGCTGGGTCTCGCCAACCGCCGCATCGGCATGCACACCACGCGCGAGGTGCAGCGCCTCGCCGTCTGGACCGTGGTGACGCCGCTGTGCGCCGCCGCGCTCGTGCGCGCGGCTGCCGGACCGAGCCCGCTAGCGCTGGGCCTCGCCGTGGTTGCGGGGCAGCTGCTGCTCTGGCGCGCGCTCGCCGCGACGCGCTAGCGCGCGGGCGAGGCGGGCGGCGCGGGCGGCAGGAGCATGGGCGGCCGAGCTGTCCCGGCCGGCTTGGCCGCAGGCGGGAGATCCGCGGGCTTGCTTCGGCCCATCGGGTCCATCTGGATCTCGCCCGGCGCGGCGTAATTGTAGCCGCGCGTGTTGAGCTGGACCGTGTCTCCCGCGACGGCGAAGCGGCTGGCGGGGATGCGCACATCGTGCCGCTGCGGCTGCGCGCAGCCGTTCTCGACGGGCTTGGCCTCGAAGAGGGGCGAGCCGGCCGGCGACGCGTTCGGAGTCTTCTCCTCGGAGTCTGCGCGACCGACGATGGCGACGCCACCAACGGTGAAAGCCAGCGACGCGAGGACGAGTGCTGCGATGGCGAAGAGCCGCATCCTGTGAACATCGGCGCCGCGCGCTTCGAGCTTGAGTCACGTGCAGATCAGGCGTAGGTTGCGCAAGAGATGCGCGCTCGTGAGCTGTCTCTGCGCGAGATCGAGCGCGAGGTGCCCGGCTGCGCCCGCTGCCCGCGGCTCGCCGGTTTCCTCGCGGATCTGCGCACGCGGCACGCGGAGTACTGGAACCGCCCGGTCCCCGGTTTCGGCGATCGCCGCGCGTCGCTCGTGGTCGTCGGCCTCGCGCCCGGGATGCACGGCGCGAATCGCTCGGGCCGACCGTTCTTCATGGATGCGTCAGGTGAGTGGCTGTACGGCGAGCTCGGCCGCCGCGGCCTCTGGGACGGCGAGCGACTCCGCGGCGTGTACATCCTGAACGCGGTGAAGTGCGTGCCGCCGCAGAACCGCCCGACGACCGACGAGCAGTCGCGCTGTCGGCCCTGGCTCGCGCGCGAGCTCGAGGCGCTTGCGGACGCGCGCGTGATCCTCGCGCTCGGGCAGATCGCTTGGCAGGCGGTGTTGCGCTGCTTCGAGCTCGGTCCGCTGGCGCGCCATCCGTTCGCGCACGGCGCCGAGCTCGAAGTGACTGGGCGACCGAGGCTCCTGGCGAGCTACCACCCTTCGCGGCAGAACACGAACACGCGCGTGCTCACCCGCGCGATGTGGCGCGCGATCTTCACGCGCGCGGCGCGGCTGGCCTGATCGCGACCAGCACCCAATAGACGATCGGCAAGACACCGCCCGCCGCAGTTTGGTGTAGCCCGGCGGCGAAGCCGATCGGTACCCCGTACGGTCGCGAGCCGAGCGGCAGGTTCATCGCGGCCCGCGCTTCCTCCTCCCAGCGCGCGACGTCGCTCATCAGCATCAGGGCGCTGATCGCGAGCACGAGCGCCGCGCCCCCGCAAGCGGCGAGCGCGAGACGGCGCGCGCCGAGCCAGGGCGTCGCGAGCACGAGCGCGACGAACAACAACGCGACGAAGCCGTGCGCGTGCATGCCGCGCTCGACGCGGCGCCCGAGCTCGCCGACGCGAAGCTCGTACGAGTAAGTGCCGCCGTCGTCCTTGCGCTCGAACGAGAGCGTGCGCGTCTCCGTCGGCGTCTCGTGCAGCAACCCGTTCGCGACCGCCACCAGCGGCCGCTCCAGCTGCGCATACACGGGCAGCAGCGCGGCGAGCCCCGCGAGCAGCCCGTACACGACCGCGAAGCGCACGACGAGGACGAAGGGGCCGCGCGCAGCGAGGCGGAGCCGAGCGCAGTGAGTGAGACTAGGCATTCTCTCGCTGCGCGCTGCGGATCCAGACCAGGAGGGTCGCGAGGCACACGAGCGAGATGAACGCCGGCCAGACGTACACGTGCACGACTTCGAACGTCGGCTGCGAGCCCTCGTTCAACACGCACAGCGTGAGCACGCGCAGGAAGTTGACGGTGAACGCGATCGCGAACGCCAGCGCCGCCCCGCGCAGGCGCGCGCGCCAGGGCGCGGGAAACACCAGCATCGCCGACGCGAGGAAGATGCCGACGTCGAGGCCGGTGCAGCCGTTCACGATCTCGACCGCGCTCGTGCCGACGAACACGCGCTCGCCGACCGCCCGGACGTCGGGGCGAAACAGTGAGAGCAAGGCGGCCGCGAGATAGGCGATTCCACGGCGCACGTGCGCGAGCACGGTGCGGTCGAGCGCGTCGACGAGCAACAGATTCGAAAGTCCGACGACGAGCGCGAGATAGAGGAGCGCACGCAGCGCGAGCGCCACGCCGCTGCCTCGCCCGGCGGGCTCACGCGCAACTCTCGCGTCATCTGCCGCCGCCAGCGCACGACCTCCGCGGACGACTTATACCACCCGCCGCGCTCTCTGTACCCCGGCGGGCACGCGGGCTAGCATCGGCGCGTGACCGGACACGATCTGCCGCGCATCGCCACCGAAGTGCCCGGACCGAGATCGCGCGCGCTGGCGGAGCGACTCGCGGCGGTCGAGTGTCCGGAGGTGACTTGGCAGGGACCGCCCGCGCCGCTCTTCTGGAGGAGCGGCCTCGGCGCGAACCTGCTCGACGTCGACGACAACCGCTTCGTCGATCTCGGTGCGGGCTTCGGCGCCGCGGTGCTCGGCTACGCCCATCCCGCGCTCGTCGAGGCGCTGCGCGCGCAGGCGGGCGAGCTGCAGCACGCGATGGGCGACGTGTTCCCCGCCGAAGTGAAGCTCGCGCTGCTCGAGGCGCTCGCGCGCGTTCTGCCGCACGAGCTGGGCTTTGCCATCCTGTCGGGCTCCGGCTCCGACGCGGTCGAGTCGGCGCTGAAGACGGCGCTGATCGCGACGGGCAAGCCCGCGGTGATCGCGTTCGAGGGGGCCTACCACGGGCTGGGTCTCGGCTCGCTCGACGCGACCTGGCGCGACGGGTTCCGCCGCCCGTTCCTGGCGCGGCTCGCGGGTCAGACGCGCTTCGTCCCCTACGGCGACGCGGAGGCGGCGCGGCGCGCGGCGCGCGGGGGCGATGTCGGGGCGATCCTGTTCGAGCCGATTCAAGGGCGCGCTGGGCTCGTGTTCCCGCCGCGCGGCTTCCTCGCGGAGCTGCGCGGAATCGCCGACGAGGTCGGCGCGCTGCTGGTCGCGGACGAGGTCTACACCGGATTGGGTCGCACCGGCCGCTGGCTCGCGTGCGAGCACGAGGGCGTCGCGCCGGACGTCGTCGCGCTGGGGAAGGCGCTCGGCGGCGGCTTCCCGATCTCGGCCTGCGTCGGCCGCCCCGAAGTCATGCGCCGCTGGCCGTCGTCACAAGGCGAGGCCCTGCACACGAGCACACACCTCGGAAATCCGCTCGGCTGCGCCGCCGCGCTCGCTGTGCTGCATACCCTGGAGGGGGATGGCCTGGTTCAGCGAGCGGACGCGGTCGGCGCGCGTTGGCTCGCGCTGCTGGGCAAGCGCATCGGCGGGAACGCGCGCGTGCGCGAGCTGCGCGGGCGCGGCTTGCTCGTCGCGCTGGAGCTCGACGACGCCGCGTTCGCACGCGCGGCGTCCGCCCGCTTGCTGCGCGCCGGCTGGGTGGTGCTCGGCGAGGGCCCCGAGAACCGCGTGCTCGCGCTCACGCCGCCGCTCACGATCGCGGAGGAGCTGCTCGAGGCCGCAGCCGACGAGCTCGCGGAGGCGCTCGAGTGACTCGCGCGGAGCTCGAGCGCGAGCTGCTGGCGTGGATCGCCGAGGGAGTCGACGCGCCGGCCGACGAGGCGCGCTTCGAGCGGCTCGCGCTCGCGCTGTTCCAGCTTCAGGTCGAGCACGGCGCCGCCTATCGCCGGCTGTGCGCGGCGTTCGGTCGCGATCCGCGCGCGGTGAGCCACTGGCGCGAGATCCCCGCCGTGCCGACGGGGGCGTTCAAGGAGGCGCGCTTCGCGATCTTCCCGCCGGAGGGCACCGTGCGCACGTTCCGCTCGAGCGGAACCAGCGCCGAGGCGCGCGGCGAGCTCGAGCTCGACGACCTCGCCCTCTACGACGCGTCGCTCGAGGCGACCTTCCGCGCGTTCATCTGCCCCGACGCGACCCGGCCACGCTTTCTGGTGTTGGCGCCGTCCGCGGCGGACGCGCCGGACTCGTCGCTCTCGCACATGTTCTCGACGGCGCTTGCGCGCATGGGCACGGCGTCGAGTCGCTGCCTGGTCGGAGCGCACGGCTGGGATCCGGACGCGGCGATCGCGGAGCTGCGCGCGGCGTGCGAGCCGCTCGTCCTGGCCGGCACCGCGTTCGCGTTCGTGCATCTGCTCGACCGCCTCGCCGCGCGCGGCGAGAAGCTCGAGCTGCCCGCCGGCACGCGCGTGATGGAGACGGGCGGCTTCAAGGGGCGCTCGCGCGAGCTCGCCCGCGAGGACCTGCACGGCGAGATCGCGGCGCGCCTCGGCGTGCCGCTGGCGCGCATCGTGAATCAGTACGGCATGTGCGAGCTCGCGAGTCAGTTCTACGAGGCGACCCTGCGCACGGGTGAGTACGGCGACGTCAAGATCGTGCCGCCGTGGGTGCGCGTGCGCGTCGTCGACCCTGTGACCCAGGACGACGTCGCCCCGGGCGAGCGCGGCGTGCTCGCGATCTACGACCTCGCGAACACGGGCTCAGTGCTCGCGCTCTTGACCTCGGACCTCGGCGAGCTCGCGCCCGGCGGCTTCCGGGTCTTCGGCCGCTTGCGCGGGGCCGAAGCGCGCGGCTGCTCGCTGGCCGCCGACGCGCTCCTCGGGTCCGCGACGACCCGGGGCGCAGTGACTCGGGGGACGGCGTGAGAGAGCTCGCCGAGCTGGCGGCCGCGCGCGACGCGCTCGAGCCTCGCCGGGTGATTCGCGCCCTCGCGGAGACATTCGAGCGCTGGCGCGCGCAGGGAAGCCCGGAGCGCGCGCGGCTCGCGCGCGAGCACGGGGTTCACTCGCCGCAGGTCGTCGAGCGCGGCATCAAGCTCGCGCTCGCGGGCTGGAACGAGGAGTCACTCACGGCGCTGCGCGCGCGCGAGCTCTCCGAGCCATGTTGGGTGCCGCCGGTAACCGCGGTCTGGCTCGCGGGCTCGATCCCGACGGCCGCGTTCTCGGCGCTCGCGCTGCCACTGCTCGCCGGATCCGCGGTGTACGCGAAGCCCGCCTCGGCCGACCCCACGTCGGCGCGCCTCTTTGCCGCATCGCTCGCAGAGACCGATCCGGCCATCGGCGCCGCGCTGAGCGTCGGCAGCGACGCGAAGGCTCTCGACGACGCCGACGCCGTCGTGGCGCACGGCAGCGACGCAACGATCGCCCTGCTGCGCGCGCGCGTCGGCTCGGGTCGACCCTTCATCGGCTACGGCCACAAACTCTCCGTCGCCGCGATCGGCCCC
>Ga0209131_1002005_pt1 | contig 13976 bp, 11 predicted proteins | sample GraSoi_2013_40cm_FD_185826 | JGI IMG/M metagenome (GOLD analysis project Ga0209131, IMG submission 185826) | Grasslands soil microbial communities from the Angelo Coastal Reserve, California, USA - Sample 9_17_2013_40cm (SPAdes) (version 2) | ecosystem: Environmental > Terrestrial > Soil >...
CATATGGCAAGGTCACCGCGCTGGACGGGCTTGACCTGAACGTCGCCAGCGGCGAGGTGCATGGGTTCCTCGGCCCGAACGGGGCCGGCAAGTCCACCACGATCAGGATCCTGCTCGGCCTGCTGCGCTCGGACGGCGGGTCGGCGAGGCTGCTGGGTGGCGATCCCTGGACCGAGGCGACGACGCTGCACCGCAGGCTGGCCTACGTCCCCGGGGACGTCAGCCTGTGGCCGAACTTCAGCGGCGGCGAGGTGATCGACCTGCTCGGGCGGCTGCGCGGCGGCCTGGACGAGACCCGGCTGGCGAGCCTGCTCACGCGATTCGAGCTCGACCCTACGGTCAAGGCGCGGGCGTACTCCAAGGGCAACAGGCAGAAGGTCGCGCTCATCGCCGCGCTCGCTTCCGACGTCGAGTTGCTGATGCTCGACGAGCCGACGGCGGGGCTCGACCCGCTGATGGAGGCCGCGTTCCGTGCCTGCATCACCGAAGAGCGCGGGCGGGGCCGCACGGTGCTGCTCTCCAGCCACATCCTGTCGGAGGTCGAGGCCCTCTGCGATCGCGTCACGATCATCAGGCGCGGCCGGGCCGTGGAGAGCGGAACGCTGGCCGACTTGCGTCACCTCACCCGTACGTCGATCTCGGCTGAGCTGGCCGCGCCGCCCGAGGGCCTCGAGCAGTTGCCCGGCATCCATGGTCTGGTCGTCGAGGGATTCCGAGTCAGGTGCGAGGTAGACACCGACAAGCTAGACGGCCTGCTCAGGATCCTCACCGCCGTCGGCGTGCGCAGCCTGGTCAGCCAGCCGCCAACGCTGGAGGAGCTCTTTCTGCGGCACTACACGGGCGAGGAGCCAGAACGCGGCGTCGCCCAGGATACGGCGGGAGCCCGGGCATGAGCACTGTCACCGGGACCAGGGCGCTGGCGCAACTGGCCGGGCGGCGCGATCGGATCATGCTCCTGGCCTGGATCTATGTCCTGACCGCCCTGATCGCGGGCACCGCCTACAGCTTCAAGAAATTGTTCCCGACTCCTGTGGGCCGAGCCCAGTTCGCGTTCTCGGCTGGGCACAACCCTGCGCTGCTCTCGCTGTACGGGCCGCTATCCGGGAACTCAATCGGCTCGCTGACCGCCTGGCGGTATGGCGGCTTCGCCGCGCTGGGCGCCGGGCTGATGAGCATCTTCATCGTCATCAGGCACACGCGGGCCGATGAGGAGACCGGGCGGCTGGAGCTCGTCGGCTCGGCGGCCGTTGGACGGAACGCCGCCCTCGCCGCAGCCCTGGTGATCGCCGTGGGCGCGAACCTGGGGCTCGCCGTGCTTATCACCGTCGCGCTGACCCTGCTCGGGCTGCCGATAGCCGGATCCTTGGCGCTGGCCCTAGCCATCGCGGGCGGAGGCCTGGTCTTCACCGCCGTGGCCGCGGCTTGCGCGCAGGTTGCTGGGACGGCGCGCGGCGCCAGAGGCCTCGCGATCGGCGTGGTCGGCGTGACCTATCTGCTGCGGGCGATCGGTGACTCCGCCGGTCCGCACGGGCCGCGCTGGCTTTCGTGGCTGTCGCCGATCGGCTGGGCCGAGCTGATCAGGTCGTTCGGCGCGATCCGGTGGTGGGTGCTTGCATTGCCGGTTCTCGTCGCGGTAGTCGCGGCGGTTGCGGCCGGAGTATTGGCCGTCCGCAGGGACTATGACGCTGGCATGCTGCCGCAGCGCCCAGGCCCGGCTCGCGGCAGCGCGTGGCTGCGCAGCACGTTGGGGCTTGCCTGGCGTCTGCACCGCGGCACGCTGGCCGGCTGGCTGACGGGCGCGCTCATCTTCGGAGTGATCGTCGGATCGGCCGCCAAGGGCATTGGCGGGCTGCTCGGCAGCAGTCAGATCAGGCACATCGTGACGACCCTCGGCGGAACTTCGGCGATCACCAATGCCTATCTGGGCGCCATCATGGGCTTCAGCGGGCTGATCGCAGCCGGGTACGCGGTTTCCGCCGTTTTCCGGCTGCGCTCCGAGGAGACATCCGGCCACGCCGACCCCGTCCTGGCCACTGGGGTGAGTCGGTTGCGGTGGGGCATGCCGCACCTGCTCATCGCGGTGGCCGGAACGTTGACGATTCTGGTGGCGGCGGGACTCGCCGCTGGGCTTGGTTACGCCCTCCGGTCTGGAGGCACGGGTGAAATCGGGCCGCTCCTCGTTGCCGCGCTGGCCCAGGTTCCAGCCGCGCTGGTGATCGCCGGGTTCGCCGCCGCGCTCTTCGGACTCGCTCCGGGCGCCAGCGTCGCGGGCGGTTGGTCTGCGCTCGGCGTGGTCGTGCTGATTCTGTTCCTCGGCGCTGCACTGAAGCTGTCACACTGGGTACTGGACATATCGCCATTCCAGCACCTGCCCAAGCTGCCGGGCGGAACCGTTACCGCCCCGCCGCTGGTCTGGCTCAGCCTCATCGCGCTGGCGCTCGGTGCGGCCGGGCTGGCCGCCTTGCGTAAGCGCGACATCGGCTAGCGCCCTGACCGGGCAAAATTCCTGAAACGTACAATGAGTCAGTGAGTGCTGGCGAGCTGAGTCGCTCTCGGCGGATGCTCGTGCTCGCGACCTGCTGCATGAGCCTGTTCATCGTGGGGCTTGACGTCACGGTCGTCAACGTCGCGCTGCCTTCGATCCAGCACGAGCTGCATGCCAGCGTGTCGGGCTTGCAGTGGGTCGTGGCCTCCTACTCCCTCGTGATCGCCAGCCTGCTGATGCTCGCCGGATCGACGGCCGACCGGGTCGGCCGCCGCCGCACGTTCCAGGTCGGCCTGGTGCTGTTCACGCTCGGGTCGCTGCTCTGCAGCCTGGCGCCCAGCCTCGGCACGCTCGTGGTCTTCCGGATGGTGCAGGCCGTGGGCGGATCGATGCTCAACCCAGTCGCCTTGTCGATCATCACGAACACCTTCACCGAGCGGACCGAGCGCGCGAGGGCCATCGGGGTCTGGGGCGGCGGCGTCGGCCTGAGCCTGGCACTCGGACCGATCGTCGGCGGCGTGCTCGTGAGTTCGGTCGGCTGGCGCAGCATCTTCTGGGTCAACATCCCGGTCGGCATCGTGGCGATCATCCTGACCGCGATCTTCGTGCCGGAGTCAAAGGCACCGCGTGCGCGCCGGTTCGACCCGGCCGGTCAGCTGCTGGTGATGATCACGCTGGCCGCGCTCGTCTACGGGATCATCGAAGGTCCCGGCCATGGCTGGTCCTCGCCTGTGATCATCGGATGCTTCGCGGTGGCGGCCGTAGCCGGGACGGCATTCGCGCGCTACGAAACGCGCCGCGAGGACCCGCTGCTTGACGTCAGGTTCTTCCGCAGCATCCCCTTCTCCGGCGCGACAATGATCGCGGTGTCGGCGTTCGCCGGCCTCGCCGGGTTCCTGCTGCTGAGCACGATCTACTTGCAGGACGTGCGCGGTCTGCCGGCCGTGCGGGCAGGCCTGTACATGCTGCCGATGGCGGCGATGACGGCGATCTGCAGCCCGCTGTCTGGCCGGATAGTAGGGGCCCGTGGGCCGAGGCTGCCGATGATCGGCGCTGGGATCGCGATCACCATCAGCGCGATCACGCTGACGAGGCTGACGGCTCACACCTCATCGGGGAACCTGGTCGTGAGCTACCTGCTGTTCGGCCTCGGCTTCGGGCTTGTCAACGCGCCCATCACGAACACGGCGATAGCGGGCATGCCGCGGGCGCAGGCTGGGGTGGCCGCGGGTGTGGCCACGACCAGCAGGCAGGTCGGCTCGTCGCTGGGCGTCGCGGTGATCGGGTCGGTCGTCGTGTCCGCTATGACCGGTCCGATCAAGACCAGCTTCGCTCCGGCCAGTCATGCGGGCTGGTGGGTGATCGCCGGCTGCGGCCTTTCGGTCCTCACCCTTGGCGTGATCACGACCGGTCCCTGGGCCAGGCACACCGCCGAGCTGGTCGCGGCCGCGTTCGGGCACGGCGAGTCAGCCGCCGGTGAGGGCACCGAGATCGAGCCGGCCGCCTGACCCCCGCCCGAGCCGGAGCAACGGGGGCGCCGCGCTGTCTCCAGAACAACAACAGGGCGCCCACGTTGCTAGCGGCTGGCCCCCCGGTGGGCGGTGAGCACGAGCAGTTACTGGTCGCCTGTCTGTGCCATGGCCATGATGGCGAAGGCGGCGCCCTGGTCGTCGGTCATGATGGCCATCCGGCCGTACGGCGTGTCCCAGGCTGGCCGCATGACGCTGCCGCCCAGCTTGGTCACGACGTCCGAGGCCTGGTCGGCGTCCTCGACCCCGAAGTAGGTCATCCAATGGGCCGGCGTCTCGGCCGGCGCCATGGCCAGGTCGCCGATCCCGCCCATCGGATCACCCGTGGTCCTGAACGTCGCGTAGTGGAAGTCGTCGCCGCTCATGTCGTCATAGTCGTAGCCGAAGACGGCCTGATAGAACGCCTTGTTGGCGTCGAAACCCCGGCTCATGTTCTCGTTCCAGCAGACGGCGCCCGGCACGTTGGCCAGCTGCATCCCGCTGTGCGCGCGTGACTGCCAGATGCCGAATACCGCTCCGCCTGGGTCTGCGGCGACGCTCATCCGCCCGACATCGGTGATGTCGAACGGATCGGCGAGCACGGAACCGCCCGCCGCCGTCACCTTGCTCGTGGTGGCGTCCGCGTCGTCAGAGGCCAGGTAGGTCGTCCAGGCCGTCGGAACTTCAGCGGGCCCCATCTTGGGCCCGATTCCCGCGACCGGCCGACCCTGAACCTCGCACATGACGTAGCCGCCTGTTTCCGGCGGCCCGACCTGAGTGTCCCAGCCGAAGAGTGTCGAATAAAATGACGTGGCCCTGGCCACGTCGTCCGTCCCCAGGTCGACCCAGCAAGGCGTGCCGGCCGGCCATGGCGTGTCGCGCTGCACCATTGCTCCTCCATGCAGATGACTTGGTAGCCCGTCGAACGGCTCTACTTTCGGCGAATACGCAATGGCGTCTGCGATCCGTAAAGCCTGTGACGATTTGCTTACGCAGCGTATCTAGCCGCGTTCCGCCAGTCAGCCGGTTGTGAAATTCGCCACATCCGGCCGTCGGCCGATCCGGGCCGCATTGCGGGAGGCGGAAATCGTTAGTCCTGCGAGGAGCGTAAACAGTCCGTAGCATGGCGGTCATGGGTAGCCACCGGGCCTTGCCGTCACGAGCCGAGCTAGCGCGCGCGACACGCACGACCCGCTTCCGTAGCGGCCTACCAGCCGTGCGTCCGACGAAGAAGCTCCTGATACTTCTCACCGGCGTGGTGCTCGCCATCGCCGCCGTGGCGGCATTCGCGGCGAACGCGGCCTCGCGCCGGTCCCTGTCGTCGTCTCACCATGTGACGTCCGCGACTGCAGGCTCACAGCATGGCTCCCGCCATGGCCAGGCCGGCGGCAGCAATGCCAGCAATGCCGGGCAGGCCGGCGGCATGGCCGCGGTGCCGGCCTCCCTCGGGCTCAGCCCAGGTGCTGTCTCGCCGAGCGCGGCCGGGATAGCGGAAGCACGGTCGTTGCTGCCGAAGCTCGACGCGTATCAGCTGGCCGGCCAGCGCGTGATCTACAGCTATTCGGGGCTGACCCCGCCAGCCAGCCTGCTGTGGGCGATCAGCCACGGCCGGGTCGCCGGAGTCATTTTCTTCAAGGGCAACGTCGGATCAAATGCGCACATCCAGGCCGTCGCCAAGCAGTTGCAGCAGGCGAACGCCGCCTCGACCAACCCGGTGCGCCTGCCGCTGCTGCTGATGACCGACCAGGAGGGCGGTGTCGTCCGCCGGCTGAACGGCCCGCCTACACTTTCGGCGAAGCAGATTGGTCAAAGCGCCCACCCGCAGCAAACGGCGACTTCGGAGGGCCAGGCGGCGGGCAAATTCATGCACGGCCTGGGCGTGAACGTAAACCTCGCGCCGGTGCTTGACGTGTTCAGGACGCCCGGGAACTTCATCGACGAGTTCGGCCGGTCCTTCAGCAATAATCCCGCGAAGGTTGCCAAGCTCGGCCAGCTCTTCGCGACCGCCATGCAGAACCAAGGCGTTGCCGCGACCGTGAAGCACTTCCCTGGCCTGGGCGCTGCCACTAGGACGCAGAACACCGACGTGCGCCCGGTCACCCTGAACCTGACGCTCGACCAGATCAGGTCGATCGACGAACTGCCGTACCGGTCGGCCGTCTCGGCCAAGGTCAAGCTGGCCATGGTGTCGTGGGCGATCTACCCGGCGCTGGACAAGAAGTTCCCGGCCGGCCTGTCGTCCGCGATCGTGCACGGCGAGCTGCGCAACCGACTTCAGTTCGCCGGCGTCACCATCACCGACGCCCTGGAGGCAGGCGCGCTGAAGAACTTCGGCGCAACCGGGAAACGGGCGACCCTGGCCGCCAAGGCCGGCATGGACCTGCTGCTCTGTGCCGCAGAGAACCCCACTCAGGGCGCCACAGCGAGGGATGCGCTGCGCAGTTTCTTCCTGGCGTCCAATGCCACCGCGCAGGCCAAATTCAAGGCGGCCGTCGAGCGGGTCCTCGCCCTGCGCGCGACCCTGTAAGGCTGATTCTTTCAGGTGATTGGCGTCCCGCTCGTCGCAGCAACGTCAGCGAGCAGATCGGTGAGCTTCGCAGTCAGCGGACCGGGCCGCCCGTCGCCGATCAGCCGCCCGTCGATCCGGATGACTGGCGCGATGCCGCCCATCGTGCCGGTCACGAAGACCTCGTCCGCCGCGTAGAGCTGCGTGAGCGAGTGGTCACCGACAACGCACTCGATGCCAGCCCCGGCGGCTAGCTCAAGCACCGCGGCGCGGGTGATGCCCTCCGGGCACGCGGCGGCCGCCGGCGTACCAAGTACCCCGCCGTTCACGCAGAACACGTTGGTCGCGTTCGTCTCGGCGACGAAGCCGCGCTGGTCCAGCATCAGCGCATCGTCAGCGCCCGCCACGTTGGCCTCGATCTTCGCCAGGATCGAGGGCAGCAGGTTGGCGTGATGGATCTTGGGATCCAGGCAATCTGGCGGCGGCCGCCTGATGCCCGAGGTGATCAGCGTGATCCCGGTCGCGGCGTAGACAGGCGGCTTGTACTCCGGCAGAACGATCAGCACGGGGCCAGACTGGTTGAGCCTTGGGTCCATGCCGCTCGTGATCTTCACGCCGCGGCTCAGCGTCAGCCTGATGTGCACCCCGTCGGTCATGGCGTTGGCCGCGAGCGTCCGCCTGATCTCCGCGGTGATCTCCGCGTCGGACGGAACCGAATCGAAGGCCAGCGCCTGCGCCGACCGCCGGAGCCTAACCAGGTGCTCGGTCAGCCGGAAGATCCGGCCGTGATGCAGCCGCAACCCCTCCCACACCGCGTCGCCGCCCTGGACGGCCGAGTCGAACGGGCTCACAGCCGCCTGATCCCGGTGCGTCAGCCGCCCGCCGACGCTGACAATGATGTCCCGGTTCCGCTCGTCGAACTGCTGCAACATCCGCCGCTCCTCTCCGGTCAGTACTAGTCCGGCGCCGCCGCGGCCGCGAGCTCCTCGTAGTAAGGCTGGCAGCGAGCTGCCAGCCCTTCTAGCTCACGCGGCAGCTCCGGCATGCCGCCGCCGCACTCACGGTCAGCAGCGAAACCAGTAGACGCCCACACCCGCGCGTACCAGTGCTTGGCCCAGACCCCGTCCGTGGGCCGCGGCCCAGCGGGCCAGGACAGCATCGCCGGATCGAACCGGATCCGCAGCGCCGCGCAGAGTGCCTCCAGCGTCTCCTGTGGCGTGGCCGCGAGGTCGGCGGCGTCGATCACCGGCCCGCCGTACAGCCGGTAAATCTCCACCTGCTGCTCCAGGCCCAGGTCGGCCAGCGTGGGGGCGTCCCTGACCTTGGCATACGAGGCGAGCAGCCGCCGGGGATCGCGGATCAGGAACGCGTGCCGCAGCCCGGACAGCCGAGCCCGGTCGACCCCGGGCAGCAGGTGATGGGTCATGTGCTTCTGGTAGTACACGGTCCGTCCGGCCGGCAACGGGCCGGCGGTGAGCTGCTCCGCCACCTCAGGCCAGCGCGTGGGCATGGACCGCATGATCTCGTCCCGGCCCGGGTGGGCAATGCCGGTCTCGGTGAGGTAATAGCCGTAGAGGGGCTCGTCGATCACCACGGTGTCCGGCCGGTTCTCGAACGAGCGCATCAGCGCCGTGGACAGCGTCCGCGGCCCCGACCACATCGCGATCCTGGCGACCTCGCGCACAGGGTCAGAACGTGACGACGCTGCGCAGCACTTCGCCGCGGCCCATCTTGGCGAATGCCTCTTCCACCGCATCGAGCGCGATCGTCTCCGACACGAACTTCTCCAGCGGCAGCCGGCCGCCCAGGTGCAGGTCGGTCAGCATCGGGAAGTCGCGGTCGGGCAGGCAGTCGCCGTACCAGGACGATTTCAGCGACCCGCCGCGGCCGAATACGTCAAGCAGCGGCAGCTCGAGGCGCATCTCGGGCGTCGGCACGCCGACGAGCACCACGGTCCCGGCCAGATCCCTGGCGTAGAACGCCTGCGTGTACGTCTCAGGCCGGCCCACCGCCTCGATCACGACGTCAGCGCCGTTGCCCTCGGTCAGTGCCTTGATCTGCTCGACCGGATCGGTCTCGCGCGAATTGATCGTGTCGGTAGCCCCGAGCTCCCTGGCCCAACCCAGCTTCCTGTCGTCGATGTCGACCGCGATGATCTTGCGAGCACCCGCGAGCCGCGCGCCGAGCACAGCCGCGCAACCGACACCCCCGCAACCGATCACCGCTACCGAATCGCCCCGGCCCACCTGACCAGTGTTCAGGGCCGCACCGAGACCGGCCATAACGCCGCAGCCAAGCAGGCCAGCGACCTCGGGCTTGACCTGCGGGCTGACCTTCGTGCACTGCCCGGCGGCCACGAGTGTCTTCTCGGCGAACGCGCCGATGCCCAGGGCCGGCGACAGGATAGTGCCGTCGCTCAGCGTCATCTTCTGGGTCGCGTTGTGGGTGGCGAAGCAGTACCAAGGACGGCCTCTGCGGCAGGCACGGCACTGACCGCAGACCGCCCGCCAGTTCAGGATTACGAAGTCACCGGGCGCCAAGCCGGAGACGCCCTCGCCCACCTGCTCTACTACGCCGGCTGCCTCGTGGCCGAGCAGGTAAGGAAAGTCCTCGCCGATGCCGCCCTCGCGATAGTGCAGGTCGGTATGGCAGACGCCGCAGGCCTGGATCCTGACCAGCGCCTCGCCAGGGCCGGGATCTGGGACCACTACCGTGGTGAGCTCGACCGGAGCGCCCTTCGCGCGGGCGATTACGCCTGTGACCTCATGTGCCATCGGGTTTGTGCCTTTCTTTTTGCATAACAAGACTCGGGCGCCGGTCTGCGCTGCTGGCGCCGACGTCGCTTGATGATACGGATCAGCGCTTGCGGATAAGTAGCGCTATCGTCACATCAGGCGGCGCGAACGCGCGGAGTTGATGGCGCAACTCGTCGACAGTGACGCCCCGCACATTCACCTGATACCTGGGCGGTCCGTCGAGCGGGCTTGTTAGCGCCGTCGGCCGGAGCAGGTACCAGAACGGAATCAGCAGCAGAAGTGAGCGCCCGAGGCGCCGTAGCCGGCCGTGCCTGAATCCCCGCAGCGCAAGCGATGCGTTCGGGCTCAGAATCAGGTCCAGCCGGGCACCGTACGCCCGCGGGGCGAGCCTGACCCGCTCGATGTGCCGCCACGGCAGGTGCCTGACGCCCCGCCGCTGCCGCCCGCGCCGTCGGCTGAACACGGGCAGCCCGAGGTCGACGCCTTCCTGGGTCGCGGTGAAGGCATGCGTGGTGATCGAGTTGAGCACGAGCACGAAGACGATCATCGCGAGGAGCAGCCCGGCAGCTGCGGTCAGCCTGAACCAGAGCGGCGGCCACCGGCTAAGGGCCAGCGCGCCGACCACGATCAGGTACCAGATCGGGGCCAGCCACAAGTAACCGCGCGGCAGGATCGCCGACGGGCCGATCACGGGTGCGGACAGGCCGTCCTGCATGGATTGCCCCCAAACTGTAGGTCTCGGACTGAATCGTCCAACGCGCGGAGGCATAACCGCAAGGGTCAGCCATCAGCGCGGACGGTTACCGGGACGCGCCGATCGTGTAGCGGGCGCACCGATCTTGCCGCATGATGTATGAATCTCGGCATCGCTGAGAACCCCGTCGCAGCGGCGGACGAGAGGTCGGCACACTGCCGGGATACGGGAGGTTGGCCGGATGCCGAAAGACGGCAAGAACCGGCGGTCAGGTCGCGACGAGGCCCGCGGAAACGATCTCGCAGGCACTCTCGGCGGCGATGAGGATTACGACTGGATCAAGTACCTGGGGGAAGGACGATCCCCGTCCTCGTCTGCGACGTCCGCGCAGCCTCCGTCGGCGTCCCCTGCGCAGCCTCCGCCGCGGTCACCTGCGCAGACCGTGGCGCGGCCAGCCGCGCGGCCTGAGCCGCTCCCGCAACGGGTCCGCGGTGGCGGTCCTGACCGGGGTGGCCGGAGCCGCCGTGGGCCTGAGCCGGCTGGCTCGGAAGAACAGCACACCGGATACAGTGCCCGTCAATCTCGCCAGGGCGAGGCCCGGCCCGGATCGGGGCCGGTCACCGGTCGCGCCGTCAAGGTGCGGCCGGGCCGCACGACCGACTTGCTGTTCAATCCGCAGGCTGAGGACTACTCACAGCCGCTCTACCCGGCCACGGACGACGGTCAGCGGCGAGCCATCCCACCGGAGCAAGATTGGCAGCGGGACTGGGAGCCTGGGGACCGGCCGGCGCCACGGCGGGGGGAGCTGCTCCCGCCCGGGCGGCTGGACACCGCCGAGTACGCCCAGCCGCTCTACCCTGGTGTCGGTGCCGCCCCGGCTACCGGCGCCCGGCCCCCGCGATCCTGGCCCGACGACGATCCGCTCGCGGACACCGATGCGGGAGGCCAGCCGGTTCGTGGCGGGCGCCGGACGGCCAGCCGAGGCGGTCCACGGCCTGCGGTACGGTCCGGCTCATCGCCCGTGCTGCCGGACCGGGTTGATCGCACCGGCCCGCAACGGCGTGTCAGCGGGCTCAGCCCAACGGCCTCGTCGCAGCGCACCATCGCCGATCCGCTCGACGAGCCGGCCGGCGATGTCGCAGCGCCCCAGATCATGCCGCAGGTCCAGCCGCCGGTCAGGGGCAGGCCAGCCCGCAAGCCGCGGAAGAGCGGCAGGCCGAAGTCCGGCGAGGGCCGGCCAAGGGCGGGCAAGGGTCGGCCAGCGGTCGGCCAGGCACGATCCGGGACCCGCCGTCGGGTGCGGGTCAAGGTTATGGTCGTGCTTGGATCGGCGATCATCGCGACGCTGGCTGTGGCGGGCTATGTGGTGTTCAGGCCGCAGGCCTCGCATGTTGTATCCGCACCGGCCAGCCAGAGCGGCTATGCCAGGCAGCCGGCCAATGCCACGGCCAACGACCTCCGCCACCGGATCGTTGCGGCCGCCGGAGGAGCCGTCAGCAATGTCGTCGCTGCCGTCTACCAGAGAACGACAGGCCCTGGCACGAAGAAGGGGCCGCAGATCGTCGTCTTCATCGGCGGCAACCTCGCTGGCGGCGCTTCGGCGGACAATCTCATCAGCGCCTACATGACCAGGCTGCCCGGGGCATACACGACTAGTGCGGGGCGCCTTGGCGGGCGGGCGGCCTGCGCGCCAGGATCAAATGGCGGTCCCGCCGAATGTGCCTGGGCCGACAACGACACTTTCGGCGTTGTCGTTTCCGCCACGGTGAACTCGGCGGGCTTGGCCGACGTGATGCGCCAGATGCGTCCGCAGGTCGAGCATGTCGTGAGGTAACCGGCCCGCCCTAGCTGGCTGGCTGGTCGGTGTCGTTCTTCTTGGCGCTGTCCGTCTCGGCTGCTGGCGCAGCCGGGGCCTGGCTTGCCGTCTGCGGCGTGCGGAGCGACAGGCGGGCCACAACCATCGTGATCGCCGCCGCCAGCACGGCAAGGCCAGCGAGCTGCCCGCCTATAAGCCGCGGATCAAGCGGGAGCGCCGACGAGGTCTGGGTGATCCCCGCGAGCTTGCCCGTGTGCGTGGGCTTTGGCGTGGCGGGCGGCGACGTCTGCGGTGTCACGACAGGGAACAGGCCGGACAGGCCAGCCGGGCTGATCGTCGTGCCAGGAATCGGGGCCAGCGGCGGCGGCAGCGGTGGCGCCGGGTTGAATGCCGACGTCTGACCGACGATGGTCGTGATTGTCGCCACGGCCGGAGACAGCGACGACGCGCTGATGCTCACGGTCAGGGTCATCGGCTCACCGGCGGTCGCGGTGTCCCGGACGCGGGCGGTGATTATTAGCTCGAACGCCTGATTAGCCGGCAGCCTGCCGATCGAGCAAGTTCTCCTGTGTGCGGCCGGGCAGAGCGTGAATCGCGGCGGCCGCATCGCCCGCGCGCTCGATGCGGCGCTCGCGGTCACCTTGGTCGCGGTGGCCGTGCTCCAGACCCAGATCGAGTAGGTCACGGTGCCGCCAGGAGCGGTGCTTGAGCCTTGCACGAGCTGGGCTGTTACGCAGAGCGCACCTGCCCGATGGCGATGTGAGCGACTGGGTGACGGCGACGGGCTCGGAGACTTCGAAGGGGACCGGCTTGGCGAGGGGCTGGGCGAGCTGGACGTGGACGGACTCGGGCTGTGGCTGGGCGAGGTGGACGAGCTATTGGTCTGGCTTGGGCTCGTTGAACTAGTCGGGCTCCGTGACGGACTCGGCTTCGGACTGGCAGTGCGCGAGGGGCTCGTGCTCTTCGACGGGCTAGCGCTGGGCGATGTCGCCGCGCTACGCGATTGCACCGCCCCCAGCAACTTGGCCGATACGACCGCGGTAGAACTGCGGCCGCAGGGCGAGCCCATCGGGCGGGCTGATGTTGCCAGTGCCGGGGCGATTACGAAGCCTGACACGAGGAACGAACCCGCCGCCAGGCAGAAAGCGATCCGGCTAGCTCGCAGGGTCCCTAGCGGCACCGCGGCGCTCCGATCGTCGGGCCGGCCGCAGCCGGTTCTGCCGTCTGACGTCCGATGTCGTCTATGAGCATGATAGGGAACTCTAACCGTCCGCCTGATGGGTCATGCATTCGAGCATAAGGTGACTTCCTGTCTTACTGAAGTGGCCGGCGGCCGAATCACAATAGTTCCCGCTCATAATGATCGTGTTTCGCCAGGGCACCATAAGCGTCCTCAGGATGGCGGCCAGATGAACAGTGAGCGGCCGGAGGGCGGTGGCCGGGACTCGACCGACGTGCTGACCAGAACAGCCAGGGCCCCTGACCTGGAGCTGCGGTATGGTGACGGCGCCGAGCACGTGGCTGATGTCCATCTGCCGCCAATGGCCGTCGGTTCAGGTGGCGGGACCGGCGCGAGGGTTCCGTTCACCATATTTCTGCATGGCGGTTTCTGGCGGGCCGAGTATGGGCGCGAGCACACCGGCCCGCTCGCTGAGGCTCTCGCGGCGGCCGGATTCGTCGTGTGCGCGCCCGAGTACCGCAGGACGGGACAGGCTGGTGGCGGCTGGCCCGGCACCTTCGATGATGTCGCGGCGGCCGTGGACCGGCTGCCAGGGCTGGTCGCCGAGTCGACTGACGGACTCGTGGCCGCCGACCCGGCCGATGTCGTGCTTGCCGGGCACTCGGCTGGCGGGCATCTGGCGCTCTGGGCGGCGAGCAGGCATCGGCTGCCGCCGGGATCGCGGTGGCATGCCGGGCGCTCTGGGTGGCGTGGCGTTATCGCGCTGGCGGCGGTGAGCGATCTGGCCGGGAGTTACCGGAAGGCGCTGGGCCGGCGGGCCGCGGCCGAGTTGATGGGCGGCGGCCCCGGGGATTTTCGTGACGGCAGGTACCTGGAGGCTGATCCGTCGCGGCTGGTACCCGCTAGCGGGCCAGTGTGGCTCGTGCACGGCATGGCCGACGACCGGGTTCCGTACCTGATGAGCCTGGACTACGCCAGGTGGGCCCGGGCGGCCGGAGCGCGCGCCGCGGCGGCGACCTGCCTGCTGCTGC
>Ga0209131_1002010_pt1 | contig 13951 bp, 9 predicted proteins | sample GraSoi_2013_40cm_FD_185826 | JGI IMG/M metagenome (GOLD analysis project Ga0209131, IMG submission 185826) | Grasslands soil microbial communities from the Angelo Coastal Reserve, California, USA - Sample 9_17_2013_40cm (SPAdes) (version 2) | ecosystem: Environmental > Terrestrial > Soil >...
CAGGGCCACCTTTGAGATCTTGGTACCGGACAACGAAGTCGTCTTCAGCGTCGTGCGGATCTCGCGGTCGCGCACCTTGGTGACCTGCTCGTCGCCCGAGTAGGCCTGCCTGATCTGCGGCCATTCTTCGAGCAGCGCCCTGGCTTCGGGGCTCAGCGCCTTTTCGCGTTCCGCGATCAGCGGCGCGAGGTCGGATGACGCCTTCTTCGCAGAATCCAGCATGCGTCTAGCTTCGCGCAACTGCTGGCGTTCCCGCGCCGTCTTCGACTGCCTGGCGACATCCGCGTGGTAGCCGCGCACCGTCTCGGCAATCTCTGCAAGGTAACGCGCGCGCGCCGGCGGCACGATGACATTCTGCCCGGACGACGCTTTCACGTTCGTGGTTTTGAGCTTGCCGTCCGCGGCCTTGAGTCCGCGAGTCTTCAGTTTTGCGACGATGGTCTGGTAGAGCGCGGTCACGCCGTCGTCGTTGAACCGGGACGCGATGGTGCCGAACACCGGCATCGCGTCGGTGGCCACGGTGAAGGCACCGCGGTTGCGCTGCATCTGCTTGCGCACGTCGCGCAGCGCGTCCTGGGCCCCGCGGCGGTCGAATTTGTTGATGGAGACGAAATCGGCAAAGTCGAGCATGTCGATTTTCTCGAGCTGGCTGGCGGCGCCGAACTCCGGCGTCATCACATACAGCGAGAAATCGACATGCGGCACGATGGCGGCATCGCCCTGGCCGATGCCCGACGTTTCCACCAGCACCAGATCGAAGCCAGCGCATTTGCAGGCGGCGATCACGTCCGGCAGGCAGGCCGCGATTTCGCTGCCGGCGTCGCGCGTAGCCAGCGAACGCATATAGATGTTCGGATGATTGATCGAGTTCATGCGGATGCGGTCGCCCAGCAGCGCACCGCCGGTCTTGCGCCGCGACGGGTCGACCGCAATGACGGCTATCCTGAGGGCGTCGCCCTGGTCGATGCGGAATCGACGGATCAGTTCGTCGGTGAGCGACGACTTGCCGGAACCGCCGGTGCCGGTGATGCCGAGCACCGGAACTCCGTCCTTCTTTGCGGCGCGGGCAACCAGCTTCCTTTGCAGCGCGTCGGATAGTGTTGTGTTTTCGAGCCCGGTGATGACACGGGCGAGGTCGCGGGTGTTGCCCTTGAACAATTCGTCGAGATTGGCGGGCAGTTCGGCGGCCAGGTTGCGGTCGGCAGTGCGGATCATGTCGGTGATCATGCCCTGCAGGCCCATCCTGGCGCCGTCTTCCGGTGTGTAGATGCGGGCGACGCCGTAACGGTGCAGGTCCTCGATTTCGTCCGGCACGATCACGCCGCCGCCGCCGCCGAAGACCTTGATGTTCTCGCCGCCTCGCTCGCGCAGCAGGTCGATGGTGTACTTGAAGTACTCGACGTGGCCGCCCTGGTAGGACGAGATCGCGATGCCCTGCACGTCCTCCTGGATCGCGGCGTTGACGATTTCGTCGACGGAGCGATTGTGGCCGAGATGGATGACTTCGACGCCGCTGGCCTGAAGGATGCGACGCATGATGTTGATCGAGGCGTCGTGGCCGTCGAACAGGCTTGCCGCGGTGACGAAACGGATCTTATTGGCCGCCCGGCCTTTCTGGTCTGCGGGCTGCTCGCTCAAGTCGGTCATGAATCTCGCTCCCTGCAGCTCAAGGCACCCCGGCCGGAGGCCAAGGTTTTGAACTGCCGATTATCCATCAACGTCAGCCCGAATGCCCGCCGTCCGCTTGTCATCAAGCCGCCAGGCCGATGCCGGCACCGTGGCGGAATTGCTGCAACAGGCGATCGCGCTCCGCTGCCACCGCGACAACATTGCCGTCCTTGACGTGGCCGAAGCCGCGGATGCGCTCCGGCAGCGATGCGAGTTCGACCGCCGTCCGGTGATTTTTCTTTGAAAGGCTGGTCAGCATTTCCGTGACGAGGGATTCGTAGTCGCGGACCAGGCCTCGCTCCATCTTCCTTTCCGCCGAGTGGCCGAACGGGTCGAGCGGCGTTCCGCGCAGGCCCTTGAACTCTGCCAGCACCTTGAACGCCGCTTTCATCCATGAACCGTAACGCGCCTTGACCAGATGGCCTTGCGCATCGCGCCTTGCGAGCAGCGGGGGCGCCAGGTTGTAGGTGACCTTGAAGTCGCCCTCGAAGCTGTCGTTCAGCCGCTTCTCGAAATCGCCGTTGGTATAGAGCCGGGCGACTTCGTATTCGTCCTTGTACGCCATCAGCTTGAACAGATACTTTGCCACCGCCTTGCCCAGCGCATCCCCGGCGCCGATGCCTGCCTCGGCATCGCGCACCCTGGCGACCAGGTTCTCGTAACGCTTCGCGTAAGCAGCGTTCTGGTATTCAGTGAGGAAAGCGACCCGGCGGCGGATCAGGGTTTCGAGGTTCAGCGGCATCTGCACGACGATCGGCTTGGCCGGAAGCGCGACTTTCTCTACTTGCTCCAGGCTGACCGCGGCACGCCTTCCCCAACTGAAGGCCTGCTCGTTGGCGTCGATGGCGACGCCGTTCAATTCAATTGCTTTCAGGATGGATTCCTCCTGCAATGGAATGAGCCCCTTCTGGAAGGCGAAGCCGAGCATGAACAGATTGGTCGCGATCGAATCGCCCAGCAATGCGGTGGCGAGCCGGGTGGCATCGATGAAGTGGGAGCGGCTGCCGACCGATTCGTCGATCAGGGCCCGGATCTGCTCCGCGGGAAACTGCCAGTCGGGATTCTGCGCAAACGGTCCGGGAGGCTGTTGATGCGTATTGATGACCGCCACCGTGCGACCAGGTCGTGTCTTGGAGATCGCATCGTGCGCGCCGGCGGTCAGCATGTCGCAGCCGAGGATCAGGTCCGCTTCGCCGGTGGCGATGCGCTGCGCGCGAATGTCTTCCGGCGAACGGGCGATGCGCACGTGGGAAGTGACCGCGCCATTCTTCTGCGACATGCCGGTCATGTCCAGCGCCGACGTGCCTTTGCCTTCCAGGTGGGCGGCCATTCCCAGCAAGGCGCCGATCGTAATGACGCCGGTACCGCCGATGCCGGTGATCAGGATGTTGTAGGGCGCTTGCCCGAGTTCCGCTGCAATTGCGTCGGGAAGGGACTCGAGTTGGGCGGGGAGCGCCAGCTTGGCCGCACGCGACTTCTTCGGTGCACCGCCTTCGATGGTGACGAAGCTCGGACAGAAGCCCTTCACGCAGGAGTAATCCTGGTTGCATGACGACTGGTCGATCGCGCGTTTGCGGCCGAATTCGGTTTCGACCGGCAGGATCGAGGTGCAATTGGATTGCACGCCGCAGTCGCCGCAACCTTCGCAGACCGCCTCGTTGATGAAAACCCGCTGTGTGGCTTTCGGATACTCGCCTTTCTTGCGGCGCCGGCGCTTTTCGGCCGCACAGGTCTGGTCGTAGATCAGCACGGAGACGTCCTGAATCTCGCGCAATTCGCGCTGCACCGCCTCCATGTCCTTGCGATCGTTGACCGTGACCATGGCCGGCAACTGCGACCGGTCCTCGTAACGCGACAATTCTTCCGTCACCACTGCGATGCGCTTGACGCCTTCGGCCGCCATCTGTTGCGCGATCAGGCTGACGGAAATCTGCCCGTCCACCGGTTGCCCGCCGGTCATGGCGACAGCGTCGTTGTACAGAATCTTGTATGTGATGTTGACGTTTGCCGCGAGCGCCGCGCGAATCGCGAGGGACCCGGAATGAAAATAAGTGCCATCGCCGAGGTTGGCGAAGATGTGGGAGCGCTTCGAGAACGGCGCCTGGCCGATCCACGGCGCGCCTTCACCGCCCATGTGTGTCGGGCTTTTATTGTGCTCCGGATAGATCACGGTGGCCATGACGTGGCAACCGATGCCGGCGAGCGCCAAGCTGCCATCCGGCACCTTGGTTGACGTATTGTGCGGGCATCCCGAGCAGTAGTACGGTGGTCGCACCGGAGTGTCCACCGCCTTCTTCAGCACAGCTTCTTTCGCATCGAGAAAAGCCAACCGCGCCTTGATCAGGTCGCTCTGGTGAAAGCGTGCGATGCGTCCGGCGATTACGCGCGCGATCTGTGCGATCGAGAAATCGGCCTTGGCCGGCAGCAGCCATTCGCCGCGCGGATGAACCCACTCGCCCTGCTCGTCGAACTTGCCGATTACTCGCGGGCGCACGTCCGGATGCCAGTTATAGAGCTGCTCCTTGAGCTGGTACTCGACCATCTGGCGTTTTTCCTCCACCACGAGGATTTCCTCCAGCCCCTTCGAGAACTCGCGCACGCCGTCCGGTTCCAGCGGCCAGGGCATCGAGACCTTGAACAGCCGGATGCCGATCTGCGCGGCGTTCTCTTCGGTGATGCCCAGTTCTTCCAGCGCTTCCAGCACGTCCATGTAGGACTTCCCGGATGCGATGATTCCGAGCCTCGCGTTGGGTGAATCGATGGTCGTGCGGTTGATCTTGTTCAATCGTGCATACGCCATCGCCGCGTAAATCTTGTAGTCCTGCATTAGCGCTTCCTGCCTGCGCGCCTGCTGACCGAGCAGGTCGCTGGACAAGCGGCAATTGAGGCCGCCTTCCGGCATCACGAAATCCGTCGGCACCAACGTCCTCACGTGAAACGGATCCGCCTCGATCGAAGCCGATGATTCGACGGTATCGGCCAGCGCCTTGAAGCCGATCGCGCATCCGGAGAAGCGCGACATCGCCCAGCCGTGCAGGCCGAGTTCGACGTATTCCTGCACGTTGCAGGGATACAGGACCGGAATCATCGATGCGGAAAACAGATGGTCGCTCTGGTGCGGCAATGTCGAGGAGTAGGCGCCGTGGTCGTCGCCCGCGACGAGCAGCACGCCGCCATGCTTCGAAGTGCCGCCGAAATTCATGTGCTTGAACACGTCGCCGCAGCGATCCACACCCGGCCCCTTGCCGTACCACAGCGCAAAGACGCCGTCGTAATTCGACTCGCCTATCAGTTCGACCTGCTGCGATCCCCACACCGCGGTGGCGGCGAGTTCTTCGTTGACGCCGGGCTGGAATTTGATGTGATGGGCTTCCAGATGCTTCTGGGCTTTCCACAGCGCTTCGTCCAACCCGCCCAACGGCGAGCCGCGATAGCCGGAGATAAAGCCGGCCGTGTTGAGTCCCGCGGCCACGTCGCGCCGGCGCTGGACCAGGGCAAGGCGAACCAGCGCCTGGATCCCGGTCAGATAAACGCGATCCTGGTCCGAGATGTATTTGTCTTCGAGGGTAACTTGCCGCATTTCCGGCTCCTTGTGAGAGTTCAATCCGAGGCCACCCGCCCTGGGTTCGGCGGCACCTCTTAAGCGCGTTGGACTGATGGTCCCCGGCGCAATTCAATCCTGGCGCAGTTCGCTTCGCAGTATTTCAGCAGTCCGATTTTTCCGGGCCGGGCTGATAGATCGTCGTCTCGTTCAACATCACCTGGTGATGCCCGCTGCCGGCGGCAATCATCGGAAAGCAGTTCGACTGCGGTGCAACGGACACATCGAGAAAAAACGGTCCGTCACAGGCCAGGCACTTGGCAATCGCGGCGTCGAGTTCGGCCGGATCGGTGACGCGGCGCGCGTGCCAGCCAAACCCTCTCGCAACGGCCACGAAATCCGGCAACGCCGCGGTATAGCTGTGGCTATAACGGCCGCCGTGATTGAGTTCCTGCCACTGGCGCACCATGCCCATGTACCCGTTGTTGCACAACACCACTTTCACGGCGGCGCGATGTTGAATGGCGGTTGACAGTTCCTGCAGATTCATCAGCACGGAAGCGTCGCCGCTCACGCAAACGACGAGCTTGTCCGGATTTCCAATCTGGGCACCGATCGCCGCGGGCAGGCCATACCCCATGGTGCCGGCGCCGCCCGAGGTGAGCCAGCGGTTGGGCTGCTCGAAGCGCATATGCTGCGCGGCCCACATCTGATGCTGGCCGACGTCGGTCGACACGATCGCATCGCGTCCCGCGACCGCCCGCTGCAGAGATTGCATCAGATGCTGTGGCAGGATGCAATCGTCGCGTGTTTCGAATCCCAGCGAATCCTCGGCGCGCCATTGGCCGATCATCTGCCACCATTGCGCCAGCCTTCCGGTTTCGAAAACATGCACGCCCAGTTCGGTATGCAGGGCGTCGAGCAGTTCAAGACAGTCGCCGACCATCGGTACGTCGACCTTGATCACCTTGTTGATCGAAGAAGCGTCGATATCCAGATGGATTTTCTTCGCGTTCGGACAGAATTCGCTGAGCTTGCCGGTGACCCGGTCGTCGAAGCGGGCGCCAACGCAGACGACGAGGTCGGCGTGATGCATTGCCAGGTTGGCTTCGAGCGTGCCGTGCATGCCGAGCATGCCGAGAAACTGTCCGTGGGATGCTGGAAATGCGCCGAGGCCCATCAGCGTCAACGTGCACGGCGCGCCTGTGCGCTGCACAAGTCGCGTGAAAGCGGCGCAGGCCTCGGGCCCGGAGTTGATCAGCCCGCCGCCGCCGTAGAAGACCGGACGCCGTGCGTTCTTCAACAGTTCCACGGCATCGCGCAGCGGACCGCGCCGGAGCGGTTTGCGTTTGGGTTCCGCCTGATCCTCCGGCGTTTCAGTTGGCGCATTGAAAGTCGCAAGCTGGATGTCCTTGGGAAAATCGAGCAGCACCGGGCCCGGCCTTCCCTGCGTGGCGATACCGTATGCCTTGCGCACCATGGCCGACACCTGGTCGGCGCTGCGGATCTGCGCATTCCATTTCGTTACCGATCGCGACAGACCGAGCGCGTCGCATTCCTGAAACGCATCGGTGCCGATCGAATGGGTTGCAACCTGGCCGCTGATGCAAAGGACCGGCACGGAATCGCAAATCGCATCCAGTAACCCGGTGATGGTATTGCTCACACCCGGGCCCGAGGTCACCAGCACGACACCGGGCTTGCCGGTCGAGCGTGCATAACCTTCCGCGGCGTGAACCGCAGCCTGCTCGTGGCGTACCAGGATGTGGCGGAGGCGATGCTCCGCATGAAGCGCGTCATACACCGGCAGCACGGCGCCGCCGGGGTAGCCGAAAATGGTGTCCACGCCGAGTGCGACCAGCGTATCGAGCAGGGACTTCGCGCCGGTGATGGCGATGGGCTCCACAGCCGTTAATTCGGGAGTCGGCAGGACCGGCGGCTGGGCGAGATTGCTCATGCAGGCATCCTACGCGGCGCCCTGCAGAAAAGGCATCTTATTTTCTGCCATAATGCCGTCTTATTAGAATAATTTACCAAAAATTAGGCGATATGAAGAATGGTTGTCGATAAATTCGATCTGGCGATCCTGAAAGTCCTGCAGGAAGATGCGCGCGCCAGCTTGCAGGCGATCAGCGAACGCGTGGGATTGTCGTCGACTCCCTGCTGGGCACGGATCAAGCGCATGGAAAGTGAAGGGGTGATCCAGGGTTACACGGTGCGCGTCGATCCGGCTTCGATCGGACTTTCCGAAACCGTAATCGTGCAAGTCACGCTGGAGAGCCATACGGATGAAACGCTGTACGACTTCGGCAAGATGCTGGAGCAGATTCCGGAGGTGATGGAGGCTTATCTCGTCTCCGGCGACTACGATTACTACATTCGCATCGCCGTAAAGGACACGCGCGACTACGAACGGTTGCTGCGCGAACGTCTGTACCGGATTCCAGGCATCCGCCACAGCAAGTCGAGCTTTGTGCTGCGTACGTTGAAGGAAAGCCTGATCCCGTTGTCGGCCGCGCCCGCCGCGGTTTCCGTCGAACCGGCGACGACAAGGAAGAAGCGATCGCCGAAGCGCAAGCCGTGACGGCCGTCATCCTCGATACGCTCGCGTATAGTCGCCGTCAGAAAATGAACACGACCCCTTCCCGCGCAGTCGACGCCATCGGGCGCGCGCATGCCCTGGCGCGAGCCGATGCCCGCATCGTGAGTCTCGTCCCCAGCCTCACCGAGTTGCTGTTCGAACTCGGGGTGGGTGATCGGCTCGTGGGGCGTACCGGTTTCTGCATCCATCCCAAAGATCGCATCAAGACGGTGCCCAAGGTCGGTGGCACCAAGAGTGTCGACATCGAAGCGATCCGCGCACTCGCGCCGACGCATCTGATCGTGAACATCGACGAGAACGAAAAACCCACCATCGATTTGCTGGCGGGCTTCGTCCCGAACGTGATCGTGACCCATCCGCTCGGTCCGCTCGACAATCCGCCGTTGTATCGGTTGATTGGCGGCATCTTCGGTCGCGAGTCCAGGGCCGCGGAATTGAGCGAGGCGTTCCGCAAGGCCTACGCCGACGCGGTCTTGGCCTGCGTGGATCTGCCGCGCGAAAGCGTGTTGTATCTGATCTGGAAGTCGCCGTGGATGACGGTATCGCGCGACACCTACATTTCGCGAACCCTGGCGGCGGTCGGTTGGGATACGCCGGAAATCGAAAGCGCCGACCGTTACCCGAAGATCGAACTCACGCCGCAGTTCCTGTCGCGCGTGGATCGCGTGCTGCTTTCCTCGGAACCTTACGCGTTCCGTGAGCGCCACCTCGAAGAGATCCGGCAGGTTCTCGCCACCCCCGGCACGGATTTTATTCCGACGCCGATGGACGAAGTGGATTCTCCGGTAACCGTGTCCCTGATCGACGGAGAAATGACATCCTGGTACGGCAGCCGGGCAATCGAGGGCATGAAATATCTGTCCAGGCTGCGTGCTGCAGGATAACGCTGCCGGCTTTAGTCCAGCGTGATGAACAATGACTTCCTTGGCTTGCCTGCAACAGCCCGGCTGATATGTCCTTGTCCGGTGGTGTCCTCGGCAAGCAGGATGTCGCCACTGCGCAAAATGCGTTTCGTTCCGTCACCTACTTCGATTTCCACCTCGCCTTCCAGGTTCACTACGTACTGGCGTCGCGGAGCGGTGTGAAATTCGTAGTTGTAGTCCCCGCCGGTCTCGCGAAACACGATACCGGTGGCTTTCACGAGTTCCGATATGAATCCTATCTTGCCGCTGCTTTTCAGCGGAACCTGCACGTCCTCGAAATGGGACTGGTTGTCCGCGCCGGTGTAGATGCGCACGACGGTCATGGTTTTTTCGCCGGTATCGGCCGCACGGGTTTCAGATTGCATCGCGATTGCTCCAGAAGTTGCCGCCAGAATCAGAATTGCGAATAGCCGTCGGTTCTTTCTCTTTGCCGTGAGCATGGGACCCTCCGGGACATGAACGAACGCAGAAAGAACGGCGCGCAGGCCTTCAGGGTATCCTGGGCAGATGCTCGTCGCGATGCCGTTCCACCAGAAAAATCGAAGCAATGAATCCGACGACAGCGCCGAACATCACGTAGTACACAGGAGCCAGCGGCGAACCGGTTTCGCGGATCAGCCAGGTGACGATGAACTGGGCAAAGCCGCCGAACAGCATGACCGCAAAGTTGTAGGCGATGGCGAGCCCGGTGGAGCGCACTCCGGTGGGAAACTGTTCGGCGATGGCCGTGGAGATCGGCCCGAAGAATACGCCGACGAGGCTGCACAAGATGCCTTGCATGACCGCGAGCCTGGCTAGGCTCGGAGCGGCGTGCACCCAATCGAACATCGGATAAAGCAGCATGAAATAGGCGATGGTCGCGGCCATGAGGACGGGCTTGCGGCCGACCCGGTCGGACAATGCGCCGCACAAAGGAATGGTTACGGTGAGGCAAACAAGCCCGATCACCTGCGCCACGAAAGCGTCCGTCAGCGGCATGCCGAGCTGGGTCTTGGCGAACGTCGGCATGTAAACCAGGACGACGTAGTAGGAGATGGTGCCGCAGATGACGAGGCCGAACGTGACCGCCAGGCCGCGCCCGTTCTGCGCGACCAACGTTCGCAGCGGGTTGTGTACGGCGCGGGCTCGCGATTCGAGGAAGGCCTCGGTTTCTTCCAGATAGCGGCGGATGTAAAGTCCCACCGGTCCGATGATGAGTCCGAACAGAAACGGCAGGCGCCATCCCCATGAATCGATCTGCTCCGGGGCAAGCCCGCGCGTAATCAGCGTGCCGGCGATCGCGCCGGACAGCGCGGCGAGGCTCTGACCGACCATCTGAAGGGAGCCGTAGAACCCGCGCCTGTTCTTCGGTGCACTCTCGACCAGAAATGACGTGGCGCTGGCGAATTCGCCGCCGGTGGCGAAGCCCTGCAGCAAACGCGCAAGCAATATGATCAGCGGAGCGGCGACGCCGATTGCCGCGTACGGCGGCGCGAAGGCGATCATGGCCATCGACAGCGTCATCAGGCCGATGATGAGTTGCAACGCCGCTTTGCGGCCTTTGCGGTCCGCGTAAATGCCGAGCACGATGCCGCCCACGGGTCGCATGAAAAATCCCACCCCGAATGTCGCCATGGTGAGCAACATGGAGGCATATTCGCTTTGCGCCGGGAAAAACAGCCGCGCAATGATGATGACCAGGAAACCGTAGACGACGAAGTCGTACCACTCCAACGCATTGCCGATCACGGCGGCGACGATCTGTCTGGTACGGGGCGGCTTTTGGGTCACGTAGGCGTCTCCTGACGATTGATCCGCATTGTACTGGCGCCGCCGATTCTGGCTGCCAAAAAAGAAAAAAGGCCGCGAAAGCGGCCTTCACCCGCAGCCTGCCTGGGTCATTGCCCTATCGGGCGAGCGCCGGTTCCCCAGCCGAGGCGAACAGCTGCTCCATTTCCCGCCGCAGCTTTACCGCGTAGCTGGATTCATCGACCGCAACATCGGTCCAGCGCACCGGCTGGCCGGCGGCGACGGGTTTGAGCAATTTCACGTTATGCGCGAGGCCGAGCGACAACGCGCCGATCTTCAGCGAGGCTTCCGCCGGAAGGAGCTTGCCGACCACCGTGTAGCCGCCTTCGCCGTCGAGAATTTCGCCCGCCTTGAGGTCGCGCTTGGCGGTTGCCACCACGTCGGCGCGGAATCCGGTCGGGCAGCCGGTCGATTCGCCGCGCAGTCCGACCGACGCGACCGAAATCCCCACCTCCAGGCCGATCAGATGCCAGCGCTTGTACAGACAGGCATAGCGGCCCGAAGAGTCGGTGCGCACCATGTATTCCTTGAAGCAGTTGCGGATGTATTCGGTGTCGCCTTCGAACACCACGAACACGCCGAAGCGGATATCGTAGGGAATGACGCGCCCGTCGGTCTCGAGCGAGGAAACCACTTCCACCTGGCCCTTGTGATGCAGATGTCCGCCCTCGGATTTCGGGCGCATCACGTTCGGAATGTCGTCGACGCTCGCCGGCGGAAACAGCAGACCGTAAGGCGCGGGCGTAAGTCCCGTCGCATTGCACACGGCGGTGCTCTCGATCGCCGGCTTCGAGCCGTCGAGGAAGGAATTGAACATCTTTGGATTCAATCCGCCGATCTTTGCCTGTTCCGGCGTCAGGCCGTAGTAGCCCCACACCGTTTCCGGCGTCGACTGCGCGAAATGCGGCAACCACTTGTGACCACGGCCGGCGGCCACCACGCTGAATCCGGCGGCGCGCGCCCAGTCGACGAGATCGCAAATCAGCGCTGGCTGGTCGCCATAGGCCAGGCTATAAACCACGCCTGCGTCCTTCGCGCGGCGTGCCAGCAGCGGCCCGCACATCGCATCCGCTTCCACGGTGACCATGACCACATGCTTGCCGTGCCTGAATGCGGCGAGTGCATGTTCGACCGCAGCGATCGGGTTTCCGGTGGCCTCGACGACGATGTCGATCAGCGGATGCGCAACGAGCGCTTGCCAGTCCTCACCCACATGCGTGAGGCCGGAGGAAAACGCCGTGTCGAGCGACGTAGCGGCGTAGCGCTCCGCATTCCAGCCTACGCGCTGCAAGTTGGTTTTCGCGTTGGCCGGCGAAAGATCCGCGATGCCGGCAAGGTGCAGGCCCGGCGTCTTGGGTACTTGCGCCAGATACATGGCGCCGAATTTTCCGGCGCCGACCAGGCCGACGCGAAGCGGCTTGCCCTGCGCCTCACGCTCGCGAAGCTTGGCGTACAGGTTCATTGCGTTCCCCGGTTATGCGGCCGCGAGCGGTTTCAGCGCTTCTTCCGGCGTACCGTCTTTCCACGGCAGCGGCACGTCGTAGTCCTTCAGCAGGCAATCGTCGGGCAGGCACTCGATCGGCGTGAAGTCGCGGTGCGCGATGTATTCCGGACGCTTGAAGCGGCGGATGTGGTTGGAAACCGCGCACAGGCTCAGGTACACGTTGATGCGGTCCCACGGCGACAGGTTGCAGTTCGACGCATGCACCAGGCAGGAGTGGAACAAGATCATCGAACCGGCCGGACCCTTCGGGGCGACGATGCCGCCGCGTTCGACCAGCTTGCGGATGGTTTCGTGATTGATGGTCCACAACGGATAGCTGGTAGTCGACGTGTCGTGTTGCGCATCGATCACGCCGAGCTTATGGCTTCCCGGGATGAACATCAGCGGGCCGTTGAACTCGTTCACTTCCCCGAGAAAGATCGCCACGTTCATCGCCCGCGGCTCGGGCATCTGATCGTCGTTCTTCCAGGTGCCGTAATCCTGATGCCACTGCCAGACGTCGCCGTCGAAGGCCATCTTGCCGTTGACCTTGAACTGATGCATGTACACGGCCTCGCCGAACAGATGCCGGATCGGCTCGACCATGCGTGGATGGCGGGCGAGTTTCGCGAACTGGCGGTTGTACATGTGCGCGGCGAAGTTGGTGCGCACCGCATCGCTGCCCTTCTCGCGAACATTTTCCGCGCGGCGCTGCGCATAGAGTGCGGGAACTTCGTTCAGGAGAGCCTTGACCTCCTCGGGCGTGAACAGGCTCGGAAAAAACAGATACCCCTCGCGGTCGAAATGTTCGCTTTGCTCTTTGCTGAGTTTCATCCGGTCCTCCTGGGTCTTTATTCGAAGTTCCGATTCGGGACGCTCGCGTGCCGGCTCCCTGCGGATCGCCCCCGTAATCGAAGGAGAAAAATCTGAATGCCGATTATTGTATACAGAATCCCAAACGCGGCAAGAAATCGTCGGGCCGGGGCGACAGGGCCTTTGTGCTGCGATGCGACGGCAACAATGAGGCGCGCGACGCCTGTCAACCGCCCGATTGACGTTACGTTGTTGGACTTGCAGCGAAGGGCAGCGCAAATGCGCCCGACCAACTTCCGTGTCCTATTGAAAAAGCGAGGAGAGATCCATGCGAACTCGACTGACTGCCATTGCAGCGGGACTTGCCGCCTGCACCATCGCAACGGCGGCAAGCGCGCAGAATGCCGCCGATACCGTGCAGCGCGACGTGAACCAGCAAAACCGCATCGAACAAGGATTGAAATCCGGCCAGCTCAACACCAAGGAGGCCGGCAAGCTCGAGCGCGAGGAATCGCATATCGACAAGATGGAATCGAATGCGCTGAAGGACGGCAAGATGACCGACGCGGAAAAGCGACGCATAGAGCGTGCGCAGAATAAGGCAAGCAAGGACATTTATAGCGAAAAACACGATGCCCAGACCGGCAATCCGAATTCCGCGTCTTCGCAGCGTATGCAAGCCGATGTGCAGCGAAACGCCAACCAGGAACAGCGCATCGAAAACGGTGTGAAGAGCGGTTCATTGACCAATCGCGAAACCGCAAATCTTGAACGCGGCCAGGCCAGGGTCGACCGCAAAGAGGCGAATGCCGCCGCCAATGGTCATGTCGGTGCCGGCGAGCAGAAGAATATCCAGTCGGCGGAAAATCATCAGAGCAAACGCATCCATCGCGAAAAGCACAACGATCGCAAGCGCGACTGATCTTTTGGCTGTTGAAATAAGAAGCCGCAGGGCGAAGGCCCTGCGGCTTTCCATTTGAGGTGAGCGTCTGTTTCTGAAACAGCCCCCGGCTTGCCGTCGCTAGCCGCTTTTTTTTCGCGACGGCGCGCGTGGATGCGCTTTCTTCCCCTGCTTCGGCGGCGCGGGCGCATCGAGACGCAGACTGGCATAACTGCCCGGGGCGTCTTCGATG
>Ga0209131_1002011_pt1 | contig 13938 bp, 15 predicted proteins | sample GraSoi_2013_40cm_FD_185826 | JGI IMG/M metagenome (GOLD analysis project Ga0209131, IMG submission 185826) | Grasslands soil microbial communities from the Angelo Coastal Reserve, California, USA - Sample 9_17_2013_40cm (SPAdes) (version 2) | ecosystem: Environmental > Terrestrial > Soil >...
CGCTCTACTTCTGTTTCGCGTTCATCCCGATGTTCCTCGCCTACTCGGCCTCCCTCATCGATCCGAAGATGGTCGAGGCGGCGCTGAAGGAAGGCGGCGACACCCAGCTCGTCCTGCCGAACCTGATCCTTTCGCCCATCGTGCCCGTGTTCGCGCAGATCATGTTCTTCGGCGCGCTGCTCTCGGCGATCAAGAGCTGCGCCTCGGCCACGCTCCTGGCTCCGTCGGTGAGCTTCAGCGAGAACGTCCTGAAGCCCTTCTTCAAGGACATGGGCGACCAGCAGTTCCTGAAGCTCATGCGCATCGTGCTCGTGGGCTTCACCTGCATGGTGACGTTCTTCGCGCTCAACTCCGACGCGAGCATCTACAAGATGGTGGAGAACGCGTACAAGGTGACGCTGGTCGGCGCCTTCGTGCCGCTCGTGTGCGGCCTCTACTGGAAGCGCGCGACCAACCTCGGCGGCGTCCTTTCGGTGACCATGGGCCTCATCGTGTGGATCGGCTGCGAGTTCTTCTACACGGATGCCACGGTGCCCCCGCAGCTGGCCGGGCTCGTGGCGAGCTTCGGCGGCATGGTCGTGGGCTCCCTCGCGTGGCGCAGCCAGCAGCGCCCGGCGACCACCTGATTTGCTCCTCGCCCTCGTAGCGCTCTACATCGCGGCCTCGGTCGCGGTCGGGCTCTACGCCGCCACGCGCGTGCGCGGTGCGGCGGACTTCGCCGTGGCCGGCAAACGCTTCGGCGCTCCCATCGTCGCGGCCACTGTGTTCGCCACCTGGTTCGGCGCGGAGACGGTGCTGGGCATTCCCGCGACCTTCCTCCAGGAAGGGCTGCGCGGTCTCGTGGCCGACCCGTTCGCCTCGGTCGGATGCCTCGTGCTGGTGGGACTCGTGTTCGCGCGTCCGCTCTTTCGCCTCGACATCCTCACGCTGGGCGACTTCCTCAGGCAGCGCTTCGATCGCAAGACGGATGTCGCGGTGTCGCTGTGCATCGCGTTCTCGTACCTGGGATGGATCGCGGCGCAACTCGTGGCGCTCGGCCTCGTCTTCGAGGTCCTCTCGGGCGGCGCGATCGACATGAACACCGGCATCGTCGCGGGTGCCGCCATCGTGCTCGTGTACACGATGGCGGGCGGCATGTGGTCGGTCGCCCTCACGGATTTCTTCCAGGCCGTGATGATCATCGGCGGCATGGGCTATGTCGCGTGGGTGGTGGGCGACCTTGCGGGCGGACCCGCGCGCGTGTGGGAAAGCGTCGCGTCGACGGACAGGTTGCGCGTGCTGCCCGCGGCCGATGCAAGATCGATCCTCGCGTGGGTGAGCGCCGCCCTCATCGTCTTCTTCGGCTCCGTGCCGCAGCAGGACGTCCTTCAGCGGATCAAGAGCGCGCGCGACGAACGCACCGCCGTCGCCGGATCCGTGGCGGGCGGCATCGTGTACTTCTTCATCGCGCTGGTGCCGATCTACCTCGTGTGCAGCGCGGCCCTCATCGACGCGCCGATGGTCGAGCGCCTCGTCGCGAAGGACTACCAGCTCATCCTTCCCACGCTCATCGTGGAGCGAACGCCGCTCGCGGTGCAGGCGCTTTTCTTCGGCGCGCTGGTCTCGGCGATCCTTTCCACGGCGGGCGGCGCGCTGCTGGCCCCGGCCGTGGTTCTCGCCGAGAACGTGGTGCGGCCGCTCGCGAAGCCCGCGACCGATCGCGCGATGCTGGGCATCATGCGCGCGGCGGGGCTGCTCCTCGCGATCGCTGTCACCGTGATGGCGCTCACCTCGACGATGTCGATCTACCAGCTCGTGAACGAGTCGGGAAAGGTCGTGCTCGTCTCGTCCTTCGTGCCGCTTGCCGCGGGGCTCTTCTGGAAACGCGCGACGACCCTGGGCGCGCACCTCGCCATCGCCGCGGGGCTCGCGGTGTGGATCGCGATGGAAGCGCTGGCGCCCGAAGCGCTGGTGCCGCCGGCGCTGGCCGGGTTGATCGCGAGCGCCGCCGCGATGGCGGCGGGCTCGCTGCTGTCAGGCCGCTAGGCCGCGCGTAGTCGGCGTGTCGCCGGAGACGGTGCCGACGTCCCCCGACATCTCGCCGCCTTCCTGGATGTTCACCTTGCCGTAGCGGATCTTGCCGTTCACGCGCCCGCTCGCGTGGATCACGAGCCTGCGCCGCGCGGTCATCTCGCCCTGGAAGGCGCCGCGGATCTCCGCCACGTCCACGTCCACCTTGCCGCTGAAGGATCCCGTCTCCGCGATCTGGATCTCGCGGCTCACCATCGTCGCCTCGACGCGTCCTTCAACCACGAGCGTGTCGCAGTCGTCGATCTCCACCCCGCGCAGCTTGATGTTGGGGCCGACCGTGAGCCGGCTCGGGGCGGGCGCGGACGAGGCCGCGGCGTTCGCGTCGTTGGATGGCGTGGGTTGCGGTGCCGGGGAGACCACCGGGGGGGTGGCCGGCTGCGCCAGCGGGGGCCGCGACGACAGGATCGGATCGGGCCGCACGGGCACACGCGCGTCTCGGGGACGGTTGAAAAGGTTGTCTGTGTACTTCATCGGTGCTCTCCCTTGGGTGGACATCAGGAAAGCCTCTATCAGGATCCGTGCCATCGCGGCTTTCCCTCTGTACGCGTCGCGCCGCCGCGTCGCTTTCGTCGTCGCGGGACAACCGCCCCGGCGCAAGCCAGGGGCAAGCCGCTGAGCGGCAACGCCTTTCCCCTGTCGGCCTGCCCCGACGACGTGCCGCGATAGGTAGGCCATGCGGCCCGGCGAGGCCCATTGACCCCCTTCCGGGCATTTCACGCCGCCTTTTCCGCATTTCGTCGCTTTCGCCTTTCGGGGCCGGCCCGGTCCGCCCAAACTGCGGTCCATGTTCCAAGCCGACCCACGCATCAAGCCCATGAATGTGATTCGCGGGGGCAAGGAACGCAGCCAAGCGCTCAAAGGAGCAAGCACCATGAACACACTGCTGGAATACAAATTCGCGGAGTTCAAGAGCGAGTCGTCCGTCGCCTCCGCCGTCACGGTGCTGGTCTCCGCCTGGTTCCTCGTCGCCGCCGCGGCCATCCTCTCGGATCCCGCTTCGCCCTACACGCAGCGCGTCGTGGTGCAGCAAGCGGCTGCGCCCTCGGTCGTCACGACGGTCGCCGAGGCGCCGCCGGCGAACCTGATCCCGGTGGTTGCCACCGCGCCCGCTGCCCGCTTCACCATCACTGTCGAGGCCAAGCGCCTGAAGGTCTGACGCCGGCCGCCCGATACCCCGCTTCCCAAGGGCGGTCCTTAACGGCCCGGTGCGCGAGCACCGGGCTTTTTCTTTGCGCTGCCGGCACCATCCAGGGCCGCGATTGCGCGCTTCGTCGCAGTTCCTTTGCCCGGCAGCCCGTTTTTTGGGTAACTTGGTCCCGCATTGAAGTCCTACGCCTACCTCCTCGAGGGCCTCACCATCCAGCGCGTGCTGGTGGTGTCGGTCGTCTGCGTGGTCGCCGCCGCCATCGTGGTGCGCAGCGTCCTGAACACGTACGCCGACCTGCTGCTCTCCGCCCTGTGCGTGGGATACACGAGCATGGTCCTGTTCACCATCGCGGGAAACATCCGCCAACGCCGCATTCCGCGCGAGGTGATGCAGGTCGCAGCCATCGTGGCGGGCTCCTTCCTGGGCACCGTGATGGCCACGATCCTCAAGAACCGCGACGTGACCACGATGTTCACGGAGCGGCTCGCGGGCGTATCGATCACGATGGGCCTGGGCTTCGGCTTCGGCTGCGTGGTGGTGGCGATGTATATCCTGCGGGAGAAGGCCGCGCGCGATCGCGAGAACCTGATGCGCGCCGAGGCCGATCGCCAGAAGCTCGAGAAGAACGTCCTCGAGGCCCGCCTGGCCCTCCTGCAGGCGCAGGTCGAGCCCCACTTCCTCTTCAACACGCTCGCCAACGTGCAGCACCTGGTCGAGACCGATCCGCCCGGGGCCGCGCGCGTCCTGGACAGCCTCATCCGCTACCTGCGCGCCGCGCTTCCGCAGATGCGCGAGTCGGTGACGAACCTGGGGCGCGAGATCGACATGGCGCGTGCGTTCCTCGAGATCAACCGCGTGCGCATGGGCTCGCGCATGACGTACTCGATCGACGTCCCCGATTCCCTCAAGGAGCGCGCCTTCCCGCCGATGATGCTGATCTCGCTCGTGGAGAACGCCGTGAAGCACGGCGTGGATCCGTGCTGCGAATACGGCTCCATCACCATCCGCGCCGCCGAAGCCGAAGGGCGCCTGCGCGTTCTCGTCGAGGACACGGGCGAGGGCATCAAGCCGAAGAAGGGCGGGGGCGTGGGGCTCGCCAACATCCGCGAGCGGCTGAAGGCGCTCTATGGCCCGTCCGCGCGACTGGTGATCGAGGAGCGCGAGCCGCACGGCGTGGTCGCCTTCATCGAGGTGCCCGCTTGAGCCGCGTGACCGCGGTCATCGCCGACGACGAGCCGCTGCTGCGCGCGCAGCTTCGTGCGCGGCTCTCGCGCCTGTGGCCCGAGCTCGATGTCGTGCACGAGATGGAGAATGGCCGCGACGTCGAGGCCGTGATCGAGCAGCACCGGCCCGAGCTTTTCTTCCTCGACATCCACATGCCCGGCGTGAACGGCCTCGAGTGCGCGCGCGCCATCTGCGATCGCGCGCACGTGGTGTTCGTCACCGCATTCGACGAGTACGCCGTCGAGGCGTTCGAGCAGGGCGCGGTCGATTACGTGGTGAAGCCCTTCGACGAGGACCGCCTCGCGATCACGGTCGATCGCCTGAAGGCGCGCATCGGGACCCAGCCGCCGAGGCTCGAGGATCTCGTGCAACGGCTCACCTCGCAGCTCGCGCCCCGCGCCTCGGAGCACCTGCGCTGGATCAAGGCTTCGGTGGGCTCGAACGTGCGACTCATTCCCGTCGAGGAGGTGCTCTTCTTCCAGTCGGACGAGAAGTACACGCGGGTTGTGACCCACGAGGCCGAGTCACTCATCCGCAAGCCCATCCGCGAGCTGCTGGACGAGCTCGATCCGGCCAAGTTCTGGCAGGTCCACCGCGCCACCATCGTGAACGTGGACCATATCGCCTCGGTCCGGCGGGGGCTGAAGGACCAAGCCGAGATCAGCCTGCGGGACCACGCCGAGACCCTCATCGTTTCAAGGGCTTTCACCCACCTCTTCAAGCAAATGTGAGGGGTTACCCTCAAAAAGGCCGCGCCTAGGCCCCCATTTCGTCCGTCCCGGCGGCGTTTCACGCCTTGCCTTCTGCAATTCGGCTCGCGGCCGTGGAACGGGCCAACCCGAACCCCTAGATTCGCCCCATCACGCCGGGCTGACCCGGCGCTCACCCGAGGGGGAAAACATGTCGGTCATCCAGTCGCTGGGCGCGTCGCTGCCCATGGTCCTCGTTTTTTTCGGCACCCTTCTCTTCTCGCTTGCCACCGCGGTGATCGCGCTCCTCGCGGATTATTGAATAATGTCGGGCGCCTGATTTCCGCGCCCGCTCCCATGAAACCCGTCTCCAACTTCCTGAACCGCACGCCTTGGTGGCTCCTCCTCGGAGGGGCCCTCGTCCTGTTCGTGGGCCTGGCGATCTTCACGACGCCGGTCCACCTTATGCACCTGGACGAATCCGGGAAGACGCCCGAGGAAAATCGCGCCATCAAGCGCGAGATCGATGCCGCTTTCTCCGAAGGCGCCATCGACATCGCGCGCGGCGTCGTGAAGGAGATGCGCGACCACACCAAGGACCCGGCGCGGCGCGAGGAGCTCGAGCGGGCGCTCGAAGAGATCGACGACGCACGCGCCAACCTGCGCGAGGCGGGCGTCGAGGTGCTGCGCGCCAAGCGCCAGGCCGCGGAGGACGCGACCCAGGCGGTGAGGGACGCCACCGTCGCGATCGAGGAAGCGCAGCGCCAGGCGGCGAAGGCGCTGAAGGACGCGGGTGTCGACGACGAACGCGTGAGGCAGTCGCTCGAGGAATCCCTCAAGGCGGCGAAGGAAGCGCAGGAAGAAGCCAGACGCGCGGTTGGCGAAGCGCGCGCGCAAGCGCAGGAGAAGGCGCGGGTGGCGCGCGAGAAGGCGCTCGCGGCGCAGGCCCGCGCGAAGAAGGCCGAGGAGGGCAGCGAGATGATGCCGCCCATGCCTCCGATGCACGCCGGCCATCCCCGCATCCTCGTGATGCCGCCTGGCGGCGACCAGCCGCTCATCGACATCGACCCGGGCAAGGGAAGCGTGAACATCGCGCCCCTGCCGCCGGAGCTCAAGCAGGAAATCCGCCGCAAGGTCCAGGGCGACGTCTGGCGCATGGGCCTGGGCGCGGGACTGATCCTCATCTTCATTCCGGTCTTCATCCTGCTGGTGGTCTCGAAGTTCTTCATCGACCGCGCGCGCGCGTCGCAACGGCTGGCGGAAATGAAGCGCAAGGAAGCCGATTACCACCGCATGAGCCAGCAGGTCACCGAGGCCAAGCTGTCCGCGCTGCAGGCGCAGGTGGAGCCGCATTTCCTCTACAACACGCTCGCGAGCGTCCAGGCGCTCACCGAGGTCGATCCGGCGCAGGCCAACGCCATGACGGGCCACCTCATCCAGTACCTGCGTAACGCCCTGCCCAAGATGCGCGAGTCCGTCTCGACCGTGGGCCAGGAGATCGAGCTCGTGCGCGCGTACCTGAACATCCTGCAGATGCGCATGGGCAAGCGCCTCGCCTTCGAGATCGCGGTCCCCGCGGAGCTGATGGAGGCGCCCTTCCCGCCGCTCATGCTGCCCTCGCTCGCCGAGAACGCCATCAAGCACGGCCTCGAGCCGGAGCGCGAAGGCGGCATGGTGACGATCACCGCGCACGCCGAGGGCGAGAGGCTGCGCCTCGTCGTCGCCGACACGGGCCGCGGCTTCGCCGACACGCTGGGCACCGGCGTGGGCCTCACCAACATTCGCGAACGCCTCGCCGCGCTTTACGGAGATGCCGCGAGCCTCACGCTCGAGGCGAACACGCCGCGCGGCGTGGTTGCCACGATCGAAGTGCCGCGCTCCGGCGCTCGCGTTGCCGCGGCCGCCAATGATGCGCTGCCCGCTCCCAAGCCGGCGGCGACGCAGCCGAAGACCGCGACGGCCAAGACGCTCGCCGTCATGGGCGCGGCCGAGCGCACGTGGCGCCGCGGCCTCACCTTCACGTTCATGGTCCTCGTCGTCATCGCGGCGGTGTTCGCGGGACTCCTGATCGTCGGCGTGAGCACAGGCCTCTTTCCGGTGCACCTTGAAGGCGCCGAGATGACGGGCCCCACGGGTCGTCTCATCGGCACGGCGGGCATCGCGGCCGCATTCGCGGTCGTCGTGCTCTGCCTCGCCATCGTGCTCGCGGTGGTCTACGGGCTGGGCTTCCTCTTCGTCGGTATCGCGATCTTCATCCCGCTCGTGGTGCTGGTGTCGCTCTTCCCGGTGCTCGCGCCCTTCATCCTCGTGGGCCTGGGCATCTGGTGGCTGGTGCGCCGCTCGAAGCGCGAGGCCGAAGCGGCCGCGGGCGCAGGGACCGCGGAAGCCTCGGCCGCGGAAGCCCAGACCATCAGGCTTTAGAATCGCGGCATGCCGACCGCCATCGTCGCCGAGGACGAGCCGATCCTGCGCACGCAGCTCGAGGGCAAGCTCGCGAAGCTCTGGCCCGAGCTCGAGATCATCGCCTCCGTCGAGGACGGGGCGGCCGCGCTCGAGGCGCTCGAGGACCGCGCGCCCGATTTCATGTTCCTCGACATCCAGATGCCGGAGATGACGGGCGTGGAAGTCGCCCGGCACGTGCGCGGGCGAAGCCACGTGGTGTTCGTCACCGCGTACGACCAGTACGCGATCCAGGCTTTCGAGACCGGTGCCGCCGATTACATCCTCAAGCCGGCGACCGACGAGCGCCTCGCGATGACCATCGAACGCCTGAAGGCGAAGCTCGCCTCGCCGCCCGTGGATCTCTCTTCGGTCCTCGCGCGCCTCACCGAGCAGATGGGCGGCAGGAAGGAGCGCCTGCAATGGATCAAGGCGACCCAGGGCCAGAACCTGCGCCTCATCCCCGTGGGCGAGGTGCTTTTCTTCCAGTCCGACGAGAAGTACACGCGCGTGGTCACGGCGGAGGGCGAATCGCTCATCAAGACGGCGATCCGCGAGCTCCTCGACGGCCTCGATCCCGGCGAGTTCTGGCAGATCCACCGCTCGACCATCGTGAAAGCGAGCGCGATCGCGGGCGTCTCGCGCGATTTCCGCGGCCAGGCGCACGTGAGGATCAAGGGCAAGGACGAGTCGCTCGTGGTGTCGCGGATATACTCGCACCTGTTCAAACAGATGTAGGTGGGCGGTATGCGGTAGGAGGTATGCGGTAGGAGGTATGCGGTAACCGCCAATCGCCCACCGCCCCACCGCCCACCGCTCTTCATGATCTACGAACTCGACGATCGCAAGCCCGCTTTTGCCGGCGACTACTTCGTGGCGCACAACGCCGCCGTGATCGGCACCGTCCGGCTGGGTCACAACGCGAGCGTGTGGTGGAACGTCACGATCCGCGGCGACAACGACTGGATCGAGCTGGGCGACAACGTGAACATCCAGGACGGCTCCGTGGTGCACACGGACGAAGGCGTGCCCGTGGTGCTCGAGAAGAACGTGAGCGTGGGCCACCTCGTGATGCTGCACGGTTGCACGGTGCGCGAGAATTCGCTCATCGGCATCGGAGCGATCATCCTCAACCGCGCGGTGATCGGGAAGAACTGCCTGGTCGGCGCCGGCGCCATGGTGACCGAGGGCAAGGAGATCCCCGACGGCTCGCTCGTGCTCGGCGTGAACAAGATCGCGCGCGCGCTCACGCCCGGGGAGATCGCGACCAACACCTGGATCGCGCAGCACTACGTCGAGCGCGCTGCGCGCTACCGCAAGGGCCTCAAGCCTTCCGGATGAGCGACGCCGAGGCCTTCGATCGGACCGGCGAACGGCCGCGATTGAAGGAGCCGGCGCGAAACCGCGGCTCGCTCGTCGTCTGGGCGCTGCTCATCGCCTACGCGAGTCTCTATCCCTTCGTGCAGTTGCGCCCTCCTTCGGGCGACCTGGTCGCCGCCTTCTTCGCGCGGCCGAAGTACGTGACCGGCTTCGACATCGCGCTGAACGTGCTCGCCTACGCGCCGCTCGGCACACTCGCGTGCCTGTACTTCCTGGAGACGTCGCCGCTCGCCCGCGCGATCATGAAGGCCACGGTGCTCGGGCTGGGGTTCAGCTTCGCCATGGAGTGCGCGCAGCTCTTCATCGCGACCCGCGTCGCCTCGATCTACGACGTGGCTGCGAACACGGCCGGCGCGCTCGCGGGCGCCCTCCTGTTCGTGGACCCGTGGTATTCCGTGGCGATACGCCCGCTGGGCGAAGTCCGCGGCCGCGCCGTGATCGCGGGCGCCTGGGGCGACGCCGGCCTCGTGCTCGTGACGCTCTGGCTCATCGCGCAGCTCAATCCCGCGCTGCCGTTCTTCGGCGCCGGCAACATCCTGGCCGAGGACGACACGAGCGGCGCGGCGGCGACGCTGCAGTGGGTGGGTGTCGCGCTCTCGATCTGCGGCTTTGGCCTGTTCATCTCGTCGCTCCTGCGCGGGCCGCAGGGCGCGCTTCGGAGCACCGTCGTGTTGCTGTCGATCGCGCTGTGGCTCAAGTTCGTCGCGGCATCGTTCATGCTGCAGCCGCACTTCGCCGAGGATTGGCTCTCGGTCGGGCGCATCGTGGGGCTCGTGGCCGGCATCGCCTTGCTGCTGCCGCTTCGCCTTCTACCGCGCGGCGCCCGGATGTACGCGGCGATCCTCTTCGTGCTCGCCGGGGCGCTCTTCTCGAAGATCTTCGGCGCCTACGGCGCGCTGGACGAGCTGCTGCGCGTTTTCCGCTGGCCCTATGGGCAGCTCTCGACCTTCACCACGCTCACGCAGTACCTGCACGAGGCATGGCCGTTCCTTGCGCTCGTGTTCCTCATCGCGCTCTTCCTGCACACGCGTAAAATCAGCGCATGAGCTTTTACAAACATCACGTCTTCTTTTGCCAAAACCGCCGCGACCCGCCGGCCGCCTGCTGCGCCAACCACAACGCCGAGGCGATGCGCGATCACGCCAAGAAGCGCATCAAGGAGCTGAAGATGAGCGGCGAAGGCAAGGTGCGCATCAATTCGTCGGGCTGCCTCGACCGTTGCGAGCAGGGACCGTGCATCGTGGTCTACCCCGAGGGCACCTGGTACACCTACGTCGACAAGCAGGACATCGACGAGATCGTCGAGGAGCACCTGGTGAACGGCCGGCCCGTCGAGCGGCTGAAGATCTAGCGATGCCGGCGCCGCCGGGCCGTGCGCTCCTCGAGGGCGCGGCGGGAAAGATCGAGGTCGCGTCGCAGGTTCCCGAGGCCGCCCGCGCGGTCGCGGTGATCGCGCACCCGCATCCGCTCTTCGGCGGCACGATGGACAACAAGGTGGTGACCACACTCGCCCGCGCCTTCGTGGAATCCGGCTGCGCCACCTATCGCTTCAATTTCCGCGGCGTTGGGGCTTCCGGGGGCGCGCACGACGAAGGCCGTGGCGAAACCGACGACATGGTCCGCGTGATCGAGCATGCGCGATCACAGTCCGCCGGGCTTCCGCTCATGCTCGCCGGCTTCTCCTTCGGCGGCGCCGTCGCGACGCGCACGAGCTGCCGCGTCGATTTCTCGCAGCTCGTGCTGGCCGCACCCGGTTTCCGGCGCTTCAGCGCGCACGGCATGGGTGAGGCGCCCGACCCGAACGATCCCGCGCTGGGACCCGTCGGCCGCCACACCACCGCCAACACGCTCGTGGTGCACGGCGATCTCGACGAGACCGTGCCGCTCGCCGATTCCATCGCCTGGGCGACCGTGCGCGACGTGCCCGTGGTCGTGGTGCCGGGCGGCGAGCACTTCTTCCATCGCAAGCTGCACATCCTTCGCGAGATCGTCGCGCGCTGGATCCGATGACGATCCTCGCCGCGCGCGGCATCCGCAAGTCGTACGGCGGGCGCGAGGTCGTGGCCGGCATCGACCTCGAGCTCGCGCGCGGCGAATGCTATGGGCTCCTGGGCCCCAACGGCGCGGGCAAGACGACCACGCTTCGCATGCTGCTCGGCCTCACGGTGCCCGATGCCGGAGAAATCACGCTCCTCGACCATCCGGTGCCGAAAGCGGCGCGCGAAGGGCGCAATCGCGTGGGCGTGGTGCCGCAGATCGACAACCTCGATCCCGACTTCACCGTGCGCGAGAACCTCGTCGTGTACGGGCGTTACTTCGGCATCGGCGAGAAGGCGATGGAAGAGCGACTGCCGCGCCTGCTCGAGTTCGCGGCGCTGGAGGCGCGCGCGGGAAGCCGCATCCAGGAGCTGTCCGGCGGCATGAAGCGCCGCCTCGTGCTCGCGCGCGCGCTCGTGAACGATCCGGAGCTCCTCTTCCTCGACGAGCCGACCACGGGGCTCGATCCGCAGGCGCGCCACCTCATGTGGGAGAAGCTGCGCCTGCTCCTGCGCCAGGGCAAGACGATCCTGCTCACCACGCACTTCATGGACGAGGCCGAGCGCCTGTGCGATCGCCTGAAGATCATCGACCACGGCCGCACGCTCGCCGAGGGCGCGCCGCGGGAGCTGATCGCCCAGCACATCGAGCCGGAAGTGGTCGAGGTGTACGGCGACGGCGTGCAGTCGTGGTTCGAGGCGCAGGGCAAGGCGTTGTGCGATCGCGCCGAGCTGCACGGCGAAACCGCCTTCTGCTACCTGCGCGAGGCCCACCGCGCGGTCGAGAACCTGCGCGGGCAATCGAGCCTGCGCTTCATGCACCGGCGCGCGAACCTCGAGGACCTGTTCCTGAAGCTCACCGGGCGGGAGATGCGCGAATGAGCGCTTGCCGATTCCTCGCACTGGCGGCGCTCGTCGCCGCATGCCATGCGCATGCGTTCAAGCTCCAGGCGGGAGGAGGCGCGCAAGGCATCGCCCCGTCCGCGGCAAGCGACCGCCAGGCGCAGGGCTTCGTGAGCCTCTTCGGCTCCGACGTGCACGAGCGCATCACGCGCCAGGCTTTCGCGAAGGCGGGCGTGCCGCTCACCGACGACGTGATCGCGGGCGTGCGCTGGAACGACGTTCCGCCGCCCATGCGCCTGGGCCCGCTCGCGGGTGCCTGCGATGCGCGCTGCTGGGCTTCGACGCTGCGAATCGACAGCGTCGCGATCGAGCTGCTCGCCAGGCGTGAGCAGACCATCCCCGCGCTTCGCAGCCATTTCGGCGACATGCAGTTCCTCCATGCGATGGCGGTGCGGGCGGGCGAGCCGGCCGCCGAGACGCGCCGCAACGCCCTGCGCTGGCTCGAGTTCTCGTATCGCGTGGCCCGGGGCGAGATCGGGCCGCGTGTGAATGTGTTCGAGATTCGCGGCGCGGCCACGACCATGGACGATGCGACACGCGAGTGGGTGAGCGCGCTCTTCCGCGCGCCGTCGAAGCAGCTGTGGCGCGTCCAGGACGTGTTCAATCCGGGCGCGGGCGACCTGCGCCGTGTGGCGTTCGGCACGTTCCTGCATCTCGTGGAGGATTCGTATTCGGCTTCGCACGTGAGCCGCGAGTCGAGGAGGGTGCAGCCGAATGGATGCCCGAGCTATGACGCGACCGACGAGATCGTCGCCTTCCACACGTATGTGGGACAGGACACCGAGAAGCACGCGGTGTGCGACGACGCGCCCGATTGGCTCGCCTCGCCCCGCGAGGGAAGCCCGGTCGACCTGATCGCCGAGCTCGTGCGCGCCTACGCGGACGGACGTGACTGGGCGTTCGTGAAGACGATCCTCGAGGAGAAAGCTTTCCGGCTCGCCGGCGGCGCGCGCCCCGCCGATACCGGGCGATGCTTCGAAATGGCCGGCGACCCGTTGGCCGCGGAAGGCGCGCATCGGGCGCCCATCGCTCTGGAAGCCAAGTGCCTCGAGGACGGGCGATGACCGCGCTCGGCATCTCCCCCGTCTGGCTCGCGGTGTGGCGGCGCAATTACCTCGTGTGGAAGAAGCTCGCCGCCGAGAGCGTGCTGGGCAACATCATCGAGCCGCTCTTCTACCTGGTGGGATTCGGCATGGGCTTCGGCGCGATGCTGCCGGAAGTCGACGGCGTGAAGTACATCGCGTACCTCGCCGGCGGGACGATCTGCTACTCGACCATGATGGCGGCGTCGTTCGAGGCGCTCTACTCGGGCTTCGCGCGCATGCACGTGCAGCGAACCTGGGAGGGGATCCTGAACGCGCCGGTGAGCCTCGAGGACGTGGTCTTCGCCGAATGGATCTGGGCGGCGTCGAAGAGCTTCTTCTCGGGGATGGCCGTGCTCCTCGTGGCCATCGCGCTGGGCCTGGGCCAGTCGTGGACGATGGTGTTCATCCTTCCGCTCGCGTTCCTCATCGGCCTCACGTTCTCGGGGCTGGGCCTCGTCATGACGGCGCTCGCGAAGTCGTACGACTTCTTCATGTACTGGTTCACGCTCGCGTTGACGCCGATGATGCTGCTGTCGGGCGTGTTCTATCCGCTCGCGAACATGCCGGGATGGCTGCAGGCACTCGCGAACGCGCTGCCGCTCACGCACGCAGTCGCGGTCGGCAGGCCGTTGTTGCTGGGGCGCTGGCCCGATGACTGGGTGTTCCACGTGCTGGTGCTCGCCGCCTATGGAATCGTCGGCTTCCTCGTCGCCCTGCGGCTCTTGCGCAAGCGCTTGATGAGCTAGCGTCAACCGGCGCGCGCCGCCCGCGTTACGGCGTCATGAGACCCATCGTCCTTGCCCTGCTCCTCGCCTGCGGCGGCGCGTTCGCCGCGCCATCCAACCCGCTCATCGACTATGACGCCTTCGCCCGCGACGTAGGAGAGGTGCGCGCGTTGCGCGAAAGCCGGCGCCTCGACGAGGCGCAGTTCATGCGGATGGCGCGCGAGCCGGGAACCGTGGTGC
>Ga0209131_1002013_pt1 | contig 13924 bp, 12 predicted proteins | sample GraSoi_2013_40cm_FD_185826 | JGI IMG/M metagenome (GOLD analysis project Ga0209131, IMG submission 185826) | Grasslands soil microbial communities from the Angelo Coastal Reserve, California, USA - Sample 9_17_2013_40cm (SPAdes) (version 2) | ecosystem: Environmental > Terrestrial > Soil >...
AACGGACTGCGACGCTAACCGGAAGTACGCGTAACAGAAGCTTGGAAAGGGATTATACAGCAGATACCCGTCCTTCGGGCGCAGTCCTGGAATGGTCCTCTTAGCCGCTGACGCGACGAAACGTGGACAGCTCGTTCACGACCAGCGCGGCGAGGATGATCGCGCCGCCGATGAGCGTCGAGCGCGCCGGCACTTCGCCCGCGCCGAGCCAGGCCCACAGCGGCCCGAGCACCACCTCGAGTAGGCCGATCAGCGCGATCTCGGGGGCGAGAAGCACGCGGCTTGCGAGCACCATCAGCATGCACGGCAGCCCGAGCTGAAACACGCCGAGAAACGCGAGCAGCGCCACGTCCTTCGGCGTCGCCTGGAGCGGCAGCGCAAACGGCATGGCGACGAGGCAGGAGATGGCGCCGCCGAGCATCACGGCCGGCCGCAGATCGAGCTTGGCCGACGCCGCGCTCGGGCGACGCCGGGCGCAGCGTGACGACGTTGATCGCGCCGGCGATCGGGATCGAGAGTGCGATCAGCATCCCCGACAGGTCGCGCGCGGTGTGCGCACTGAAATCCGCGGCGAACATCCAGGCGATGCCCACTGTCGCAGCGCCGGCCGCGATCCAGGTGCCCATGGGCACCGGATCCTTGAGGAAGGCGCGGGCAAGGAGCGTGGTTACAAACGGGCTGATGCTCATCACGACCAGCGTGTTGGCGGTGCTGGTGAAGCTGAGCGCGATCATGAAGGCGGTGAACATCACGCCCCACAGGAATCCGGAGATCAGGCCCGGCCGCCCCATCTTGAGTGGGCTGCGGCGCAAGACGATGAGGGCGAGGGCGACGAAGATGAAAGCGAACAGGCTGCGCCAGAACACCAGCTCGAAGGGCGTCGCGCGCTCGACATGGCGCGTCACGACGCCCGCGGTGCTCCACAGCACCGGCGCCAGCACCATCAGGCACAGCCCGCCTGCCCGGGTCACATTCCCTTGAACAGGTGGGCGTAGCTGCGGCTGACCTCGAGCTTCTCCGGCCGGCCCTTGATGCTCACCAGCTGGCGGCCGCGCTCGTCGCGGCTGACGCCGGCGATGGCGCGCGTGTTGATCAGCGTCGAGCGGTGGATCTGCCAGAACTGCGCCGGATCGAGCTCGGCCATCAGCTCCTTGATCGGCTTCCTGATCAGCGCCTCCTGCTGCGCGGTCTGCACGCGCGTGTACTTCTCGTCGGAGACGAAGAACAGCACCTCGTCGATCGGGATCATCTGGATCTGGGCTCCGACCGTGGCCTGGATCCACTTGAGGCGCGAGGGCGGCTCGAGCTTCTCCGCGAGGCGCGCCAGCGCCTCCTGCAACGCATCCGGGGAGGGGGCCGGCGCGGCCAGCCGCGTTTGCAGGCGCTCGACCGTCACCATCAGGCGCTCGCGCTCGGCGGGCTTGAGCACGTAGTCGATCACGCCCTGCTGGAAGGCGTCGATCGCGTACTGGTCGTAGGCGGTGACGAACACGATCTGCGGGACGCGGCCCTCGAGGGCCGCGATCTGTCTCGCCGCCTCGATGCCGGTCTTTGCCGGCATGCGGATGTCGAGGAACACCACCTCGGGTCGATGCTCCTCGACCAGCGCGACGGCTTCGGCGCCGTTTTTCGCTTCGGCCACGATCTCGAGCTCCGGCCAGAGCTCGCCAAGGCGCGCGCGCAACTGCTCGCGCATCAACCGCTCGTCGTCGGCGATTACCGCACGGGTCATGTCGCCTTGTAGGGTACGACGATGGTCACGCGCGTGCCACTGGGCGTGTTCTCCGCAATCTTCAGCTCCGCCGCGTCGCCGTAGATCAGCTTCAGGCGCTCGCGGATGTTGTTGAGCCCGGTGCCGGTCCCGGCCGTCGGTGCGCGCGCGAAGCCGACACCGGTATCGGCGACGGTGACGGCGAGCTTGCCGTGCACCACCTCCGCGCTCACGGTGAGCGAGCCGCCTTCGGCCTTCGGCTCCAGGCCGTGCTTGATGGCGTTCTCGACCAGCGATTGCAGCATCATCGGCGGGAAATCCGCCGACACCAGACCCTCGGGCACGATCACTTCGGCGCGCAGGCGATCCTGCATGCGTACCTTCAGGATTTCGAGATAGGGGCGCACCACCTCGAGCTCGCGCCCGAGATTGGTCGCCTTCTCGCGCATCGCCGGCATCGAGGCGCGCAGCAGCGCGATCAGGTTCTTCTGCATCAGGCTGGCACGCGGCGGATCGACTTCGATCAGGTGGTCGATGCTCGCGAGCGTGTTGAAGAGAAAATGCGGCTCGACCTGGGCCTGCATGGCGGCCATCTTGGCCTCGGTGACCTGCCGCTTGAGGCTCTCCTCCTCCGCAACGTGGTGCGCCTGGGCGGCGTGCGCCTCCGCCTTGACGCGGCCGGCGTAGGCGATCTTGATCGCCGCCGAGAGCAGGATTAAGAGGAATGCCAGCTGCGGCAAATAGTTGCCCAGGCGGATGTGCACCACGCGCTCCGTCTGACCGAGCTCGGAGACCGCATCCATCACCTCGCGCCGGATTTCCGCTGCCAGGTCATGCGTCGCAAGCTCGTCCTTGACCTCATGGCTCATTTCCTGGGCGTGGCGCCGCGCCTCCTCGCGTGCCGCCTGCGCGACCTCACGCTGCAGTGGCTCGACGACCTCCCGCTGAATGTCGTCGCCCACGGAGCTTCGCGCGCCGGGCTGCTTCGGCGGTGTCGGCGGCGTTTGATCCGGCGTATCCGGGCCCGGCCGCGTCCGCACACCATGCTCGTCGATGATGATCTCGCGCGACGGCGCGCCAAAGGCCGCGTCGCCTCTGCGCCTGATCTGCACGCCTTTCTCGTCGATGATGACTTCCGCGCCCTGCGAACGCTTGCCCTTGGGCTTGATGCGCACGCCGTGGTCGTCGACCGTGATGTCGACGTTGCGGTTCGATGGCACTCGGGTCGTTGTGGTCGCGAGGTCCCAATTGAAGGGCGGAAGGTGGGACAGGACGCTGGTGACGATCAGCAGCAGGAGCGAGAGCAGGAAGAAGCGCTTCCACGTGATCGAAACCAGCCACTCGGAATAACGGCGGTAGAGCGCCGCTATGCCGGAGCCGACGTCTTTAGCGGTGCTGCTCAGTGCCATGCTCGCGCTTGCCGACAATCACCACCCTCTCGACGCTCGAAGCGACCGGCACAGCCTCCTCTGCGGCGGGGCGCTGCATGGCGTAGACCGCGGTGATGGCACCGGCGGCCAGGACAAGGATCAGAACCAGGTATTTCGCGCTCATGGGGTTCTCCCAGGTATCAATGAGCGCGACTGTAGAGAGGTGAAAGGCATGCCGCGAGCGGCTTGCGACGGGCCGCAGCCCGGCGGTATGGACTGCAGTTTCGGGCGACGAGCCGCGGGGCATCAACTGCGGCGCGCGAGGAATTCGGCGAGCGCCTTGCAGGTGTGGCCGCGCCCCGAGCGCGCTTTCTCCGGCGGGCCCTGGAACACGATGCGGCCGCCGCCGTCGCCGCCTTCGGGGCCGAGGTCGATGATCCAGTCGGCTTCGGCGATCACGTCGAGGTTGTGCTCGATCACCAGCACCGTGTGGCCGGCGTCGACCAGCCGATGCAGTACGTGGATCAGCTTCTCCACATCGGCCATGTGCAGGCCGACCGTGGGCTCATCGAGCACGTAGAGGGTTTTCGGGAAGCTCGACTTCGACAGCTCGCTCACCAGCTTGATGCGCTGCGCCTCGCCGCCCGAGAGCGTCGGGCTCTGCTGGCCAAGCGTGAGGTAGCCCAGCCCAACGTCCTGCAGGAGCTTGAGGCAGCGCTGGATTGAAGGATGCGCGGCGAAGAACTCGAGCGCCTCGTCGACATTCATCGCGAGCACTTCGCCGACGCTCTTGCCGCGCAGCTTCACCGTTAGCGTGTCGCTGTTGAAGCGCGCGCCGCCGCAGGCCTCGCACGTGACGCGCACGTCGGGCAGGAAGGACATGGCGATCTTCTTCATGCCCTGGCCCTCGCATTCTTCGCAGCGCCCGCCGCTGGTGTTGAAGGAGAAGCGGCTCGCGGTCCAGCCCCGCACCCGCGCCTCGGTGGTATCGGCAAACAGGCGGCGGATCTGGTCCCAGAAGCCGACGTAGGTGGCAGGGCAGGAGCGCGGCGTCTTGCCGATCGGCGTCTGGTCGACCTCGAGCACGCGCTCGAGCTGCTTCTGGCCCTTCACCGACTTGCAGCCGATGGCGCCTTTCTGCACCAGCGACTGGTAGATCACATCGCGCGCCAGCGTCGATTTGCCCGAGCCCGACACGCCGGTGACCGCGACCAGCCTGCCCAATGGAACACTGACGTCCACGTTCTTGAGGTTGTGGAGCTTGGCCTTCTGCACGTCGAGGCACGGGGTCTTGCCGTTGCGGCGCGGATGCAGCGGATGGCGCAGCGGCTCGCGCAGGAAACGGCCGGTGACCGAATCGGGCTGGTTGACGAGGTCGTCGGCATGGCCTTGCGCGATGACGCGCCCGCCGAGCTTGCCGGCGCCGGGGCCGAGATCGATCACGTGGTGCGCGCGGCGGATGGTGTCCTCGTCGTGCTCGACGACCACCAGCGAGTTGCCCTTGGCTTCCAGCTTCTCCAGCACATCGAGCAGGACCTGGTTGTCGCGGTGATGCAGCCCGATGGTGGGCTCATCGAGGATGTAGCAGACGCCGCGCAAATTGGATCCCAATTGGGCAGCCAATCTGATCCGCTGCGCTTCGCCACCCGACAGCGTCGGCGCCGAGCGGTCGAGCGTCAGGTAGCCGAGCCCCACCTCGCGCAGGAAGCCAAGGCGCGAGCCGAGCTCGGCGACGAGATCGCGCGCGATCTCACGTTCACGTCCCTGCAATTCCAACTCGGCGAAGCGTTTCTCCAGCATCGACACCGGCAGCCTGCCAAAGTCCGCGATGTTCTTGCCCTGCCACAGCACGGCGAGCGCCTCGGGATTGAGCCGCTTGCCCTCGCACGACTCGCAGGTCTGGTCGATCTCGAGCCACTCGATCCACGAATCGAGCACGTTGTCCTCGGTGCCGGTCTTCGAGCGCTCCTCGTCCCACTCGACTTCCTCGATCGCGAGCCCGGTGCCGTAGCAGGCGGCGCACCAGCCGTGCTTGGAGTTGTAGGAAAACAGTCTCGGATCCAGCTCAGGAAAGCTGCGCCCGCAAGAACGGCAGGCGCGCTTGGTCGAGAACACTTGCACGTCCTTTTCCAGCACGTGCACCACGCCTTTGCCGAGCTCGAGCGCGGTACGCAGCGCATTGCGCAGCGCTGCGTCGGCCTTTGCCTCCACCTTGAGCGAGAGCACCGGCAGCTCGATGGTGTGCTCCTTGAAGCGATCGATGCGCGGGAAGGGGCGCACCGGCACCAGTCTTCCGTCGACGCGCAGGTGCCAGTAGCCCTTGCCCGCGGCCCACTTCGCCAGATCGGTGTAGAAGCCTTTGCGATTCAACACCAGCGGCGCGAGCAGCGTGATTTTCTTGCCGCGGTATTCGCGCATCAGGCGCGAGGCGATCAGCTCCTCGCTCTGCGGCTCGATCGGAATCTCGCATTTCGGGCAGTACTGCGTGCCCAGCTTCACGAATAACAGCCGCAGGAAGTGATGCACCTCGGTCAGCGTGCCGACGGTCGACTTGCGCCCGCCGCGGCTGGTGCGCTGCTCGATCGCCACCGTCGGCGGGATGCCGAAGATCGCGTCGACGTCGGGCCGCGAGGCGGCCTGCACGAACTGGCGCGCATAGGCATTCAGCGACTCGAGATAGCGCCGCTGCCCTTCGTTGAACAGGATGTCGAAGGCGAGCGTCGACTTGCCCGAGCCCGACACGCCGGTGATCACCGTGAAGCGCCCGCGCGGGATCTCGACGTCGATGTTCTTCAGGTTGTGCTCGCGCGCGTTGTGGATGCGGATCGAGTTGCCGAGATAGCGTCCCGCGGGCTCCTTCACCGCCGGCGGCACGCCGGCGCCGATGTTCTGCTCGTATTCGCGCAGCGCTTTTCCGGTATGCGACGAGGCGTGCGCCATCACCTGCGCCGGTGTGCCCTCGCACACGATCTGACCCCCCGCATCGCCGCCTTCGGGGCCAAGGTCGAGGATCCAGTCAGAAGAGCGCATGACATCGAGGTTGTGCTCGATCACCACGATGGAGTGGCCGGCATCGAGCAGCTGGCGGAAGGCGCGCAGCAGCTTTGCCACGTCGTCGAAGTGCAGCCCCGTGGTGGGCTCATCGAACAGGAACAGCTTCGGCTCCGACGCCACCTCGGTGTCGGCCAGGTAGCCGGCGAGCTTCAGGCGCTGCGCTTCGCCGCCGGAGAGCGTCGGCACCGGCTGCCCGAGCTTCAAATAATCCAGCCCCACCTCGATCAGCGGCTTCAGCCGCTGGTTCAGCTCGGCGTGCCCGCCGAAGAAGCGCGCGGCTTCGGACACCGTCATGTCGAGCACGTCGGCGATCGATTTGCCGCGGATGGTCGCCTCGAGCACCTCGGCGCGGTAGCGCCGGCCGTCGCAGTCCGGGCAGCGCAGGTAGACGTCGGAGAGGAATTGCATCTCGACGTGCTCGAAGCCGTTGCCGCCGCAGGCCGGGCAACGGCCGTTGCCCGAGTTGAAGCTGAAGGTGCCGGGCGTGTAGCCGCGCTCCTTGCCGAGCGGGCTTTTCGCAAACAAAGCCCTGACGCAATCGAAGGCGCCCACGTAGCTCGCGGGGTTCGAGCGCGTGGTCTTGCCGATCGGCGACTGATCGACCAGCACCACATCGCTGACCTGGTGCGCGCCTTTCAGTGCTTTATGGGCCCCCGGCGCCTCGGTGGGCTTCCCTTTGGATTTGCGCAGCGCCGGGTAGAGCACGTCCTGGATCAAGGTGGATTTGCCCGAGCCCGATACGCCGGTGACGCACACCAGCCGCTCGAGCGGCAGGCGCACGTCGATGTTCTTCAGGTTGTGCTCGGCCGCGCCTTCGAGCGTGAGGAAGATGCGCGGCGGCGTCGGGTCGCGGCTGTCCACGGCCCGCTTGCGGCCGGAGAGATATTCCGCGGTGAGCGTGCTCTCGGCGGCGAGCTTCTCCGCCGCACCGAAGAACACGATCTCGCCGCCGCGCTCGCCCGGGCCGGGACCCATGTCGAGAATGCGGTCGGCGGCGAACATGATCTGGGGGTCGTGCTCGACCACGACCAGCGAATTGCCGGCGTTGCGCAGCCGCTTCATCACGTCGATCACGCGTCCCATGTCGCGCGGATGCAGGCCGATGGACGGCTCATCCAGCACAAAGAGGGTATTGACCAGCGATGTGCCCAGTGCGGTGGTGAGGTTGATGCGCTGGACTTCGCCGCCCGAAAGAGTGCGCGACTGGCGATCGAGCGTGAGATAGCCGAGCCCGACCTGGCCGAGATAGCCAAGGCGCGTGCGCACCTCGGTGAGCAGCAGGTCGGCCGCCTCGTCCATCGGCGCCGGCAGCGCCAGGTTCTCAAAGAATTGCTTGACCTGCGCGACCGACAGCAGCATCAGCTGATGGATCGACCTGCCGTCGAGCTTCCAGAGCAGCGAATCGGGCTTGAGGCGCGTGCCGTGGCAGGTCTGGCATTCCGTGTACGCCCGATACTTCGAGAGCAGCACGCGGATGTGCATCTTGTACGCCTTGGTCTCGAGCCACTTGAAGAAGCGCCGCACCCCGTACCAGGTGCCCGGCCACGACTTGCGCCAGCTCACCCACTCGGGCTCCCCTTCGAGCACCCAATGTTTTTCCTTGGCAGAAAGTTCTCTGAAAGGCGTGTCGAGCGGAATCTTGCGCTTCTTCGCGTACTTCTCGAGATCGCCCTGGCAGTCCTTGAAGCTCGGGCTCTGCCAGGGCCGCACCGCGCCTTCGCGCAGCGTCTTCGCTTCGTCGGGCACTACCAGCCCGAAGTCGACGCCGATCACCCGCCCGAAGCCGCGGCACATGTCGCAGGCACCGAGCGGCGAGTTGAACGAGAACGCCGCCGGCGTGGCTTCGGCGTAATGGATGTCGCAGTCGGCGCAGTGCAGATCCGCGGAAAAACGAAGAGCGGGTTGTTGACCCCCTGATAAGGGGGTCGCGAGCGGAGCGAGCGGGGGGTTTTCGGGGTAGACGTTGACGCGGCCCTGGCCGACCCGGATCGCGGCCTCGAGCGCATCCATGACGCGCGATTTCTCGGTCGACGACAGGCGCACGCGGTCCTGGATGACCTCGATGCAGCCCTTGGCCTTGCTGTGGATCTTGGTGTAGCCCTGGGCCTCCAGCAGCTGCAGCACCTCGGTTTCGCTGAAGTTCTTCGGCACGTTCACCGGGAAGGTGATCAGCAGGCGCTCGTCTGGCTTTTCGGACAGTGCCTGGTAAATCGACTGGGGCGTGTCGCGCACCACCGGCTTGCCGCAGCCGCGGCAGTGGAGCTTGGCGGCGCGCGCGAAGAGCAGCTTGAGGTGGTCGTTCAGCTCGGTCATCGTGCCGACCGTGGAGCGCGAGGTGCGCACCGGGTTGGTCTGGTCGATGGCGATGGCCGGCGGGATGCCCTCGACCGCGTCGACCTGCGGCTTGTCCATGCGGTCGAGGAACTGCCGCGCGTAGGGGCTGAAGGTCTCGACGTAGCGGCGCTGGCCCTCGGCGTAGAGCGTGTCGAAGACGAGCGAGGACTTCCCCGAGCCCGAAACGCCGGTCACCACGACCAGTTCCCCGGTCGGGATCGCTAGGCTGAGGTTCTTGAGGTTGTTCTGGCGGGCGCCGCGGATGACGATCGCGTCGCCGGGAATCTGTTCCTGCTTCACTGGCCGGCAATTTTACCGGCTTACTGCGGCTTATTCCGACTTCGTGCTGTCCACCAGAAGATTACGCATCAGCGAGCCGCAGTGCGCGCAATGGACTACCCCCGAGGCGTAGAGCTTGAACTCGTCGCCGTCGCAGCGCAGGCAGTAGTACTGCGGGCCCCAGTCGTTGGCCGGCGCCTGGCGCGACGCGCGCCCGCGGCGTTTGCGGTAATCGGCCAGGCGAACGATATTTTCCATCGGCCGCCTATTTAACGTGACGCGTTCCCCAGCGTTCCACCGGGGGGTATAGTCCAAGCAGTCGCCCGGTCGTGACCCGACCGGGGTTATGGCCTGATGTAGGCCCAGCCTTCCCGTTGGCGTTTCATGATGTGCGTGACGCCGGCCTGGACGAAGGCGATGCCGCCGTACATCTCGTCGCGCGAGACTTTGGTGTTCTGCATCGTGTTCTCGCACGCGATCAGGCCGACGTTGTCGTCGAGCGCGCCCGCGAGGCGCGCCGCGACCGGCGACTCGGCCTTGAGCATCGCCAGGCCCGGCCCGTAGGCCACGATCTCGATCTGCACGTTTTCCTTACCGAGATCGACCAGCACGTTCTTCGCGTTGTTGAGCGCCAGGTTCCATTTCGCCGGGTCGTTGTCGCTCACCTGGAAGATCACGCGCTGCTTCGCGGCAGGCTTCTTTTGCTGTGCGAAGGCTGGCGCGACAGCGGTAAGTGAGAGAAGAGCAAGCAGGCTTCGGCGATTCATATGCACTCCAAAAAGGGGTCTGACCCCTTTTATTCCAGTTCTTCCAGCGAGCGCGGCCAGCTCTTCTTGAGCAGCCGCGAGAGTGCGCGGTCGGCAAGGATCTTGCCGCCGGTCTGACAGCGTGCGCAATAGTTCGTTTCGTTCTCGGCGAAGACGATGCGCTGCACCGGCGCGCCGCACACCGGGCAGGGCTTGCCGTAGCGGCCGTGCACCGCCATGCCTTCGCGAAACGCAGTGACCTTCTCGGGCAGTGCGCCGCCGGCTTCTTTACGCACGCGATCGGTCCATAGCGCGAGGGTGCTCTTCGTAGCCTCGAACAGCTGGGCGATTTCAGCGTCGGTCAGCTTCGACGTCATGGCAATGGGCGATAGGCGCGCGCGGTGCAGGATCTCGTCCGAGTACGCGTTGCCGATGCCGGAGAAGAGGTGCGGATTGGTGAGTGCGCGCTTGAGCGTGTGGTTCTCGCTCTTCAGGCGCTGCGCGAAGGCGCCGAGGTCGGCATCGAAGACTTCGATGCCGCCGGGATCGAGGCCCTCGAGCGATGAAACGAGATGCAGCGAAGCGCGGCGCTTGGTTCCGGCTTCGGTGAAGGCGAGGGTGCCGTTATCGAACTCCAGTAGCGCGAGGGTGATGCGGCCCGGCGGCTTCGCCTTGGGATCGAGCCAGCGCAGGCGTCCCGCGATCATGAGATGCAGCACTAAGTACAGGGGTCCTTCCAGCTCGAAGACGATGCGCTTGCCCACGCGGCGCAGGCCGATGACGCGCTTGCCTTCGGCGCTGGCGATCGGCGGCACCGCGGTACGCAGGATGAAGGGGTTCAGGAGCTTGACGTGCTCCAAGCGGTGGCCGAGCACGCGTGACTCCAGCGCTTCTATGTAGACAGTGACATCCGGCAGCTCGGGCATGGGGCCGAGTTTAGCCGTGTGCCAAGGTGGTGCGCGGAAGGTGCTGGTGCACCACGGCCGTGCTGGCCATGGTGCATTTCGGGGCGAAAAGCGTGGAATTCATTTGGCATGCTTGCTGCATATCGCGGGTGCCGAAAATCCCTGAGGGAGGTTCCGTGTCGGCTTTCAAGTGCACCTGCGGCGCGCATCACTCGCAAGAAGATCACGACCTGGACGACCGGCGGCTCCTCGAGGCCGCGGTCATGCGCGCGCTCATCCCGCAGGATGCGGTGCGACGCAAGTTTCTGGCGGCCGTTGGTGCGTCTACGGCCAGTGCCGCACTGGGGGCGCTGTTTCCCTTCGGCGCGCTCGAAGCGCTGGCGCAGGAGAAGGGCAAGCCCGAGAAGCCCGAGCTCAAGATCGGCTTCATCCCGATCACCTGCGCGACGCCGCTCATCATGGCCGATCCGCTGGGCTTCTATCGCGAACAAGGGTTGAAAGTCTCGCTGATCAAGACCGCCGGCTGGGCGCTGATCCGCGACAAGATGCTCAATAAAGAACACGACGCGTCGCATTTCCTTTCGCCGATGCCGCTCGCGATCTCGATGGGCCTCGGCTCGGCGCAGCAGCCGATGCGCGTGATGACGGTGCAGAACATCAACGGCCAGGCGATCACGCTGCACGTCAAGCACAAGGACAAGCGCGACCCGAAGCAGTGGAAGGGCTTCAAGTTCGCCGTGCCGTTCGACTACTCGATGCACAACTTCCTGCTGCGCTACTACGTCGCCGAGGCCGGCCTCGACCCGGACACCGACATCCAGATCCGCGTCACGCCGCCGCCCGAGATGGTGGCGAACCTGCGCGCCGGCAACATCGACGGCTTCCTCGGTCCCGATCCCTTCAACCAGCGCGCGGTGTACGACGAGGTCGGCTTCATCCACCTGCTTTCCAAGGAGCTGTGGGACGGGCATCCGTGCTGCGCCTTCGGCACCTCGGATGCCTTCATCAAGGAGAACCCGAACACCTTCGCCGCGCTCTACCGCGCGGTGCTCACCGCGGCGCGCATGGCGCGCGAAGCGAAGAACCGGCCGCTGATCGCCAAGGTGATCTCGCCGCCGAATTACCTCAACCAGCCCGAGACCGTGATCGAGCAGGTGCTGACCGGCAAGTTCGCCGACGGCCTGGGCGCGGTGAAGAACGTGCCCGACCGCGCCGACTTCGATCCCTTCCCGTGGCAGTCGATGGCGGTGTGGATCCTCACGCAGATGAAGCGCTGGGGTTACGTCAAGGGCGACCTCGACTACAAGCAGATCGCCGAGCAGGTGTTCCTGGTCACCGACGCGAAGAAATACATGGCGCAGCTCGACATGAAGGCGCCGGCCTCGAGCTACGCGAAGATCAAGGTGATGGGCAAGGAGTTCGATCCGGCGCAGCCCGAGAAGTACCTGGCAAGCTTCGCGATCAAGAAGGCCGCGTGAACGCAAAGATGCAATCGCTCGCCGCGGGATTGCTCTCGCTGGTATTTCTGGCGCTGTTCCTCGGCATCTGGCATCTCGCCACGCTGCCGAAGAAGGAGGTCGCCGGGGCGAACGACGAGTACGCCAAGCTGATGGGCAAAGGCAGCAAGAAGTCGGAGGGCTTTCCAACGCTCGCGCAGCTCGGCGAGGCGGCGGTGACCCAGTTGAAGAACCCGTTCTACGACCGCGGCGCCAACGACAAGGGCATCGGCATCCAACTCGGCTGGTCGCTCGCACGCGTCGCCGCGGGCTATGGGCTGGCCATCCTGGTGGCGGTGCCGCTCGGCTTCCTGATCGGCATGTCGCCGATCCTTTCGCGCGCGCTCAATCCCTTCATCCAGATCCTGAAGCCGATCTCGCCGCTCGCCTGGATGCCGCTCGCGCTCTACACCATCAAGGACAGCTCGATCTCCGGCGTGTTCGTGATCTTCATCTGCTCGATCTGGCCGATGCTGATCAACACCGCGTTCGGCGTCGCCTCGGTGCGCCGCGAGTGGCTCAACGTCGCTCGCACGCTGGAGGTCTCGCCTTTGAGGAAAGCCTTCGCCGTCATCCTGCCCGCCGCCGCGCCAACCATCCTCACCGGCATGCGCATCTCGATCGGCATCGCCTGGCTGGTGATCGTCGCCGCCGAGATGCTGGTCGGCGGCACCGGCATCGGCTACTTCGTCTGGAACGAGTGGAACAACCTCAACCTCACCAACGTGATCTTCGCCATCCTGGTGATCGGCGTCGTCGGAATGATTCTGGATTTTCTGATTGGACGCCTGCAGTCTGCAGTGAGCTACGTCGAATGAATGCCCCCCTGATAAGGGGGGTGGCCGAAGGCCGGGGGGTTTTGTTTTTTCATGCCCGTTTAAACCCCCCGCTCGCGCATTTGCCAAATGAGCTCGCTCCCCCCTTATCAGGGGGGCGGCAAAAGCAGATCGCGTGAGCTTTCTCCAAGTCCAGGATCTGGCGAAGCGCTACGGCGACACCACCGTGTTCGAGCGCGTGAGCTTCACGATGGAGAAGGGCGAGTTCGTCTGCATCGTCGGCCATTCCGGCTGCGGCAAGACCACGATCCTCAACGTCCTCGCCGGGCTCGACCACGCCTCCGAGGGCGTGGTGGTGATGGATAACCGCGAGGTATCGGGACCGTCGCTCGAGCGCGGCGTGGTGTTCCAGGGCCATGCGCTGATGCCGTGGCTCTCGGTGATGAGCAACATCGCCTTCGCGGTGAAGAGCCGCTGGCCGGACTGGAACCGCATCCAGGTGCAGACGCACTGCCAGAAGTTCATCGACATGGTCGGGCTGACCGGCGCCGAGCACAAGAAACCCTCGCATCTTTCCGGCGGCATGAAGCAGCGCGTCGGTATCGCGCGGGCCTTTGCTATTCAGCCCAAGATGCTGCTGCTGGACGAACCCTTCGGCGCCCTCGACGCGCTGACGCGCGGTACCATCCAGGACGAGCTCCTGCGCATCTGCGCGGCGACCAATCAGACCGTGTTCATGATCACGCACGACGTGGACGAGGCGATCCTGCTCGCCGACCGGATCCTGCTGATGTCGAACGGCCCGAACGCCTACATCGCCGAGATGGTCGACAACACGATCCCCAAGCCGCGCGACCGCCACTCGATCCACCACGACGCGCAGTACTACGGCATCCGCAATCAGCTGGTCGATTTTCTCGTCAACCGGTCGAAGCGCTACCAGAGTGGCGAGTTGCGCACGGCGCGCGCTTCGTCTGCAAAGATCGTCAACCTACGGCCCTAAAGGAGGAGCCCCATGAAACGCGAACCCGATGCCGCACTTACCACCTCATTTTCCACTGTGGGCAAGCCCATGAAGCGCCAGGATGTCACCGACCTGATCGCCTTTCGCAAGATCACCAAGGGCATCAAGTGGGCCGAGGTCGCCAAGAAGGTCGGCGCTTCCAAGGAATGGACCACTGCCGCCTGCCTGGGGCAGATGCAGATGACCAGGAAGCAGGCCGAGGCCGTCGGCAAGATCTTCGACCTGCCCG
>Ga0209131_1002016_pt1 | contig 13919 bp, 13 predicted proteins | sample GraSoi_2013_40cm_FD_185826 | JGI IMG/M metagenome (GOLD analysis project Ga0209131, IMG submission 185826) | Grasslands soil microbial communities from the Angelo Coastal Reserve, California, USA - Sample 9_17_2013_40cm (SPAdes) (version 2) | ecosystem: Environmental > Terrestrial > Soil >...
TTGGGCTTGCGCGGCGGCGCGTCGAGGGTGAAGGCCGCCGAATGCGCGGAAGAGGCGGCATCGAACGTCACCCGCGACGGACCGATCGTACCTCGTTGGTGGGGATGCCACGCCTGTATGTCGTAGCCACCGGGGGGAAGGTCGCGAATGATCGCGGTTCCGGCGGCATCGGTCTTGGCGAACCAGGGCGTCGGAACCACCGCGATGTAGCCGATCATCCAGTCGTGGATATTGCAACCCAGTGCAACCACGCCCGGCTTGTCGAACACCACCTCGACCGGCGACTTGCCCGTATAGAGCTTGATCTCGAAGGGCTTCGCGGGCGAGAACGAATAGACGTGGTGCAGGATCGGGTCCCGATTCGGGAAGGTGACCGTGGTCCCGGTCTGGAGCACCGTCACATAGGGCACGAACTCCCGGTCGACCTGCTCGACGGCGACCGGCGACTTCGGCGGGCGCATGTCGTGCGACGCCCCGGCGATCGCATAGACGACCGTGTCCTGGAGCGGCTTTCCGGAAGCGTCCTTCACCTGCACCTGCAGCGTGGCCGCGTGCGCGGCGAGCGGCGCAAGTGCATGGAATGAAAACAGGGTTGCCGCAAGTCCGAGTCTGGACATTACCGTCTAGCTGCGGGAGACTGCGGCGAGCCGGAGTTTAGGTGACTCTATTCTAGACGTGCACATGCAAATGCGCGCATTACGTCGGAAGCGACTGGCGTTGCGCATCGCTGCGGCCGGCGCGGCCGCGTTCGTCCTCATGCCGGCCCGCGCGCAGGAATCTCCCCAGGGACGCTTCACCTTCGAGCTGCGGCCGCGCTACAACCACATCGAGGAGAGCGACAAGCCCGAAGTCACCACGGGCGGCACCGTGCGCATCCTCGCCGGATATGCGTCCGCGCCCATCGAGGCAATGATGCGCATCGTGCTCGAGGGCATCCATGCCGACCACATCGATCCCCACTTCAACGACGACGGGAACAACTTCGCGAGTTCGCCCTATCCGCTGCTTCCCGACCCGAACTACACCGGCATCAACCAGGCGTACATCGATTTCACCGGGATCGAATCCGCGCGCGTGCGCGCCGGGCGCCAGGTCGTGCGCATGGACAACCAGCGCTGGGTGAGCGACAACAACTTCCGCCAGATCCCGCAGGTGTTCGACGGCGTGAGCGTGAGGTACGGGACGCCCTTCGGCGTCGAGCTGTACGGCGCGTACTTCGCACAGGTGCGCGACACGAGCGGTCACGAGAGCGACCTCAACCTCACGCTGATGCACGCGGCGTGGAATCCGCTCCCCGGGCACGCGGTGGTCGCATACGGCTATTTCCACGACCAGCCGTCCAACGGCGCCTTCACGGGTTTCGCGAACAACTCGTATCGCGTGGCGGGTGTGCGCGCCGAAGGCACGGCGTTTCGCGCGGGCGAATTCGATTTTCCGTACGAGGCGGAAATCGCATGGCAGCGCCCGTATGCGGGCGGGGATTCGCGCATCGACGCAAGATACTGGCGCCTGGGCGGCGGCGCCGGCTGGCGCCAGTCGGTCCTGCGCTACGACTACGAGGTGAAGGGCAGCAACGGCGGCGCCTACGGCGTGCAGATGCCGCTCACGGACTTCTACGCATTCAACGGCTGGACGCTGCACTTCTTCAACACCCCGCGCCAGGGGCTGCGCGACGGATGGATCACGCTGAAGGCCGCCTGGCGTGAAGTCACGTTCTACGGCGAATCGCACCGCTTCCGCTCCGACTATGGCAGCATCGATTTCGGCAAGGAGCTCGATGTGGGCCTCACCTACCCGTGGAACGAGAACATGACGCTGCGCCTGCAGCACGCGCGCTACGATCCCGGCCCCAACACGCCCGATCCGACCATTCGCAAGGTCTGGGTCACGTTCACCTGGACCTACTGACGGTGCCTTTCTCAAAGGAGGAGCTCGAGGAGCTGCGGCAGGCGAAGCTCCTGCTCGAGAATCCCGGCCTCGCGGCGAAGCTCGCTTCCTACGTGGGCTCCCCCGTCGAGAAGGGAATGAAGCTGCTGCCGAAGAAGTGGCAGGCGGGCGTGCACAGCGCAACGGAAAGAGCGCTCATGAAAGCGCTGGACGTGGCGGTGAGAAGCCTGGGAGCGAGGTCCGGTACGCAAGGCACGAAGGGCGCGCGCAATGCCGCGCATCGCTTCGCCGTGGCGACTTCCGGCGCCGTCGGCGGCGCCTTCGGGCTCATCGCGCTGGGTGTCGAGCTGCCGATCTCGACCACCATCATCCTGCGCTCCATCGCCGACATCGCCGCGAGCGAGGGCGAAGATCCGCGCCACATCGATACGAAGCTCGCCTGCCTCGTCGTGTTCGCGTTGGGCAGTCCCACGGACGCGCGTGACAACGCCGCGGAATCCGGCTACTTCGCCGCGCGCTCCGCGCTCGCCACCGCGGTCACCGAGGCCTCGAAGCATCTCGCGCAGAAGGGCCTCGCGAAGGGCGGCGGGCCCGCGCTGGTGCGGCTGGTGAGCCTCATCGCCGCGCGATTCGGCGTGGTCGTCTCGGAGAAGACCGCGGCGCAGCTGGTGCCCGTGATCGGCGCGGCGGGCGGCGCGCTCATCAACACGCTCTTCATCGCGCACTACCAGGACATGGCGCGTGGCCACTTCATCGTTCGCCGCCTGGAGAAGATCCACGGCGCGGAGCCCGTGCGCCTCGCCTACGAGAAACTCTAGTTGCGCGTTTTCTTCGCCGCGTGCGTGGGGTCGCCGAGCCGCTTGTTCAGCGCGACGGCCTCCTTCACGAGCTTGCGAAGGGTGCTTGCCGCGATCACGTCGCCTTCGAGGAGCTGGAGGTTCGCCAGCTCGTACTTTCCGCTCGCCTCGAGTCGCGGCTCGATGTCGCGCAGCCGTTTGCCGCGGAAGAACGCGAGGAGCACGCGCTTGTCCTCGGCGCGGATCACGATCGCGGGGCCGTTCGCCGAGTAGAAGAGGTTTCCGTACTTGATCCCTTCGTCGAGCCTGGCCGCTGCGAGGACCGTGCCGCGCAGGTGCTCGACCAGATCGCGGCGCCAGCCTTTCAGCGCAGCGACGTACGCCTCGGGGCTCGCGGCGTTGGTCATCATGCGCTTCGCCATCAGTACGCCGAACCGTCCCTGCGCGTGAACTTCCACTTGCCGTCGACAAACGCCGCCTGGATGTCGTCGTCGGGATAGCTTCCCTCGTCGCCGGGCGTCCTGTCGCCGATCTCGAGATAGACGACGTCTTCCTTCGTCTCGTTGACGAGGCAGTGACCGTTGCCCGTGCCGGCCCTGAATCCCGCGCACATTCCCGGCACGAGCCGCGTCCTGCCCTCGTCGGTGTGCAGCGTGGGCTGTCCCTCGAGGATGTAGACGAACTCGTCCTGTTTCGAGTGCGCGTGGCGCAGCGCGGAAACGGCGCCCGGGGCGAGGCGCGTGAGATTCACCCCGAAATTGGCCAGGCCGAACAAGTCGCCTAGCGGGCGCTTCATCCGGCCCGCCATCCGCGATGCGAAGGGTTCCGGATAGCTGGTCGGTTTCGCCCTGGCCGGCGCGTCGGAGGCGACGATGGCGACGGGACGTCGATCGGGCTCGGCTGTCATCGGCGGAAATATAGCGCAACCGCGCTCAGGCCTTGCGCACGTCCTTGTACGTCTGCGGCGAGCGGTCCATCACGATCCTCACGTACGAGCACACGGGGCTGATCAGGCGCTGTTCGCGGCGCGCCCAGTCGACCACCGCCTGCACGAGTCTCGGTGCGAGGGCGCCGCCGCGAAGCGTGGGATCGACCCAGGTGTGATCGACGACCACCGTCTCGCCCATCATGCGATAGGTGAGCTCGGCCACGCGCCGGCCCTCGCGTTCGATGAAGAACACGCCGTTGCGCTCGCCGTGGTCGTGGCGGACCGCCGGTTCAGGGAAGGGCGTTGCCATGGCACCATCTCATACTGCCTTGGACGCCAAAAGGACGAAAAGATGCCCGCCGCCTATGTCATCGCCGAGATCGAGATCACCCATCCCGAGGGCTACAAGGAATACACGGCCCAGGTGCCGGCCACCATCCAGAAATACGGCGGGCGTTTCCTCGTGCGCGGCGGCAGGACGCAGGTGCTCGAAGGCGGCGCGCAAGTGGTGGGACTCGCCGGAATACCAGAAGCCCAAGGCGCTGCGCAAGGCCAACAGCAACGGCCGCCTGCTGCTGATCGAAGGGCCCGCGTCCTAGGCGTTCGAGCCGAGCCGCGATCCCAGCCGGTCCTCGTCGCGCCCGGCGAAGATGCGCGGGCGCGCGAGGCGCATGCGCCACGCGAGGAACGCGGCTGAAGTCGCCAGCACGCCGAAGCCATAGCGCACCGAGCGCGAGAAATTGATGGAGCTCGCGTCGCCGTGGTACGAAGTCGGACACGAGATCTCGCCGATGCGAAGCCCCAGGCCCACGGCCTGCGCGATGAGCTGGTTGTCGAAGACGAAATCGTCGGAGTTGGCGAGGATCGGCATCGCGAGGAGGGCCTCGCGCGAATAGGCGCGGAAGCCCGTGTGGAATTCGGAGAGCTTGGATCCCAGCGCCATGTTCTCGATCGCCGTGAGCGCGCGATTGGCGGCGTACTTCCACAGCGGCATACCGCCCGCCATCGCCGTGCCGCCCAGGATGCGCGAGCCCAGCACCACGTCGTATACGCCCGAGCTGATCATCGAGGCCATCGGCGTCACCAGCCGCGGCTCGTACTGGTAATCCGGATGCAGCATCACGACGACGTCGGCGCCCAGGCGCAGCGCCTCCAGGTAGCAGGTCTTCTGGTTCGCCCCGTAGCCGCGGTTGCGGTCGTGCACGAGCGTGCGGATGCCCAGCGAAAGCGCCAGCTGCGCCGTCGCATCCCCGGACGCGTCATCGGTGAGGATCACGTGGTCCACGACGTCGTGCGGAATGCCGTCGAACGTGCGCCGCAGCGTCTTTTCCGCCTTGTAGGCGGGCATCACGACGGCGATGCGGCGTCCGTTCAGCATGGTTCGATCATTTCCGCGCGGCCTTCGCCCGCTTGCCTTCCTTCTTCTTGTCGCTCGCCTCCGCGTTCGCCTCGTCCTGCTCGTCGGCCAGGTGGAACCGGTGCAGCACCCGATGGATGGCGGGAGCGAACGTCACGCCCGCGATGACGAGCACGGCGAACCCCGAGTAGAGCGCGTAGATGCCGGCGAACACCTTGCCGGCGTCCGTCTTCGGATTGTGCAGCGGCCCCATGCCGGAAAGGATCATGGAGGCGTTGAGGAATGAATCGAGCGGGCCCAGCGATTCCAGCACGCCGTAGCCCACCATGCCGACCGCCAGCGAGACGGCGACCATGAGGGATCCCACGGCGAACGAGCGCAGCAGCCGGTGGCGGAAAACCTCGGGGCTCGCGAGTTGCTGGCGCCGCGTCTCGAATTTCATGCGTTCGCCCAATCGCGCGGCGGCATCAGCACGGCGTGCAGCTTCGCTTCCGGCGATCCCGGCTCCGGCTGCCAGTCGTATCGCCAGCGCACCACGGGCGGCAGCGACATGAGGATCGATTCGGCGCGTCCCCCCGATTGCAATCCGAAGAGCGTGCCGCGGTCCCACACGAGGTTGAACTCCACGTAGCGGCCGCGCCGGTACGCCTGGAAATCGCGCTCGCGGTCGCCGTAGGGCTTGTCGAGGCGCCGCTTCGCGATCGGGAGATACGCCGCGATGAACGCGTCGCCCACGGCGCGCATCACGGCGAACGCACTGTCGAAGCCGCCTTCGCTGAAGTCGTCGAAGAACGTGCCGCCGATGCCGCGCGGCTCGTTGCGGTGCTTGAGGACGAAATACTCGTCGCACTGCTTCTTGAAACGCGCGTGCAGGCCGGGGAAGGGCGAGAGCGCGTCGCGATTGGCGCGATGGAAGTGCACGCAGTCTTCCTCGAACGCGTAGTACGGCGTGAGATCCATGCCGCCGCCGAACCACCACACGTCCTCGCCTTTTCCTTCCGGTGCTTTTGCGCGGAAGAAGCGCACGTTCATGTGGACGGTGGGCACGTAGGGGCTGCGCGGATGCAGCACGAGCGAGACGCCCATCGCGCCCCACTCCCGCCCCGCGATCTCCGGGCGATGCGCCGTGGCCGTTGGGGGAAGCCTGGTACCGGACACGTGCGAGAAGCCCACGCCCGCCCGCTCGAACACCTTGCCGTCCTCGAGCATCCGGCTCACCCCGCCGCCGCCTTCCGGGCGCTTCCACTCGTCGCGCAGGAAGGCTCCGCCGTCGAGCAATTCCAGGCTCGAAACGATGCCGTCCTGGAGAGCGGTGAGATAGTCTCGAATGACGGTGATTTTCATTTTTTGACTGGTTCCCTGCCTACGCAGGGACGACGGCTCAGGGCCGTCGGTTGAACGCGCGGTGTCCTATGTCCTTGCGGTACTGCATGCCGTCGAATCGTATCTTGTCCGCGACCTCGTAGGCGCGTTCGGCCGCGATCTTCACCTTGTCGCCGAGGGCCGTCACGCAGAGCACGCGCCCGCCGTTCGTCACGACCTTGCCATCCTTCAGCGCCGTTCCCGCGTGGAACACATGGAAATCTTCCCCATCCTTCGCGAGGCCCTTGATCTCGTCGCCCTTGCGCGGCGTGTCGGGATAGCCCGCGGCGGCGAGCACGACGCCCAGCGCGGCGCGCCGGTCCCACTCGGCTTCGACGCCGTCGAGCGTGCCTTCGATGGCGCTTTCCACCAGATCGAGGAAATCGCTCTTCAGGCGAAGCATGATGGGTTGCGTCTCCGGGTCGCCCAGGCGGCAGTTGAATTCGACCACGCGCGGTGCGCCGTCCTCGCCAATCATGAGGCCGGCGTAGAGGAAGCCCACGTACGGAACGCCGTCGCTTGCCATGCCCTTCACCGTGGGCATGATGATCTCGCGCATCGCGCGACTGTGCACTTCGGGCGTTACCACCGGCGCAGGCGAGTACGCGCCCATTCCGCCGGTGTTCGGGCCCAAGTCGGCGTCGAAGACGCGCTTATGGTCCTGCGTGGAAGCGAGCGGCAGGACGTTCTTCCCGTCCACCATCACGATGAAGCTCGCCTCCTCGCCCTGCATGAATTCCTCGATCACCACGCGATGCCCGGCGTCGCCCAGCTTGTTGCCGGCGAGCATCATGTCGATCGCCTCGTGCGCTTCGGCGGCCGTCGTCGCGACGACCACGCCCTTGCCCGCCGCGAGGCCGTCGGCCTTGATCACGATGGGCGCGCCATGCTTGTCGATGTATGCGTGCGCGGGCCTCGCGTCGGTGAACGTGTCGTAAGCCGCGGTGGGAATGCGATGGCGCGCCATGAACTTCTTCGCGAAGTCCTTCGACGCCTCGAGCTGCGCGGCCGCCTGCGTGGGCCCGAAGATGCGCAGGCCCGCCGCGGTGAACGCATCGACGACGCCCGCCGCGAGCGGGCCTTCCGGCCCGACGACGGTGGTCTCGATGCCTTCGTCCTTCGCGAACTTCACGAGCTCGCTGATGCCCGTGATATCCGCGTTGAAGAGACCGTCCTCGCGCGCCGTGCCGGCGTTGCCGGGGGCGACGTAGACGCGCGAGACCTTCGGCGATTGGGCCAGGCGCCACGCGATGGCGTGCTCTCTACCGCCGGATCCGATGACGAGGAGCTTCATGGTTGATGGTCATCCCTGCGCCGGCAGGGATCCAGGGGCCGAAGTAGCGCGCAACGCTCCGCTGGGGCCGCTGGATTCCTGCCTACGCAGGAATGACCTAGTGTCGAAAATGTCTCATCCCCGTGAACACCATGGCGATGCCATGCTCGTCGGCGGCGGCGATGATTTCCTTGTCGCGGACACTGCCGCCGGGCTGGATCACCGCCCGTGCGCCAGCCTGCGCGACGACGTCGAGGCCGTCGCGGAACGGGAAGAACGCGTCGGAGGCGACCACCGAGCCGCGCAGCGTGAGGCCCGCGTTCTTCGCCTTGGTCGAGGCGATGCGCGTGGAATCGACGCGGCTCATCTGGCCCGCGCCCACGCCGAGGGTCATGCCGTGGCGGCAGAAGACGATGGCGTTGGATTTCACGAACTTGGCCACGCGGAAGGCGAAGATGAGGTCGTTCATCTCGGACTTCGACGGCTCGCGCTTGGTGACGATGCGAAGCTCGGAGACGTCGAAGGCGTCGCAGCCCTGCACCAGCAATCCGCCGCCCACGCGCTTCATGTCGAGCTTGTTCAGGTCCTTCGCCACACCGATCGTGAGCACTCGCACGTTCTGTTTCGAGGCGAACACCGCCATCGCTTCCTGCGCGTACGAAGGCGCGATCACGACCTCGACGAACTGCCTGGCCACTGCTTCGGCCGTCGCCGCGTCGACCTCCCGGTTGAAGGCGATGATGCCGCCGAAAGCCGACGTGGGATCGGTGAGGAAGGCGTTTCGGTACGCCGCGAGGGGGGAATCCGCGATCGCGACGCCGCACGGATTCGCATGCTTGACGATCACGCACGCGGGCACGTCGAAGGTGCGGCAGCATTCCCACGCCGCATCCGCGTCGGCGATGTTGTTGTAGCTGAGCTCCTTGCCCTGGAGCTGGCGGAAATTCGCAAGCGTCCCCGGAGGCGGATCACGCTCGACGTAGAACGCGGCCGACTGGTGGGGGTTCTCGCCGTAGCGAAGCGCCTGCACGAGGCGTACCTGCAGGTTGAAGCGGTCGGGATACTCGCGCGCGTTGCCGGTGCGATCGCGCGCCGTGAGCCAGTTGGAGATCATCCCGTCATATTCGGCGGTGTGGCTGAACGCCTTGGCCGCGAGCCGGTAGCGTTCGTCGTCGGAGATCTGCCCCTTGCTCTTCTTCATCTGCTCGATGATCGGCGCGTAGTCGCGGGGATCGGTCAGCACCGCGACGAACGCGTGGTTCTTCGCCGCCGCGCGCACCATCGCCGGGCCGCCGATGTCGATGTTCTCGATGGCGTCGTCCATCGTGACGCCGGCCTTGGCGACCGTCTGCGCGAACGGATACAGGTTCACGACCACGAGGTCGATGGGCACGATGCCGTGCTCCTTCATCGAGGCCACGTGGCCCGGCTTGTCCCGGCGCGCGAGGATTCCGCCGTGCACCTTCGGGTGCAGCGTCTTCACGCGCCCTTCCATCATCTCGGGAAAGCCCGTGAAGTCGGAGACCTCGGTGACGACGACGCCGTTCAGTTTCAGGAGCTGCGCCGTGCCGCCGGTGGAAAGGATCTCCACGCCCAGGGGCAGCAGCGCCTTGGCGAATTCGACTACGCCGGTCTTGTCCGAAACCGAGATGAGGGCTCGGGTCACCCTCATGCCGCTAATCCAGCCCGTGCTGTTGAAGCTTCTTTCGCAGGGTGTTGCGGTTCATGCCGAGCAGCTCCGCGGCGCGCGTCTGGTTGCCCTGCGCCTGGAACATGACGACCTCGAGCATGGGCTTCTCGACCGCGAGCACGACCATGTCGTAGATGCCCGAGGCCTTCTCACCGTCGAGGTCCTTGAAGTACTGGCGCATGACCTTGCGCACCGTGGACGTGAGCTCGTTCTCTCTCGAGGCTTCCGATTTGCTCTCGTATTTTTTTCTATGCTGCAAGCGCCACCTCTTCGGGTTCGTATTCGAGTCGCGCCGAGTGCGCGAGCAGCCCGTCGAAGAAATCCTGCACGGCGGCGAGCTGCATCTCGGCGTTGTCGAGGGTGTTCATCCGGGCACGGAACACGGCGGAGTTCTTGAGTCCTTTCGTGTACCAGCCGATGTGCTTCCTCGCCACCCGCGTGCCCCTCTCGTAGCCGTAGAAGGCGTACAAGTCGTGCAGGTGGCCCACCAGCACGTCGCGGATTTCCGCCACGGAGGGCGGCTCCAGCTTCGCGCCGGTGTCCAGGAAATGGTCGATCTCGCGGAAGATCCACGGGCGTCCCTGGGCGGCGCGGCCGATCATGATCGCGTCGGCGCCGGTGTATTCCAGGACGAATTTCGCCTTCTCGGGCGTGTCGATGTCACCGTTGGCGATGACCGGGATCGAGACGGATTGCTTCACGGCCCGGATGGTGTCGTATTCCGCGTCGCCGTTGTACATGCACGCGCGCGTGCGCCCGTGCATGGCCAGGGACTGGATGCCGTTCTCCTGGGCGATGCGGGCGATGGCGAGCGCGTTGCGGTTGTCCTTGTTCCAGCCGGTGCGGATCTTGAGGGTGACCGGGATATCCACGGCCCTCACCACGGCATCGACGATCCTTCCGACCAGCGACTCGTTCTGCAGGAGCGCCGAGCCCGCGTAGACGTTGCAGATCTTCTTGGCCGGGCAGCCCATGTTGATGTCGATGATGCCGGCGCCGTTGTCGGCGTTGTACTTCGCCGCCTCGGCCATCATCTCCGGATCCGCGCCCGCGATCTGCACGACCTTCGGTTCCACCTCGCCTTCGTGGTTGCCGCGGCGGATGGTCTTCTCGGAGCCCCACAGCAGCGAGTTGGAGGCGACCATCTCGGACACGGCCATGCCTGCGCCCAGCTTCTTGCACAGGATGCGGAAAGGACGATCGGTCACACCCGCCATGGGGGCGACGACGAGTCGATTCCGGAGTTGGATCGGTCCGATTTTCATGGGGGTCTTCGGGGAAGGCGCTCATTCTATACGCGCCAAAAAAGCTCCGGAAGTTAAATCCGTCACACGCGATTTTTTGTGTCGCGGATTTACTACAAATGTCAAGCTCCCCAACCTCCCCCACCCGGAGTTTCGATCACGAAGACGTCCTGCGCCTTCATCTGCGTTTCGTCGGCATAGGAAAGATCGGTTCGTGAGCCGTCGCTTCGCTCGACCCAGTTGCGGCCCACGTCGCCGGGCATTCCGCCCGCCATCCCGTAGGGCGCAATTCGCCGATGTCCGGCGAGGATCGCGGCCGTCATCGGTTCGAGGAACCTGACACGCCGCGTGGCGCCGTTTCCGCCGTGCCACTTGCCGGCGCCGCCGCTGCCGGGGCGGATGGAATGCGAATCGATCCGCACCGGGAAGCGCCACTCGAGGACTTCCGGGTCGGTGAGTCGGGAATTCGTCATGTGCGCCTGCACGGTATCGGTGCCGTCGAATCCTTCGCCCGCGCCGGTGCCGCCGGAGACGGTCTCGTAGTACTGGTAGCGGTCGTTGCCGAAGGTGAAGTTGTTCATCGTGCCGTAGGAGGCGGCCATCACGCCCAGCGCGCCATAGAGCGCGTCGGTGAGGCACTGCGACGTCTCCACGTTTCCGGCCACGGTCGCCGCGGGATGGCGCGGGTTCAGCATGGAACCTTCCGGGATGATGACCTCGAGCGGCTTCAGGCAACCCGCATTCAGCGGGATGTCGTCGTCCACCAGCGTGCGGAAGACATACAGCACGGCGGCGTACACCACGGCCGATGGCGCATTGAAGTTGCTTTCGAGCTGGGCGCTGGTGCCGGTGAAGTCGATGGTGGCGCTGCGCCGGTCCGCGCCGATCGTGATCTTCACGCGGATCACGGCGCCGTTGTCCATCTCGTAGGCGAATGCGCCGTCCTTCAGGACGCCGATCACGCGCCGCACGCATTCCTCGGCATTGTCCTGCACGTGGCGCATGTACGCCTTCACCACGTCCAGGCCGAAGTGGGCGACCATGCGCCTCAGCTCCTGCACGCCCTTCTCGTTGGCCGCGATCTGCGCGCGAAGGTCGGCGATGTTCTGGTCCGGATTGCGCGCCGGGTAGCGCGCCGAGGCGAGGAGCCTGCGCATGTCGGCTTCGAGCATGCGGCCGTCCTCGACCAGCTTCACGTTGTCCAGCAGCACGCCTTCCTCCTCGACATTCTTCGAGAAGGGCGGCATGGACCCCGGGGTGATCCCGCCGATGTCCGCGTGATGTCCCCTGGACCCCACGTAGAAGAGGATCTCGCCGCCATTTTCGGAAAACACGGGCGTAATGACCGTCACGTCCGGAAGGTGCGTGCCGCCGTTGTACGGGTCGTTCAGCACGTATACGTCGCCCGGCTTCATCTTCCCGGCGTTGCGGGCGATGACGGTCTTGATGCTCTCGCCCATGGAGCCCAGGTGCACCGGCATGTGCGGCGCGTTGGCGATGAGGTTGCCCGCGTGGTCGAAGAGCGCGCACGAGAAATCGAGGCGCTCCTTGATGTTCACGGAATATGCGGTCTGCGCGAGGCGCACGCCCATCTGCTCGGCGATGGACATGAAGAGGTTGTTGAACACCTCGAGCATTACGGGGTCCGCCGTGGTGCCCGCGGCATACACGGACTTGCGCTCGACCACGCGCTCGAGCACGAGGTGATCGAGCTCCGTCACCTGCGCTTCCCACTCCGGCTCGACGATCGTGGTGGCGTTGCGCTCGGCGATGATCGCGGGGCCGGCGATGCGGGTTCCGGGCGGCAGGCGTTCGCGCTGGAACACGGGTGCCTGATATTCCTTCCCGCCCGTCGTCATCGGCACGTACGCGACGGGTTTGGTCTTCTCGATCGAGACGGGACTCGCGACGATGAGGCCGGCCGAAGCATCCGGGCGTCCGACCGCCTCGACCGATACCGCTTCGGCGATGAGCGCGCGATCGGGCATGAGGAAGCTGAAGCGGCTGCGGTAGAGGCGCTCGAAGTCGGCGCGCATCGCCTCGACCGCACCGAGTGCCACCGGCAGCGACGTATCCGTGCCCTCGTACTTGAGGTGCAGGCGCTTCTCCAGCCGGTCGAACTGCGCGCCCTGCTCCGTGAGCTCGCGCACGCACGCTTCGGCGAGCTTCACCGCCTTCTCCTCGATCTCGGCGACGGCCGCGGCCTCGAGTCGCCGCTCCACCGCCTCCTCGCGCAAGGCGCGCACCTGCGCGAGCCCCATGCCGTAGGCGGAAAGCACGCCCGCGAGCGGGTGGATGTACACGCGCTTCATGCCGAGCTCGTCCGCCACGAGGCACGCGTGCTGGCCGCCCGCGCCGCCGAAGCAGGCGAGCGTGTATTCGGTGACGTCGTGGCCGCGCTGCACCGAGATGAACTTGATCGCGTTGGCCATGTTGGCCACGGCGATGCGCACGTAGCCTTCGGCAACCGCGCTCGGGGTCTGCGCCTGGCCGGTCGCCTTGCCGATCTCCTGCGCGAGCGCGGCGAACTTCTCCTTCACGACCTCGGCGTCCAGCGCCTCGTCGCCCTTCGGCCCGAACACCTTCGGAAAGTACGCGGGCTGGACCTTGCCCAGCATCACGTTGCAGTCGGTGACGGTGAGCGGCCCGCCGCGGCGATAGGCTGCGGGCCCCGGGTTGGCCGCCGCGGAATCGGGGCCCACGCGCTGGCGCTGGCCGTCGAAGAAGAGGATCGATCCGCCACCGGCGGCGATCGTGTGGATGGACATCATCGGCGCGCGCATGCGAACGCCCGCCACCTGCGTCTCGAACTCGCGCTCCAGCTCGCCCGCGTAATGCGACACGTCCGTCGAGGTGCCGCCCATGTCGAAGCCGATCACCTTGTGGAAGCCCGCGGCCTCCGAGGTGCGCACCATGCCGATGATGCCGCCCGCGGGGCCGGAGAGGATCGAGTCCTTGCCCTGGAAACGATGCGCGTCGGTGAGGCCGCCGTTGGACTGCATGAACATGAGCCTCGCGCCCGGCAGCTCCTCGGCGACCTGGCTCACATAGCGGCCAAGGATCGGCGAGAGGTATGCATCGACCACGGTGGTGTCCCCGCGCGAGACGATCTTCATGAGCGGCGAGACCCCGTGCGACACGGATACCTGCTCGAAGCCCGCCTCGCGCGCGAGCTCGGCCACGCGCGCCTCGTGCGCCGGGAAGCGGTATCCGTGCATGAACACGATCGCGATGGAACGGAAACCTTCCTTGTGCGCCGCGGCGAGGTCGCGCTTCACCGCGGCCTCGTCGAGCGGCGTCACCACGTCGCCGCGCGCGCCCACGCGCTCGTCCACCTCCACCACTTTCTTGTAGAGCAGCTCCGGAAGGCGGATGTGGCGG